>Ga0182748_1000651_pt1 | contig 36254 bp, 29 predicted proteins | sample eDN3rd37CKraftOP_FD_128877 | JGI IMG/M metagenome (GOLD analysis project Ga0182748, IMG submission 128877) | Enriched Organic Plus compost microbial communities from Emeryville, California, USA - eDNA 3rd pass 37_C Kraft OP (version 2) (version 2) ... | reverse complement strand
CGGCGAGAGGCGCAGAAACGACTCGCAGACGGCCTCGCGATAGAGACTGAAGGCCTCGCGCTCGGGCACGTGCGCGGTGTCCCAGACGCGCCAAGCCGCAAGCCCGCCATCGCCGCTGCGCGCGACCTCCCGCGGCATGTTCTCTCCCGTCCAGCCGGTCGTTCCGCGAGCACCACGCCCGCCCGCCGGCCCTGCACTAGCATTGCAAAAGGCCGAGGCTCGCGAAAGGCCGCACGCCGCAAAGCCATTGGAGGAGACGAGCATGGCACCCGCACAGCGAACCTATGTCCTCGTCCACGGCGCCTGGCATGGCGGGTGGGTCTGGCGCGACGTCGCGCCCGCACTTGCCGCGCGCGGTCACCGCGTCACGACGCCGACACTCACCGGACTGGGCGAACGGCGGCACACGCTCAACCGCGAGGTCGATCTCGACACGCACGTCGAGGACATCGTCGCCCACATCGAGATGAACGATCTTGGCGACGTCGATCTCGTCGGCTGGAGCTACGGCGGCATGGTCACCACCGGCGTGCTGGCGCGCGTGCCCGAGCGCATCCGTTCGATGATCTATCTCGACGCTTTCGTGCCGGAGAACGGCAAGGCGCTCGCCGATTATGTCGACCCGGACACGCGCACATTCTTTGAGCAGGCCAGGGCCGCCGACCAGACCATGCCGTCGATCCCGTTCGAGGTGTTCGGGGTCAAGGATCCCAAGGCGATCGAATTCATCGCGCCGCGCCTCGTCAACCAGTCGTGGCGCACCTTCTTCCAGCCGGCCAAGGCGCCCGCGCGCCGTCCCGACATTCCATACACCTACGTGCGGTGCCTCGGCTTCGATCCCTCGCCCTTCATCTACTTCCATGGCGAGATGAAGAAGGACCCCAAAGCGCGGACGTTCGAGCTCGACACCAGCCATACCTGCATGGTGACCGACCCGAAATCCGTGATCGGAATCCTCGCCGAAGCGCCCTGACGAGGCGGCGCGGACGGCACCCTCGCGAGGAGTGGCTCGGCGACCGGCCGGTCCCGTAAACTTGATGCGAGTTTGAACGGTTTGGACCGGTCGGAATTGTCCCCGCACAAGCGCAAGCTTTGGCAATCGACATCGCCCGCTGCGTGCTATTGATCTCGCGTCTGTCGCGGGGAACGTCACATGGACCTGGTCCGCAATCACTGGCTCGATCGTCCGGTCGACGATACATCCGACCACGTCCTCGGCCCGCCGAACGCCCCCATCACCCTCGTCGAATACGGCAGCTATGCCTGCCCGCATTGCCGCGCGGCCAACGAGCGGATCGCCCAGGTGCGCGACGAGCTCGGCGACCGCCTGCGCTACGTGTTCCGCCACCGGCCGCTGACCGGCAGCGACATCGCCCGCCGCGCCGCCGAGCTGGTCGAGCATGCCGACAACCCCGACCAGTTCTGGGATGCGCACGTCAAGCTGATGACGCGGTCGGCGGAGCTGACCGAGGACGACCTCGTGGCGGTCGCGCGCGACCTCAAGCTCGCGGACGAGGACGCCGAGGAGGCGGAGGCGATGAGCCGGCGCGCCAGGGAGCGGGTCGAGACCGACGAGGCGTCCGCGCGCGCCAGCGGCGTGATGTTCACGCCGACATTCTTCATCAACGGCCGGCGCTACGACGGCCCTTGGGACGAGAGCTCGTTCACCGACGCCATGCTCGGCCGGCTCGGCCACCGCGTGCGCATCGCGGCGCTCGACTTCGCGAGCTGGGGCCCATCGGCAGGCGTGCTGCTGCTGATGGCGACCCTGCTCGCGCTCATCGCGACCAATTCGCCCATGGGACCCGCCGTCGAGGCGTTCTGGGAGAGCGAACTTGGCCTCGCCTACGGCGGCGTTGCGTTCACCATGTCGCTGCGCCACTGGATCAACGATGCGCTGCTGACGATCTTCTTCCTGGTGGTCGGCCTCGAGATCAAGCGCGAGTTCACCGTCGGGCGTCTCGCCGGACGGCGCACGGCGGCGCTGCCGGCGGCCGCCGCCGTCGGCGGCATGGTCGTGCCGGCGCTGATCTATCTTGCCTTCATACCCACCGGTCCGTGGTCGCACGGCTGGGGCGTGCCGATGGCCACCGACACCGCCTTCGCGGTGGCGCTGATCGCCATGATGGGCCGGCGCGTGCCGGTCGAGCTGCGCATCTTCCTCACCGCCGCCGCCATCGTCGACGACATCGGCGCGATCATCGTGGTGGCCTTCTTCTATTCCGGCGAGTTGCATCCGGCCTATCTCGCCGCCGGCCTTCTCGCCGTCGCGGGCCTCGCCATGCTCAACCGCGCGCACGTCTACCGCGTCAGCCCCTATGTTCTGCTCGGCGTCGTCTTGTGGTATTGCGCACACGTCGGCGGCCTGCATGCCACGCTTGCCGGCGTGGTGCTGGCGCTGTTCATCCCGACGCGGCCGCCGGCCAACCTGCGCGCACTCACCATCCAGGCCGAGGCCATCATCGCCGCCGAGGCGCAGCAGCGCGACGTGCTGCGCCACGGCCCCTCGCTGCCGGCGCTGCGTGCGCTGGACGCCATTCACGACCGTATCGAATCCCCGGCCGAACGCCTGCTGCGTCACGCCGGCGCGCGCTCGAGCTATCTCGTGCTGCCGCTGTTCGCGCTCGCCAATGCCGGCGTCGCGGTGAGCGCCGATGTGTGGAGCGGACACCAGACGCTCATGCTCGCGATCGCCGCCGGACTGATCGTCGGCAAACCGCTCGGCCTGATCGGTGCCTGCCTGCTCGCGGTCCGGCTCGGCGTCGCGATCAAGCCCGATGAATATTCCTGGCGCCAGCTCGCTGGCGCGGGCGCGCTGGCCGGCATCGGCTTCACCATGTCGCTATTCATCGCCGGTCAGGCGTTCCCGGCGCCGACCGACTTCGCCGCCGCGAAGATCGCGGTGTTCGCCGCGTCGATCGTATCCGCGATCATCGGCGTGGCGGTGCTGTGGAACGCGCGTGAGAGCGGCGACAACTCCTGATCGCATTGGCAGCGCGGCAGTCGCGGTCCGCGATCTGGGACCGCCGCGGCGCAGATGTCGCAGGCCGGTACGGTTTGCGGTGGCCGGCCAATTGGCTAGACTGCCCCGGCCGGCACTGAGGCCATGCAGGCTGCCGCGGGTTCCGCGCCAAGGCGCGAGGTCCGAGGCGGGCCTGATGGAGTATTTCCGGTGTGTGGACGCAGCGGCGCGAAAGATGCCGCGCGTGCGCAGCGCTGCACGATCACAAAGACCCGACAGAGGCAGGAGGAACACGATGAAACGACTTGGCTTCGCCGTTATCGCGGGGGCGACACTCTTGGCCGGCAGCGCGACCGCGCAGACGCTCGGCATCGCGACGTCCAATCCCGGCTCGCTCTACCACAGCATCGGCACGGCGATCGCCAAGGCCGCCAACGGCCAGGGTCTCAACGTGACGATCCAGCCCGCCACCAGCCCGAACCAATACCTGCCCGCGGTCGGCTCCGGCGACCTCGATTTCGGCATCGGCAACCTGCAGGAATTCAACTACGCGCTCGAAGGCAAGGGCTGGTTCTCCAGCCCGAACCCGAACCTGCGCATCGTCGCCTTGCTCTACCCGCTCAAGGAAGCGATCTTCGTGCGCAAGGATTCCAACATCAAGACCGTCGGCGACCTCAAGGGCAAGCGCATGACCGACGGCTTCACGGCGCAGAACACCATCATCCCGCAGCTCGAGGCGATCTACGCCACCGCCGGCCTCACCCGTGACGACATCGTCAAGGTGCAGGTCGCGAGCGTCGTCGCCGGCGCCGACGCCTTCGCGGCCGGCCAGACCGACGGCTTCATCTTCGCGCACGGCGCGGCCAAGGTGCGCGAGGCGGACGCGGCGGTTGGCGGCATCCGCGCGCTGCCGATCCCGAACACGCCCGAGGCGAAAGCGGCGATCAAGAAGCACTGGTCGACCGGCTTCCTGGTCGAGATGAAGCCCGGCCCCGCCAGCCCGGGCGTGCTCGAACCCGGCTACTTCATCGCCTATCCGCAGCTCATCTTTACGAACAAGAACGTGCCGGATGCGACCGTCGCCAAGATGGCGAAGATCATCTACGAGAAGCAGGCGGAGATGGGCCAGGTATTCGCGCCGATGAAGAGCTTCGATCCCAAGAAGGACATGGTGGGCGACACCGCGCCGGGCCAGTATCACCCGGGCGCCATCAAGTTCTACGAGGAGGTCGGGCTTTGGAAGAAGAAGGCGAGCTGACCCTGCGCCCACCCGAGCGATGAGCCCGTCAGCCGGCGACACGCCGGCCTCTTCGCCATCCACCGTCGGTGCCTGGCTCACCACGGCCGTGGCTGCCCTGCTCACGCTGGGCGCCGCGGCCTGGGCGCTCGAGCTGCCGCGCATCATGGCGTGGTCGCTCTACCCGCAGCAGTTCCTGGCGGCGGCGCTCGCGCTTGCGCTGCCGCTCGCCTTCCTCATGCTGCCGGCCCGGCGCGGCGCACCGCGCGGGGCAATCCCCTGGTACGATTACGTTGCGGCGGTGCTCGGCTTCCTTGCCGCCGCCTGGATCGCCGTCCGCTATCCCGACCTCATCAACACCATCTTCGCGCGACCGCCCTCGGCCTATGTGCCCGGACTGATCATCGTCGTCCTGCTGCTCGAGGCGCTGCGCCGCGCCACCGGCTGGGCGCTGGTGATCATCGTCGCCGCGTTCCTCGTCTACGCGATGTTCGGCAACTATCTGCCCGGCCGCCTCGCCGGCCGCGCGCAGGACTGGCAGAAGCTATCAGCCTATCTGGCGCTCGACGCCAATGGCATCCTCGGCCTGCCGATGTCGGTGGCCGCGACTATCGTCGTCGCCTTCGTGTTCTTCGGCAACGTGCTGGGCGCGACCGGCGGCTCGCGCTTCTTCACGGACGCATCGCTGGTCGCGATGGGGCGCTTCCGCGGCGGCCCCATGAAGATCGCGGTGCTCGCCTCGTGCCTGTTCGGATCGATCTCGGGCAGCGCCGTCGCCAACGTCGTCGCCACCGGCATCGTCTCCATCCCGCTCATGCGCCGCGCCGGCTATCCGCCGCACAAGGCGGGCGCAGTCGAAGCCGTCGCCTCCACCGGCGGACAGTTGATGCCGCCGGTGATGGGCGCGGCCGCCTTCGTGATGGCGGAGTTCCTGCAGGTGTCCTACGCCGCGGTTGCGCTCTCCGCGCTGGTGCCCGGGGTGCTCTACTACGCCGCGCTGTTCATCCAGGCCGACCTCGAATCCGCCAAGCTCGGCATGAGCGGCGTGCCGCGCTCGGAGATCCCGCCGGCCCGCAGCATCCTGACCGGCTGGCACTTCGTCGCCGCGTTCGCGCTGCTCATCATCGCGCTGTTCCAGTTCAACTGGCTGCCCGAGCGCGCCGCCCTGCTCGCCTCCGGCGCGGCCGTGGTGCTTGCGCTGGCGCTCGGCTACAAGGGCCGCCGCCCGAACCTGCGCGAGCTGGCCAGCACGTTCAGCGAAACCGGCCGCGGCGTCGTCGACATCATCCTCATCAGCGCCGGCGCCGGCATGGTCATCGGCGTGCTCAACGTCACCGGCCTGAGCTTCAATCTCACCTACCTGCTGGTGCAGATCGGCGGCGCCAGCGCCATCCTCCTGCTGGTGCTGTCCGCCATCGTCTGCATCGTGCTCGGCATGGGGCTGCCGACACTCGGAGTTTACGTGCTGCTCGCCGCGCTGGTCGCGCCCGCGATGGTCGAGCTCGGCATCAACCCAATGGCCGCGCACCTGTTCGTGCTCTATTTCGGCATGATGTCGATGATCACGCCGCCGGTGGCCGTGGCGGCGTTCGCGGCCGCGGCCATCGCCAAGGCCGACCCGATGCGCACCGGCTTCGAGGCGGTGCGCTTCGGCTGGACGGCGTTCGTCGTGCCGTTCCTGTTCGTCGCCTCCCCGACCCTGATCCTGATCGGCACACCGGTGGCGATCGCGCAGGCGGTGGCGACCGCCTTCGCCGGCGTCTGGCTCATCTCGATCGCCATGGCCGGGCATTTCGTGCGCCCGCTGGGCTGGCCGATGCGCGTGCTATTCGCCGGCAGCGGCCTTCTCGCCTTGATCCCCGCGGGGGCATTTCCCGGGGCCGAATTCACCGATATCGCCGGGGTCCTCATCGGCGCTGCGCTGATCGCACACGAGCTGATGCACCGGCGCGCGGGGATGGCGACGCTGCGCGCCGCCGGGGAGTGACGCGCCCGTCAGCCTGCCGCGGCCTCGCCCGCGCCGGTGAAGCGGCTGTCGTGGAAGACCAGCGGCGTGCCGCTGTCGCTCGTGAGCACGCCCAGCACGCGGCCGATGAAGATCGTATGCGTCGCGGCGGAGATCTCGCGCACCACCAGGCAGTCGAAGGCGGCGAGCGCATCCTCCAGCAGCGGCGTCCCGGTGGAGAGGCTCGTCCAGCGTCCGACCTCGAAGCGGCGCGTCCGCTCGCCGCCGTCCATGCCCGCGAAGCGCCGCGCGATCTCCTCCTGCTCGCGCGCGAGCACGTTGAGCCCGAACGCGCCCGCGCGGTGGATCGCGCCGTGGGCGCTGGCGGAGGAGTTCACGCACACGAGGAGATGCGGGGGCTCGGCCGAGAGCGAGCACACCGCCGTCGCGGTCAGGCCCTGCGCGTAGCCCTCCTCGAACACGGTGACGACGTTGACGCCCGCCGCCAGCTTGCGCATGCCCTGCTTGAACTCGACCGCGGTTGCGAGCCTGGGGCGGGCGTTGCCGAGAAGCGCCGGCGCGGCGTCGAGCAATGTCATGCGGTCTTGCGTCCCAGTTGCGCCGGCAGCCACGGCTTGGCGCGCGCCACCCACGCGTCGAGCCGCGGATCCTCGGCGAAGGTCTTGTCGATGAGATAGAGGCCGGGCGCGGGACAGGCCGCGCCGAGTTCGACCAGCACCGGCTTGAGCAGCAGGTCGGGCGCCATCGCATGCGCAGGCCCGGCGCCGAGCATGAGCGGGAACGCCACGACGTTGGCGAGGCCGTCGCTCGGGATCTGGTCGAGGAACAGCTTGAGCAGGCCGGTGTAGGTCGCCTTGAAGGTCGGACTCGCGAACACCACGGCATCCATGCCCTGCACCTTCTGGATCGCCTCCTGCACCGCCGCGTTGCCGAACTCCAGCAGCGCCGGCCCGAGGCCGACGAGGTCGAGCACCAGCGCCGGCTCGGCGCCGAGCTTGCGCGCGACCAGCACGCCCGCGTCCAGGGTGCGCGACTTGGGCTTGGGATTTCCGGCGACGACGGCGATGCGCATCTTCTCTCTCCTGCGGCTTGCGTCCTAATGGGCCGAGAGATTATCGCGCAACGTCGTTCCTTCATACCGGGTGCGGAAGCGCCCGCGCCGCTGCAGCTCGGGAATGAGGAAATCGATGATGTCCAGCATGTCGCGCGGCGTGCTGTAGGGATGCGAGATCATGAACCCGCCGCGGCAGCCGGTCGCCTCGAATTCCTCCTCCATGAAATCGGCGAGGCTTGCGGGCGTGCCGCAGACCGCGCGGTCGTAGCCGGTCGCCACTTCCGTGCCGCGCCGGAAGAAGTCCTTGCGCGTGATCATCGTATCGGGTCCGAGCTCCTCCGCGAGCTTCGAGACGAAGCTGACGGGGGACGCTTGCGTCGCGGCGATGTCCGCCGCCACCTCGGCCGGATAGAAGCGGTCCGGGAGCGTGGAGAAGTCATAGCCGATGTTGTGGGACAGATAGGCGCCGACCGCCTCCTCCGGGAGCATGTCGAGCAGCGCCTCCTTCTTGGCCTTGGCTTCCGCATCGGTCTGGCCGACGACGAACATCGTGGCGAACAGCATGCCCACGCTCTCGGGATCGCGGCCCTCCGCCGCCAGCGCCTCGTCGAGCGCCTTGCGGTGCTTGATCTTGCCCGCGCGCGGCGGGCTCGCGGCGAAGATGTGGTCGGCGAAATGCGCCGACGCCTTGATGCCGCGCGGCGAGCCGCCGGCCTGGATCAGCACCGGCCGCCCCTGCGGCGAGGGCACGGTGCTCAGCGGCCCGCGCACCTTGAAGAACTGGCCGCTGTGGTTGATCGGGTGCACCTTCTTGGGGTCGCACACCATGCCGCTCTCGCGGTCCCACACGAAGGCGTCGGGTTCGACGCTCGCCCACAGCGCCTTGCAGACGTCCACGAACTCCTCCATGCGCTCGTAGCGCGAGTTGTGCTCCATCAGCTCGTCGAAGCCATAGTTGGCCGCATCGGAGCGGCGCGTCGAGGTGACGACATTGAAGGCCATGCGTCCGCCGGTGACGAGATCGAGCGAGTTGAGCAGCCGCGCCACGTAGAACGGGTGCATGAAGGTCGAGGAATAGGTCAGGCCGAAGCCGATGTGCTTCGTCACCCGCGACATCGCCGTGATGTAGGGCGACATGTCCTGCCGCGGCCACTGGATGCCCCAGTACACCCCCGCCTCCTCCGAGCCGCGCCATGTGGCCGGAATGCCCGTGCCGTCGCCGAAGAACAGCATGTCGACGCAGCCGCGCTCGGCAAAGCGCGCGAAGTCCTCGAACATCGAGAGATCGGGATAGACCCGGTGGATCCATGAGCCCGGCGTTCGCCAGCGCCCGTCCGAATGCGTGAAGGAGAGATCGAACGCGAGATGCATCTTCTTGGGCATGGGAGCCGCTCCGCAACGTCACTGATAGGCCAGCGTCATGAATTCCTTGGGCAGCGCGTCGATGCCGAGGAGCTGCGCCCCGCCGGTCTCCAGCAGCACGGCGAACACCTTGCGGATGTCGGCCTCGGTCTGCGGCTCGAACTTGCCCATCATGTCCGCGCGCGCCTCGTCGCGAAACAAGGTGAGCGCCTGCCCCTGCAGCTTCATGATGGTGCCGCGCTCGACCCAGACCGCGTCGTCCTTGCCGAGGATGTCGAGCGCCTCGCGATAGGCGGCGAGGAATGCTTTCACCCGCGCCGGGTAGGCGGTCGCGAACTTGCTGTCCACCGCGTACATCAGGAACGGCGTGTCGGGCATCCCCAGCTCCTTGATCAATCCGCGGATGGTCGCGAGCACGCGATACTTGCCCGACGCCACCATGTCGGGCGTGAGCGAGTTGAACATCTGCACGGCGTCGAGCTGGCCCTGGTCGGCGAGGCCGCGCAGCAGCGGCACCGCGCCCTCGTGCACCGTCGCCTCCTTCTCCAGGTCGAAATTGAAGCGGCGGTGCGTGTAGGTGCGCATCACCACCCAGTCGAGGTTGTTGCGGCTGTAGATGCCCACCTTCTTGCCCTTGAGATCCGCGAGCGTCTTCGCCGGCGAATTGGCGGGCACGATCACCGTGTTCGCCCAGATCAGGAACGGCGCGATGCCGATCAGCTTGACGCCGGCGTTCTGCACGCGCGCCATTGTGATCCAGTCGAACAGGCCGACGTCGGCTCCGCCCGATTGCATGGCGTTGACGCCGGCCTGCGGTGTACCGACCGCGATGGGCACGAGCTCGAAGCCGTACTTCTTGTCGAGCGCGAACTTCTTGATCACGAACGGTGGAAAGGAATTCGTGCCGGGCTCGTTGTAGAGCAGCCGTACCTTGCCGCCGTCGCCCTGGATGTCGCCGGCCTGCGCCGATCCGGGCAGCGAGATCGCGGCGATCAGCGCCACCACGGCCGCGAACCGGCACGCCAGCCTGAGACCGGTTTCGGCCGCGGGCCGGACGAGGTGGGGGGCATGGTCTGGGGCCTGATGCCCCCCACCCGGCGCGCTGCGCCAGTTCCTCGCGCCGCCTCCGTGCGGCAAAGGCGGCGCGAGCGGCGCGGCACGCGAGACGGCGGACAGGACGGCGCGAGGGACGTTCATCTGGAGGGCTTTCGTTGCATGATCGGATGGGCGCGTGCTGACCTGCTCACGCCGCGAGGTCGAGGTTCTGCATCAGGGTCGTGCCCTGGTAGGCGGTGCGGAAGCGTCCGCGCCGCTGCAGCTCGGGGACCAGGAAGTCCACGACGTTGAGGAGATCGCGCGGGCTCGCCTGCGGATGCGCGATCATGAAGCCGCCGCGGCTGCCGGTCGCCTCGAACTCCTCCTCGAGGACGTCGGCGACCTCTTGGGCCGAGCCCGCGAGCGTGTGGTTGTAGCCGGTCGCGGCCTTGAGCCCGTATTCGAAGAACTCCTCGCGCGTCATCTCGGTGTCCTCGCCCAGCTCGAGCCCGAGCTGGTGCACGAAGCCGACGGGGGACGCATTGGTCGCCGCGATCTCCGCGTTGAGATCCTTGAGCCTGAAGCGGGCGGGCAGCCTGGAGAAATCGTAGCCCGACTGGTGCGAGATGAACGCGCCTGCCGCCTCGAACGGGATCGCCGTGAGAAGCTGCTCCTTGCGCCGCTTGGCCTCCTGCGATGTCTCGTCCACGATCAGAACGACGTCCCACAGGATGCCGACCTTGGCGGGATCGCGGCCCGCCGCCTTGAGCTGGGCGTCGAGCTCCTCGCGGTGCCTGATGTTGACCTTGCGCGGCTTCATCGCCGCGAAGACGTAGTCGGCGAACTGCGCCGAGGCCTTGATGCCGCGCGGCGAGCCGCCGGCCTGGATCAGCACCGGCCGTCCCTGCGGCGAGGGCACGCAGCTCAGCGGCCCCTTCACCTTGAAGAAGTTGCCGGCGTGGTCGATCGCCTTCACCTTGCCGGGATCGGGGATGACGACGCCGGTCTCGCGGTCCCACACGAAGGCGTCGGGCGCAACGCTCGCCCAAAGCGCCTTGCAGACGTGGACGAACTCCTCCATGCGCTCGTAGCGTGAGTTGTGCTCCATCAATTCGTCGTAGCCGTAGTTGGCGGCGTCGGCGCGGCGCGTCGAGGTCACGACGTTGAACGCCATACGACCGCCGGTGATGTGGTCGAGCGAGTTGAGCAGGCGCGAGACGTAGAACGGATGCATGAAGGTGGATGAGTAAGTGATGCCGAAGCCGACGTGCTTCGTCACCTGCGAGAGCGCCGAGATGTAAGGCGACATGTCCTGTCGCGGCCACCCGATCCCCCACTTCACCGCCTCCTCGGGCGAGCCGCGCCAGGTCGCGGGAATGCCTGTGCCGTCCCCGAAGAACAGCATGTCGATGCAGCCACGCTCGGCGATGCTGGCGATCTCCTTGTAGATGCCGAGGTCGGGATAGACGCGGCCCGTCCAGGAGCCCGGCAACCGCCAGCGCCCTTCGAGATGCGTCCACGAGAGATCGAACGCGAGATGCATTTTATTCGCCATGGGTCAGCTCCGGATGTGTCCCGTTCCCGCCGCGCGCGTCATTGATAGGCCAGCGACATGAAGCCGTCGGGCAGATTGGCAGTTCCGAGCACCTCCGCGCCCGCGATCGGCAGGAAGGCGTCGAACACCGTCTTGATGCGCGCCTGGGTGTCGGGCTCGAACCTGAGCCAGATGTCGGTGCGCGCCTCCTTGCGGAACAGCGCGGTGGCCTCGTCCGGGAACTGGAGCTGGCGGCCGCGCTCGAGCCAGACTTCATCGTTCTCGCGCAGGATCTTCACCGCGTCCTGGTAGGCGGCGACGAAGGCCTTCACGTTGCCGGGCTTGGCGGCGGCATAGGCCGTGTCGAACGCATAGAGCAGGAACGGCGTATCGGGCATTCCGAATTGCGTGATCAGGTCGCTGACCTTGGCCAGCACGCGGAACTTGCCGCTCACGATCAGCGAGGGCGTCACCGAGTTGAACATGTGGGTGGCGTCGAGCGAGCCCTGCTCGGTGAGGGCGCGCAAGAGCGGCGGCGCGCCCTCGTGCACGATCATGTCCTTCTCGGAGAGCTTGAAGTCCTTCTCGCCGACCGCGACCATCACCACCCAGTTGAGGGCGGTGCGCGATGTCGTGCCGACCTTCTTGCCTTTGAGGTCGCCGATCGATTTGATGGGAGAGTCCTTCGGCACCACGATGAAGTCCGCGCCCCAGCGCAGGAACGGCGCCACTCCGACCACCTTGATGCCGGAGTTGATCATGCGCGCGACATCGTTCCAGCCGTAGGTCCCGACCTCGGCGGCGCCCGCCTTCATCGCGGTGATGCCCGCCGCCGTGGTGGTGGTCGGTGTCGGGACGAGATCGAAACCGTGCTTCTTGTCGAGCGCGAACTTCTTGATCACGAATGGGACGAACGAGTTGGTGCCCGGCTCGTTGTAGAGCAGGCGGATCTTGCCGCCGTCGCCGAGCGGTTCCCCGGCCTGTCCCGCCACCGGCACCAGCGCCGTGACACACAGCGCCAGCGCGAGCAGCCGGCCGGTCTTCAAACGCGAACGCCTCATGACACCCCCTCAATGCTCATCGATGTTGCCGATGTGGCCGACCAGCCGCTGCACCACGGTGCGGCTCTTCTCGAAGATGCGCACGTCCTCGTAGGAGCGCGGACGTTCCAGCTCGGCGAGGTCCACCTCGTCGCAGAAGCGCGCACCGGGACCGCGCGTCATCATCAGGATGCGATCGCCGAGGAACGTCGCCTCGAACGAGTTGTGCGTGACGAACAGGACCGTGGAGCGGAACTCGCCCCAGATCGCCAGCAACTGCTGGCGCAGCCGCCGCGCCGTCAGTTCGTCGAGCGCACTGAACGGCTCGTCCATCAGCAGCACCTCCGGATCGATGGCGAAGGCGCGCGCGATGGCGGCGCGCTGCTGCATGCCGCCCGAGAGCTGCAGCGGATAGAACTCGGCGAATTTCGAGAGTTCGACCAGCGCCAGCACGCGATCGACTCGCTCGCGCCACTCCGGCTGGGCGAAGCCTGCGGTCTGAAGCGCGAACTCGATATTGGAGCGCACGCTGCGCCAGGGCATCAGCCGGGGCTCCTGGAACACGTAGGCGATGCGGATGCCGCGTTCGAGTTGCTGCGAGACCGGGCGGCCGAATATCGAGGCTTCGCCCTCGTACTGGTCGTCGAGCCCGCTCAGGATGTTGAGGAGCGTGGACTTGCCGCAGCCCGACGGCCCGAGAATGCACACGAACTCGCCGGGTTTTGCGCTGAGCGTGGCGCTGTCGAGCGCCTTCCACTCCGCGCTGCGGCCCTTGCGCGGAAACACCTTGGTGACGTTGGTCAGCTCGATCGAGGCGACGTCCATGGCCCTCTTCCCCGTGCGCGCTTGGACCGGATCACAGGCGCCGCTGCGCGGGCCGCCAGCGGAACAGCCGCCGCTCGAGCATCCCGAGCAGCACCACTTCGAGGAACAGCATGATCACCAGGAAAAGCAGCGCGTGGGCGAGCACGGCGCCCATGTTGAACATCTGGTAGTAGAACTCGATGCGATAGCCGATGCCGTCGCTGCGCCCGAGCAGCTCGACGAACAGCACCATCTTCCAGGCGAGCCCGAGCCCGAAGCGCGCCGAGGCGACGATCACCGGCGCGATCTGCGGCGCGATGACCGATCGCATGATGCGGGCCTTGCTGGCGTGGCACGCCTTGGCCATGTCGATCAGCTTGTGGTCGACACCCTTGACGCCCTGCCAGATGTTGATGGTGAGGATCGGGATCACCGGCACGGCCGCGCCCAGGATGGCGGCACGGTCGTTGAGCCCGACGATCATGTAGATCGTGAGGATCAGCACGAGGCTGGGCAGCGTGAGCAGGCAGACCACCCAGACGTCGAAGAAGCGCTCGGCCGCGTGTGACACGCCCATGGCGAAGCCGAGGACGAGCGACACCGCCATCGCCACCGAGAATGCCGCGGCGATGCGTCCGAGCGTGATGACGACATCCGACCAGATCGTGTCGCCCTGCACCTGCTGCCACAGGATCTCGACCACCGCGTGCGGCGATGGCATCACGCTCGACGGCAGCAGCCAGGCCGAGAGATACCAAAGGCCGAGCAGCGAAAGCAGCGAGGCGAGCGTGATGAGCTGATCGCCCGCGTATTGGTCCACGAACGCCTTCCAGCGGGAGAGATCCGCAAGCGCGAGCCGCGGCCTGGCGGCGGCGAGCACCGCGGACGCGGCAGCGCCAGGTTTGACCAGCGGACCCGGACGCAACCCCGGGGCGCCCGCTCCTCGGGCGCGCGCGCGGACGAGATCCGTCTTGCGCGCGCCGACATTCACCTTCGCAGTCTGCATCGCGGCCTTCTTGTTCTTGACGCCTGTCTCCGATTCCGGAGCGACGCGAACGAGACTGCTCGCAGGTGCGAGATGCGTAAATCTCGATTCGAGAGAACGAGCCGTTGCCGAAAGCGCAACAGTCGCGCGAGCGGGCAGCCGCTGCCTATTCCAGCAGCTTGGCCGCGCCGGCGCGCAGCGCCTCCGCCATCAGGCTGACGCTCGGCGCCTGCGGCCGCAGCGCCGACATGATGATCGTGAGGTGCGAGGGCTTGAGATGCGGATCGACCATCGGCACGAAGGCGAGCGTGCCCTCGCGCAGCTCGCGTTCGATGCCGAGCGTGGTCTGGAACGCGATGCCGCTGCCGAACTGGGCGAGCGCGACGATGAAGTCGCGGTTCGAGCTCACGATGGCCGGCTGCGCCTCGACTCCGCTGTCGCTCATCACCCGCTCGAGCAGCTGGCGCACGGAGATCGATGCGTCGGGGAAGATCAGGGGCTGGCCGGCGTCGACGAGGTCATAGAGCCGCACGGTGGTGCGCTCGGCGAAGGGATTGTCGGGGCTGACCACCGCCCCGAACGGCAGCGGCACCGAGATGACCTGGCGCAGCGCGCGCGTCTTGGGCGGGCTGAAGCACACGCCGACGTCGGCGTCCCCTGCCCGCACCCGCTCCACCACCTGGCGCGAGCCGACGAAGTCGCAGTGGAACGTGATGCGCGGGTAGCTCTGGCGGAACGTTGCCACGATGCGCGGGACGAAATCCGGCGCCGCGGCCGGGACCGCCGCGATAACCACATGGCCGCGCCGCAGGCCGCGCAGTTCGTCGAGCGAGCTCTGCATGCGGCCGAGCCCGCGCAGCACCTGGCTGACGTGATCCGCCACCACCTCGCCCGCCGCGGTGAGCCGGAAGCCGTCGGGCCGCCGCTCCATCAGCTTGCCGCCGACCATCGCCTCGATCTCCTTCAGCTTGCGGCTGATCGCCGAGGGGGCGACGTTGAGCGCCTTGGCCGCGCCGCGGATCGAGCGCTGCTGCATCACTTCGTGGAAGTACAGAATCCAGTGGGCATGCAGGCGGACGGCGTCGGTGCGCTTGACGTTGAACTTCATCGGGGAGACCGGGGAGACATCCTCACCGGATTATGGCTCATCGCAGCAATGGGATGCGCCCAGATTGCGGGCACGCGCTGCCGAAATCGGCGGCGGTCGCGCCAGCGCGATGGAACTGCGCATAGCACTCCTGCGTTTTCCGTCACTCATGTCTGCTGATGCGCCCGCTTCCGACCTCCCCGCCCTTGCCAAGCAGATCCTTGCGATCGCGCAGCAACGCGATCTTTCGATCGTCACGGCGGAGTCCTGCACCGCCGGCAAGCTCGCCGCCCTGCTCTCGGAAGCGCCCGGCGCCGCCGACCGTCTGCACGGCGCGTTCGTGACCTACACCAAGGCCAACAAGACCGCCGCGCTCGGCGTCGACGCCCGCCTGCTCTCGCGCAAGAGCGCCGTCTGCCCCGAGGTCGCGATTGCCATGGCGCAGGGCGCGCTGGCCCGCTCGCCGGCAAGCCTCGGCGTGGCGATCACCGGCGTTGCCGGCCCGGCTCCCGACGAGGACGGCAACCCGGTCGGGCTCGTGTGCCTTGCGGTGGCGCGCACTGGCCGCGACCCCGTGCATGTGGAACGGCGCTACGGCGGCCTCGGCCGCGAGGCGGTGCAGGAGCGCGCCATGGCCGACGCGCTCGCGCTGCTCATCCAGGTCGCGCAAGCGGACTAGCTAGGCGGTTTCTCGAACAGGCGTTCCAGCGCGGCGCGGCTCGCCAGCACCGCCGCCTGCTCCCTGCGCGTGAGGAACCCGATCGCCTCGCGGCGGTCGCCGGCCTCGTCGATCTTCGCAAGCGCCACCACGAGGTCGACGTCGATCTCGCCACGTCGGCGCGGCTGCGGCGGTGCGGCCAGCATGGCGCAATGCGCAGCCAGCAGGCAGGGGTCGGCGGCCAGTTGCGCGAAGGCGTCGGCACTCTCGTTCGCCGGCCACTCGGCCGCGAGCGCGTTCGCGCGCACGAGGATCGGCGGCGGCGTGCGTTCCTCCTGCGTGAGCAGCAGCCCGGCGGCGCGCAGGCGCCGCCCGACGCTGGCGCGCGAGGTGAACGCGGCGAGCGGCAGCGCCAGCATCAGCCCCGCCGTTACCGGCAGCATCCACAGGAACAGCGGCTCCGACACCGCGTAGGCTCCGAGCGCCAACGCCGCGCCGAGCAGCGTGATCGGCACGTAGCGGCCAGTGATCTCCGCGCGCGAGAGGCTGCCGTCCTCGCGCCGCTGCGGCTGCCAGCCGGCATCGCGCCCGAGCATGATCTCGGCCACGGCCTTCGACTGCATCACCATCATCACCGGCGCGATCAGGGCGGAGATGATCGTCTCCAGCACCAGGCTGAGCAAACCGCGGATGCCGCCGCCCATGGCGAGGCGGTCGCGCCGCCGCGGCAGCAGCGCGAGATAGCCGAGCAGCTTGGGCACGAACAACAGCCCCATGGTGCCGGCGAAGACCCAGGCGGCGCGCACGGGATCCTGCGCCGGCCAGCGCGGGAACAGCGAGAAGCCGGAGGGGAAATACTCCGGCCGCACGTATTGCGCCTGCAGCGAGATCAGGATGCCGACGAGGAGGAACGTCAGCCACAGCGGCGCGGTGATGTACGAGCCGATGCCGGTGAGCAGATGCAGGCGCGAAACCCAGTGCAGACCGCGCGCGGGCACGACCGCCATGTGCTGCAGGTTGCCCTGGCACCAGCGCCGGTCGCGCACGGCGTGGTCGGTCAGGGACGGCGGCCCCTGCTCGTAGCTGCCGGAGAGGCCGGCGGCGATGTGCACGCCCCAGCCCGCGCGCCGCAACAGCGCCGCCTCGACGAAGTCGTGGCTCAGGATATGGCCCCCGAACGGCTTGGGTCCGCGCAGCAGCGGCAGGCCGGCCTGCTCGGCGAAGGCCTGCACGCGGATGATGGCGTTGTGGCCCCAGTAGTTGCTCTCCGAGCCGTGCCACCACGCGATGCCGCGCGCGAGCAGCGGCCCGTAGGTCCGGCCGGCGAACTGCTGGATGCGCGCGAACAGCGTGCTGCCGTTGACCAGCACCGGGAGCGTCTGCATCAGCCCCACGCGCGGATGCGCGTCCAGCGCCGCCGCCAGCCGCACGATCGTGTCGCCGGTCATCAGGCTGTCGGCGTCGAGCACGAGCATGTGGTCGTAGCGTCCGCCGAACTGCGTCACCCAGTCGGCGATGTTGCCGGCCTTACGGGCGATGTTCCTGCTGCGGTGACGGTAATAGATGTTGTCCGCGCCGGTGCGCGTGCGCAGGTGCAGCCATGCCGCCTCCTCCGCGATCCACAGCGCCGGGTCGGTCGTGTCGCTGAGCACGAAGAAGTCGAAATGCGTCGCGCGGCCGGTCTCCGCCAACGACTCGTACATCGCCAGCAGCCGCGACGAGACCTGGCGCGTGTCCTCGTTGTAGACCGGCAGCAGCACCGCCGTGCGCGAGGCAAGGCCCGGCAGCGGCTGCGCGGCATCGATACCGAGCGACCTGTCGGGCCCGGCCAGTGCCGCAACGAAGCCGACGAGCGCGGTGACGAACGAAAGCGCGATCCAGGCGAACAGGACCACGAACAGCGCGAGCACGACGGCTTCCGGCGCCGTCAGGCCGCCGACCTGCAGCACCTGGTACATCTCGTAGGCGGCGCCTGCCGTCGCTGCGATGCTGGCGCCGAACACGAACAGGCGCCGCAGCGGCACCGAGCGCGGACCCGTCCGTGGACCGGCGCGCCGCGCAGACTCGCGCAAGGACTGCTGCGGCATCGGCAGCGGACTGCGCTCCGGCAGCGCCTGCGGCCCGGCGCGCACCGGCATGTCGAGGCCGGGGGTGGTCACGGCGTCCAGCGGTAGAGCCAGACTTCGGTGAGCGGCTCGTCGCCGCGCAGGAGCTGCCCGCGCAGCTCGATCACGGGCTCCTTCGCGGTCGCCAGTTCGAAGCCGACGCGAAGGCCGCCCGCGACCTCGTTGGGATGGATCACGAGATTGCGGATCTCACCCTTGTCGGCGCTGACCACCCCGCGGATCTCCTCGGGCCTGACGCCCTCGAGCGTCTTGCCGCGCGCCTCGAGCACGAAGCGGCGGGCGCCCTCCGCTCCCGCGCCCACGCGCGTCTTGACGAACTGCGCGAGCTTGGGATCGCCCGCCCCGAAGCCCCAGTGCAGGCGATAGGTGTAGATGTATTCGCCCTTCGCGCGCAGCGGTTCGCGCGGACGCCAGAACGCGACGATGTTGTCGTGGATCTCCTCGTTCGAGGGAATCTCGAGGAGTTGCACCGTCCCCTCGCCCCAGTCGCCGATCGGCTCGACCCAGGCGCTCGGCCGCTTCTCGAAATGCGACTCGAGGTCCTCGTAGCCATGAAAGTCGCGCTCGCGCTGCAACAGTCCGAAGCCGCGCGGATTGACGTCGGAGAACAGGCTGACCTGCAGGTCGCGCGGATTGGTGAGCGGCCGCCAGAGCTGCTCGCCGCGGCCGTTGCGCATGGCGAGGCCGTCGGAATCGTGCACCGCCGGACGGAAGTCATCGACCCCGACGCGATCGTTGGCGTCGAAGAAGAACATGCTGGTGAGCGTGCCGATCCCCGGCTGCGCGATCTCCACGCGCGGATAGAGCGCCATCTCGACGTCGAACACGGTCGTCTCGCCCGGGCGGATGGTGAAGCGGAATGCGGCGCTGGCGCTCTTGCTGTCGAGCAGCGCGTGCACCACCACCGAATTGGTCTGCGGCCGCGGCTTCTCCAGCCAGAAGGTGCGGAACGCCGGGAACTCCTCGCCCTTGGGATCGCCGGTCTGCAGCGACAGGCCGCGCGCGGAGAGGCCGTAGACCTGCCCCTTGGCGATCGCGCGGAAATAGCTCGCGCCCAGGAAGGCCGCCACCTCGTCGTAATAGTCGGGCCGGTTCATCGGCGCGTGCAGGCGGAACCCGGCAAAGCCGAGATTGGCATCGGGCGGCGGCACTTTGAGAGCGCCGAATTCGAACATGTTGGGCGAATAGACGAGGCGCCGCGCACGCCCCTCGTTGACCTCGAACAGCTCGACGCGGTCGGTGAAGATGAAGCCGCGATGGAAGAACTGCGCCTCGAACGGCAGTCCCTGGCCGCGCCAGAGCGAATGCTCGGGACGGAAGCGCAGCGCGCGATAGGCGTCGTAGTCGATGTCCTTGAACTCCGCGGGCAGCGCCTTGTCCGTATCTTTGAACGGCTTTTCGGCGAGCTGGCGCGCCATCGCGCGCACTGCGCTCGGATCGAACGGCGTCGTCTCGCGCGCAGGCTGCGCCAACGCGGGCGCCAGCAGAACCGCGTCGAGCGGCACCAGCAACGCAGCCGTCGCAGCGGTGATGAAACCTCGGCGATGCAAAGAAGCAACTCCACCCGCAAAAGGGTGCGGCCTGCGCCGCACTCCGCGTCCCAACGTTGGTAATGCACTAAGGCGCAGGGAGTTCCGCGGGGTAGGCCCGCATCGAAAACGCGTAACGGCGGCAAGCTGCGCAACGCAAAGACCAGCGTGACCTGACTATGTGTTGAAGACTGCGTCCGCGGTGAAGACGACGTCCGCAGTGAAGAGGCCAGCGCATCCGCCCTCATTGCGCGCGCTCCCAGCCGTACCGCATGTGGCGGCATCCATAATGGAACGCGCGCGGACCGGTGAAGCAGTGCTCGGTCTGCCGACGCGCCGGCCACCGGGCACGGACCCGGTTATCGACAGGGCGGCAATGCGGCGGGGCGCGGTTCGGTAGCGAAACACCGCTAAACGTTGCGTAAGTGACACAGTACTACCAAAACGTGTGCTACTTTTGCGTTAAGTTGCAGACGACTCCCTCATTCCTTGAGACACTTTGCGCATCGGATTTTCCGATTTTGGCGGAAGACGGAGGCCAGACAATGCGCGCGATACGTTACGCTTTGTTGGTGGCGGCCCTCGGGGTGACTCAACCCAGCTTTGCGGCCGACCTGCCGGTCAAGGCGCCCCCTGCTCCACCCCCACCCGCGTTCAGCTGGACGGGCTGCTATATCGGCCCGCAGATCGGCTACGCCTGGGTGCGGGATCGAAATACCGAGACTGTCGGCGGCGGAATCTCGCCGTTCAACCCCATTGATGCGGCGGAGCCGCGCGGCTTTAAAGCCGGCGGCATGCTCGGGTGCAACTGGCAGGTTCCCGGCACGGGATGGGTGATCGGCATCGAGGGTGACGGCGAAGGCGCCGACATCAACCACGGCTCGGCGACCTATGCCAACACGTTCCCGGCGGACAACTACGAGACGCGCATCGACTGGCAGGCCTCGGTTCGCGGGCGCCTCGGCTATGCCTTCGACGGAACGTTCCTGGGTTGGACCTTCAACCGCACGCTCGTCTACGCCACGGGCGGCGCGGCCTGGGCGAATGTGCAGCAGATCTACTTCTGCAACGGCTGCGGGCTCGAGCGGATTTCGACCACGCGCGACGGATGGACGGTCGGCGGCGGCCTCGAATACGCGTTCCTCGACCGGTGGACGATCCGCGGCGAATACCGCTACTCGGATTTCGGAACGCACACCGATTTCCCGGTGGTCACGTTCGTGGGCTTCGCCCAGGAGCACGACACCACGGAGCATGCGGTGCGCTTCGGCGTGACCTACAAGTTCTGGCCCTGGTAAAACTCCTTGATCGCTGACCAACTGCAGAGCCCCGGGCAACCGGGGCTCTTTTGTATTCGGCGGCGCGGCGCCTGCGCTTGTTGATACAGATCAACGCATTAGCAGCGCGCCGATGATGATCATGAGCGCTGGCGAGCGGCGGGCGTGATCCCCGTCCGCACAAGCGCGGATGCAGCTACTCATGGTCGCAATATTTCGACGGAAGGCGGCCGGCTTGCTGCTGGCGCTCGCTTTGGGCGGAATGTCCGCAGCTCATGCTGCGGACGAGGTGAAGCTGACCCCGGTCCAGGTGCAGAGCCTCGGCGTCCGGGTCACGCACCCGATTTCAAGCCGCGTCGATCGCACGCTCGCGTTTCCCGCGCAGATCGTCATCCCCACGTCGCAGCTCTGGGTCGTGAGCACGCCGGCCGCCGGGATGGTCAGCAGCCTCGCGGTGGCGCGCGGCGATCGCGTCAAGCCGGGCCAATTGCTTGCCACCGTCGAGAGCCCGAGCTTCGTCTCGCTCCAGCGCGACTACCTCCAGGCGTTGGCGCAGGAGGCGCTCGTCATGCAGCAGCTGCGCCGCAACACCGAGCTGTTCGAAGGCCGCGCAGTCCCGCAGCGGGTCGTGGAAGCCAGCCAGACCGAGGCGCGTCAAGCCAATGTCGCGGTGGCCGAGCGCCGCCAGGTGCTGCGTCTCAACGGCATGTCCGAGGAGGCCATCGCGCGGCTGACGAGCGAAGCCGCCATCACGGCGACGCTCGAAGTTGCGGCTTCGCAGGAGGGATCGGTCGTCGACGTGACCGTCTCGCCGGGCCAGCGCATCGAACAGGCGGCGCCGATGCTCAAGCTCGCACGCCTGTCGCCGGTGTGGGTCGAGATCTCCGTTCCGGCCGCCGCCGTGCGCTCCATCCGCCCCGGCGCCGAGGTCGACGTGGACGGCTACGGCACGCCGGGCCGCGTGCTGCTCGTCTCGGAGACCGTCGACGCGCCGTCGCAGACCGTGCTCGTGCGCGCCGAAGTTCCCAACAGCGGCGAATTGCGTCCCGGCCAGACGGTCGCGGCCCGCATCAACTTCGAGTCTGCCAGCGCGTCGGCCTGGGAGATTCCCTATAGCGCGCTCGTCCGGCGGGGCGAAGCGACCTCGGTGTTCGTCGCGACTGCGGATGGATTCCGGCTGGTCGGCGTGACGCTGCTCGCAGAGGACCAGGACCACGTCGTTGTCTCCGGCCCCATCAGCGACAAGGATACGGTGGCGATCAGCGGCGTGTCGGCGCTGCGCGGGATGCTGCTCGGCCTCGGGACCGGCGAGTGATGCTCAGGCGTCTCGTCGAGCTCGCGCTGTCGCAGCGCCTCTTCGTCCTCCTCGGCGTGCTCCTCGTGATCGGCCTTGGCGCGGTGACGCTGCGCACTCTGCCCATCGACGCATTCCCGGACGTCTCTCCGGTGCAGGTGAAGATCATCATGAAAGCGCCGGGCCTCACCCCCGAGGAGGTGGAGCAGCGCATCACCGTTCCGATCGAGCTCGAGCTGCTCGGCATCCCCAACAAGAAGATCCTGCGCTCGACCACGAAATACGCGCTCGGCGACATCACCGTCGACTTCGAGGACGGCACCGACATCTACTGGGCCCGCACGCAGGTGTCGGAGCGCCTCGCCAACATCGCGCGCGATCTTCCCCCGGGCGTGAGCGGCGGCCTCGCGCCGATCACCACCCCGCTCGGCGAGATGTTCATGTTCACGATCGACAGTCCGGACCTGTCGCTCGCCGAACGCCGCACCCTGCTCGACTGGGTGATCAGGCCCGCGCTGCGCACGATCCCGGGCGTCGCCGACGTGAACGCGCTCGGCGGCTACGTGCGCGCCTTCGAGATCGTGCCGGACAGCGCTGCCCTCGCCAACCGTGGCATTTCGCCGGAGGCGTTCCGCCACGCCATCGAGACGAACAGCCGCAACGACGGGGCCGGACGCGTCAATCAGGGCGAGGACAGCGCCCTGGTGCGCATCGAAGGCAGCATCCGCACGATCGACGACATCCGCGCCATCGTGGTCGATACCCATGCCGGCACGCCGATCCGCGTGGCCGACGTCGCCAGCGTCCATGTCGGCACGCTCACGCGATACGGGGCGGTGACCGCCAACGGCGGGGGAGAAACGGTGGAGGGGCTCGTGCTCGGCCTGCGCGGCGCCAACGCGGGCCAGCTCGTGCGCGACGTCAGCGCCCGCCTCGACGAGTTGAAGGCCGCGCTGCCCAAGAATGTCTCGGTCAACGTGTTCTACGATCGAAGCCACCTGGTCGAGCGCGCCGTCGGTACGGTCGGGCGGGCCCTGATCGAGGCGACTGTGCTCGTGATCGGTCTGGTGCTGCTGTTCCTGGGCAACTGGCGGGCCTCGCTCGTGATCGGCCTCACGCTCCCGCTCGCCATCGTGATCGCGTTGATCGTGATGACGCAGGTGGGCATGTCCGCCAACCTGATGAGCCTCGGCGGCCTTGCAATCGCCATCGGAATGCTCATCGACGCGCTCGTCGTGGTGGTCGAGAACGTGGTGGCCAACCTCGGCCATCAGCCGGCGGGCGCGAAGATGCCGCTGGTTCACATCATCTATCGGTCCGTGCTGGAGGTCCTGCAGCCGGTCACGGCCGGAATCCTCATCATCATTATCGTCTTCCTTCCGCTGCTCACGCTGCAGGGGCTGGAGGGCAAGCTGTTCATTCCGGTGGCGCTCTCGATCATTTTCGCGCTGGCGGCCTCTCTCTTCCTGGCGCTCACGGTGGTTCCGGTCGCCACTTCGTTCCTGCTCACGGCAGCCCCCCACCGGGAGCCCGTCGTCATGCGTCTCGCGTCGCGCGTCTATCGGCCTGCCCTGGTCTGGGCCCTGGCGAACGGCGGCAAGGTGACGGCGGCGGCGCTCGCCGCCCTGCTGGCGGCCGGCGTGCTCTACACCCAGGTCGGCAAGACGTTCATGCCGACTATGGACGAAGGGGACGTCATCATCGGCATCGAAGCGCTGCCCTCGATCAATCTCGACGAGATGATCAAGATGAACGCCCGGATCCAGTCGGCCATCCTGGCGAACGTTCCCGACGTCGCCCGCATCATCGCACGGACCGGTTCCGACGAGATCGGCCTCGACCCGATGGGACCGAACCAGACAGACACGTTCCTCGTGCTCAAGCCGGACGACGAACGGCAGACGCCGGACAAGGCCGCGCTCCTCCAGCAGCTCCGTCAGACATTGGCGCTGTTTCCCGGCCTGTCGTTCAGCTTCACGCAGCCCATCGACATGCGCGTGCAGGAGATGATCAGCGGCGTGCGCGGCGACGTGGCCGTGAAGATCTTCGGAACCGACATCGCCACCCTCAATGACCTCGCGAGCCGCATGGCCACGCTCCTCTCGGGTGTACAAGGCGCGGAGGACGTCTACACCACGGTCAACGAAGGCGCGCAGTATTACTCGGTCGCGGTGAACCGGCTGGAGGCGGGACGGCTCGGCTTGTCGGTCGACGAGATCGCGTCCGCTTTGCGGACCCAGATCGAAGGCCGCACGATCGGCATCGCGCTGGAGGAGGGACGGCGCACGCCGATCCTCATTCGCGGCAGTGAGCGCACACGCGAGGCTCCCACCCTGCTTGCGAGCCTGCCCTTGACCCTCCAATCGGGACGCGCCGTGGCGCTGTCGCAGGTCGCGACCATCCACCGCGTCGACGGGCCCGTGAAGATCGACCGCGAGAACGGCAGCCGCATGGCCGTGGTGCGCACCAACGTGCGCGACCGCGACATGGTCGGCTTCGTCGAAGAAGCGCGCCAGAAGGTCGCGTCGGAAATCAAGATGCCCGAGGGCTACCATCTCACCTGGGGCGGGCAGTTCGAGAACCAGCAGCGCGCGGCGGCCCGCCTGTCCATCGTGGTGCCCGTGTCGCTCGGGCTTATCTTCGTCCTTCTGTTCACCACCTTCGGCTCGATGCGCCAAGCGCTGCTCGTGCTGGTGAATGTCCCGTTCGCATTGATCGGCGGCGTGTTCGCGCTGACGTTGACCGGCGAATACCTGTCGGTCCCCGCCTCGGTCGGCTTCATCGCGCTCCTGGGCATCGCGGTGCTCAATGGCGTGGTGCTGGTGTCGCACTTCAATGACCTGCGCTCGCACGGATGGCCGCTCGAGCGCGTGGTAGTCGAGGGTGCGATGCGCAGACTGCGGCCGGTGCTGATGACGGCCAGCATTGCCGCGTTTGGGCTGGTGCCGCTGCTGTTCGCGTCCGGTCCCGGATCGGAGATCCAGCGCCCGCTGGCCATCGTCGTGATCGGCGGCCTCGTCTCGTCGACGCTGCTCACTCTGATCCTGCTGCCGATCCTCTATCGGCGCTTCGGCGGGCCCGCAAAGGTGACGCCATGACGTCCGCGCGCGTCTGCCTGACGCTCATTGCCGATCGCGCGCTGCGCGACGAGCTTCTCGACTATCTCGGCGCACGAGCGGCGTTCGTCCCCGGATTCACGGCATTGGAAGCCACCGGACATGGCCCGACCGCGCGCCTGGAAAGCCCGGCCGAGCGCGTCAAGGGACGGGCCGATCGGATCATGATCCATACCGTCGTGACCGAGGCGGCGGCGCATCGGCTGATCGCAGAACTCACGGCGGATTTCGCGGGCGCCAACATCGTCTACTGGACGTCGGCAGTGGCGGAGTTCGGGACGCTCGGCTGAGCGGATGCGAGCAAGATTTCACCCGGCCAGCAGGTGGAACAAACCCTTGCCGATCTTGCGCGTGAGCCAGAACAGCGTCGCCAGTTCGAACAATCCGGCGAACAGCAGTGCATAGAAATACGTCGGGGCGCGTTTCTCCAACAGGAGCAGCGGACGCGCCAGCGCTTCGCGCAAGCTCTCGCGGTTGAACACGAGCGCAACCGCGATACCGATCAGCGCACCGACGATGACGTCGCCCGGATAGTGCACCCCGAGGCACACGCGGGCTAGCAATGCGAGCCCGCTGAATGCGGCAAACCACAGGCCCCAGGCGCGCGAGACGAACCAGAAGCACGTCGCCACCGCGAACAGCAACGTCGCGTTGTCGCTTGGAAAGCTCGACCAGTGTTCGAGATCGACGTGGTGCTCTCCGGCGGGCGGCACGTAGCCGATTCCGGGAGTGACCATCGGACGCGCGCGGAACGGCAGCAGGAACGACAGGCTGCGGTTGACGACGAGCGCGACCGCAACGGCTGCGAACAACACCAGCAGCACCTCGCGCTGACGGCGCAGATCCTTCGACGGCACATTCCACAGCACGCCGAAGACGGTGAAGATCGCCAGGCTCTTGAGCGAGGTCATGTCGAGCCCACCGACGAGCTTGTCGAAGACGGCGCTCCTGGCCGCAAAGCCGTTGACGGCTTGAAACAGCCAGAGGTCGAGCTCGGAGAACAACGCCATGATCCCTCCATGACGACTTGGCGACAGTAATATGACGCCATCGCGGGAGGTTGGTATTATTGAACGCGATCTGCGGTGCCCGTTGCCGCGCGGCGGCACGAAGCACATGGGAGCCGGACCCGTGCAGATTTAATCGAACGCCGTCCACACTCTGATAGCGCGGCGCGCCGCATGTCCTTCGTGCCGTTCCGGTCACGCAGGCGTGCAGGAACAAACACGCGCACGCCCTGTTGTAGGTTGCGGTCGTGCGGAGACAACAACGGCGGGGGCAAGCTCTTCGCGAGCACTGCCGGCCGCCGTCCAGGACTGCGCAATGTCGATCGCGCCGGCGCCACCGTCCAGCTCGCCGCACGTCATCGTGGTTGGAAACGAGAAGGGGGGATCTGGCAAGACCACGATCACGATGCATCTGGCTGTCGCGTTGCTCGAAGCGGGCCAGCGCGTGGCGACGTTCGATCTCGACAGCCACCAGAAGAGCCTCACCCACTACATCGACAACCGGCGCGCCTTCGCGCGGCGTTTCGACAAGCGCCTGCGGCTGCCGTCGCACTTCTGCGTGGCGCGCGGCGAACGCTCCCGCGTCGAGGAGAACGAGGCGATCGAGTTCGCCGGCCTGGAGCAGGCGGTGCTGGCGGTCGAGCGCGACCACGATTTCGTGATCATCGACACGCCGCCTCATGACAGCTATCTGATGCGCCTCGCGCATTCCATGGGCGACACCTTGATCTCGCCGCTCACCGACAGCTTCCTCGACCTCGACGTCCTCGCCACCATCGATCCGATCAGCCTGCGCGTGGTGCGGGCCAGCCATTACGGCGAGATGGTGCGCGAGGTTCGCCGCTACCGCCGTGCCCTCGACAACAGCGCAACGAGTTGGATCGTCGTGCGCAACCGGCTGACCACGTTGCGCTCGCGCAACCGCAAGCTCATCGGCGACTGTCTTGACGAGCTGTCATCCGAGCTGGGATTCCGCTTCCTCGACGGCCTCGCCGAGCGTGTGGTCTATCGCGACCTGTTCCCGCGCGGCCTCACCGTGCTCGACGCGCCGTCGGAAATCCTCGGCGAAGCCGGGCCTTCGCGCGCCATCGCGCGGCGCGAGGTCGAGACGCTGGTGCAGGCGCTGCGGCTGCCGATCGACGCCGACGGCCGGCGGCGCGCCGCCACGCGCGCCGAGTGGTTCGTCGCCAATGCCGCACCGCTCGAGATGGACGACATCGTGTCGGTGCAGGACGCGGCGCCGCCGCACGCCGCGAGCCGCAACCGTTGACCGGACGGGCCGTCTAATCCGCGACGAAGCCTGATGCCTTCACCACCGGCGCCCACCGCTCGGCATCCGCCTTCTGGATGCGGCCGAGTTCCTCGGGGCTCGTGCCCGTCGGGTTGAGACCCCATTCAAGCTGGCGCTTGCGGAAGTCAGGCGACTTCACCGCCTCGACGATCGCCTTGTTGAGCCGCGCGATCGTCGCGTCCGGCGTCTTGGCCGGCGCGAACATCGCGTACCAGCTCGTGCCGACGATATCGATGCCGCTCTCCTTGAAGGTGGGCACGTCCTGCAAGCCGATCGAACGTTCGACGTCCGACGTGCCGATCACCCGCAGCTTTTTCTCCTGGTGAAGTTGGATGAACTCGCTCGCGGTCGACGACACGATCGGGATCTGGCCGCCGAGCAGGTCGGCGATGGCGGGCGTTCCGCCCTTGTAGGCGATGTGGGTCATCTCGATACCGGCGGCCTTGCCGAACATCAGGCCGAAGAAGTGCGGCAGCGCGCCGGCGCCGGGCGAGCCGAACTGCGCCTTGCGCGGGTTGGCCTTGAGCCAGGCCACCAGCTCCTTCGGGTTCTTGGCGGGCACGTCGTTGTTGACGGCGATGCCGAAGTCGAAGGTATTGATCTGCGAGAGCGGCCGCAGGTCCTTGAACGGATCATAGTCGAGCGTGCGGTAGACGAACGGATAGATCGTCACCGCCGCGAATGGTGTGAACAGCAGCGTGAGCCCGTCGGGCTCCGCGTTCTTGACCGCCGACACGCCGATCCGTCCCGCCCCGCCGGTGCGGTTCTCGACCACGACCGGCTGGTTGAGCGCCGTCGACATCTTGTCGGCGAGGAGGCGCACCGTCGCGTCGCCGGTGCCGCCGGCGGCGTAAGGGAAAATGATGCGGATGGTGTTGCTCTGCGCGCATGCAAGGTTGGCGGAACCCAGCAGCGCGGCCGCGGCGCTCGCGCCAATCAGCCAATGCCGGCGATTCATGTCGTCCTCCCGTTGGTGTGTTGTCCGCCGGACTTGCCGTCGTGTGATGCGGCGTCGCGATTTGCGCGGACTTTGTTTTTGTGCATGAATATGAACCATGATTCATATTTCCGGTCAAGCGGCCTGGGACGAGACCGAGCGGCCGGAAGGCGTGCTGCCGGTCAAGCAGCGGCGCGGCGAGCTCACGCGCAACCGGCTGCTCGCCGCGGGCAAGCGCCTCGTCGCGCGGCGCGACTTCGATTCCGTCCCGGTCGCGGAGATCGCGGAGGCGGCGCGCTGCTCGGTCGGCGCGTTCTACCAGCGCTTCCGCGACAAGGACGCGTTCTTCGGCGCGCTCGTCGCGCAATACGTCGCCGACGCGCGCGCCACGACGGTGACCTTGTTCGCCGCGCATGACGACGAGCGCCTGATCGGCGCGTTGGTCGCGGCCACCGCCGGCCGCTTCCGCGCCAACAGCGGGCTGATCCGCGCCGCGATCCGCAAGCGCCTGGAGCAGGCGGACGTCTGGGACCCGATCCGGCGGCACGGATATTTCGTCGCCGACTGCTTCATCGCATGGCGCGCGGCGCGGCGCGGGCGCCCGCTGACGTCCGGCGAGGTCACGGCCACACGCTTCGCCTTTCAGGTACTCTACGGAACGCTCAACAACGCCATCGTGATCCAGCCCGGACCGCTCGATCTCGAGGACGCGGAGTTCGTCGTGCAGCTCGAGCGCGCGTTCCGCCTCGTGCTGCTCGCCGGCGGGCCGCCGCCGGCGCTGGAGGACACCGGCAGTCGGGCGGCCGGACGCGCGACGTAATCGCATGGCCGACGCGACCTTGCGTCGCGCCCTGTGCCGCGACCGACATCGCAGGCCTTGCAACGAGACCCGGCAACGCCGAAAAGTGCGGAGTGCCGGCGCGCGACGAGGCGCCGCTCAATCGGGTGAATCCGTTCTCGCAGGGCCGCGGACATGCTCCGACCGCGCTACACGCTTTCCAGCGAAATACTTCCGCCGGAACCCTGGGCGGTGGAGACGGTCCGGTTCGACCGCGACCTTGCCGAGCAGTTTGCCGGCCAAGGCGAGACGATGTTCGCCTTGTCGAATGGCTACCTCGGCGTACGGGGCATGTTCGACGAAGGGACGCCGGTGAAAGAGCCTGGCGTGTTCCTCAACGGCTTTTTCGAGTTTCGCCCGATCACCTACGGCGAGCACGCCTACGGATTCCCCAGACGCGGCCAGAGCATCCTCAACTGCCCGGACGGCACGATCATGAAGCTGTTCGTGGGCGACGAACCGTTCACATTGTCGCAGGCCAAGGTCCTCTCATATCGGCGTAGACTCGACCTGCAGAATGCCACACTCGTGCGCGACGTCTGCTGGGCGGCGCCATCGGGGCAGCGCCTGCGCCTGACCACCACCCGCCTCGTCTCGCTCGCCGACCGGCATCTCGCCGCCATCGCTTACGAGCTGCGCGCTGAGGACGGCGAGGCCGACGTGCTGATCTCATCGGAGCTCGCCTATCGCCCACCGCTTCCGCTCGACATTGAGGACCCGCGTCTCGCCGCCGGCTTCACCGATCGTGTGCTGCGGCCCGCCGGCACCTCGGGACGAGGCCCGCGCGCCGTCCTGAGCTATTGCACCCGGAGATCCAAGCTGCTGCTTGCCTGCGGCGTGGACCATGCCTGGACAACCGACGGCATGATCAGCAGCGAGTCCACCTGCACCGAAGACCTGGCCGTGACCGTGTTCAAGGGCACCCTGCGTCGCGGAGAGTCGATCCGCATCGAAAAGTATCTTGCCTACCACTATGGAGACGACGCGGCGTCAACGGAGATCAAGCAAGCCGCCCAGACCACGCTCGACCGCGCGCGCGAGCAAGGGTTTGCAGGCGTCGCCGCCCGGCAGAAGACCGAGGCCGCCGAATTCTGGCGGCGGGCGGACATCACCGTCGTGACGGACGATCCACGCACCCAACAGGTGGTCCGCTGGAATCTCTTCCAGCTGCTGCAGGCATCGGAGCGTGTGGAAGGCCACGGCATCGCGGCGCGCGGCCTCACGGGGCAGAGCTACGAAGGCCATTATTTCTGGGACACCGAGATCTACGTCCTGCCGTTCCTCGTCTATACGCAGCCGCGGATCGCCCGCGCCCTGCTGCAGCACCGCTATGGCATGCTCGACAAGGCGCGCGTGCGGGCGCGCGAGCTTGGCCATGCGGGCGCGATCTTCCCCTGGCGCACCATCAACGGCGAGGAGGCTTCGGCCTATTACGCGGCCGGGACGGCGCAGTACCACATCAACGCCGACATCGCCTACGCCGTGCGCAAATACGTCGAGGTCAGCGGCGACGAGGCGTTTCTCTGGCAGACAGGCGCCGAGATCCTCGTGGAGACCGCGCGGCTGTGGCGCGACCTCGGCTTCTTCTCCGATCGGCACGATGGACGCTTCTGCATCAACGGCGTCACCGGACCGGACGAATACACGGCGCTCGTCAACAACAACTACTTCACCAATCTGATGGCGCGCGAGAACCTGCGCTACGCCGCCGACACTCTGCGCGCCATGGCGCGCGCCTGCCCCGAGGCCCTGGCCGACCTGGCCCACCGCACCGGGTTGTCCGACGAGGAGCCCGCGAGCTGGGAAGAGGCGGCAGACCGCATGTACCTGCCCTACGACGAGAGACTGGGGATTCGCCCTCAGGACGAGGACTTTCTCGACCTGGAGCCTTGGGATTTCGCCAACACGCCGCAAGAGAATTATCCCTTGCTCCTGCACTATCACCCGCTCAACCTCTACCGCTCGCAGGTGATCAAGCAGGCCGACACCGTGCTCGCGATGTTCCTGCTGGGCTCGCAGTTCACTGTCGAGGAGAAGAAGCGCAACTTCGACTATTACGATCCTCTCACCACGCATGATTCCTCGCTCTCGGTCTGCATCCAGAGCATTGTCGCCAACGAGATCGGTTATCGCCGCAAGGCACTGCGCTACTTCCGCTTCGCTGCCGTGATGGATCTGTCGGACGTCGGCGGCAACATGATGCATGGCGCGCATATCGCCTCGATCGGCGGAACGTGGATGGCGCTGGTCTACGGCTTTGCCGGCCTGCGTGACGACGGCGGCCGCCTCAGCTTCCGCCCTCGCCTGCCGGATGAGTGGTCGCGTCTTGCCTTTTGCCTCACGGTGCAGGGACGCCGGCTGCGGGTCGAGATCGATCGCGACATGACGAGTTATGAATTGCTCGCGGGGGCGCCGCTGGCGTTGCGGCACGACGGTGCGGAGATCACGCTCAGCGCGCAAGCCCCGCTCGTGCGCCGGCCGACGCCCAAACCGCCTCCCGAGCCGCTGCCCGATTTCGCCGACACGGCCGCTTGCTGAAGCGGCGGAAGTCCGACCGGTCCGTCCGTCATTGGGCGACGCGGACCTTGTCCAAGCCCGTCACGACGAGGTCCGCGCCGGCGCGGCGCAGCGCGTCGGCCTGGCCGCTGCGGTCGACCCCGACGACACAGCCGAAGCCGCCGCGCCGCCCTGCCTCCACGCCCGGCAGGGCGTCCTCGAACAGAAGGACCCGCGGGGGCTTCGTCCCAAGCCGCCGCGCTGCTTCGAGGAAGAGCGCCGGATCCGGCTTGCCGGCCAGCCGAAGCCGAAGCGCGTCGTTGCCGTCGGCCCGCGCCTCGATGAGCGGGGCGAGTTGCGCGGCTTGCAGAACGGCGGCGCAGTTGCGGCTCGCCGACGCCACGCCGATCTTCACGCCGGCCGCGCGCAGGTTCTCCAGCAGGGCACGCGCCCCCGGCAGGGGGGCGACCCCGCGATCGAGCATGTCGAGGAACAGCCGTCCTTTGCGCGTCGCGATGGCGCGCAGCGTGTCGGCCCCGGGCGGATCGTCGTCCCCGCCTTCCGGCAAGTCGATGCCGCGCGCGGCCAGGAAGGTGCGCACGCCGTCGAGCCGGATGCGCCCGTCGACGTGGGCCCGGTAGTCGGCAACGATGTCGAACGGGACGAAAGGCATTCCGTCGTGCTGCGCCCGCCGACGCAAGACGTCGTCGAACACGCTCTTCCATGCCTGGGCATGCAGGCGCGCGGTGTCCGTGAGCACGCCGTCGAGATCGAACAGCGCCGCATCGAACCGTCGCGGGTCGATGGTGATGGTCATAGCCGCAGCCCCGACGCCCCGCGAAGCCGCGTCATGCCGGATCCGCGACTTTTTCCCTGGGCGCGGCATCGCTCGAGCGCGCGAGCGGGGGGAAGTCCTCGGGCGTGAGCGTCTCCTTCTCCAGCAGCAGCCGGGCGCCCTCGTCGAGCAGAGCGCGGCGCGCGGTGAGGATCGACTTGGCGCGCCCATAGGCCTCGTCGATCAGCCGCTTGACCGCGAGATCGACCTCGCGCGCGGTTTCCTCGGAATAGTCCTTTTCGCGCACGCCGACCACCTGATCGCCGAGATAGGTCTGGCTGCTGCGCTCGAGCACCGCCTGCCCCAGCGCCTCGGTCATGCCGAAGCGCGTCACGATCTGGCGCGCGATGTCGGTCACCTTGGCGAGGTCGTCGGCTGCGCCGGTGGAGATCTCGCCGAACACGACATCCTCCGCGGCGCGGCCCGACAGCAGCACGACCATGCGGTCCTTGAGCTCCTGGCGCGTGATCAGGTAGCGGTCGTCGGTCGGCCGCTGCATGGTGTAGCCGAGCGCGCCGATCGAGCGCGGAATGATCGAGACCTTGTGCACTGGGTCGGTGCTGGGGAGGTTCGCGGCGGCGAGCGCGTGGCCCATCTCGTGATAGGCGACGACGCGCCGCTCCTGCGGCTGCAGCAGGCGGCCCCTGCGCTCGGCGCCGGCGACGATGCGTTCGACCGCCGCGGTGAAATCCGCCGTCGTCACCTCGCCGGCTCCGCGGCGCGTGGCCACGATCGCCGCCTCGTTGACGAGGTTGGCGAGATCGGCGCCGGTGAAGCCGGGCGTGATGCCGGCGATCTGGTCGAGCGACACGTCCGGCGCAAGCTTCACGCGCTTGACGTGCACGCGCAGGATCGCCTCGCGCCCTTTGCGGTCGGGGCGGTCGATCACGACCTGGCGGTCGAAGCGGCCGGCGCGCAGCAGCGCCGGATCGAGGATCTCGGGGCGGTTGGTGGCGGCGAGCAGCACGATGCCCTCGCGCGGGTCGAACCCGTCGAGCTCGGTCAGGAGCTGGTTGAGCGTCTGCTCCTTCTCGTCGTGCCCGCCGAAGGCGCCGGCGCCGCGCGCCTTGCCGAGCGCGTCGAGCTCGTCGATGAAGATGATGCAGGGCGCGGCCTTGCGCGCCTGTTCGAACAGGTCGCGCACGCGCGCCGCGCCGACGCCGACGAACATCTCCACGAACTCCGAGCCGGAGATGGAGAAGAACGGCACGCCGGCCTGCCCCGCCACCGCCTTGGCGATGAGCGTCTTGCCGGTGCCGGGCGGACCGACCAGCAGCACGCCCTTGGGGATGCGCGCGCCGAGCCGGCCGTACTTGTCCTTGTCCTTGAGGAACGAAACGATCTCCTGCAGCTCGGCCTTGGCCTCGTCGACGCCGGCGACGTCGTCGAAGGTCACGCCGGTGTCGCGCTCGACCAGCACGCGCGCCTTCGACTTGCCGACGTTGATGAGCCCACCGAGACCCTGCTTCTCGGCGAAGCGGCGGAAGACGAAGTACCAGACACCGAAGAACAGCAGCACCGGCATCAGCCACGACAGCAGGGTGGACAGGAAGGTGTTCTCGACGGTGCCGGTGAACTTGACCCCGGACTTCTCGATCTGCTCGGCGAGGGCCGGCTCGACCCGGTTGGTCACGAAATATTGCCGGCCGTTGATCGGCTCCTTGAGCTTCCCGGTGATCTGCTCCTGCCCGACCGTGAGCTCGACGATGCGGCCGTCATTGAGGAGCTTGAGGAACTCGCTGTAGGGAAGCGGCTCGACCGTGCGCCACGCCGTCCAGACGCTCTGGAACAGGATCAGCAGGAAGAACGCGGCGACGAAGTACCAGATATTCCACTGATGCTTCTTCTCCATGGCTGCCTCGCTGGGCGGGTGATCGTCCCGCCGGACCATTCCGGATCCATGTAGGTCGTGCGGAGCGCGGATGCCATTGGGCATCCTCGCGGGCGAGGGTGACGCAGCGGGTGTGGCGGATTTGAAGCGCTTCGGACATTTGTTTGCGGCGCGCCGCGGGGTCAGAAAAGCCGCGCCAGAATCATGTATTTGCTGGCGGGCGCCGGACCGGATGGACCGGCCGGGAGGGCCGGCGCAGCCGTCGTGGTGCAACTCGGCGGCCCGCCAGTGGATTGACCACGGACACGGCACAGGCCAGGAGCCCCGATGCGCGACCTCGAAGACAAGGCCCTGCTCGTCCTGGTCGTCGCCGTCTCCCTGCTGTTCGCATGGACCCTGTGGCCGTTCTCCGGCGCGATCCTGTGGGCGGTCGTGTTCGCTGTCCTGTTCGCGCCCGTCAACCGCCGGCTGCTGCGCGCCATGCCGCGCTGGCCCAACCTCGCCGCGCTGCTCACGCTGTTCATCATCGTCGTGATGGTGCTGGTCCCGCTCGCGATCCTGACCTCGCTGGTGGTGCAGGAGGCGGGCGAGCTGGTCACCGCCCTGCAGTCCGGCAACATCAACCTCACGCAGGGCCTGCAGCAGGCGCGCGACGCGCTGCCGGACTGGGCCACCAGCCTGCTCGATCGCCTGCGCGCGCCCAACCTCGCCACCGTGCGCGAGCGGCTCACCTCGTTCCTGGTGGAGAGCGGCCGCTTCGTCGCCGGCCAGGCGCTCAGCTTCGGCCAGATGACGCTGCACTTCCTCATCGGCCTGTTCGTGATGCTCTATCTCGTCTACTTCCTGCTGCGCGACGGCCGCGCGCTGCGGCGCATGTCGAGCGAGGCCATCCCGCTGCGCGGCGATCAGCAGACCGCGCTGGCGGAGAAGTTCACCATCACCATCCGCGCTATCGTCAAGGGCAGCGTCGTGGTGGCGCTGGTGCAGGGCGCGCTCGGCGGCCTGATCTTTGCGCTCCTCGACATCCGCGCGCCGGTGCTATGGGGTGCGCTGATGGCGATCCTCGCGCTGCTGCCCGTGGTCGGCACCGGCCTCGTCTGGGTGCCGGTCGCGATCTACCTGATGGTCACCGGCGCGCTCTGGCAGGGCGTCGCCCTCATCGTCTACGGCATCCTGGTCATCGGCCTCGTCGACAACCTGCTGCGCCCGATCCTCGTCGGCAAGGACACGCAGATCCCCGACTACGTCGTCCTGATCTCCACCCTCGGCGGCATCTCCGCCTTCGGCGTCAACGGCTTCGTCATCGGGCCCGTGCTGGCGGCGATGTTCCTGTCGGCGTGGGACGTGTTCTCGGCCTGGCGGCGCGGCCAGGCGCCGCCCCATCGCGGCTAGGCCATCGCCTTGTCGAACTCCTCGATCGGGAGCGCCGGCGCGCTGGCGAAGGCGATGCCCGTCAGCCTGTTGAGCGCCGCCGCCGCCCGCATCACATGCGCGGGATCCGGCAGGTCGACGATCAGCAGGAGGTCGATGTCGCCGAGCAGCGCATAGGCGGCCTTGAGCTCGCCACCCTCCTTCTTGATCAAGGCCTTCGCCTCGTCGGAGCGCTTGGCGCTGATGCCCTTGATGGCTTCCGGCGAGTAAGTCCCGAACATGACGTATGTGGCCATGGCAACGTCTCCGGTTTCGCAAGAACGATGCCGCAACCCTATCGCGGTCTGTTGAACGCGCCGCGTGCGCCGACGCTCACAACCAAGTCAAATCGTAAGCAAAACGCGGCGCGCCCGTCGGCGCCGGCCGCCGCCTCGTGTGGCTTTTCGCGCTTGATCTCCATCAACGCGCGCAGGCCGGTCGCTGCGATGATGCCGCACGACTGCAAGGAGCTTTGCATGCGCGGTCTCGTCCCGATGCTGGTCGCGGCGCTGGCGCTCGCCGCCCTCTGCGTGCCTGCGCTCG
>Ga0182748_1000643_pt1 | contig 36723 bp, 37 predicted proteins | sample eDN3rd37CKraftOP_FD_128877 | JGI IMG/M metagenome (GOLD analysis project Ga0182748, IMG submission 128877) | Enriched Organic Plus compost microbial communities from Emeryville, California, USA - eDNA 3rd pass 37_C Kraft OP (version 2) (version 2) ... | reverse complement strand
GGATCGGCCGCGACCCTCACCCCCGGCAACGAACTATGTCACGAGGAAGACGTGCGCCGGCTGGCTCCCGAGGTGCGCATCGGCGAGATCACGGCAGCGGCGGCGTAGCGCCTGCCGTCCTATCGGGCCGACCCGGGTTACGCGCAGGCCGGCGAGAAAGCAAAGCGGCTTCGCTGGGACGAAGCCGCGCGGAAGATCGAGAACCCGTCAGCAGGCCGGTAATTCCGCAGCCACGTCCCCGCTTGCGCGGGGACGCACGGAACATGGGCCGATACGCTAGAATTCAGACCACTCGTCTTCGGTCTTGAACGCGGTCGCGACCGCCGCACGCATGCGGCCGACGACGCCGCGCTTGGCCGGCGCCGGTGCCGGTGCGCGCTTGGGCTCGGCCGTCACCGCCGGCGCGACCGGCCGCAGCCGCGGCGCGGCATCGTGATTCGCCCCGCCCGCATCCGCGGCGTCGAGCCGGAAGACGGAGACGCGTTCGTTCATCGCCTGCATCTGCTGCTCGAGGGTCTTGGCGGTCGCCGCGTTTTCTTCCACCAGCGCCGAGTTCTGCTGGGTCACCTCGTCCATCTGCGCCAGCGCCTTGTTGACCTGCTCGATGCCGGTCGACTGCTCGGCGCTCGCCATGGCGATATCGGAGACGATGTCGGCCACCGACTTGATCGACTCCACGATTTCGTTGAGCGCCGCGCCCGCCTTGTTGACGAGTTCGACGCCGTCCCTGACCTGCGCGCCGGAATTCACGATCAGGTCCTTGATGTCCTTGGCCGCCTGCGAGGAACGCTGCGCCAGGCTGCGCACCTCGGTGGCCACCACCGCGAAACCGCGGCCGGCCTCGCCGGCGCGCGCGGCTTCCACCGCGGCGTTGAGCGCGAGCAGGTTGGTCTGCCGCGCGATCTCGTCGATCACGCCGATGATGTCGGAAATCTGACGCGAGGACTCCTCGATACGCGCCATGGCATCGACCGCCTGCGCGACCACCTTGCCGCCGCGATCGGCGACGCCGCGGGTGGCGGACGCCGAGCGGTTGGCCTCCTGCGCGTTCTCCGCGTTCTTCTTCACGATCGAGGCGATCTCTTCCATCGAGGCCGAGGTTTCTTCCAGGCTCGCGGCCTGTTCCTCGGTGCGCTGCGACAGGTCGGTGGTGCTGGTGGAGATTTCCGCGGTGGCGTTCGACACTTCGCGCGCCGCCTCGGTGATGGAAAGGATGGTTTCCCGCAGGCGGACGACCGCGCTGTTGAAGTCGTCCTTGATCTGCCGGTACTCGTCCGGAACGTTTTCGTCGAGCGCCACCGTCAGATCGCCTTCCGACAGGCCCTTCAGGCCGGCCGCCAGCATGCCCAGCACGCGCGCCTGCTGTTCGGCGGCCTTCGCCTTTTCTTCCGCCGCCTTGGCCTGCATCGCGGCCTCCGCCTGTTGCAGGCGGGCCTGTTCCTCGGCGGCGAGCGCCTGCCGGCGGGCCGCTTCCTCGGCCTCGAGTCGCGCCTTCTCCACGGCCTTGAGCTTGATGCCTTCGACGGCGGACGCGATCTCGCCGATCTCGTCCTTGCGGCCGAGGCCCGGCAGCGCGGTTTCGAAATCGCCTTCGGCCATGCGCTTGATCGCCTTGGCGATGCCGACGACCGGACGCGAAATGCCGCGGCTGACGAGCAGCGACCAGGCACAGCCGATGACGATCATGATCGACATGATCGTGATCATCATCGTGGTCTGACGGTCGAGCGCCGCATTGTTGAGCGCGATTTGCTGGTCGCGGTGCAAATTGCTGCTGTCGGACAGATTGCCGCTCAGCCGATCGATGACGGAGAAGCTGCGCGCGGCGCCCATCATCAGGGTCAAGGCAGTGCCGGCGTCGGAATCGGCCATGTCGATGACGGCCCGCGCCTGCTTGACGTAGGTGGCGACCGCCGTCTTGAGCTGGCCAAGGTCGCTCGCCGAAGAACTGTCCTTGAATTCGGACAGGCCGAGCACCTGCATCTTGTCCGAGAGCGTCTGCAGCGCCTTCGACGCGTCGTCCGCGAGAAGCTTGATCTTCTTGGTGTCGCTTTCGTTGGCCGCGGTCGCCATCAGGCGATAGAGCTGCACCTGCGACACCAGCGCCGAATTGGCGAAATCCGAGACAACCTCGGCCTGCCGCACCGGACCGGCCATGAGTCCCTCGACCGCCGCCTGGTTAGCGCGTTGCTCGTGCCAGGCATACGCACCGACGCCGATCAAGACGAGAATCAGAAACCCGGGCGCAAAGAGGACTTTCCACCGCAGGCGTAAATTGGCTAACCAGGAAAGCATGATGTCCGATCTTCTCGATTTCGATGACGTGGTCCGCAGGCAGGAGGGGGAAATAGGGCCGCCGCAACGGCCCTATTTCAGGCTTCGTTACTTGTAGACGCCGCCGCAGACGATGGTGTCGGTGAGCGGCTGGCAATACATCTGCTTGGGCTCGATCTTCTTGCTGACGGGATTGACGAACTTGTAGTCCTGCCAGAAGTCGCTGCCCTTGGCCGCGAGCGCGAGACGCTCCTTGACGTAGTACTTGCCATCCACGTCCTGCGCTTCGTTCATGTCCTTGCCGATCAGCTTGGCATTGGCGCCGTGCGCGAGCACCTTGCCGTTCGTGCCATAGACGACAATGTAGAGGTCACGATCGACGAATTGGCCCTTCTTGTCGTCAAAGGCCGCGTAAGCCTTTTCCGCGCCGTTCTGCTTCACGTACTCGACCGCCTTCTTGACCATGGCGATGGCTTCGTCCTTCGTGGCACGGCCCGAGCTCCAGGCGGGAACGCTGAGGCCGAGCATGAGGACAGCGGCGGTTGCGAGCTTCACTGCTTTCATTTCGTTACTCCAGTCGGTTCGCTTTCCAATCGGTTCGTGGCGAGTTTCCGACGCAAGCCGATGCGCTTGGCCGAACGCGTCATCGATCTTTTGGGGGATCGGGGCGCTCCTCACTTCTCGTTCTAGTTGGGCGACACTAAACTCATCCGTGTAAATAAATGTTTGAAATACGGCTTGTTATGCGAACACATGACACATCGATAATCTAAATTATGATGTTGAGCGCGGTGGCGGCGTTGCCGGGCAGGTGAAACGGGCGCGCGTGAGAACATCCGGCGCGGGCGCCGTTAGCGAGCCGATTGCGAAAAAACGATAAAGAATCCGGAATCAAACAATTCGATTTCTCGGCATGAAAACGCGACGTTTGAACGTGGCCGAGCCCGTTGCAGCGCTGCGTTCGCGCGCGGGCTTGGCGCGGCAACGCCCGCATCGTCCTTCGCCGCAAATCGCTTCAGGATGCCAAGCCGCCGCGCGAAGCGGGCGAAGGCCGGAGCGGGCGAAGACAAGAAGGAATGAAGGTTGGAGCGGGCGAAGGGAATCGAACCCTCGTATGCAGCTTGGGAAGCTGCCGTTCTACCATTGAACTACGCCCGCGTGCGCCGCACCATAGCGAAACCAGGGTGCGGGCGGCAAGCGCTCTTCCCCTCGGTCCGCTGGCGGGAGGGGGGTGGCTTGGCGCGGGGCGGCGGCGGCGCGCCGGCCGGGTGACGAGGCGCTTCGACCGGCAGAGGCGAGGCGATGCCGCCTCATCCGACCGGCCATCGCCAGGGTTTTGGGGATCGACGTCTCCCCGCAAACGGGGAGAGGCGGAAATCCTGCCCAGCCACGCCGCCTCTCAAGACCAGACGGTCGAGACGCCTGTCCTTACGCCTTGAAATGCTTGGAAAGCTTCAGGCTCTGCGCCTGATAATTCGAGCCGATGCCCTGGCCGTAGAGCTTGTCGGGCTTGGCCAGCATCTTCTCGTAGACCAGCCGGCCGACGATCTGGCCGTGTTCCAGGATGAAGGGCACCTCGCGCGAGCGCACCTCAAGCACCGCGCGTGAGCCTTTGCCCCCCGCGCCGGCATAACCGAAGCCGGGATCGAAGAAGCCGGCATAATGCACGCGGAACTCGCCCACCAAGGGATCGAACGGCACCATCTCGGCGGCGTAATCGGGCGGCACCTGCACCGCCTCCTTGGAGGCGAGGATGTAGAACTCGTTAGGATCGAGGATCAGGCTCTTGTCGGAACGCGCCTGGATCGGTTCCCAGAAATCGAGCACGGAATAGCCGGCGCGCCGTTCCACGTCGATGAGGCCGGTATGGCGCTTGGCGCGATAGCCGACGATGCCGCGGCCGTCGCCCGCCAGCGGTGACACCAGTTCGCCGGACAGATCGACGCTCACCGCGACGCCTTCGCTGACATCGGCCGCCTCGGCATCGACCAGCCGCTCGCGCGCATGCAGTTCGCGCAAGGCGTCAGCGGAAAGCAGCGCATGGCCACGGCGGAAGCGGATCTGCGACAGGCGCGAGCCTTCGCGGACCAGCACCGGGAATGTGCGCGGGGAAATCTCGGCATAGAGCGGGCCGTGATAGCCGGCCTCGATGCGGTCGAAACCGCGCGTCTCGTCGGCGATCACGCGGGTGAACACGTCGAGCCGTCCGGTCGAACTCTTCGGATTGGCGGCGGCCGCGATGTCGTCCGGCAAGGCCAGGCTTTCCAAGAGCGGCACGATGTAGACGCAGCCGGTTTCCAGCACCGCGCCGTCGGTGAGCGAAAATTCGTGCAGCTTGAGCTCGTCGATGCGGCGCGCCACCGTGGTCGTGCCCGGCAGGAAGCTCGCGCGCACGCGATAGGCCACTTCGCCGAGGCGCAGGTCGAGGCTGGCCGGCTGGATCTGATCGGGCGCGAAGTCGTAGGCGGGCAAAATCCCACCCTCGGCCGCGAGCCGCTCGATCATGCGGTCGGGCAGGATGCCTTTGTCCTCGATGGCGAACGAAAATGCCAAGACGCCTACACCTCGATCCGTCATCCTGAGGTGCGAGCCCGGTCCCCGACCGGGCGAGCCTCGAAGGATGAACGGCCACGAACTATGAGACCCTTCGAGGCCCGCGCTACGCGCGGTCACCTCAGGGTGACGACCCCGATCTAACCCGACCCCCGCCTTGACGGGAAGCCGCCCTGCCCGCTACAAACAGCTTATCCCGTGGTCATTTGAGCCGGCCGGCTTGCAGCCACGTAAAACAAATTGCTAAAAGGCCGGGGACGCGTGAGCCCGGCCGAGACTCGTTCTCCGGCCGGTTTTTTATTGCCCGGCGCGCAATCCGGTCGCGCTCCGGGCCGCAAGGGAGGCTCGCGATGTCCGCGTCCGATCAGAACAATTACCGCCCCGAAACGCGCCTGGTGCATGCCGGGACACTGCGCTCGCAGTTCAACGAGATGTCGGAGGCGCTGTTCCTCACCCAAGGCTACATCTACGAAAGCGCGGAAGCCTGCGAGGCGCGTTTTGCCGGCAAGATCCCCGGCTACGTCTATTCACGCTATTCGAATCCGACCATGAGCATGTTCGAGGAGCGCATGGCCTCCCTCGAAGGCGCGGAAGCCGCGCGCTCGACCGCCACCGGCATGGCGGCGGTGACCACCGCGCTGATGGGGCTGGTGAAAGCGGGCGACCACATCGTCGCCGCCAAGGCGCTGTTCGGCTCCTGCCGCTGGGTGATCGAGGACTGGCTCGGCCGCTTCGGCGTCAGCTCGACACTGGTCGACGGCAAGGACCTCGCCGCCTGGAAGAAGGCGGTGCAGCCGAACACCAAGGCGTTCTTCATGGAGACGCCGACCAATCCGACGCTCGAAGTCTACGACATCGCCGCGATCGCCGACATCGCGCACAATGCCGGCGCCAAGCTGGTGGTCGACAACGTGTTCGCCACGCCGCTCTACCAGAGCCCGCTCAAGCTCGGCGCCGATTGCGTGGTCTATTCCGCCACCAAGCACATCGACGGCCAGGGCCGCGTGCTCGGCGGCTGCATTCTCGCTTCCGAGAAGTTCATCATGGACCACGTGCACAATGTCATCCGGCAGACCGGGCCGTCGCTGTCGCCGTTCAATGCCTGGGTGATGCTGAAAGGCCTGGAAACGCTGTCCGTCCGCGTCGAGCGGCAAACCGCGAGCGCCGGCGCGGTCGCGGACGCGCTCGCCGGCCACAAGAAGCTGACGCGGCTGATTTATCCCGGCCGCAAGGATCATCCGCAGGCGGACATCGTCGCCAAGCAGATGCGCGCCGGTTCAAATCTTGTGTCGTTCGAGATCAAGGACGGCAAGGAGGGCGCGTTCCGCTTCCTCAACGGCCTGAAGCTCATCGCCATCACCAACAATCTCGGCGACGCCAAGAGCCTGATCACGCATCCGACCACGACCACGCATCAGCGCCTGACGCCGGAACAGCGCGCCGAGCTCGGCATCGGCGACGGCCTGGTGCGCCTGTCGGTCGGGCTCGAACATCCCGACGACATCATCACGGATCTGCTGACCGCGCTCGATGCGGTGTGAGCACGCCCGGAAGCGATGCGGCACGGCGCGAAAGCGGCGTGCTGCATCGCTGATGCGGGGCCTTGCCGAAATCCGAGTCTGTGACCGCCCGGGCCGGCGGCGCATCACGACCTGCTGCGCCGCACCCGCGACAGGACGCCTTACGGCACGATGTATTGCGCCGCCGTGGCCGACATCACCGGCCGGCGGGCCGCTTCGGCGATGGCGAGCCCCAGCCCCTTGGCCATGCAGGCATAGCTCCAGTCGTTCAGGTGCAGCCCGTCGGGCGCCACGATCTTATCGAAACCGAGGCGATCGACCTGGTGCCAGCGCTTCATCACGGCGTAGCGGCGGAACAGGTCGACGTCTTCCTGCTTGGCGGTCGCCGAAATCAACTCGACCATGCGCTCCGCTTCCGGCTTCACGATCACCTTGGGCGCGAATTGCGGATCGATGAGCACCGTGTCGGCGCCGATCGCGCGGATCTTCTTCAAGCCGGCGCGGATCATGGCGCCGTGGTCGCCAAGAGCATGATCGCGGATGACCGAATTGGTGCCGAGCTGCCACAGCACCAGATCGGGCCGAACGGCGACGATGGCCTCGTCGAAGCGCTTGAGCATGTCGGCGATTTCCTCGCCGTTGACTCCGCGGTTGATCACCTTGAAGCGGTGGTCCGGGAAATGCCGCTTGAGCTCGACCGCGAGGCGGCTGGGATAGTTCGCCGCCGGCGAGCTGGCCCCGGCGCCCGCGGTCGACGACGACCCGATGGCGACGATGGTGATCGGCTCCTTGGTCAGGAGCTTGGTGGCCAGCCGCGGTAGCGGATGGGCGAGGCGCAAGAGATCGAGCGGGGCGTCGCAGCGCGCCGGACTGGTCTCGGCGCGCGCGGCGAGCGGCAGCATCAGGCAGGCAGCGAGCGCGGCGGCGGCGAGCTTCCCCGGCGCGCTTCGATCGAGAACGTGTGTCGGCAAGGGCAACGCTCCTGGACCGCCGCTACCGGATACCCGTCGGCGACGGGCTCTCCGGCTTAGCCGCCTGGAGGACCAAGTCGGCGAGCAGCCGCCCGATGCAATCATGAACCCGCTCCGCCATGTCAAGTTTTTTGGTGGGTGAATAGAAATCGAAGGTACCGAGATCAGACCATAGTTTCATAATGCCGAAGCGGTCGAACAGAGGCACTTCTTGCTGCACCGCAACCCAACGCATGTTCTCGGTATAGCTTCCGAGCGCGATCATGGATTCGGTGCGCGGGCTGTATTGCGCGTTGACCAGGACCACATCGGCACCGGCCGAGCGGGCGGTGTTGATGCCCTTGTCGAGCGCCTGGGCGAACTGGTCCTGATCGACACCGCGCAGGGCATCCACGGTGCCGGTCTGCCAAATCAGCAATGCCGGCTTGGTCGCGGCGAGATCGGCCGGCAGAGCCTCGACCATTTGAGCGGCGGTACGGCGCGACGACACGTCGGTAGCGACCGCGACCGCGACGCCGGGCAGCTTTTTGGCCAGCGCCGCCTGCAACCGCGCCGGATAGGCGCTCTTGGCTCCGCCCGGTCCCGGCAGGCGCGACGAACCGGCGCCGATCACCAGGATGTCGAGCTTCTTGGCGGCGATCGCGCGAGCGACCTGCGGCAATGGGAAGGTGCTTTCGACCAGATGCTCGGCGACCCGGCATTCGGCGGCATGCTCGTCGGCGGGCCCGGCCACGGCCGGCCAGGCCGGCATCATCAGTGCCAGCAGGAGTGGTAAGCGCCTGATCATGCGTCGCCCCCCGCGTAGCCCGGCTTTGCCGCTGGCGGCCGCGGGCCTTTTCGTTCCACGCGCTTATACCACGACAGCAGCGCGGCCGCGCCAATCATAATGGCAATACCGGCGACGCTGACGATGACGTGCATCGGCAAGCGGTTGGACACCTCGGTAAAGACGAAGTGGCCCGCGAAGGAAAGGAACACGCCGAGGCAGAAGATTTCCAGCGAATGCTGCCCGCAAATGATCAGCGGCTTGAAGATGCGCAAGCGCAGATAGGGCCAGTCGACCGGCACGAAATAGATGGTGATTATCGCGAGCGACAGGAAGTGCAGGATGCGCAGCACGTCGAGATTGGTCTTGTCGATCGGATAGATCAGCTCGCCGACGAATTTCGGCACCAAGCCCCCGAAACGCGGGAAGTACCAGGTCATGGCGATGGCAAAGGCGAAGACCAGATAGGCGGCCGCCAGAGTCACCAGCACGCGCGACTGCAGATAGCGCGACAGATTTTTCGCGCCGCCGAGCGCGCACCAGGCGCCGAAGACGAACAGCAATTGCCAAGCCAAGGGATTGAACACCCAGGCGCCGTGCGGATAGGCCGGGATGTTCCATTCGAACTTCCACATCAGCGCGTAGAGCACGGCCGACGCGATCAGCGCGATCGAGGGCGCGCGCATGAGCAGCCAAAGCACCGGCGCAAAGCCCGCCAGCAGCGCGATATAGAGCGGCAGCACGTCCATGTTCACCGGCTTGAACTTCAACAGCAGCGCCTGGATGATCGTGACGTCCGGATTGGCGAGGAAATCGCGCACGCCCATTTCCTCGGTGTAGAGCGGATTGTCGAAGGAGTGCGCGACATAGGCGATCTCGGCGAGGTAGATCGCGAACAGGAACACATGGGCGACATAAATCTGCCAGGCGCGCTTGAGCACGCGCGCGGAGGCCACCACGAAGCCGTGCTCCTGCATGGCGCGGCCATAGACGAAGGCCGCGGTATAGCCCGAGATGAAAACGAAGATTTCGGTGGCGTCGGAAAAGCCGTAATTACGGATCGTGAGCCAGCTCACCGCGTTCGACGGGATATGGTCGAGGAAGATCAGCCAGAGGGCGAGCCCGCGGAACAGGTCGAGCCGCAGATCGCGTTCCGTTGAAACCGGGGCCATGAACGGCTTTTCTTTCCTGCGGCGTTTCGGCCATAATTGGGGGAACCCGCCCCCACGGCGTATACGACAGGGCATATAGATGTATCGCGCCGTCACCCGCAAGATCGAGGTCACGGTGACTCCCCGCTTCGTTTCGGAGCGGTCGTCACCGGCAAACAGCTATTATTTTTGGGCCTACACCATCGACATCACCAATCTCGGCGCGGAGACCGTGCAGCTCAAGACGCGGCACTGGCGCATCACCGATGCGCTCGGCCGGCTGCAGGAGGTCAAAGGCGCGGGCGTGGTCGGCGAGGAGCCTGTGCTCAAGCCGGGCGAGACGTTCAACTATACCAGCGGTGTCCCGCTACCGACCCCGTCCGGCTTCATGGCGGGCAGCTACGGCATGGTGACCGTCGACGGCCGGCATTTCGACATCGAGATCCCGGCGTTTTCGCTCGATTCCAGCTACGCCGAACGGACGATCAATTGAATGTGGGCGTGACCCAGACGCGGCGCAGCACGGACGTGGCGCCCGGCAGATGCGCGGCCGACGCGCGGCCGCCTGGAAATCGGATCGTGGAACGGGCCCGGACCGGCATTAGAGCGCCGGCAAACAGCCCTTGAACCGCTCGAGCGCGGAGCGCGGCAGGATCGCCAGCACGGCACCCGGTCGCGCGAAATCCTGGAGGGCGGCGACGTCAGGCTCGGGCAACGCCACGCAGCCCTCGGTGCCGGCGGCCCCCGGCCGCCGCACGTGGACAAAGATACAGGAGCCGGCGCGCGCGGCGCGCTCGGTCGGATAATCGACCACCAGTCCGCGCCGATAGGCCCGCACCCGCCACATGTTCTCGCCGTGCACTGTCCAGCCGACGGCGGCGCGCGTCGTTATGGAATTGTAGGCCGGCGAAGCCGGATCGTCGACGCAGACGGTGCCTTGCGCGATCCGCAGATAATGCGGGATCCGCGCGGGCGCGAAGCCGAACGGCCGTCCGAGACGAAAGAAGCCGGCCGGCGCGCGCTTGTCGCCATCCACTTTCACCGGCTCATCGGTGCGTGCGAAAGTGCGGAAGGCGTGCGCCCAGCCAAGCCCCTTGCGCCCGATGAGCGCGCTGACCGGCCCGCCCTCGGCCTGCCAGGACGCCGCCGGCGCCGCGCGCATGTAGCGGCGCAGGCTGGCGGCACTGCTGTTCATCGTATCGGAAACGACCAGCACCAGACGTCGCGCGTCACGCAACGGCTGCGGACAGTCTTGCGCGTTCGCCGCAACCGGCACGACGGAGAGGAGAGCGATGAGAGCGAAGCGCTTCATGTGCGCTTCTTAGCACGCTCAATTGTCCTTGGCCTCGACTTCGCCGGGCGCGAATTCATAATTGGTGCTGCAGAATTCGCAGGTTACCGAAATCCGTCCGTCCTCGACCATGTGGTCGCGGTCATCCTGCGAAAAGCTCTTGAGCATGGCCTCGACATTCTCGCGCGAGCAGGAACATTGCGCGCGCACCGGGGCGGCCTGAAACACGCGCACGCCCGGCTCGTGGAACAGGCGATAGACCAGCCGCTCGCTCGACAGCGAAGGATCGATCAGTTCGATGTCCTCGACGGTGGAGACCAGCGCACGGCCTTCCACCCAGGCGTCGTCCTCCGCCACCACATGCGGCTCGATGCCTTCCGGCGCATCGCCGGGATGCAGGTCCGCCACCCGCGCGCGCTCGGGCGACTTGGGCAGGAATTGCAGCATGATGCCGCCGGCACGCCAGCGATGACTGGCTCCGCCTTCGGCCGCGCGCAACTCCTCGGCAACCGCCAGCCGCACCCGCGTCGGGATCTGCTCTGAGCGCAGGAAATACTCGTGCGCCGCGTCTTCCAGCGTGCCGCCGTCGAGCGCCACCAGGCCCTGGTAACGGTTCATGTCGGGGCCCTGATCGATGGTCATCGCCAGATGACCCTTGCCCAGGAGCGACCCGGAATCGGACGCCCCGGCGGCGATCGCCTCCGCAACGCGGTTCTTGTCGAAGCGCGCGCAGGCCCGCACCCGGTCCGGGGCCATGAAGTCCACCACCAGCATACGCACCGGACCGTCCGTCTGCGTTTGCAGGATGAAACGGCCGTCGATCTTGAGGGCGGAACCGAGCATGACGGTGAGCACCAGCGCCTCGCCCAGGAGCTTTGCCACCGGCTGCGGATAGGCGTGCTTTTCGAGGATTTCGTCCACCACGGGTCCGAGCCGCACCACCCGGCCGCGCAGGTCGAGCGTGGACACTTCGAACGGCAGGACGATGTCGTCGACGGCGGTCGCCGACGGCGCACGGGACGGAATGGCGGTGTGGGGAATGTCGGTCATGGCAGGTTATGTAGTTTAGATTGCACTCAAAGCGAGCCCCCAAGCCGCCTCATCCTGAGGAGCATCGCGTAGCGATGCGTCTCGAAGGATGTGGCGGCCCCATGCTTCGAGACGCCGCCTTCGGCGGCTCCTCAGCATGAGGCCGATAGAGGCTCACCCCTCCGCGTGCAGGCACCAGGCGAGCAGGCCCTTCTGGGCGTGCAGACGATTTTCCGCCTCGTCGAACACCACCGACTGCGGACCGTCGATCACCTCGTCGGTGACTTCCTCGCCGCGATGCGCCGGCAGGCAATGCATGAAGATCGCATCCGGTCGGGCCTTCGCCATCAGCGCGGCATTGACCTGGTAGCGCTGGAGCACGTTGTGGCGAAGCTTGCCGTCGCGGTCGCCCATCGACACCCAGGTGTCGGTGACCACGCAATCGGCATCCTTGACCGCCTTTTCGGGGTCCTCGCCGATCTCGATCTCCGCGCCCGACGATTTCGCCCAGTCGATCAGCCATTTCTTCGGCTTGAGCTCGTTGGGCGTCGCCACCCGCAGGCGGAAGTCGAAGCGCTCGGCGGCATGCATCCAGGAGGCCAGCACATTATTGGCATCGCCCGACCAGGCCACCGTGCGGCCGCGGATCGACCCGCGATGCTCCTCGAAGGTCATCACGTCGGCCAGCACCTGGCAGGGATGCGAGCGGCGCGTGAGCCCGTTGATTACGGGCACGCTGGCATGGCGCGCCAGCTCGGCCACCGCTTCGTGGTCGAGTATACGGATCATGATGGCGTCGACGAAGCGCGACAGCACGCGCGCGGTGTCGGCCAGCGTTTCGCCGCGGCCGAGCTGCATTTCCTGCGCGGTGAGCATGATCGCCTCGCCGCCGAGCTGACGCATGGCGACGTCGAAGGAAACGCGCGTGCGCGTCGATGGCTTGTCGAAAATCATCGCGAGCGTCTTGCCGGCAAGCGGTGCGCTCGTCTCGCCGCGCGCGCGCGCCGCCTTCATGGCGCGGCTCTTTTCGATCAACCCGGCCAGCACCGGCTTCGGAATATCGACGAGGTCCAGGAAATGCCGCACGCTATCGCCGCTCATGACGCGGCCCCCTGCTCTGCCGGGCGCGCATGCAGCCGCGCCAGCCGCGCGCAGGCGCGGTCGATGGCATCGACCGCAAAGGCCACTTCTTCTTCGCCGATGATGAGCGGCGGCAGGAGCCGCACCACATTGTCGCCGGCCGCCGGCGCGATCACCTTCTCGGCGCGCAGCGCATCGACCATTTCACCGACCGGCGGCACCATCCGAAGGCCCATGAGCAGCCCCTCGCTGCGCACCTCGGCGATCACCGAGGCATGCCGATCCTTCAGCTCGGCCAGCCGCTGTTTGAACAGCAACGCGGTCAGCCTGACCTTGTCGAGGAAGCCGTCGGCGGTCACCTCGTCGAGCACCGCATTGGCGACCGCAGCCGCGAGCGGATTGCCGCCGAAGGTGGAGCCATGCGTTCCCGGCGTCATGCCTTTGGCGGCGGCCGCCGTGGCGAGAAACGCGCCGATCGGGAAACCGCCGCCGAGCGCTTTCGCCAGCGTCATGATGTCGGGTTCGACGCCGGTGTGCTGATAGGCGAACAATTCGCCGGTGCGGCCGATGCCGGTCTGGATCTCGTCGAAGATCAGCAGCAGGCCATGCTGGTCGCACAATTCCCGCAAGGCGCGCAGGAAACCATGCGGCACCACGCGCACGCCGCCCTCGCCCATCACCGGCTCGATCAGGATGGCGGCGGTCTCCGGCCCGATCGCGTTCCGGACGGCTTCGATGTCGTTGTACGGCATCTGATCGAAGCCCTGGACCGGCGGGCCGAAGCCGTCGAGATATTTCTTGTTGCCGGTCGCCGCGAGCGCCGCCAGGGTGCGGCCGTGGAAGGCGCCCTCGAAGGTAATGATCCGGAAGCGCTCGGGCTGGCCGGAGACGGCGTGATACTTGCGCGCCATCTTGATGGCACCCTCGATCGCCTCGGTGCCGGAATTGCAGAAGAACACGAAATCCGCGAAAGATGCCGCGCACAGCCGCTCGGCCAACCGCTCCGCGCCGGGAATGCGATACAGGTTGGAGACGTGCCAGACCTTGTGCGCCTGTTCGGTCAGCGCCGCGACCAGCTTGGGATGTGCGTGGCCGAGCACATTGACCGCAACGCCCGACGTGAAGTCGAGGTAGCGCTCACCCGACGCCGTATAGAGCCATGCGCCCTCGCCCCGCTCGAATGCGAGGTCGATACGCGCATAAGTCGGCAACAGGTGCGAACTCACAGCCAGTCTCTTTCATCGCGACGTCGTGCCGGCGCATGGTCCGATCGGAAAACGGGTTCCCAGCCCCGATCAGGCTCGGGACCGGCTTTTCGGGATCATACGCGAGCCGAAAATGAAATGTGCCGCCTCGCCGGGCGGCACATCGGGCATTCTATGGGGACGGGGCGGCGCGGTCAACGGCGCAACCGTCGGCGATTCGCGACTCACTTCCGCCACAAGGCCCGATTCTAAAGGAAAACTATTAGGAAAACTGTTGATCGGCCGGTCTTGGTCAGTTGCAAATGCTTGCGCGCGAGTCAACCGCTAGTGTAGCTTTTTGATTAGTTAGTACGACATCTCGTACTGCTGGGCGAATTCTAGTGCATCCCTGGCGTGTAACGCGTTCAGGCGTCGGAAGACGACGCCTGGCGCCGGGGAAGGATTCTAACCAAGGCACGGCGTGCCGAGGAGAAGGCCATGGGCTGGACCGACGAACGGGTCGAACTGCTGAAAAAGCTATGGGCTGACGGCCTGTCTGCCAGTCAGATCGCGGCCGAGCTCGGCGGCATCACCCGCAACGCCGTGATCGGCAAGGTGCACCGGTTGGGGCTTTCGGGGCGGGCCAAGAGCCCGTCCTCGGCGACGCCGCGCCCGCGCAAGGCCCGCTCGTCCGGGCATATGCTGCGGGTTTCGCGGCCCACGATGCGCGGGAACACCGCGCTCGCCTACGACTACGAGCCGGAACCGGAACCGGAACTCGCCGAGATTCCGGTCGAGCAGCGCAAGACCCTGCTGCAGCTCAGCGACAAGACCTGCCGCTGGCCGGTGGGCGATCCGGGCAGCCCGGAATTCTATTTCTGCGGCGGCGATACCGCGAACGAACTGCCCTATTGCTCCTATCACAGCCGCGTCGCCTATCAACCGGCCACCGACCGCCGGCGCGACAAGCGGGCGTTCAGGGGCTGACCCTCCTTGTGCGATGAACTCGACGGCCGGGCGACTGCCCGGCCGTTTCGTTTTCTTCTCATCCCTCCCCCGCTTGCGGGGGAGGGTGGCGAGCGTCAGCGAACCGGGTGAGGGTCGCTCCGGCACGCGCATAAGAGGACCCCACCCGGCTCCGCGCTATGCGCGGAGCCACCCTCCCCTTTCAGGGGAGGGATAAGCAAGCGCGTGGCTCGCCCTTGCCAATAACATCGTGAATATCAATTCGCCCGGCCGAAGCGGTCGTCGAGCGCGTAGCCGGCGCCGCGCACGGTGCGGATCGGGTCGGCGACATTGCCGCGATTGATCGCCTTGCGCAGGCGGCCGACATGCACGTCGACCGTGCGCTCGTCGATATAGATGTCGGAACCCCAGACGCCGTCGAGCAATTGCTCGCGCGAAAACACGCGGCCCGGACGCTCCATGAGGAACTCGAGCAACCGGTATTCGGTCGGCCCGAGGTCGATCGGGCGGCCGCTGCGCATCACGCGCTTTTTCTCGCGGTCGAGCTCGATGTCGCCGATGGTGAGCACGGTGGCGACCCGCTCGGGATTGGCGCGGCGCAGCAGCGCGCGCACGCGCGCGAGAAGTTCCGGCACCGAGAACGGCTTGACGATGTAGTCGTCGGCGCCGGTGGCGAGCCCGCGGACCTTCTCGCTCTCCTCCCCGCGCGCGGTGAGCATGATGATCGGAAGCTGTCGCGTCTCGGGGCGCGCGCGCAGGCGCCGGCAAAGCTCGATGCCCGAGAGCCCCGGCAGCATCCAGTCGAGCACCACGAGGTCGGGCGTCGACTCCTTCAGCCGGGTATCCGCCTCGTCGCCGCGCGCCGCCGTCTCCACCTCGTAGCCTTCGGCCTCGAGATTGTAGCGGAGCAGCATCGTCAGCGGCTCCTCGTCCTCCACGATCAGGATTCGTGCACTCATAGAGCTTCCTCGTTATCGGGTTTCCCCAACCCGCAACGCCGACAGAGTCGTGGTGTCACCCTTCGGCCGCTGATCGGCGATCGGACGGCCTTCGATGATGTAGTGCACGGTCTCGGCGATGTTGGTGGCGTGGTCGCCCATGCGCTCGATGTTCTTGGCGCAGAACAGAAGATGGATGCAGAAGGTGATGTTGCGCGGGTCTTCCATCATGTAGGTGAGCAGTTCGCGGAACACCGAGGTGCAGACCGCGTCGATCTCCTCGTCGCCGCGCCACACCGCCATGGCCTTGCTGATGTCGCGGCGGCCGTAGGCGTCGAGCACGGTCTTGAGCTGTTCGAGCAGGAGGTCGGTCATGTGCTCGACCCCGCGGATGAGCTTGGGCGGCGGGAATTCGCCGTTGAGCGCGATGACGCGCTTGGCGATGTTCTTGGCCAGATCGCCGATGCGCTCGAGATCGTTGGCGAGCCGGAGCGCGCCGACGACTTCGCGCAGGTCGACCGCCATGGGCTGGCGGCGGGCGATGGTGAGCACCGCCTTTTCCTCGATCTCGCGCTGCAGATTGTCGATATTGACGTCGGCGGCGGTGACCCGCTGTGCCAGCGAGGTGTCGCGCTTGGCGAGCGCGTCGACCGAATCGGCGACCTGCTTCTCGGCCAACCCGCCCATCTCCGCGACCATGCGCGAGAGATCCTGCAGGTCGGTATCGAACGCCTTCAAGGTGTGTTCGGTCATCGCTTTTGTCCTTCGATCCGGGGCCGCGGCCTGCCTGCGCTTGTCGATCAGCCGAAGCGCCCGGTGATGTAGTCCTGGGTGCGGCGATCGCTGGGTGTGGTGAAGATGCGGGTGGTTTCCCCGAACTCGACCAGTTCCCCGAGATACATGAAGGCGGTGAAGTCGGAAACGCGGGCCGCCTGCTGCATGTTGTGGGTGACGATGGCGATCGTGTAGTCGTCCTTCAGTTCGTCGATCAGTTCCTCGATCTTGGCGGTCGAAATCGGGTCGAGCGCCGAGCACGGTTCGTCGAACAGAATCACCTCCGGGCGCACCGCCACGGTGCGCGCGATGCACAGGCGCTGCTGCTGGCCGCCCGAAAGCGACTGCCCGTTGGCGCCAAGCTTGTCCTTGACCTCGGCCCAGAGCGCGGCGCGCTCGAGCGCGTGCTGGACGCGATCGTCCAATTCCGACTTCGACAGCCGCTCGTAGAGCCGGATGCCGAAAGCGATGTTCTCGTAGATGGTCATCGGGAACGGCGTCGGCTTCTGGAACACCATGCCGACCTTGGCGCGCAGCAGATTGAGGTCCTGCGACGGCGACAGGATGTCGTTATTGTCGAGCGTTACATGGCCGGTGGCGCGCTGATTGGGGTAGAGGTCGTACATCCGATTGAGCACCCGCAGCAGCGTGGACTTGCCGCAGCCGGACGGGCCGATGAAGGCGGTCACCTTGCCCCGGTAGAGCGCGACATTGATGTTTTTCAGCGCGCGATGATCGCCGTAGAAAAAGTCGAGATCGCGGACCGATACCTTTTCCGTCAGCCCCTCGGTATCGACGGCGGCGTGAGTGACGGTCGGTGCGGTGACGATCGGGGCTACGCTCATGACGATTTTCTCTGTGCCGCGAGGGTTCGAGCGATGATGCTGAGGGCAAGCACCGCCAAGGTGATGATCAAGGCGCCCGTCCAGGCCAAGGCCTGCCAGTCCTTGTAGGGGCTCAGCGCGAACTGGAAGATGACCACCGGCAGGCTCGCCACCGGCGCGTTCATGTCGAGACTCCAGAACTGGTTGTTGAGCGCGGTGAACAACAACGGCGCGGTCTCGCCGGAAATGCGCGCGACCGCGAGCAGGACGCCGGTGATCATGCCGGCGCGCGCCGCGCGATAGGCGACTTTCCGGATCATCAGCGAGCGCGGCAGGCCGATCGAGGCCGCCGCCTCGCGCAAAGTGTCGGGCACCAGGACGAGCATGTCCTCCGTGGTGCGCACCACCACCGGCACCACGATCACCGCCAGCGCGATGGCGCCCGCCCAGCCCGAGAAGTGCCCCACTTGGGCGACGACGATCTCGTAGACGAATAGGCCGACGACGATCGACGGCGCACTGAGCAGGATGTCGTTGATGAACCGCACGACCGAGGTCAGTTTGTCGTAGCGGCCGTATTCCGCCATGTAGGTGCCGGCGAGAATGCCGAGCGGCGTGCCGATCAAGACCGCGATCACCGTCATGGCGAGACTGCCGGCGATCGGATTGAGCAGGCCGCCGGCCGAGCCCGGTGGCGGCGTCATCTGGGTGAACACCGCCAGCGAAAGGCCGCTGAAGCCCTCCCACAGCAGCACGGCCAGAATCAGCACGAGCCAGGCGAGGCCGAACAAAGTGGCGCCGATCGCGAGAGCGACGGCGATGTGATTGCGGCGGCGGCGGGTATCGTAGAGCGCCATGATCAAGCTCCGATGCGCGCGTTGAGCCGCATCAGCATCAGACGCGCGGCCGCCAGAACGATGAATGTGATCACGAACAGAATGAGACCGAGCGCGATCAGGGACGACGTGTAGAGGTCGCCGACCGCCTCGGTGAACTCATTGGCGATCGTCGCCGAAATGGTGGTGCCGGGCGCCAGGATCGACGAGGAAATGCGGTGCGCATTGCCGATGACGAAGGTGACCGCCATGGTCTCGCCGAGCGCGCGACCGAGCCCGAGCATCACGCCGCCGATGACGCCGACGCGGGTATAGGGCAGCACCACGTAGCGCGCTACTTCCCAGGTGGTGCAGCCGAGGCCATAGGCGGCCTCTTTGAGCACCGGCGGCACCGCGTCGAACACGTCGCGGGAAATCGAGGTGATGAAGGGCAGCACCATGATGGCGAGGATCAGCCCGGCGGTGAGAACGCCAATGCCATAGGGCGGACCTTCGAACAGCGTCGAGAGCAGCGGTACGCTGCCGAAGACGTCGATCAGGAAAGGCTGCACATATTGCTGCAGGAAAGGCGCGAAAACGAACAGGCCCCAGATGCCGTAGATGATGCTGGGGATGCCGGCGAGCAGTTCGATGGCGATGCCGATTGGACGCCGCAGCCACATCGGGCACAGCTCGGTCAGGAACATGGCGATGAACAGGCCGACCGGCACGGCGATCAGCATGGCGATGAACGAGGTGACCAGGGTGCCGTAAATCGGCGCGATGGCGCCGAACTTCTCGGTCACCGGATTCCAGGTCTCGTCGACCAGGAAGCTGAAGCCGAAGGTGCGCAGGGCCGGCCAGGACCCGTGTACCAGCGAAACGATGATGCCGCCGAGGAGGATGAGCACCGCAATGGCCGCCAGCCGCGTCACCAGGCGGAATGTGCTGTCACCCAAGCGCAGGCGGTTGAGCACTTTTGCTCGGTCAACCTGCTCGGTGACGGACAGCGCCCCACCTTGCAACGCAACATCAGCCACGGTTCGCCTCCGAGAAGATGGCATTCCGGCTCTCCTTAGGCCCGACTACGCCCAGGGAGCCACTTAAGGCGAGATTACGGCCTTCACACAAGCCGTTCATTCCACAAGTGGGGACAAGGAAAGGGCGCCGGCCGGCGCCCTTTCCGATCTTGTCGCGCGATCACATCGCGGAGAACACAGCCTTGCCGCTGCCGTCCTTGATCTCGTTCTTCCAGTAGTTCTCGATGTCCTTCACGACGTTCTCGGGCATCGGGACATAGTCGAGGCTTTCGGCCATCTTGCCGCCGTTCTTGTAGGCCCAGGCGAAGAACTTGAGCGCCTCGGCGGTGGCGGCCGGATCGACCGGCTTCTTGTAGACGAGGATCCAGGTCGCCGCCGTCATCGGCCAGGACTTGTCGCCCGGCTGGTTGGCGAGGATCACGCCGTAGCCCGGCTGCGACTTCCAGTTGGCGTTGGCCGCCGCGGCCTGGAAGGCTTCCGAGGTCGGGGAGACGACCTTGCCGGCCTTGTTCATCATCTTGGTGTAGGTCAGCTTGTTCTGCAGGGCGTAGGCGTACTCGACGTAGCCGATCGAGCCCTTGGTCTGACCGACGTTGTTGGCGACGCCTTCGTTACCCTTGGCGCCGATGCCCACCGGCCACTGCACCGAGGTCGCGAAGCCGACCTTCGACTTCCAGGCCGGGCTCACGTCCGACAGATAGTAGGCGAAGTTGAAGGTGGTGCCCGACCCGTCCGAGCGGTGCACGACGGCAATCGCCTGGTCGGGCAGCTTGACCTGCGGGTTGAGCTTCTTGATCGCCGCGTCGTTCCATTTCTTGATTTCGCCGAGGAAGATCTTGGCGACCGTGGCGCCGTCGAGGGTCAGTTCGCCGGCCTTGATGCCTTCGAGATTGACGACCGGCACGATGCCGCCCATCACCATCGGGAACTGAGCGAGGCCGACCGAATCGAGCTCCTTGCCCGGAAGCGGGGCGTCGGAAGCGCCGAAGGTAACGGTCTTGGCCTTGATCTGCTTGATGCCGCCGCCGGAGCCGATCGACTGATAGTTCAGCCCGTTACCGGTCTCTTTCTTGTAGGCGTCGGCCCATTTCGCGTAGATCGGATAGGGGAAGGTCGCGCCGGCACCCGAGATGTCGGCGGCGGTGGCCGGAGTGTAAGCAGCGGCCAAAAAGCCAACGGCTGCTGCCAATGCGGTCCAATGTTTCACGGGCTCTCTCCATGTTTTTGCGGCCAAAAACGATCGCGGGCCGTGTTTGACCCACGATGGTTTCGTCCTACGCGCCCAGCGTTCGGGCGGCCGCTGTTGCTCTAGAATGACGCACTCCAGAATGCGCTCCGGCCCCAATTTGTTGGCGTCACCTCAACAGGTCCGAAGCCGCGGCCAGCCTTAGGCTTCGCGTGTCACCGTTCTATGAAGTTTATATGACAGTCGGATGACAGTCTAAGCTGATGATTTTACTAAATATTATTCCCCGCTCGGGGCCGGGCCGGTGCGCAGCGGCAAGTGCATTGTGAAGGTGGCGCCCTGCCCGGGCGTGCTGTCGATGGTGAGCCTGCCGCCGTGGCGATTGAGCACGTGCTTGACCAGCGCGAGGCCCAGGCCGGTGCCGCCCTGGGCGCGGCTGTCGGCGACGTCGACACGGTAGAAGCGCTCGGTCAGGCGCGGCAGATGCTCCGGCGCAATACCCGGCCCGAAGTCGCGCACCGCGATGCGCGCCTCGGGCGCGCCGGAGCGCGTCTGTCCGCGCGCGAGCGTGATATCGACCCGCTTGCCGGCGGCGCCGTATTTGAGCGCGTTCTCGACCAGGTTCTCGAGCGCGCGGATCAGCTCGTCGCGATCGCCGAGCACGGTCGTCGCCTCCGGCGGCATCACCATCTTGATGTCGACGCCGCGGTCGCGCGCGAGCATCTGCAGGCCGTCCACCACCTGGCGCACGATCGGCGCCAGATCGACCGGCGTGCTCGGCTGCAGATGGGCGTTGAGCTCGATGCGCGACAGCGACAGCAGGTCGTCGATCAGCCGCGCCATGCGGGTCGCCTGGCCTTGCATGATCCCCAGGAACTTCTCGCGCGCCGCGGGATCGTTCTTGGCGGGCCCTTGCAGGGTTTCGATGAAGCCGGACAACGCGGCGAGCGGCGTGCGCAGCTCGTGGCTGGCATTGGCGACGAAATCGGCCCGCATTTGCTCCACCCGCCGCAGCGGGGTGAGATCGTTGAAGGTCAGGACCAGGATGTCGGACTGGCCGTCGCCGCCGGCGAGCTTCACCGGCATCACGAAGGCCTCGAACCAGCGATCGAGCGGCACCCGCTCGAAGAACTCCACCCGCTGGGCCTCGCGCCGCTTGCCGGCGCGGCGGATGGCATCGACCAGTTCGGGCATGCGCAGGGCGATCAGCGCCGGCTCGCCGGGGCGGATGGCCGGGGCGATCGAGGTCGCGGCGGCATTGTAAGCGATGACCCGGCCTTCGCGGTCGAGCACGATGGCCGGACTGGGCAGGCCGGCGATCAAGGATTCGATCAGCGCGGCCTGCGGATGCGCGGGCTCCCTCGCCTGCGACCGCGCGGCCGCGCCGGAAACGCCGGTGGAAGCCGTCTCCCCGGTCAGGACCCGCCAGGCGCCGCGCAATCGTTGCGGCCAGTCCGGGCTCAGCGGTCCAGTTCGGCGATCGTCGTCCGTCGTCATGGTCAGCCGGTGCCGGTCTTTCCGATATCGCCCCCGAGCTCGCTGCGCAGCGGCTCGGCCGCCCGCACCGTCTTCAAGGCGAGCCGCGCGCGCCGGCCGTGCATGTTGAGCCAGATCTCGCGCAGCCCCAGGATGACGAGCGCGACGGAAAACGGCGCCAGATAATACAGCACGCGAAAGATCAACAGCCCGGCCAGCACGTCTTCCTTGTCGAACTGCCACAGCGCCACCAGCATGGCGGCGTCGAACACGCCGAGACCTCCGGGGGCGTGACTGGCGAAACCCAGAAGCGTCGCCGACACGAACACCACCAGGATGCTCACGAAACCGACGCCGGGCACGTTGGGCAAGAGCATGTACATCGCGAGCGCGCAGCAGGTCAGATCGAGGATGCCGATGCCGATCTGCAAGAGCGTGGTCGGCCCGTTCGGCAGCTTGACCTTCCAGCCGCCTTTGCCGATCTCGCGCGGCGCGCTCCACACCCAGGCGAGATAGGAAAAAAGCACGGCCAGGAGGCTGAGCGCGATCAGGCGGTTGACGAAGGGCGGCAGCTGGTCGATCGGGCTGGCCGCCGCCGGCATATAGAGAACGCTGAGGCCCAGCACGGTGGCGTTGCCGAGCCAGAAGGTCAGGCCGGCAATGAAGCAGATTTTCGCCACGTCGACCGCGTCGAGACCGTAGCCGGAATAGATCCGGTAGCGCACCGCGCCGCCGGTGAACACCGTGGCGCCGACATTGTGCCCGATGGAATAGCTGGTGAAGCCGGACAGCGCGGCGATGCGGTAGGGGATTTCCGGATGACCGATCGTGCGCAGCGCGAACCAGTCGTAGAAGGTGAGCGTGAAATAGCCGCCCGCCACGAACAGGGCGGCGGCGGCGATGTGGTGCGGCTCGATCGCCTTCAGCGCACGGATCACCTCGTCGATCTTGATGTCGCGCAGCATGTGGAACAGCACCACCGCCGCCACGCCGATGATCGCGAGACTGAGCAAAACGCCGATGCGACTCCAGCCGATCTTTTCCTGGAAAAAGCGCGCCACCGCGCGCAACGAATTCAGCATCGTTCCTCCGGACCGGCGCCCTGGGCCTTGCGAAGCCGCCCCGACGCCCGCGCGTTCCGACAACGCGCTCGGCCCGACCCACTAGCAGAACTCATTGCCATACGCGAGTGGGCGCACGGTCGCCCCCGCGACCGGTCCGGCCCCGGGCGCACCATCCGGTGAACCGGCCGCCCGAAGCTATCCCGCCACCGCGATCTCGAGCGGGAAATCGTCTACCACCTCGTGCCCGGTCTCGTTCACGATGAAGGTATGCCCGAGGAATATGCCGAAAAGGCCGTCGGCGGTGATCGGATTGGGTTCCGCCATGATCACCATGCCGGGCTTCAGGACCATGTCCACGTCGATGCCGCGCACGTGTTCCGCGGAAACATGCGGATTATCGGTGACGAGGTCGATGCCGTGGCACTGGGTCGGGCGCGACTGCACGCCGTGATCGCGGAAAAAGCGGCTCGCGGTACGCATGGCTTCGGTCGGCTTGCCGGGCGCGACTTCTGTGACAATTTTGTGATAACCGGGCAGCGTGATCTCTTCCCAGAACTTGCGCACCATGTCGGTCGGCGGCCCGAGCGTGATCGGGGAGCCGATCTGCGCCGTATAGCCGCGATAGCCCGCGGCCAGTTCCATATTGATGATGTCGCCCTTCTGCAGCACGCGGCCCGACGGCCGCGGATTGCCGAAGATCATCGCCGGGTTGGCCATCGAGGTGGAGCCGATGATCAGGAAGTCGATGTCGCCGCCGCCTTCGAGGATGGCGGCGCCCGCCGCCGCGCGCAATTCGTATTCCTTCACGCCCGGCTTGGCGCGCGCGACCATCGCCTCCATGGCGCGCTGGCACAGCACGCCGGCCTTGCGCACGCAGTCGAGTTCCTCGGCGCTGTGAATGACGACCAGCTCGTGCAGGAAGTTCTTGGTGAACACCAGTTCGGCGTCGGGAAGCCCGGCGCGCAGCGTGTTGTACTGGTTGACCGGCATGTAGTCTTCGTGGCGCGGGTCGATCTCCATGAGGCCGATGCGGCCGCGCTCGAGCTTCAATTCCTTGAGCCGCTCGACCATCACCTCGGCGTAGCGGCCGTTGCGGCTGTGGCGGACGTCCTTGATCGCGACTTCGACCTGCCGGCGTATCGCTTCGGCATGGGTGCCACCCATCGAGTAGATCATGGTCGGTTCGCCATCGAGCGGCACCAGCACATAGGAAGCGAGCGCGTGCCATTCGAAGTGGCCGGTCAGCCAGAGCATGCCGGCGCCGAAGCTCCAGTGGCTGGGCCCGCCGGCGGCGATCACGCAGTCGAGCTTGTGCTCGCGCATCTTGTCGCGCAGCGACGCGTAGCGTCTTTCATATTCCTTGGCCGAGAATTGCTCGTAGACGGCATCGCGATAATAGGGCGTGCCGCGCATATTGGCGAAAGGCAGCGCCTGGTCGAGCTTCGTACGGACGACCTCCCACGGCTGCGGGCCGATCGGCTGGCGGGGCGATTGGACGTTCATGGAACAGACCTCGGGTGCTATATGTGAAGACGGCGCGGCCCTTTGGCCGCGCCGCTCGTCCACCTGACTCATTCGGTGCATTTGCCGATCTTGACCGGCCCGCCCGCCTTCTTCACCGCTTCGGCGGCGATCTTGTTGTTGAACACCTGATCGACGGTCGGCTTGTGGTCGGCCTTGATGTAGCCGTTGGCGACGTCGAGATCGACGGTCCAGGCGGTACGCTTGGGGTCGGCGCCCTCGTTCACGGACCAGACGCAGTTGTCGGTCAAGGTCTTCCAGGCGTATTCGACGGCGTCCTTCGGCTTGCCGGTGGCCTTCATCATGATCGGCACCACCTTGGCTTCGTCCTTGTAGATGGTGCGGTTGGCCTCGATCATGGCGGCGACCGCATCGACCATGAGATCGTGGTCGCGCTCGATCCAGGCGGTCGAGGCGCCATAGGCATTGAAGAAATAGTGCGGCAACAGGTCGGCGAGCTGCACCAGGACGTGCAGGCCGGCCTTCTTCTTCTGTGCCAGATAGACGTCCTCCGGATGCAGCGCGACGGCGTCGATCTGTCCGGCCACCAGGCCCGGCAGCCGCGCCGCGGTCGCGGCCGAGATGAATTGCGCGTCGTCGACCGTCAGGCCGCCGCTCTTGAGCACCTCGCGGCCCATCAGCCAGTTGAAGCCGCCGACGCCGCCGCCGACCGCGCTGAGCTTCCTGCCCTTGAGATCCTTGGCGGTCTTGATGTCCTCGGCGACCATATAGGCCTGCGGCAGGCGCGGGGCGAGGCCCCAGATCTGCTGCACTTTCGCGCCGCGGCCGACGGCGATCGGAGTCACCGAGACCAGCGCGGTGCCCTGCGCGGCCGCCGCTTTCGCGGCCGGCGACGAGCCGCCCTCGAACTGGATGATGGTGGCATCGATGCAATATTTCTCGAAATAGCCGAGTTCCTTGGCCACATAGGGCGAGGTGTGCACCACGTTCGGCGGCGCCACCGACACGCCGATATTGATCTTGCGCATCGTTGCACAGGCCGCCGACGCCCCATCGACCGTGAGCACGCACCCGGCAAGCATCATGAGGCCGGCGCCATAGGCGCGCCATGAACCGTACCGCATGATCGTTCCCTCCCTTTCCGTTTCCACCTTGGCTGCTGATTGTTTGCCTCTTCGCGTCCGGCTTCTTCGAGCCGGTTCAATCGAGCGACTAGTCCTGCTGGCCCGCCTTGGTCCAAGGCGCCACCCGCACCTCCACGAAACGCACGCCGGCCGTCAGCGTGACGCCCAGCAATCCGAGCGTGACGATCGGCACGAACATCTTGTCGACCTCGTATGTGCTGGCGGTGCGCACGATCAGATAGCCGATGCCGGAAATGGCGGTGTAGAGATCGGCGAGCACCATGCCGATCAGGCCGCGCCCGACCGCCAGCCGCAAGCCGGTGACGATGAAGGGCAGCGCGCCGGGCAGCACGATGTTCATCCACAGCTGCCGCTCGCTGCAGCGGAACGAGCGCCCCACTTCGATGAGCTTGGGATCGACGTTCTTGACGCCCTGGTAGGTGTTGATCGCCATGGGGAAGAAGGCGAACATGAACAGGACGATCACCTTCGCGCTCGTCTCGAAGCCGGCCCACAGCACGATCAGCGGCACCAGCGCGACGCTCGGGATCGAATAGAGGAAGGTGATGTAGACCCCGAGCGCGATATCGAGCACCCAGAATCGCGCCAGGATCAGCCCGATCGCCACCCCGACCACGACGGCCAGCGAAAGGCCGATGACCAGCACCACCAGACTGGGCGCCAGATAGGTCCACAATTCCCCGTCGGCGATCATCGTCACCGCCGCCTTGGCGATGGCGGTCGGCGTGGTGAACAGCGTCGGATCGACCTTTGCACCGAAGATCTGCCAGAGCGCCAGCACGCTGATGAGCGAGACGGTGCGGATCGCCACGTTCAGCATCAGCGCGCGCCGCCGGCGGGCAATCGCCACCTGCTTGGCGCGCGCGCGGTCGTCGGCCTCGCTGCGCAGGCCGAGCCCCGCCATCGCGCGGTCGTCTACCTCAACGCTCATGCTCCCACCCCCTCCACGGCGCCGGCGCGCGACGGGCGGGCGTTATGCAGCTGCCGCCAGATATGCGCCCTGAGTTCGGCGAAGCGCGGATCGGCGCGCACCATCTCGACGTCGCGCGGATGGTTGAACGGCACGTCGATCATTTCCTTGATGCGCCCCGGACGCGCGCTCATCACCGCCACCCGGTCGCCGAGCAGGATCGCCTCGTCGATGGAATGGGTGATGAACACCATGGTCTTGCGCTCTTCCGGGCGCTCCATCAGGTGCAGCAGTTCCTCCTGCAGAATCTCGCGCGTCTGCGCGTCGAGCGCGGCAAAGGGCTCGTCCATCAAGAGGATCGACGGATTGATCGCCAGCGCCCGCACGAGGCCGACGCGCTGCTGCATGCCGCCGGACAATTGATAGGGGTAATGCCGCTCGAAGCCGCTCAAGCCGACGAGATCGAGATAATGCCCGACCCGTTCCTTGATGCGCGCGGCCGATGCGCCCGACATCGCCAGGCCGAAGGCGGCATTGTCGTAGACCGTCTTCCACGGCAGCAGGCCGAAATGCTGGAATACCATGGCCACGCCTTCGGGCGGGCCGGTAACCGGCCGGCCATTGACCAGCAGCCGGCCGTCGCTGATGTCGGTCAAGCCCGCAATGCAGCGCAAAAACGTGGTCTTGCCGCAACCGCTGGGGCCGACGACACAGAGAATTTCCTGATTGCGTACCGCAAGCGTGAGCTGGTGAAAGGCGACGACGGTTCCGTCGAGAAAGAGCTTGCTCGCGTTGTCCGCGTTGATTGCGAACGACGCCTCGCCGGTCCGCGCCGAGGTCATTGGCACACCGCTCCCTGGAAATGAATCGTCTCATCCCCGATCTGGCGCCGGGGCTTACCGCAACAGTTCTGCCCGACGAGTTCGGAGTCAAGCAAAATGGCGATGGTGGCGGGTACCCGTTCTCGTCGATCAAGCGCGGGCGCCGCGCGCAACGCGCGACCCTACGAAAACTCACGCGATGAGACTGAATTCAACAGATGGGGGGCGCACTTCATCTTTTTGAAAACGACGAACCCCGGAATCGTCGTCGGACGAAACCGGGGTTATCGGCAAGCCACGGCTCGCTCGTTCAGTCGCAGACCGTGACGCGGCGGATACGCTTGCCATAGGGCGTGAAGACGACGCGCCTGACGACGTAGCAGTCCGGGGCAGCGACAAGGGTCGGGGCATAGATGCCGACGCCGCGGTACCAGCCGTGGTGCCAGCCGTGATGCCAGCCATGATGCCAGCCGCCGTGCCAGTGGGCCGAGGCGGAGGTGGGGGCGAGCGCGGCGGCGCCGATGGCGGCCGTGGCGGCGAGGGCGAGAGTAAGCTTGCGGAACATGACGGTCTCTCCTGTCTGGGGTCGGGGTTCATGGGATGCGCTGGTGACATCCTGCCCGTGCGTCGCGGACACGGGAGAAAGGGTTCAAAGAAATTTGCGGGCGCGCCCGCCCCGGCAGATGCGCGCCGGCAGGCCGGCCGGCAGCGACGGCCCCCCTTCGGCTTGCTCGCGGCACGCCGATAGGGGAACCTAGGTTCCCGCCCGGCAGGGACGGCGCGAAATTTCTTCGCTCCCGCTTGAACCTGGGCGCCACCTGCGACGACTTATTCACGAGCCGGCTGGGTCTGCCGATGCAAACGAGTTCGGACGAGGTTCTGATCGCAAGGATCGCGCGGGGCGACCGGCTCGCCATGCAGGTTCTGTTCGCACGCCATCATGTACGGGTGTACCGGTTCGTGCTCCGGCTGGTGCGTAACGAGGCGACCGCGGAAGACCTCATCAGCGAGGTTTTCCTCGACGTCTGGCGCCAGGCGGCCAAGTTCGAAGGCCGTTCCGCCGCCACGACCTGGCTCCTCGGCATCGCTCGCTTCAAGGCGCTGTCGGCCTTGCGGCGAAAGTCGGAGGAGGAATTGGACGACGAGACGGCGGGCTCGATCGAGGATCACTCCGACGATCCGGAGGTCACGCTCGCCAAGAAGGACAAGGGCTCGGTCTTGCGCGAATGCCTGACCAGGCTTTCGGCCGAACACCGGGAGATCATCGACCTCGTCTATTACCACGAGAAGTCGGTGGAAGAGGTCGCCGGCATCGTCGGCATCCCGGAGGCGACAGTCAAAACGCGCATGTTCTATGCGCGCAAAAAACTCTCCGAGCTCCTGAAGGAGCGCGGGCTTGATCGAGGTTGGCCATGAACGCAACGGACGAAGACAGGCCGGACGACATCGAGGCGCTGCTGCCCTGGCATGCGGCGGGCACGCTGAACCGGCGCGATGCACAGCGCGTCGAGGACGCGCTCGCGCACGATCCCGAGCTGGCGCGCCGCTTCGAGCTGGTGCGCGAGGAGTTCGGCGAGACCATCCATCTGAACGAGACCTTGGGCGCGCCCTCGGCGCGCGCCATGGAAAAGCTGTTCGCCCAGATCGACGCCGAGCCGAAACGCGCGGCGGCAGGGCCCGGTTTCACCACGCGCATCGTGGAATTTTTCGCGGGTCTGTCGCCGCGCACGCTGGCCTGGTCGGCAAGCGCGGCGGCGCTCGCCATTCTCTTGCAGGCCGGATTGATCGCGGGCGTGATGCTGAAGGAAAGCGGGACGGCGGGCTACCAGACGGCCTCGGCGCCGTCGACCGCACCGGGCGTCGGCACCTTCACGCTGATCCGCTTCGCGCCGCAGGCGACGTCGGACGACATCAACAAGTTCCTCGAAGCCAACAAGCTGTCGATCGTGGCCGGGCCGATGGGCGGCGGGCTCTACCGCGTGGCGGTGACCGGCATACCGAAGGGCGAGCTCGCCAGCGTGGTGAAGAAGTTGCAGGGCGACAAGGTCGTGAACTTCGTCGCCGCGACCGAATGAAGGCCGCTTCTGCCGGTCCGGGGCGCACGCATCGGCGCGCGAGCCCGCAATCCGGAAACGGTTTGACGATCATGTCTTGATTCCGGGTTCGCGCGCTTCGCCCACGTCCCGGAACGGCCGAATGAAGGAGACGCGACATGCGCGCGCGCCTGAATGCCCTGCTCTGCCTGGCGGCGCTGGCCGGGCTGACGCTCGCTTCGCCCGATGCCTTCGCGCAGAAATACAATGGCCGGGGCCACGCGCCGACGATCGATGCCGTCCGCCCGCCGGCGCCGAAGGGCCCGCGCGGCGACGGCGGCTATCGCGGCCCCCGGGGCGGCGGCCGGGGTGTGGCGGTGCCGGGCATCATCATGACGGTGCCGGCGATGCTGCCGCCCGGCGGTGGCCGCTTCATCGACGACGGCTCGGCCGAGGACAATCCCCGCCCTGCCCGCCGTTCGCAGCGCGCCGCGCGGCGCGGCACCAGCAGCGCGCCGCCGCCGGGCGAGCGGCGGTTCGTGCCCGACGAGGTCGTGATCGAAGTGGCCAGCTCGGTGAATGCGCGCCAGATCGACGCGCTGCAACGGCGGCACCGGCTGACGCGCATCGAATCGCGGACGAACCAGCTTTCCGGCACGACGATGTTCCGCTGGCGCATCCCGGACCGGCGCTCGGTCGCCGCCGTCGTGCGCGCGCTCGAGGCCGACCGCATCGTCGCCTCGGCGCAGCCGAACTATCTGTTCACGTTGCAACAGAACGAGACCAAGACGGCGGGCGATCCCGCGCAATACGAGCTCGCCAAGCTGCACATCACCGAAGCGCATGCGCTCAGCGAGGGCGACGGCGTGCGCGTGGCGGTGATCGATTCGGGCGTCGATGCCACGCATCCCGAACTCGCGGGCAGCGTGGTCGAGAGCTTCGACACGCTCGAGACACCGGTGACGCCTCACAAGCACGGCACCGCCATCGCCGGCCTGATCGCCGCGCATGGCCGGCTCATGGGCGCCGCGCCCAAGGCGCGCATTCTCGCCGTGCGAGCCTTCGATCCGGCCGGCGTACGCGCCACAGGTACGACATTCGATATCCTCAAAGGGCTCGACTGGGCGGCGACCCATGACGCGCGCGTCATCAATATGAGTTTTGCCGGCCCTTCCGATCCGGCCATCCATCGCAGCCTTGCGGCGGCGCACGCGAAGGGCATCGTGCTGGTGGCGGCCGCCGGCAATGCCGGGCCGAAGTCGCCGCCGCTCTATCCGGCCGCCGATGCCAATGTGATCGCGGTGACCGCGACCGGCGCCGACGACAGCCTGTTCGCGCAGTCCAATCGCGGGCGGCATATCGCGGTGGCGGCGCCGGGCACGCAGCTTCTGGTCGCCATTCCCGACGGCGGCTACGAGCTGTCGTCCGGCACGTCCTATGCGGCGGCGGAAGTCAGCGGCGTGGTCGCGCTGATGCTGGCGCGCGACGGCAAGCTCTCGCCCGGCAAGGTGCGCGCCATCCTGCAGGCCACCGCCAAAGACCTTGGACCCAAGGGCCGCGATGCGCTGTTCGGCGCCGGCCTGGTCGATGCCCATGCCGCGCTGGTCGCGGAGGATGCGCCGGCGCTGGCTGCGACACCGCCAGGGGTCGAACGAATTACCGCCGAGACGCGGTGAACTTCCGCCACAGTCGGGGCGTTTTGTCCCTGTCAGCGGGGGACGACGACAATAACGGCAGGAACGTCATGTCCGACATCACGTCACCATCGTCCCCCATTTCGGAACCGAGCCGCCGCGATTTCCTCTACGTCGCGACCGCGGTGGTCGCGGGCGTCGGCGCCGCGGCGACCCTCGTTCCGCTGATCGCCCAGATGAGCCCAGACGCCGCCACGCTGGCGGCGGGCGGCCCGGTCGATCTCGATCTGAGCAAGGTGGAGCCGGGCCAGCAGGTGGTGGTGCGCTGGCGCAGCCGGCCGGTCTTCGTGATCCGCCGCACCGACGCGGTGCTCAAAGAACTGCAGTCGGCCGCGCTCGTCGACCGGCTCGCCGATCCCCATTCGAGCGAGATCCAGCAGCCGCCCTATGCGGCCAACTGGCATCGCTCGGTGAAGCCCGAATTCGGCGTGCTGGTCGGGATCTGCACGCATCTCGGCTGCATCCCGCTGTTCTATCCGCAGCCGAGCGCGAGCCAGCCGACATCCGACTGGCCCGGCGGCTATTTCTGCCCGTGCCACGGCTCGAAATACGATCTGGCGGGCCGGGTCTTCAAAAGCGTGCCGGCGCCCTACAATCTGCCGGTGCCGCCCTATCGCTTCCTCAGCGACAGCAAGATCCGCGTCGGTGAAAACCCGGAGAACTCGACCTTCGATTTCGGCTCGATCCGGCAGATTTGACGGCGCGGGAACACCCGCACGGTCCGGGCCTATTGCTGGATCGTGCGCAGATAGGCGGCCACGTCGCGGGCGTCCTGGTCGCTGAACTTGAATTCCGGCATGTCGGGATGGCCGGAGGAGATGCCGCGCTCCAGGCTGCGCGGCAGCTGGTCGAGGTCGAAGCTGCGGCCGAGAATGCGGAACGGCGGGGCGCTCGGATGCGGGCTCTTGCCGGTCCGGCCGATGGCGTGACAGCGCCCGCAGAATTCCTTGACCACCGCGCGGCCGTGGCGGGCGGGGTCCTGCGCTTGCGCGCCGGCGGCCGTCATGATGAGCACGAGCAAGGACAGCATGAGCCGCATGGGTAACTCCGTCACGTCCGCAATTGGCGGGGGCGCTTCCTTCTTACAGGTCCGCAATTGGCGCGGGCGCTTCCTTCTTAGCAGGCCGGACGGCGAATGTCCGGGCGCCGCGCGCTCCCCATGCGCGGCGGGAGCGCGATGATCCCGGGCCAAATCGCGGCAGCTTCGCGGCGATTGCGGGCATGGTGCGGCGAGGCGATTGATGCGGCGGCACCGCTGCAACTGTTCCCGCCGAAAGTCTAAGAATAGGGCACGTTCCCTATGGAATTAATTCAAGAACTAGAATATGTGTCATGACAAAATTGATACTGAAAACCCAGCACAAACCAGGGGTTCGCGAAGGCGGCCGGACCGATGCTCATTTATCTGCCCATCGCTGACCTGCCGGTGAACATCTTCGTCCTGCTGGCGACGGGGCTCGCGGTCGGCTTCGTATCGGGCATGTTCGGCGTGGGCGGCGGCTTCCTGATGACCCCGCTCCTGATCTTCCTCGGCATATCCCCCGGTGTCGCGGTCGCGAGCGTCTCCAGCCACATCACGGCCTCGTCGTTCTCGGGCGCGCTGAACTATTGGCGGCGCCGGACGGTCGATTTGCAAATGGCGATGGCGCTGCTGGCGGGCGGCATGCTCGGCACCTGGAGCGGCATCTGGATTTTCACCACGCTGCGCTCGCTCGGCCAGCTCGACCTGCTGATTGCCTTTTCCTACCTCATCATGCTCTCGGCCGTCGGCGGGCTGATGGTGGTGGAGAGCGTGCGCAGCATCATCCGGCAGCGCCAGAACAAGCCGAGCGTGCTGCGGCGTTCCGGCTCGCATACCTGGGTGCACGGGCTGCCGTTCAAGTTCCGGTTCAAGCGGTCGAAGATCTACGTCTCCGTCATTCCGGTGTTCGGCATCGGCTACATCATCGGCGTCGTCGGCGCCATCATGGGCATCGGCGGCGGCTTCCTGCTGGTGCCGATGCTGATCTACTTCCTGCGCATGCCCACCAATACCGTCATCGGCACGTCGGCGGTGCTGACCACCGCGACCATGGCGCTGGCGACCGTCATGCATGCGGTATCGAACCATCTGGTGGACGCGGTGCTCTCGCTCATTCTGATGGTCGGCGGCGTCATCGGCGCGCAATTCGGGGCCCGCACCGCGCAGAACATGCCGGCGGAGCGGCTGCGCCTGCTGCTCGGGCTGCTCATCCTGGCGGTCGGCTTCCGGTTCGGCTTCGACCTCATCAGCCGGCCGGAAAACCTCTATTCGATCCGCTCGCTGGGAACCGAACCGTGATCGCGTTCCTGCGCCCATCGATGTTCGCTCTCGCCGCGCTCGCCACGCAGGCGCTGCCGGTGGCGGGCGAGGAACTGGTATCGACGATCGCGCCGGAGCTGATCTCGATCTCGGCCAATTACAGCGGCAGTTCGGTCGTCGCCTTCGGCGCGGTCCAGGCCAGCAAGAAGCCGGCGCATCCCTACGACGTCATCGTGACGGTCACCGGACCGCAGCAATCCGTGGTGACCCGGCGCAAGGAGCGCGTGGCCGGCGTCTGGCTCAACAAAGGCAGTCAGACTTTCACCGATATTCCTTCCTTTCTGGGGGTGTTCGCCAACCGGCCGATCGACGCGATCGCGAGCGCGGATCTCCTGCGCGAGCAGCGCATCGGGCTGAAGCGGGCGCTGTTCGCGGACAGCGGCGCCCCCAAAGACGACCCCTATCTCGACAACCTGATCAAGATCAGGACCGAGGAACAGCTCTATAACGAGCAGCCCAAGGGCGTGACCTTCCTCAGCCCGACGGCATTCCGCGTCGACATTCCGCTGCCGCAGAGCGTGCTCACCGGCGACTACAAGGTCGAATTCAGGGTGTTCTCGGACGGCGTCCCGCTCGCGCACAACGTGTCGGCGTTCCGGGTCGCGAAAGTGGGCGTCGAGGAGTTCGTCATCCAGGCCGCGTCCGATTACAGCCTGCTGTACGGACTGGCGACGACATTCATGGCCTTGCTGATGGGCTGGATGGCGTCGGTCGTGTTCCGCAAGGATTGAACGGCCCCGCCGTCAAGCGCTGCGGCGCTCCGTGCAAGGCTCCGCTCCGACGACGCGCGCCTCGGTCATGAAGCCCCAGGCCGGGTCGAACCGGTGCAGGTAATAGATCGGGCGCGTTTTCATGGCGGCCGGATAGTCGCCCTTGCGCAAGCTCGTCGCGATGCACGGCATCACGATGACCGGGATTTTCCCCACATGACCTTCGGCGGCGCGGTGAACGTGACCGCTGAACACCGCGATGACGCGATCGGTGTGCTGCAGGGCCTCGGCGAACCGCGTCATCGCCTCCTGCGGCTCGAAATTGATCGGGTCCGGCCCGACCGGAACCACGAAGGGCGGATGATGCGCGAAGACCGCGATCGGCTTGGCGGGCTCGGCGTCGATCATATCGACGAGACGCCGGGCGCGCTCGGGGCAGAAGTCGCCCTTGTTGCTGCGCGTGCTCAGCGTATCGAGCGCGATCAGCCGGACCGGAAAATCCTCGACCGTGTAATCGATGAAGAGGGAATCGGGCGAAAGATAGCCGCGCGGCCAGAATGCCTTGCGCAGGTTGGCCCGGTCGTCCTTGTTGCCGGGGATGACATAGACCGGCGCGCGAGCCTCGCCGAGGATCGCGACCGCCGTCGCATATTCGTCCGGCCGGCCGTTATGAACGACGTCCCCGGTATGAACGATCACGTCGGGGGCGGGATCGAGGGCGTTGATCGCGGCGATCGTGCGCTCGAAATCGCCAATTCGCTGCTCGGAATCGGGAGTATCGAGCGCGATATGCGTATCGGAGATCTGCGCGATAATCATGCTGTCGGCCGCTAGCCCGCCTTTCGCAGACTGGCGTAGTACTTCCGCAGGATCGCCACCACTTCCGGCCGGCTGAATTCGGGCGGGATGTCGGCATTGCTCGAAAGCATCTCGCGCTGCTGCGTGCCGGAGATCGAAATGTGTTCCTTGGGATCGTGCGGGCAGGTCTTGGCCGTCGCCATTCCGTAGCACTTGCGGCAGTAGAAGGTGACGTCGATCTTCAGCGGCTTGCAGATGAGCGCGCCCGGCCAAAGCTGATCGAAGATGTGATGCGCGTCGAACGGGCCGTAATAGCTGCCGACGCCGGCATGGTCGCGCCCGACGATCAGATGCGAACAGCCGAAGTTCTGGCGAATGAGAGCATGCAGCAGCGCCTCGCGCGGGCCGGCATAGCGCATCTCGATCGGATAGCCGGCCTGAATGATCGTTCCCGGACGGAAATAATGGTCGATCATGGCCTGAATGGCGTGGGTGCGCACGTCGGCGGGAATATCGCCCTCTTTCAGCTTGCCGAGCACCTGATGGATGAACACACCATCCGAGACTTCCGCCGCGATCTTCACCAGATGCTCGTGGCTGCGGTGCATCGGATTGCGGGTCTGGAAGGCGGCGACCGTCGACCAGCCGCGTTCGAGGAACATCGCGCGCGCCTGCGCCGGGCGGATATAGAGCTCGGGATATTTGGCCGGATATTCGCCTTCGCTCAACACCATGACCGGCCCGGCGAGATTGACCTCGCCCTGCGCCAGCACCTTGGCCACGCCCGGGTGCTTCGGGTCGGCGGTGCGATAGACGTGCTCGGCCTCGAGCTTCTTGTCGATCGAATATTTCTCGCGGACCTCCATGACGGCGAGGATCTCGCCGCTCTCCGCGTCGACGAGCGCGACCTCCTCCTCGGCATGGATGCCGTCGCCAAGCTCTTTCGACACCGACAACGTGATCGGGATCGGCCAGAACACGCCGTTGGCGAGCTTCATGTCGACGCAGGAGCCGCGCCAGTCGTCATGGCCCATGAAGCCGTCGAGCGGCGTATAGGCGCCCATGGCCAGCATGAAGACGTCGGAGACCGCGCGCGAATCGAGCGGAACCTTCCGGAGCTGCGCGGCGCGCTTGCGCTCGTCGGCCCGCTCCGTCTCCGGCAGCAGCAGCGGCTTGAGCGCCTGCGAGTGGTGCGGCGGCACGAGTTGAGGCATGGCAAATCCTTCCTGAAATCAAGCGGTCTCCGGCGGGATGACCGTTGCAGACCGCTGCGGCTGGCGGATCGGGCGCGCCGGCAAGAAAGGCCGCGAGCAGGCCCGAACCGGAAGGCGCCGCCGTCGAGGCGGCCGGCCTTCCGTCGCAGGCCGCGAGTCCTGCAATCGGCGCCGAGGGAATTCCCGTGACGGGTCCGAACCCTGGCCGCGCGATCCGGCTCGTCTCCGTGACGCGATGACGCCTATGGCCGTTTGGGGGTCTTGTACTCGACTTCCTTGTGGGGCGGTTCCCAGACGGTCTCGTAACCGACAAACCCCTTTTCGTTCGGTTCTTTCTGACGGGTCGTCAAAAAGCGCGTTTTTCCCTCGGGAACTTTGGTGATGGGTTTCGTCTCGCTCATAGGTCACCTTTTGTCGTGAGCCGGGATTACTGGTCTAGGAAGCCGAAGCTGATATTTGTCCGATGCCTCAGATGGGTCGCATGAGTGAGGGATCGATATCCACCTGCGCGCCGATCGCGCCGCCCGCTTTCATCTCTTCTTCGGTCGCATCGCGCACCGTCACGATCTTGAGCGTGAACACGATATGCCGCCCGCACAGTGGGTTGTTGCCGTCGACCGTCAGGGTCTCGTCGTCGATCCGCGTCACGATGAAGCTGCGGGTCTCGCCCCGG
>Ga0182748_1000642_pt1 | contig 36823 bp, 29 predicted proteins | sample eDN3rd37CKraftOP_FD_128877 | JGI IMG/M metagenome (GOLD analysis project Ga0182748, IMG submission 128877) | Enriched Organic Plus compost microbial communities from Emeryville, California, USA - eDNA 3rd pass 37_C Kraft OP (version 2) (version 2) ... | reverse complement strand
GCCCCCCCCTCACCCCGAGGACGTGCTGATCGCCACCTTCAAGACCAAGATGCATACCATCGGCCCGGCCGTCACCGAGACGCTGTCGCGTGCCGTGGACCTGGCCGAATCCGACTACCGCGCGCTGGTGATCTGGCAGGAGCAGGAACCGTTCTCGGCGGGCGCCGACCTGCAGGCCATGCTGCCGGCCTTCCTGAAGGGCGGGCCGCAGGCCCTGGAGGCGGAGGAGCGCAAGCTGCAGGACCTGGCCATGCGGCTGCGCTATGCCCAGGTGCCCACCGTGGCCGCGCTGGCCGGCCGGGCGCTGGGCGGAGGCTGCGAGCTGGCGGTGCATTGCGCGCGCCGGGTGGCGCACCTGGAAACCTATATCGGCCTGGTCGAGGTCGGCGTCGGGCTGGTGCCGGGCGGCGGCGGCCTGGCCTACTGCGCGCGCACGGCAGCCGAACGGCGCGCCCGCGCGGCGCCGGAGGCGCCCCTGCTGCACTTCCTGCAAGGCCTGGCGCAGGCGGTGGCCGGCGCGCAGGTCTCGACGTCGGCCATGGACGCGCAGCGCATCGGCTACCTGCGCGAGTCCGACCCCATTGTCATGAACGCCGGCGAGCTGCTGTACGTGGCCGTGCGCGAAGCGCGCGCCATGGCCGACGCCGGCTGGCGCCCGCCCCTGCCGCAGCCCTTCGCGGCCTGCGGGCGCGACGGCGCCGCCACGCTGACCGCGCAGCTGGTCAACCTGCGCGAAGGCGGCTTCATTTCCGCCTACGACTTCGAGCTGGGTCGCACCGTGGCGCACGTGCTGTGCGGAGGCGACGTCGATCCCGGTACCCTGGTCGACGACGCCTGGATGCTGGCGCGGGAGCGCGAGGCTTTCCTGGGCCTGCTGGCCCGGCCCCAGACACAGGAACGCATCGCCGGGCTGCTCAAGACCGGCAAGCCCGTGCGCAACTGAGGAGACCGACATGACCCGTACCGTACAGGACGCCTACATCGTCGCCGCCACGCGCTCGCCCATCGGCAAGGCGCCGCGCGGCGCGCTGCGGCACACGCGGCCCGACGACCTGCTCGCCCGCATCGTGCGCGCCGCGCTGGCGCAGGCGCCGGGGCTGGACCCGGCGGCCATCGACGACGCCATCGTCGGCTGCGCCATGCCGGAAGGCTCGCAGGGGCTGAACGTCGGGCGCATCGGCGTGCTGCTGGCCGGACTGCCCGTCAGCGTGCCGGCGGTCACCGTCAACCGCTTCTGCGCTTCGGGCCTGACGGCGGTGGCCATGGCGGCCGACCGCATCCGCGTGGGCGAGGCCGACGTGGTGCTGGCCGCGGGCGTCGAGTCCATGAGCCAGAACCCGCCCCTGGGCGCCAACCCCTCCTTCAGTCCCGCCATCTACGCGCGCGACGAGAACCTGGGCATCGCCTTCGGCATGGGCCTGACCGCCGAAAAGGTGGCCGCGCAATGGAAGGTGTCGCGCGAAGACCAGGACGCTTTCGCGCTGGAGTCGCACCGGCGCGCGCTGGCGGCTCAGCAGGCCGGCGAGTTCGCCGACGAGATCACGCCGGTGGAGGTGGTCGAGAAAACCGCCGGCCTGGGCGGCGGCAGCCTGCAGGAGCGCCGCCGCATGCTGGACCTGGACGAGGGCCCTCGGGCCGACACCAGTCTGCAGGCGCTGGCCGCCCTGCGGCCGGTGTTCGCCGCGCGCGGCAGCGTCACCGCGGGCAACAGCTCGCAGACCTCGGACGGCGCCGGCGCCCTGCTGGTGGTGTCCGAGCGCGCGCTCAAGACGCACAACCTGACCCCGCTCGCGCGCTTCGTGACCTTCGCGGTGCGCGGCGTGCCGCCGGCCGTGATGGGCATCGGGCCCCGGGAAGCCATTCCCCTGGCCCTGAAGCGGGCCGCCCTGACGCTGGACCAGATGGGCTGGATAGAGCTGAACGAGGCCTTCGCCGCCCAATCGCTGGCCGTCATGCGCGAGGTCGGGTTGGACCCGGCGGTGGTCAACCCCATGGGGGGCGCCATTGCCCTGGGCCATCCGCTGGGCGCCACCGGCGCCATCCGCGCGGCCACCGTGGTGCATGCCCTGCGCCGGCGCAAGCTGGACTACGGCATGGTCACGATGTGCGTGGGCACCGGCATGGGCGCGGCGGGGATCTTCCAGCGGGTCTGAGCGGCCGGGCGCGGCCGCCCGGCGGGGGCGCGATGCCCCGTTCGCGGGGCAGGCGCCGCGCCGGCGGCGTCAGCGCCTTTCCACGTTGCGCATCTTGATGCGGCTGGACACGGCGGCACAGGCCAGGCTCAGGGCCACGCACAGCGCCAGCCCGATCTGCACCCCGGCACGCACCGAGGCGTAGCCGATGGCGATGCCTACCAGGGCGGTGCCGGAGGCGCTGCCCACCGCGCGCATGGTCTGCACCAGCGCCGAGGCCACGCCCAGGTCGCGGCGGTCGGCCAGCATCTGCATGAACAGCGTCAGGTTGGGCAGCAGGAAGCCCAGCCCCACGCCGCACACCCCCAGCGACAGCAGGATCCACCACGCCGGGCTGTCGATGTCGAACGAGAGCACCAGGCCGCAGCCCACCGCCAGCAGGCTGGCGCCGAACACCATCAGCCGCTGCGGCTCGGACTGCCGGCCGAACAGGCGCCCGTTGATGATGCTGCCCACGGGCATGGCCGCCACCAGCGGCGTCATGAGCAGGCCGGCCTCGCTGGGCGAGCGGCCCAGCTCGTGCTGCAGGAGCAGCGGACAGTAGTAGATGAGGATGAACATGACTGCGCCCACGGCCACGGCGGCCAGGTTGAGCAGGCGCGACTCGCGCGTGGCCAGGATGCGCAGCGGGAAGATGGGCGAAGCCATGCGGCGCTCCAGCGGGATCAGCACCGCGATGGCCGCGGCGCCGGCCAGCGCCAGCGCCAGTGCGCCCCAGGGATGGGCGTCGCCCGGGACGAAGGCCAGTTCCAGCGCCGCCAGCGGCGCCCCCACCGATACCACCAGCAGGAAGGCGCCGGCCCAGTCTATCTTGCGCGCGCCGCCATCCAGCGGCCGCAGCCGCGGAAAGTAGCGCCCCAACAGGCACAGCGCGACGACGGCCGCCACCGGCGTGATGAAGAACGCCGCCCGCCAGCCCAGGGCCTGCGTCACCAGGCCGCCGAGCATGGGGCCCAGCCCGCTGGCCACCGCGAAAGTGGCCGAGATCATGGCCAGCCAGCGCACGCGTTCCCGGGCCTCGGGGAAGAGGTCGGCCGGCGCGGCGAAGGTGGTGGCGATCATCATGCCGCCGCCCACCCCCTGCAGCACGCGGAAGGCGATCAGCTGCGGCATGGTCTGCGACAGGCCGCAGAGCATGGAGCCCAGGCCGACCACACAGACCGAGGCCATCATCAGCGGCTTGCGGCCGTACAGGTCGCCGAGCCGGCCGAAGATCAGGATGGAGGCCGCGGTGGCGAGCAGGTAGCCGGTGCCGACCCAGGCGTACAGCGACATGCCGTGCAGGGCCTCGGCCACGCGCGGCAGGGTGGTGCTGACGATGGTGGAATCGAAGGCCACCAGGACGATGGTGGCCGCCACCCCCGCCATGGCCAGCATCAGCTCGCGGCGGCTGGACGGCGGGGCGGCGCCGGGCCCGGCGGCCGGCCCGGATGAAGGGGAGTCGGGCGGGGTCGGGGCGGGCGGCGTCATGCCGCAAAGGATATCACCCGCTGGGGTTTTCCCGAAGACGGGTTATACGATGAAGGTGTGGTAGGCGACCAGCACGAGGATCACCGCCGCCACCACCGCCCACGACCAGCGTGAGTGGCACAGCCCTTTCTCGGGCGGGGCGGGCGGCGGCGGAGGCGGGGGCAGGCGCGGCAGCGAACCGGCATGGTCGGTGAAGGCCGCGAAGAAGCGCTCGACCAGCTTTTCGGCGGCCTTCAGGACGGCCGGCTCGCCGATCTCGGCCAGCTTGCCGCCCACCTGGCCGGCCACGGTATAGGCCACCCGCGTGCCGTTGTCCTTGTCGCTGAGGTTGACCTGGGCCGTGCCGATGGCCAGGCCGGCGGCACGGCCCTTGCCCTCGAAGGCCAGGGTGCAGGCGTGCGGCGCGTCGACGTCGGACAGCAGGATCTCGCCTTCGTAGTCGGCCTCCAGGCCGCCGACGCGCGAGCGCACCGTGAACGCGTACTCGGACGGGGAAAGCCGTTCCACCCGCATGCAGCCGGGGATGCACCGCTGCAGGACGCCGGGATCGTGCAGGGCTTCCCAGGTCTGGTGGACGGTGGCCGGGATCCACTGGGCGTCGGCGATGCGCATGGCTGTCTCCGTTGTCGTGTCTTTTGCGACATTCTGGCGCGAAACGGCGGGGCGCGCTACCGGTATGCCGGCGCGGCCGGGCCGGGCACGACTGATACGACTGATACAATACGACTGAATTTGATATGAATCTGGCCCGCAAGACCGGGCCCCGCAAGGAAGCAAGCTGGTGCCGGGCTGGACAAGAAACTGGAATACCGCAAGGATCTTCTCGTTCGCGCTTGCCGTCCTGTCCTGCCTGTGCGCCGCGCCGGCCCGGGCGGCCGCCCCTGCCCCTGCCTGCATGAGCGTGGCCGCGTATCGCAGCCTGCAGCAGGCGCTGGTGCGCCGGGCGCCGGAAAAGGTGGACCCCGCCGCCGCGAAATGCCTGATTCCCGAGCCGCGCCGGTACCGGGAGTTCGCCGCCCATCTGCAGGCCGCCGCGGTCCTGCGCGACAGCCGTTGGCGGCGCTGGACGCGGCAGGCGGCCTGCCGGCTGGGCTTCGAGTGCGTGGACGACTGGCGCGAAGCCTATCGCATCTTCAACCTGCACGCGGCGCATTTCGCCGTGGCGCTGGAGTACCTGCGCAAGGGCCTGCCCGCCAACCTGCGCAAGGCCGCCGCCCGCCCGGACGCCCGGGGCAGCCTGCTGGCCTGGCAGGGCGCCTCGCTGGCGGCGGGGGCGGTCGAACTGCTGCGCCGCACGGAAAGCCCCGAACTGGCAGGCCTGCTGGCGAAGTACTTCGACGGCGTGCTGGCGCTGCGCGATTCCGTGCTGAACGAGCCCGATCCCTTGCGCGGCCGGCCCCTGGCCGCGTGGAGCAGCACGGTCCGGCCCGAGAACGTCAGGACGGCGCACGCGCCGCTGGCCGGGCGCATCGTGTTCCCCATGCTGTCGTTCGCCGACATCGCGCTGCGCAGCGAGCGCCTGGCCGCGTTCCATGCCCGCGCGCGGATCTATCTGGCCGAAGGCGCCCGCGCCATCCGCGAGTTCGATACGGACTGGCGGGAGGTCGATGGCGGACGCCGCCACTATTACGTGATGCCGACCCGGGGAACGGTGGAGCCGCTGAACCATGCCCATGCTGTCGGCAACGCGCTGCTGCTCCTCTACAAATACACCGGCGACGCGGCGTACAAGGACAAGATCGCCGCAATGGTGACGGTCTTCCAGGATTCGGCCGAGCAGGAGCCCAACGGTTCCCTGCGCTGGCCCTACTACCCCGCATGGTTCCAGGCCGGGCAGCATTCCGAGCCCATGTGGAAGGGGGCGGTGACGGCGCCCTTCCTGTATCGTGCCTACGAGGCCGGGTTTCTCGACGCCGATACCGCCAGGCGGCTGCGCCTGACTTTCCTGCGCAATGTGCTGGGTGACGGCGGATTGAACGGGAGGGTGTCGTCCGTGGACGCCAGGCCCATCGACGCGGCCACGGAAGCGGGCCGCGCGCAGCAAGTTTTTGCCTGGCTCGAAATGTTCTCGGACGCGGCCGTTCCCGCCTTCGCCGACGTCATGACCGACCATCCCGGGCTGTTTCCCCGCGGCTGGCTGTCGTCCGGCAAGACCTTCCTGGTCTATGCCAGGATGATCGCCGCAGGCGACCCGGCCGCGCCGCCCCCGCCGCCGCCCGGGTTCGCGGGCCTGCCGGAGCTGGGTCCGCGGCGCCCCGGTCCGCCGCCCGAGGCGGGAACGCGCCCGGCCCAGTAGAATTGCGCCCCGTGGCCCGCAGTCGGCGACGACAACCAGGAAGCAGGAACGACATGTATTTCGGTTCGGTATGGAGCTGGCTGCTGACCGCCGTGCTGGGCGCCACGCCCGCGGTCCTCATGACGGTGGAAAAGGGCGCCAGCGCGCTCTTCTATGTCCTGTTCGCGGTATCCCTGGGCGCATGGGCCCTGTCCGCGCGGCGGGCGCAATGGCGCCTGGAAGGCTTCGGGCGCGACTGGAAACCGCTGCTCGCCGCGCTGGCGCTGATGGTGGCGGCGGTGCTGGCCAGCCAGGCCTGGCACGGCGACCTCAAGGGCACGGCCATCGAAAAGGCCCTGCGCTTCGCCTCGATGGCACCCTTGCTGTGGCTATTCCTGCACGTGCCGCCCGGCCGCCTGCGCCAGGTCCAGTGGGGGCTGGCGCTGGGCGCGGCGGTCAGCGCGCTGCTGCTCATCTTCCCGCTGGCCGTCACCCACAGTCGCCCGAACACGGCGGCCTATACCCCGTACAACGCGGTCAGCTTCGGCAATCTCACCTGTCTGTTCGGCGTGCTGTGCCTGTTTGCGGCGGTGCTGCCGGCCGAAGGCCCGCGCGGCCGGGCAGGCCGCTGGCTCAAGCTCGCGGCCGCGGCGGCGGCCCTGTACGGCTTCGTGCAATCGGAAACCCGCTCCGGGTGGCTGGCGATCCCGGTCTTCGCACTGGTGGCCCTGGCGATATTCCGCCAGGTGCCGCTGCGCCGGCGCCTGGCGGCCTTCGCCATCGTGCTGGCCGGCGGCGCGGCGGTGGGCGCCCTGGACCCCAACCTGCACAGCCGCCTCCGCGAGGGCGTCCGGCAATGGACGCAATGCCAGGACGACCCGCTGAAGGACACCTCGGTCTGCATCCGCGTGCAGCTGGCCGGCGCGGCCGGACGGATGTTCCTTTCCAGCCCCCTGCTCGGCGTGGGGGACGGCAATTTCCGCTCGTCGCTGCGGACCTTGCAAGCGCAGGGCCACGTGTCGGCGAACGTGGCCGCCGAATACGGGGAGACCCACAACGACCTGCTCTATTACCTGGCGGTCTACGGCCTGGCCGGCGTCGCCGCGCTGCTGGCCCTCTACCTGGTGCCGGCCTGGTATTTCGTCCGGCGCCTGGGCGCGGCCGACCTGCCGGTGCGCGTGGCCGCGGCGATGGGCCTGTCGTTCTGCCTGGGCTTCGCCGTGTTCGGCCTGACCGAGATGATGTTTCGCGGCATGCGCACGGTGTCGTTCTATTCGATGTGGGTGGCGGCGCTGCTGGCGCTCAGTTATCCGCGCGCCGCCGCGAGCCCGGGCCGGGCGGCGCCAGCGGCTCCGCGCAGCGCCGTCTGCGCGACGGCACGCTAGGGCCGGTCCGCGGATTCCGGCGTTGCGTCCTGCCCGCTGGCTAGCCAGCGGGCGGTCGCCCCGGCGGAGTCCGCGAACCGCCTCGCGGCCGACGCAGACGGGTGGTAGGCGTCGTAGGCGGCCGGAACGCCGGACACGATCGCAGGACACTCGTCCGAGGTGCAGAAGAACGGTAGCGGATCCAGCAAGCGCACCCCGGGCCGCCCGGCGGCCACGCGCCGGATGGCCGCCGAGACGTCGGCCGTATAGGCGTCGATGGCCGCGCGGGAGCTGCCGCAGGCGGAGGCGGACCGGCGCGCCAGGCATTCTTCCACGCTGTAGCGGAACTCCGGGCCGGGCAGGATGATGGCGACCGGCCCGCTGCCCAGCCGTGCCAGTGCATCCAGGGTGGCGCGCAGGCCTTTCTCGAGCGAGCGCAGCGAGTCTTCGCGCGAGGCGTCCGTGGCGTCGAAATAGCCGGAGACTCCCGTGTCGTGCAGCGGCAGCCGGGCTCCCATGCGTCCCGCCCAGCGGGCGGCGAGCAGCACGGAAGTGTCGCGCCTTTCGGCGGCGGGCAGCCGGCCCAGGTAGTCGACGACCGCCTGGTTGAAGCGCGGGCAGTTGGCTTCCTTGCGCCGCTCGGCGTCCCGCCGGGGCCGGTCCGTGCGCACCAGCCCCGGTGTCAGGCCCAGCAGCGGCGGGCACCCCGACATGGAAAGCTGGACCGCGTCGGCGCCGTACCGTTCGCCGATGCGCAGCGCCATGGGAAACCAGGCGTCGGCGTAGGAGTCGCCCCATACGACCACGGCGCGGCCGCCGGCCTGGCCGGCGGCGGCCGGCACGCGGCATCGGGGCAGGGCCAGCTCGCCGTTCCAGTCGCGGCCCATGTGGCACTGCTGGCGGTAGGCATTTCTTTCCCGCTGGAAATCGAAGGCCGGCCCGGACGTAGGGACCGGCAGCAGCAGGGCCAGCGCGCTCGCGGCCACCGCGGCGCAGCCGAAGGCGCCCCAGCCGACTACGGCGGCCGGCCGCAGGCTGCCGCCGATGCGCTTTTCCCGCAGGGGCATTTCGATTCCGCGCAGCGTGAAGTGGGCCAGCAGAAGCGCCAGGATCGCCAGTGTCAGGTCCTGGCCGGGGGCGGGCTCGCCCAGCCGGTAGGAGCGCGCGATGGCCAGCAGCGGCCAGTGCCACAGGTACCAGCCGTAGGACAGCAGGCCGATGTGCACCAGCGGCCGGCAGGCCAGCAGGCGGCCGGTCCAGGTGCCCGCCTGTCCCGATCCCGACGCAATGACGAGCATGGCCCCGGCCACCGGCGGCAGGGCGGCCAGCCCGGGAAACGCCGTGCCGGGGCCGTAGAAATGCACGGGCGCCAGGATCAGCGCCAGGCCTGCCAGGCCGGCTGCCTGCCGGACCCTGCCGGCGATGGGGCGTCCCGCCGCGGCGCCCGGCGCCAGGGCGAGCAGGGCACCGGCGGCCAGCTCCCAGAGCCGGAACGGCATCATGTAGAAGGCTGCGCTGGCCTGCCCGGTACGCACCAGGTATTCCGCCGCCGCCAGCGAGACGAGCGCCAGGCCCAGCGCCCACATCGCCGCGCGCGGCCGGAACCGCCCGGCGCGGGCGCTGCGCAGGGCCAGGAGCAGCAACAGCGGCCACACCACGTAGAACTGTTCCTCCACCCCCAGCGACCACAGGTGCAGCAGCGGCAGGAATTCCGCCGGCCCGTCGAAGTACCCGCCGGTGTGGGCGTAGAAGAAGACATTGGCGGCCATGGCCATGGAGGCCAGCGCCGACAGCCCCAGCTGCTGCCGGTCGCTCTGCGCGCCCAGGAAGCATGCGGACAGGGCCAGGGTGGCCAGCACGACGACCAGCAGCGCGGGAATCAGCCGCCTGACCCGGCGGGCGTAGAACTGCAGGAAGGACAGGCGGCCGGTGGCCTGCAGTTCGGCGCCCAGGATGCCGGTGATCAGGTATCCGGAGATCACGAAAAAGACGTCCACTCCCACGTAGCCGCCCGCGAACCCGGGCAGGCCCGCGTGGTAGAGCACCACGGCCAACACCGAGACGGCGCGCAGCCCGTCTATGTCCGGCCGGTACGCGGCGTGGCCTGCCTGCGGGCGGACCCGGGAGGCGGGCTCAGGCGTCGTCATCGTCGTCGTCGTCCTCCGCCGCGCCTTCGGACGAGCGCGACAGCCGGAACGGGTGCGCCGGCTCCTGCGGCAGCAGGCTCTCCATGTGCCGCACGAAGGCGATATACCGGGAGAAGTGCGGGTAATAGCGGTTGATGCTGGAGAACAGGCGGGCCGAGCCGGTCAGTGCGTTCAGGTTGATGCGCAGGATCACCAGATAGGCCGCCAACTGGGCCCAGCCGCCGCCCGTGGAGAGTATCTGGCCGCCCTTCTGCAGCAGGATGGCGAAGATGGCCACGCCCATCAGCGTGCTGGTCACCAGCCGGCTTTCCTCCATGGTGCGGCGCTTGCCGATCTGGGCGTCGAGATGGGGGCGCACGCCTTTCAGGTCCACTTCGCGCAACAGCGCTGGGCCGGGACGGGCGCCGTCGCGGATCCGGTCGGCCATGCCGTCGACGGCGCGGCGCTTGGTTTCGGCAGCCTTTTTCGCGCGGCGTTCGATGGCCATGGTGTGCGAGGCGCCGCGCAGATTGATCCGGTACAGCACGGGCAGGCAGGCCAGTACCAGCGCCATCAGCGTCAGGGTCAGGCCGGCATCCAGGTAGACCAGGGCGCCGAAGGTCGCGGCCCAGGTCGCTACCGGCGCGAACAGGCGCAGGCTGATCCGGGTGACCAGTCCGCAATACCGGGCATCGCTGCCGATGAGCTTGCGGAAGCTTTCCCGCCACGGTTCGGCCCGGGGGTGCCCGCCCTGCGCGGCGATGAGGAAAATGGCGCGCGCGGCGCATTTTTCTTCGTACAGCGCCCAGACGCGCAGCATGAGCGATTCGGCCGCGAACAGCGCGCCGAAGGCCGCGAAGAACATCAGCAGGCACAGGCCGGCGACGGCGACCAGCACCAGCGACGATTCCCGCGCCGCGGGCAGTTCCAGGCCGGCCAGCACGATGGGCTTGCCGGATTCGAGCGCGTGCAGATAGCGGGCCAGCAGTCCCACGGCCCCCAGCTGGAAGGCCAGGTAGAGGCCATTGAGCGCGAGCACGCCCGCCATCTGCCGAGGAAAGCTCGACCACGCGTCTCGGAAGATCCACGCGGCGGCCTTGCGGTAGCGCGACCATTGGCCGGCGATTCTCGCCGGCAGGGATGCGGGTTTGGGGGCGTCGGGCATGATAGGGGCGCCTGGCGCCTAGAACTTCCACCAGATGGGGTGCGTGAGCATTCCCACGGTCTCGCCGCGGCCCGGCGTGCGGCCGAAATCGCGCCGGCCGCGCAGCTGTTCGCGCACCCGCAGGTTGCCCCCCGAATCGGTGACGTAGGTGTCGCGGGCGATGTCGTAGGCCTCGTATTCCAGTCCGAAATCGAACATGGAAACCTCGCCCAGCCGCAGCTCGCGCGCCTGGCCGCGTTCGGTGTGCCGCACGGTGCGGGGGCCGCCGAAGCGCTCGTCGCAGCATTCGCGGAACAGCTCCCAGTTGCGGAAGTTCAGCGACCGGCACAGGCCGTCGCCGTGCGTGGATGTGCCCACGATGGGCACGCCCCGGCGGTCGAAGTAGGCCAGTTCGCTTTCCAGCACCCGGTAGGGGTCGCAGCCCGTTTGCAGCGACAGCACGGCGAGGTTGTTGTGGAAATTGATCTCGTGGCCGAGCGCCAGGATGCGGTCCACGCAGCGCAGCAGCAGCTTGCTGTGCCGGTAGCCCCGGCCGTCGAACTTGCCGTAGTACCAGGCGGTATGGAGGATGCAGTAGGTGGTGCGCAGGCCGTTGCGGTGCTCCCATTCGGCGATCCGGACGGCGTTCTCGATGTCGTGGTCGATGTCGTGCCGCACCAGCAGCACTTTGTCGTCGCCCTGGTCCTCGAGCCGGACGTATTCGGCCAGCGTCATGCGGGTATGCGAGGCGTAGGGGGCCAGGATCTCGGCGTACCGGTCGACCGCGTACTTGCGCTTGCCCTTGGCCTTGAACTCGGCCTGCTTGACCGCGGCCTTGAAGGGCGGCAGCCGGTAGTCGGCGCCCGCGCCGGGCGCCTTGCCGGCGGCGGGCATGCCCGGGATGTCGCGCAGCGGCGAGCACAGGCTGCGCCCGGCATAGCCCAGGCGCGCGATCTCCGCGCGGCAGCTGCGCTCGATCGCCTTGACCTGATCGGCGGGCAGCTTGCGTCGCCCGGAACCCAGCGACGAAGTGGAAAAGTTCGCGCGCAGGCGGGCGGAATTGGGATGGTGGCTGGAATGGATGGAAGAGTCGGACTTGTAGTATTCCAGCATGTCCGGATGCGGCTCGATGCCTATCGCCGCCAGCGCGTCGAACAGCGTGCGCCGGGGCGAGCGCACCATGTCTTCGTAGCGGACGATGCGGCACCGCCCGGGCTCGCGCATGGCGAACTGCCGGTAGCCGGCGGCGTAGAGGTCCCAGCCGCGCGCCATCTCGTCGAACGAGCGCTGGAACTTGCGCTTGATCTGCGATTCGATCACGTCTCGCGGGTCGCGCACCATGCACAGGAACCGGCTGTTGGGGAACATGGCCGCCACGGGCTGGATGGCCGCGGAATTGAGCTTGAACCCGAAATGGGGCGTGCCTTCCCTGAGCCACCGCTGCCGCATGGCCAGCCATGCGGCGCGCATGCGGGTTTCCAGGTCGGCGGTGCCGGCCTGGGGCCAGGCGTCGTCCTGCAGCGCGGCGAGCAGTTCCTCCGGCAGAATGCCGGCCCGGCGGCAATACGCATGGAACTGGCGGACCGCGTTGACGTCGGCCGGCGCATCGGGATCGCGCTTGGGGCTGGGGGCGTCGGCAAGGCCGCCCAGGATTTCGGCCAGACGCGGGCGCGGCGGCAACTGGCCCGGGATCAGCTCCGCGCCCATGGCAATGCCGGGGTGCGCGTCCAGCACGGTGGTGAGCAGCGTCGTGCCCGAGCGCGAGATCCCGCCCACGAAGAGCAGCGGGTCGGCCGAGATCACCGGCGCCTTGTGCGCCCTGGCGGCCGAGACGATCCGGTGGGCCAGTTTGAACATCGAATTCTTCATCAGCGTATCTGGATGGCGAGTGCCTGTTGACACGAAAAAGAGCGGCGCGCCGGCCGCTCGCCGGACGCGGCGCGGCGGCCCTGCGCAAAGCCTGCGGGAGAACGCCCGCCGGCCATCCGGCGGTGGTGGTTCCGTGCGGAGCCTGCGCGTGCGGTCATGCGGGTGTCCCCCCGGGGTAATGCGCCAGCAGGCCGCGAGCCTGGGTCTCCCAACTGTAGCGCCGTTTCACCGCGTCGATCTGCGCCTCGTCCAGGCGGTAGGCGGCGCGATCATCGCAAATCCGCCGGATGGCCCGCGCGATGCTGGCCGGGTCGGTCTCGTCCATGACCACGCCGCAGCGGTTGCGCTCGACGAACCTGCGCAGCTCGACCAGGTCGGCCACTGCGACCGGCAGGCCGCCCATGACGCTTTCGAGCAGCTTGTTCGGCATGCAATAGTAGTAGCTCAGGCAGACGTTCTGGATGGGCAGCAGGCTGACGTCGGCGTCCCGGATGAAGGGCACGACCGTCTCCGGCGGCACAGGGTCGACCAGGTGGAAGCGGGATTCGACGCCGAGCTCCGCGGCCAGCCGCCTCAGGCGCTGCTGCGTCGCGTCTTCCCGGGGGCCGACGGCGGCGATGTGCAGGGCGGGATCGTGCAGCAGGGCCCGCACGCAGAATTCCAGCCCGCGCCCGAAGGTGACGCGGCCGACGTAGACGGCCAGCGGCGTGGCCGGTTCCAGCTCCAGCCGGGCGCGCAGCGTCGGCGCGGACGAACCGGCCTGCCGGTCGAAAGAGGGGGCATTGAGCACCACCAGCGGGCGCGGGATACGGTATTGCGCGGCCAGGTGGTCGGCGATGCTGTCCGAGACGGTGATGACCAGGTCGGCGCTGCCTATGTGGCGGCGCTCCATGCGTGCCCGCCACCATTGCCCCAGGGCCGAATAGGGGGCGTTGCGGTGCAGCTCCAGCTCGTGGGAATCGTAGACCAGCCGGGCGCCCAGCCGCCGGGCGGCCCGCGCCGCGGTGGGCAGGGTAAGCAGGTCGTGGGCGTGGACCACCGTGGGACGCAAGGCGTCCAGCGGGGCGGCCATCGCCAGGTCGAGGTCCTCGAAGACGATAACGGGAGTGACGGCGCGTTGCGCGTAGGACCAGGGCCGGCGCAGCGCCTTGCGCAGCAGGCCCAGCGGACCGCCCGGGCGCCCGGCCCGGGGGCTGGCGGCGCCGGCGGCCGCGTCGGCAGGAGGAGCGGTGGCGGCGGGCGCGGCAGTGGCGGTATCGGCGGCGGAAGCAGCGGGTACGGCAGGCGCGGCGGAAGCAGGGAGTACAGCGGACTTGGCGGGCGCGGCACCGGCGCGCCGCCAGGTGCAGGCATAGGCCAGCAGCGCCAGCGGCGTGAGCGCGGGGCGGCCGGGGTCCAGGCGCCGGCGCTCGCGCAGCGCGGCGCGCCAGGCGGCCTGCCGGCGGCGGGTGGGGAGCCAGGGCTCGACCACTCCCGCCGTGCGCAGGTAGGTCACGCCGTTGACCGTTTCTTCGGTGGCGAGCGCCGGGGCCTGGCGCGCCAGCACGGTGACCTGGTGGCCGGCGGCGGCTAGTGCCTCGGCTTCGCGGATTACGCGGCTGTCGTTGGTACAGGGGTTGTTGACCAGCATGGCCACGCGCTCGCGCGCCGGCCGGGCTTCGGGAGCGGCCCCGTCGCGGGGCCGGGCGGGTTCGGTCATGAAACCTCCAGTGCGCTATAGGCTTGCGGCATCGGTTCCTGGCGCAGCGTCAGGCCGCTCACCGCAATGGCGGCGGGCTCGCCCAGCAACGAATAGAACGCGATGTCGAAGCGGTCGGCGTCGGGGTGCACGCGGCAGGCGATCTCCAGGCTGCCGCGTTCGGCGGTCAGCACGCCCAGCATCTTTTTCTGGATCAGGCGGTTGCTGCGGCCGTCGAAGCCCAGCAGGTAGAGGGCGACGCGGCCGCGGCCGGTCAGTTCGGCCTGCACGCCGCCGGTGATCCAGGTACCGGGCCGCGCCGGCCAGCCCGCGGGCGGCGCCGCGCCGCCGGCGATGCGGGCGGCGCGCGCGGCCAGCCGGGCGCCCAGGGTGTGCAGGCGGTCCAGCGCGATCCGCCAGAGCCTGCGCCTGCCGGCGCGCGCCACGCCGGGCTGCCAAGGGTAGCCGCCCAGGGTCGCGTGGCGCCGCGCCAGGTTGTCCGGCGTGGGGGCGATGCACGCGTCCGGTGCGCCGGGCTCGGCGCGGTAGCCGTGCAGCCGCCAGCGCGCCGCGGGCGGCGGAGGGCCGTCGTGCAGGATTTCCGGGGGCGGCGGCGCAGCGGGCGGCGCCGCCGCAGCCGCAGCAGGCGAGGCGGCGCTGGCCGCTGCGCCGCCGTCGTAGCCCAGCGCCGCCGCCTGCGGGCCGCAGAAGCGGGCATAGGCAGCGCCCTGTTCCGGGGTCCATGCCTCGGACCGGGGAAAGGCGAATTTGCCGGTGGGGTCGACCACCTGGCCGTGGGCGGCGGCGGCCAGCCGGGGGTGCACGACGATGCCCAGGGCTTCCAGCCGGCGGGTCAGGCCGGCCAGGTCGGCGGTGGCGTCTTCCAGGCGGATATGGTCGGAGCACAGCCCGCGCAGCCGGCGCAGGGTGTCGGCCACGTACAGGCAGGCCCGGCCGAACTGTCCCTGCGCAGCCCATTCGGGCGCGTCCACGGCGCGGTGCGCGAGGTCCACCGGCGTTTCGTACCAGCCCCGGTTGACGATGGAGCGCACCACCTGCCTGGGGTCGCGGGTCAGCAGTACATAGCGCGCGTCCGGGAAATAGCTGCGCAGCAGATCGGGCTGGCTTTCCAGGTACACGTTGACCTCCGCGTAGTCCTTGTCGACGCGGTCGCGGCGCTCCCAGGCGTCGGCCAGCAGCCGGCCGACACGGTCGCGGTCGGCGGCCAGGCGGCCGTAGGCGGCGGTCTGCTTGTCGGAAGCCTCGCCGTCGAAGTAGGCCTGGTTCAGCATGTATTCGTGGCGCACCGCCAGCGGCGTGGCGGCGTCCAGGAAGCGGGCCAGCCACTTCGAGCCCGAGCGCGCGGTGGACAGGAAGAAGTAGGTGCGCTTGCGGCCCTGCCAGTACAGCGGGTGCATGAGTACCTGGTGGCGGCCGCGGCTCAGGTCCGCGCCCAGCGGGTCGGCCGAGCGCGTCCAGCCGCCGCCGCTGTCGCTGAAGTATTGGTCGCAGGGCAGGTGCCAGGCATGGTAGGCGATGCCGGCCTCGGCCATGGAAACCGACCACAGCGGCAGCGTGCGGCCGTCGGCGCGCGCGAGGGCGTGGCCGGCCGGATACGCCACGCGCGAGCGGTGCGTGATGTCGCGCGGGCCTTCCGCGGTGCGGCCGTCTTCGTCGGCGGCCGGGTCGGCGGGCCGCAGTTCGCGGAAGCACCAGTAGTTGATGAAGTTCCGTTCGTAGCAGGCCCGGTCGCCGTGGGCCGAGATGCCGTCTATGCGCACGCCGCGCGCGCGCAGCGGCGCCAGCAGCTCGCGCAGGCGGACGGCGGGGTCGTCGATCTCGCCCCGCATCCATTCGGTCAGCAGATTGACGTGCAGGCCCACTTCGTGGCCGTAATCCTGCAATTGCAGGCATTTGTCGGCCAGGGCGGGGTCGTTCCAGTAGGCCGCCGTGTGCAGCAGGAAATACGTGGAGCCGAAGCCGGCGTCGTGCTCGACGCGCGCCATTTCCAGCGCGATGTCCAGGTCGTGGTCCACGTCGTGGCGCAGCAGGATCGCCGGCTCGCCGGCCGGCAGCGCCAGCGCGTCCCGGCAGGGCCGGGTGGCGCCGAAGTGCGCGAGATAGTTGCGGTATTTGTCCGAGATGGCCATGGGAGGCGTGGGTTGGCTAGGACGCCAGGGTCCGGTACAGGGCCGTCAGCTTGGCGCTTTCGGTGCCCCAGTTGCGTTCGGTTTCGACGATGCGCCGGCCGGCCCGGCCCATGGCCTGCCGGCGCGCCGGGTCGCCGAGCAGCGCCTGCATCGCGGCGGCGATGTGCGCCGTGTCGCGGGGGTCGGCGCACAGGCCCGCCCCGCCGGCCTCGACGATGTCGCGCCAGAGCGGGAAATCGGAAGCCAGCACGGGCAGCCCGGCCGACATGTATTCGAACATCTTGATCGGCAGCGAGTCCAGGTAGTTCGGGATGGGGTGCAGCAGCACCACCCCGACGTCGGACTCGGCCAGGATGGCGGCCACGCCCTGCCGGTCGACAAAGCCGCGGTAGTCGACCTTGCTCCAGCCCGGCATGGCCCGCAGGCGGGCCTCCAGGGCCGGGGATTCGAAGGCGCCGGCCAGGATGCAGCGCGCGTCCAGCCGTTCCAGGGCAGCCACCAACTGTACCGCGCCGCGGTTCTCGCCGATGCCTCCGATGTAGCATACCGTGCGCCCGTCCGGGCGCGCCGGCCGCTGGCCGCCGGCCGGCGCGAGTTCCTGCAGGATGGGATAGTTGTTGATGTCCACGCAGTGCGGGTTGTTGGCCGAGAAGCGGCGGGCGATATGGGGCGTGGCGGCGACCACGGCGTCGAAGCGGCGGACGGCGAAGTTTTCCAGCCGCTCGAACAGCCAGGCTACCGGTCGGCGCAGCACGGCGGGTATCCACGGCTTGTTGAGGATCTGCCTGGGCACGTCCTCGTGGGCGTCGTATACCACCCGCCGACCCTGGGCGCGCAGCAGCAGGCCGGCGACGATCAGCTCGGGGTCGTGGAAGTGGCAGACGCGGGCATCGAGCGCGCGCGCCATGCGCAGCAGGGCCCACGGCCGGCCCAGCATGCGGGCCGCGCGTCCGCCGGCGGCGCCGACGTCGTGGATCTGCACGCCCTCGCAGCGTTCCGGCCCCTGTCCGTCGGCCACCGCCAGGTGCGTGTCGTAGCCGGCCCGTGCCAGGCTGGCGCATTCCTTGATCAGTATGCGCACGTCCTTGCGGCCGTGCACGGACGTCAGGTGGACGATGCGGGTCATGAGCGGGAAGGCGAGTATTCCGGGACCAGCCGCGACAATGCCGCAATGATAGCCGCCGGGTCCGCGGCGGCCATCGCGGCTTGCAGGGCCTGCATGCCTTCGAGCAGTTCGCCGTAGGGCAGTTCGTGCTCGCGCGCGCGCATGATGCGCGGATGCGCCGTGTCGACCGCCTCGGCGTCGATGAGCAGTTCTTCGTAGAGCTTCTCGCCGGGCCGCAGGCCGGTGACGCGGATCTCGATGTCGCCGTCCGGCCGGCGGCCGTCGCGCACGGTCAGGCCGTACATGTGGATCATGCGCTCGGCCAGGTCGCGGATGCGCACCGGCTCGCCCATGTCGAGCACGAACACCGAACCGGATTCGCCCATGGCGCCGGCCTGCAGTACGAGCTGGGCGGCTTCCGGAATGGTCATGAAATAGCGGGTGATGTCCGGGTGGGTCAGCGTGAGCGGGCCCCCGGCCCGGATCTGCCGGTGGAACAGGGGCACCACGCTGCCGGAACTGCCCAGCACGTTGCCGAAGCGCACCATGGAGAAGCGCGTGGCCGGGTGGCGCTGCGCGTAGGCCTGCAGGATGAGTTCGGCCAGCCGCTTGGAGGCGCCCATGACGTTGGCCGGGCGTACCGCCTTGTCGGTGGAAATGAGCACGAAGTCCTGGACGCCGGCCTGTACTGCCGCGCGCGCCATGGTCAGGGTGCCGAAGGCGTTGGTCTGCAGGCCCTCGACGATGTTGCGCTCGACGATGGGCACGTGCTTGTAGGCGGCGGCGTGGTAGATGGTCTGCACGCCGAATTCCCGCAGGCGGGCCAGGCATTGCGCCTCGTCGCGCACCGAGCCCAGCACGGCGACCAGCTCCACTTCCGGGTGCTGGCCCGCCTGGCGCAATTCGTGCTCGATGGCGTAGAGCGCCGGTTCGGAGATCTCGAACAGCACCAGCCGCCGGGGCCGCAGCGCCACGATCTGGCGGCAGAGTTCGGAGCCGATGGAGCCGCCGGCCCCGCTGACCAGCACCGAGCGGCCGCGCACGCAGCGGTGCAGCAGATCGGGAATGGGCTCGACCGGGTCGCGCCCCAGCAGGTCTTCGATGCGGATGTCGCGCAGCCGCAGGCCGCCGGACTGGTCGACGAATTCCTTGAGGCTGGGCACCAGGCGGATGCGCAGCCGGTAGCGCTCGACCGATTCGACGATGCCGCGTATGCGGGTGCGCGAGGCCGACGGAATGGCGATCAGCAGCTGGCGCACGCCGTACTTGTCGATCAGCGCGGGCAGGTCGGAAGGCGGGCGCACGCGCAGCCCGGCGATGACCAGCTGGTGCTTGGCGCGGTCGTCGTCGAGCAGGGCGACGGGCCGGTAGTGCGGCCCGGCCCGCAGGGCAGTCGCCAGCTGGGAGCCGGCCCCGCCCGCGCCGTAGATCACCACCGGCACGCGCATGTCCGAGGCGTCGGGGTGCGTGCCGGGAAACAGCATCCGGCGCGCCAGCATGCGCGTGCCCAGCAGCCCCGCCAGTGCCAGCAGGCCGTAGATGACCAGTACGCCGCGCGACAGGCCCAGGGGAATCCGGAAGAACAGGCTCGCCGCCGTCACCATCATGACAGATATGGCGATGCCGCCCGCGATGGACAGCATGACCCGTTCGTTCATGTAGCGCAGCACGTAGCGGTACAGCCCCAGCGCGGCCAGCGCCACCACGCCGCCGGCGCAGGCCAGCAGCGACAGCCACAGGTAGTAGCGGTTGAAGAAGAACAGCTCGAACCGCAGCCACAGCGCGACATGGAATGCCGCCAGCAGCAGACAGGCGTCGGCGGCCATGGCCAGCGCCTGCTTGCCGCGCCGGGGCAGGCCGATGAACAGGCGGCGTAGGGGAAAGGGCAGGGGCGGCATGCGGCTAGGCGGTGGCGATTTTGGCGAAGGTCTGGAACAGGATGCGGAGGTCGCCGGCGAAGGACCGGCCGCGCACGTATTCGGCCTGCAGGCGCAGCTTTTCCGGCAGGATGCGCTCGCGGTAGCAGGCCTCGGGGTCGGCCGCGCCGGCCAGCAGGGCGTTCTCGTCGCGAAAGCGTATCGATGCCGGGTCGGTGATGCCGGGGCGCACCGACAGGACGACCCGGCGCAGGTCCTCGGGATAGAGCGCCACGTATTCGGGGACTTCCGGCCGCGGCCCCACCAAGCTCATGCTGCCGGCCAGCACGTCGATCAGCTGGGGCAGCTCGTCCAGCTTCCAGCGCCGCAGCACGCCGCCCACGCGGGTGATGCGCGGGTCGCCGCCCACGGTGATCGGGCGGGCGCCGGCCGGCTGCCGCGCGCGCATGCTGCGGAACTTGTGGATGCGGAACGGCCGGCCGTGGCGCCCCACCCGGACCTGGCGGAAGAACACCGGGCCGGGCGAATCCAGCTTGATCGCCAGCGCCGCCAGCGCGAACAGCGGCGCGCACAGCAGCAAGCCCAGCGCCGCGCCGGCGAGGTCGAACAGGCGCTTGCTCACGGCGCCCCGCTCCGGTCGCGGCAGGCCGGCAGGGCCTGGGTGCGCGCGGGCCGCTTCATGCGCCCAGCAGCCGTCCGGCCGCCGCGATCACGCGCCCGACGTCGGCATCGGACATGCGCGAATAGATGGGCAGGCTGGCCATGCGCTCGTAGGCGCGCTGCGAATGCGGGAACATGTCCGGCGTCAGCCGGTAGCGGTCGCGCCAATAGGGCTGCAGGTGCAGGGGCACGTAGTGCACGCTGCAGCCCACGCCGGCCCCGGCCATGCCGGAGATGAAGTCCGCCTGGCCCACGGGCGCGCCGTCCTCGAGCCGGATGGCGTACAGGTGGCGGGCATGGACGTCGGAATCCGCGTGCGGGACGGCGCCGTCCCCGGGGCGCGGCGGCAGCCGCACCGGCAGCCCGGCGAAGGCCTCGTCGTAGCGGCGGGCGATGGCCGCGCGCCGTTCGTGCATCTCGTGCAGCCGCCGCAGCTGCACCCGCCCCAGCGCGGCGGCCACGTCGGTCAGGTTGTACTTGTAGCCGGGCGCCACGATCTCGTAGTACCAGGCCGGCTTGTCCGAGGTGTAGCGGTCGAACGCGTCGCGGTCGATGCCGTGCAGCCGCATGACCCGGCAGCGCCGGGCGATGGCCGGGTCGCGCACCGCGACCATGCCGCCCTCGCCGGTGGCCAGGGTCTTGGTGGCATAGAAGCTGTAGACCGTGGCGTCGCTGGCCAGCGTGCCGATCGTGCGGCCCTTCCAGGTGGCGGGCAGGGCGTGCGCGGCGTCCTCGACCACCTTCAGCCCGTGCCGGCCGGCGATTTCCAGGATGGCGTCCATGTCGCAGGACAACCCGCCGTAGTGCACCGGCACGATGGCCCGGGTGCGGGCGGTCACGGCCCGCTCGACGGCCGCCGGGTCGATGCACAGCGTGGCAGGGTCGATGTCCACCAGCACCGGCTCGGCGCCGAGATAGCGGGCGACCTCGGCGCTGGCGGTGAACGTGTGGGTGGTGGTGATGACTTCGTCGCCCGGGCCGATGCCCAGGGCTTCCAGGGCTAGGTGCAGCCCGGCGGTGGCGGAGTTGACGGCCACGGCTTCCAGGCCGCCTCCCAGGTGGGCGGCGAATTCCTCTTCGAAGAGCCGGGCTCCGGGGCCGGTGGTGAGCCAGCCGGATTGCAGCGTCTGCACCACCGCGTCGATTTCGGCCTGGCCGATGTCCGGCAGGGCGAAGGGCAGGAAGGGTTCAGTCATGGCGCGGGGTCCGGGGTGCGGTCGAGCATGCGGGACAGGACGCGCGAAGCGCCCGGAGTTTCGGTGCATGCAGCGTAATCGATTGGTCCGGGAAGGAAGTTAGCGTCGACACGAATGTTTAACAGTTGGCATATGCCGCCGGGCGGCAGGGCGGCGGCAGGCAGGGGTGCCGGCCGCCGGAGCCGCGCGGCTTCCGTTGCGGCCGCGCGCGTGCATGTCAGGGAATCCCGGAAACGGCCGGAAGTTTCGAATTGTGGTGATGAGAGTCATTCTCAGGCTGTCCCCGCGGACAAGCCTGCTTACGACTTTGTGGCCGCCGGATTATAAAGATGTGACCGGGAATGTGCGATTGTGACGAACCCTGCCCCCCTGTGTCAGCGCCGCGCCGCGGCGGCTTCCATGACGTCCAGGAAGCGCCGGGCCAGCACCGGATAGGCATGGTGGCGGCGCACGTATTCCGCGCCTCGCCGCCCCATGGCCAGCCGCTCGGCGGGTGGGGTGGCGCGCATCGCCAGCAGGGCCTCGGCCAGCGCCCCCGGGTCCTGCGACCGGATCGAGATGCCGCAGCCGGCTTCTCCCACGATGTCGTTGCCGCTGTCGACGGCGCACACTACCGGCCGTTCGGCCTGCATGTAGTCGAAGAGCTTGTTGGGGCTGATCCCGTAGGCGAACAGCGGGCTGTGGCGCAGGCCGATGTAGGCCGCGTCGGCGTCCTGCAGGATGGCGGGAATGCAGCCGCGCTCCACCGGGTCCACGAAGGCCACCCGCGCCAGCCCGAGCCGGGCAGCCTGCGCGCGCAGCGCCTCGCGTTCGGGCCCTCCGCCGATCAGCGCCAGCCCGACGGGCCGGTCGCGCAGCCGGGCCATGGCCTCGAGCAGGGCGTCCAGCGCGTTGGCGTGGCCGTGGGCGCCGGCGTAGGCGGCCACGAAATCGCAATCCGCCCGCAGGGCGTCCAGCGCGGCGCGCGCGCGCGGGATGTCGGGATGGTCCTGCGGCGCGGAGGCGGGCGCCGGGTCCACCCCGTTGGGGATGTGTACGTAGCGCTCGCGCGCCAGGCCGTGGCGCGCCATGTGGGGATAGGCGCAGGGCAGCATGGAGATCACGGCGTCGGCATGCCGGTAGGCGTAGTTCTCGGCCAGCTGCATGGACGCGATCATGGGGTGCCACGCGGGAAAGCCGCCCAGTAGCCGGGGCGTGAGCGGCCACAGGTCGTGCACCTCGAAGAACAGCCCGGCGCGGTGGCGCCGCGCCAGGCGCGCCGCCGGCCAGATGTCGTAGGGGTAGGTGGAGGAGGCGATCACCGCGTCGGGGCGCCAGCCGTCCAGGTGGGCCTGCAGCCGGTACAGCCGCGCCACGAACTGGGCCATGTTGGCCAGGCGGGCCGCGCCGTTGCCCCGGTACGGCCGGGTGCGCAGCCACAGGTAGCCGATGCCGTCGATATCCTCGCGCGTGACGGGGCCGCGGTCCGGCGGCCGGCGCGAGCGCACGTGCGACTCGCTGGCCGCGGCGATGCGCACGTCGTGGCCGGCCAGCGTCCATTCGCGCGCGAAATGGTACGGGCGGAACTCCATCCCGTAGCGGGGCGAGCCGGCGTAGTGGTTGATCAGCAGGATGTTCACGGCAGGCGGGCGGCCCGGCCCGGCGGGGGCGGGCGCAACGGTTGCGGGACGGGCGACGTCACGGGGCGTTCCCGGAGGCGGCCGCGGGCGCTTCCGCCAGCCGGCCGGCGATACGCGCGGCGGCGTCGCCGTCGCCGTAGGGGCGGATGTCCGCCGGCGCCTGGGCCAGCGCCTGGCCGGCGGCCTGCACGATGGCGTCCGCGGAAACGGGCGGGGCCAGGCGGTTCCACCCCGCCTGCACCAGCTCCACCCATTCGGTCTCGTCGCGCAGCGTCAGGCAGGGCACGCGATGGAAGAAGGCTTCTTTCTGCACGCCGCCGGAATCGGTGGCGACCAGGGCGGCGTACTTTTCCAGCTGCACCATGTCCAGGTAGCCGACCGGATCGGTCACGCGGACCTGCCGCTCCAGGCCCGCCAGCAGGTTGTGTTCGGCCAGCAGCTTGCGGGTGCGCGGGTGCAGCGGCCAGACCACCGGCCGTTCGCCGGCCAGCGTGGCCAGGGCCCCGGCGATGGCTGCCAGGCGCCGGGGGTGGTCGGTGTTCTCGGCCCGGTGCACGGTGGCCAGCACGTAGCCGCGCGGCGGCAGGCCCAGCCGCTGCAGGGCGCCGCCCGTCTCTTTCACCCGGGCGCCGTGGCGCAGCGCCACGTCGTACATGACGTCGCCCACCTGTTCGATGCCGCCGGCGGGCGCGCCCTCGCGCAGCAGGTTGTGGGTGGCGGCGTCGGTGGGCGTGAAGAGCCAGCGCGAGATGCGGTCGGTCAGGATGCGGTTGACCTCTTCCGGCATGCGCAGGTTGAACGAGCGCAGCCCCGCCTCGACGTGCGCGACGGGAATGTGCAGCTTGACCGCCGCCAGCGCGCCGGCCAGCGTGGAATTGGTGTCGCCGTAGACCAGCACGGCGTCCGGGCGCTCGGCCAGCATGACGGGTTCGAGCGCCGCCAGCATGCGTCCGGTCATTTCGCCGTGGCCGCCGCCGTGGATGCCCAGGTGGTGGGCCGGCGGGGCCATGTCCAGCTCGTCGAAGAACACCTGCGACATGCCGGGATCGAAATGCTGCCCGGTGTGCACGACGGTCTCGCGCAGGTCCGGGCGGCGCGCGATGGCCGCCGAGACGGCGCTGGCCTTGATGAACTGCGGGCGCGCGCCCAGCACGGTCAGGATGTGTGGCATCGGCTGGCGGGCGCCTCGGGGTTCAGGGCAGGGCCCGGGCCAGCGCCTGCACGATGCGGTCCTGCGTGGCCTCGTCCAGGTCCGGGTGCATGGGCAGGCTCAGCACCTCGCCGGCCAGGCGGTCGGAGACCGGGGTGGCGCCGGGTTCGGCGTATTGCGCGTAGGCCGGCTGGGCGTGGATCGGGCGGGGGTAATGGACGGCGGTGGGAACGCCCGCTTCCTTGAGCCGCTGCGCCACCGCGTCGCGTTCGGGAACCATCACGGTGAACTGGGCCCAGACGCTGCTGCGGTCCGGCCGCACGGCGACGGTGCGCACGCCGCGCGGGGCCAGGGCGGCCAGCTCGCGCCGGTAGCGGTCGCCGATGGCGATGCGCCGTTCGACTTCCCAGTCGAAGCGTTCCAGCTTGCCCAGCACGACCGCGCATTGCAGCGTGTCCATGCGTCCGCCCACGCCGATGCGGGTGTGGTAGTAGCGTCCGGACTGGCCGTGCACGCGGATCTCGCGCAAGGCCTGGGCGAGATCCGCGTCGTCGGTGAAGACCGCGCCGCCGTCGCCGTAGCAGCCCAGCGGCTTGCTGGGAAAGAAGCTGGTGCAGCCCAGCGTGGACAGATGGCAGCTCCGGCGGCCCTTGTAGGTGGCGCCGAAGCTCTGCGCGGCGTCCTCGACGACGGGCAGGCCGTGGCGGGCGGCGATGGCGTTGACTTCGTCCATGTCGCCGCACTGGCCGTAGAGCGAGACGGGCATGATGGCCTTGGTGCGGGGCGTGATCCGGGCCTCGATCTGCGAGGCATCGATATTACAGGTGTCCGGCTCGACGTCGACGAACACGGGACGCGCGCCCAGCAGGGCGATGACCTCGGCCGTGGCGATGAAGGTGAACGAGGTGGTGATCACCTCGTCGCCGGGCCCCACGCCCAGCGCCATGAGGGACATCAGCAGGGCCTCGGTGCCGGAGGCGACGGTCACGCAGTGCGCCGCCCCGGTGCGGGCCGCGAGCGCCGCCTCGAGTTCCTTGACTTCGGGGCCCATGATGTACTGGCCGTGGTCCAGCACCTGCTGGATGCGGGCGTTGATCGGGTCGCGCAGCGCCCGGTATTGCTGCTTGAGGTCGACGAATTGCATGATCGGCGGGAAAAGGTGGTCAGGCCAGACGGCAGGCGCCGTCCTCCAGGATGTAGCGTTCGCCCGTATGGCGGCAGACGGCTTCGGCGTTGCCGGCCAGGGGCAGGTCCAGGCGTTCGCCGTGGCGGCTCATCCAGCCGATCTGGCGGCCGGGCACCCCGACCACCAGCGCGAAGTCGGGCACGTCCCGGTTGACCACCGAGCCCGCGCCCACGAAGGCGTGGCGGCCGATCGTGACGCCGCACACGACGGTGCAGTTGGCGCCCAGCGTCGCGCCCTGGCGCACCCGCGTGTCGCGGTACTCGTTCTTGCGCTCGATGGCCGCGCGCGGGTTGTAGACGTTGGTGAACACCATGCTGGGGCCGCAGAAGACGTCGTCCTCCAGCGTGACATTGTCGTAGACCGACACGTTGTTCTGGATCTTGACGCGGTCGCCGATGCGCACGCGGTTGCCGACGAACACGTTCTGGCCCAGCGAGCAGCCGTCGCCGATGACGGCGCCGCCGCACACGTGGACCCAGTGCCAGACCCGGGTGCCCGCGCCGATGCGCGCGCCGTCGTCGACGATGGCGGTGGGGTGGATGCTCATGGCGGTCAGTCCAGGGGCAGCGGCACGCGCACGCCGTCGCGCGCCGAGCGGTAGATGGCGGTCAGCAGGGCCAGCGACTGCAGGCCTTCGCGGCCGTCGGTTTCGGGTTCGGCCTCGCCGCGCAGCGTGCCGATGACGTTGTCGTAGTACAGCGGGTGGCCGAAGCCGTAGACCGAGGTGGTCTCGTAGCTGGCGTCGCGCACCCGGGCGTCGTCCGGGTGCTCTTCGGCGAAGGTCCATTCGTCGATGCGGTTCACGGCCACGCCGCCCACCCGCACGGTGCCCTTCTCGCCCAGGATGGTGATCGAGCCTTCCAGGTTCTTGGGGTAGGTCAGCATGGTGACGTTGATCGAACCCATGGCGCCGTGGCGCCAGCGCAGCGCGGCCACGCCGGTGTCCTCGGCCTCGATGCGCCGCGCCAGCGTGGCGGTGTAGGCGTAGACGCTTTCGACCGGGCCGATCAGCCAATCCAGCAGATCCACGTAGTGGCTGGCCTGGTTCATGAAGGCGCCGCCGTCCCATTCCCACTTGCCGCGCCAGCGGGCGGCATCGTAGTACTCCTGCGGGCGGGTCCAGAACACGTTGACGCTGACCATGTACAGGCGGCCGAAGCGGCCCTGCTGGATGGCGTTGCGCACCAGCTGCAGCGTGGCGTTGCGGCGGTTCTGCTTGACCACGAACAGGTGTACCCCGGCCTGGTCACAGGCCTGGACCATGCGCTTGCCGTCTTCCCAGCGGGTGGCCATGGGCTTTTCGCTGACGACGTGGCGGCCGGCCTGGGCGGCCTCGATGGCCTGCCACGGGTGCAGGCCGGAAGGGGTGGCCAGGATCACCGCGTCGGCGCGGCCCCGGGCCAGCAGGTCGGTCAGCGAGCCGTAGCCGTCGGCCCCGGTGGCCTCGACCGCGGCCTTCAGGGCCGCCGGGTCGGTGTCGCAGACTTCCACCAGTTCCGCCCGTTCGCCGTGCTGGGCAATGGCGGCGATGTGGTTCTTGGATATCCGGCCGCAGCCCACCAGGGCGAAGCGGATCTTGCGGTCATTGATGGGGGTCAGGGGCATGTTGGGGGCGGATGCGCAGGATCCGGCAAGGGGTTGAGGCCTGCCGGAGAACGGCGATCTTAACGTGGCCGTCCTCCGGCTTCACCAGGAGATCTCCCGAATTGTAATGAAAATGTAAACGTGCCAGGCGGTCTTGCGCCGCCGGTCATCCAATGATGCAATCCGCCCGCCCCGCTTACTTTCCGGAAACGTCCGGGCGCCGGCGCCCAGTTGTTGTACATTCGCGGAACCGCGCCGCCCGGCGGGGACGCGCGGCAGGCCGCTGCATCCCGTCCCCGGGTCCGCGCCCCGCGTCTCCGCGAGCCCTGTTTCCTGCCTATGCCCATCCGTATCCTGATCGTCCGCACCTCCTCATTGGGCGACCTGGTCCACATGCTGCCTGCCATGTCGGACATCGCCCGCCACGTCCCGGAGGCGCGGATCGATTGGCTGGCCGAGGAACCGTTCGCCGAGATCCCGGGCTGGCATCCCGCGGTCGAGAACGTGATCCCCGTGGCGCACCGCCGCTGGCGCAAGAGCTGGTGGTCGGCGCCCGTGCGCGCCGAGCGGGCGGCGCTGCGCGAGCGCCTGCGCGCCCGGCCCTACGACGTGGTGCTGGACATGCAGGCGCTGCTGAAATCGGTATGGCTGGTGCGGCAGGCGCGCGGCGTGCGCCACGGCCTGGACTGGAAATCGGCGCGCGAGCCGCTGGCCTCGCTGTTCTACGACGTCAGGCACCGCGTGTCCTTCTGGCAGCCGGCCGTGGTGCGCCAGCGCCAACTGGCCGCGGCGACCTTCGGCTACGCCGTGCAGGGCCCGCCGGACTTCGGCCTGCAGGGCTTCGCCCGCCAGGCCGGCGCCGCCCGGGGCGGCGCGCCGTACGCGGTCATCATGCCTTCGGCCAGCCGGGAGGACAAGCTGTGGCCGCAGGAGGACTGGCAGGCGGTGTTCGACCGCCTGCAGCAGGCCGGCTGCAGGCTCAGGCTGCTGGCCGGCAACGCCCAGGAAACCGCGCGCGGCCAGGCCCTGATCGCCGGCCGCGCCGACGCCGAGGTGCTGCCGCGGCTGTCGCTCACCGAGATCGCCCGGCTGCTGGCCGGTGCGCGGCTGATGGTGGGGCTGGATAGCGGCCTCACGCACCTGTCCGCGGCGCTGGGGCGGCCCACCGTCGGCATCTACAAGGCTTCCACGCCGGTGCGCACGCCGCTGGTCGGGCCGGCCTATACGGCCAGCCTGGGCGACCGCGGCGCGCCGCCTTCGCGCGAGGCCGTGCTGCGGGCGGTGGAGCAGGCGCTGGCCTGAAGGCCCATGCCCGCCGGCCTCTCCCGTTCCCTGTATACGCTGGCGCTGGCCCTGGCGGCCCCCTTCCTGTGGTTCTGGATGGCCCGGCGCGCGCGGCGGGCGGGCGGGCGCTGGGAGATCCTGTCGCCGGCGCGCTTCGGCCGCTACGGCGCGCACGCGCCGCCGGCCGCAGCCGCGCGGCCCGTATGGGTGCATGCGGTCAGCCTGGGCGAGACCCGGGCCGCGCAGCCGCTGGTGCAGGCGCTGCTGGACGACGGCCGGCCGGTCCTGCTGACCCACACCACCGCGACCGGCCGCGCCGAGGGCGCGCGGCTGTTCGCCGAGGCCGCCGCCGCCGGGCGCCTGCAGCAGGCCTGGCTGCCCTACGATTTCCCCGGCCCGGCGCGCCGCTTCCTGCGCCACTTTCGGCCGCGCTGCGGCGTGCTGATCGAGCGCGAGGTCTGGCCCAACCTGCTGGCCGCCGCGCGTGCCGAGGGCGTGCCCGTGTCGCTGGCCAGCGCGAGGTTTTCCGAAGCTGCGTTGCGCCAGGCCCGCCGGCTGGGCCGCGTCATGCGCGATGCCCTGGCGGGCCTGCATGCGGTGCTGGCCCAGACCGGCGACGACGCGCGCCGCCTGGCCGAGGCCGGCGCGCGCGCGCCGCAGGTGGCGGGCAACCTCAAGTTCGATCTGGAGTTGCCCGAAGCGCCGCTGCAGGCGGGCCGGGCCTGGCGCCGGGCGCTGGCGCGGCCGGTGGTGGCCATCGCCAGCACGCGCGAAGGCGAGGACGCCGCTTTCGTCGAGGCCATCGGCGCGGCGCCGGCGCAGGTGCTGTTCCTGTTGATACCCCGGCATCCGCAGCGCTTCGACGAGGCGGCCGGCCGGCTGGAGCGGGCCGGCCTGCCGCATGTCCGGCGCTCGCAGGGCGGCGCGGCCGGCCCCGAGGTCCGCGTGGTGCTGGGCGATACGCTGGGCGAGATGCCCTTCTATTACGCGGCCTGCGACGTGGCCATCGTGGCCGGCAGCTTCGCGCCGCTGGGCGGGCAGAACCTGATCGAGGCCAGCGCGGCAGGCGCGCCGGTCATCGTGGGGCCGCACACGCGCAACTTCGAGCAGGCGGCGGCCGACGCCATCGAAGCCGGGGCGGCCCTGCGGGCGCCGGACGCCGCGGCGGCGGTGGCGCAGGCCCTGCGGCTGCTGGAAGACCCCGCGGCGCGGCAGGCCATGCGCGAGGCCGCCCGCGACTGGGTCGGGCGGCACGCGGGCGCGGCGCGGCGTACCCTGGCGGCGCTGCCCCTGGGGGATGCGCACGGCCGGGCAGGGCCCGGCGCCTGACGCGGCGGCGCGGGGGCGCACCGGCCGCCGGGCGGCGGCGCTGACGACGCGCCGTTTCGCGCGGGGCGGCCGCCAGTGCTCAGCCCGCGGAGGCCTTGCGCGTTCCCAGGGCCTGCGCCAGCCGGTCCAGCGCGAGCTCCACGGTCTGCCGCGGGCAGCCGAGGTTGATCCGCATGAAGCCCGCGCCGCCGGCGCCGAACTTGGTGCCCGGGTCCAGCCACAGCCGGGCCTCGCGCAGCAGGAAATCGTGCAGGGCGTCGGCTTCCATGCCCAACTCCCTGAAATCGAGCCACGCCAGGTAAAGCGACGACATGGGCGATACCCGGACCGGCAGGCGCCGGGCCTCGGCCTCGGCGCGGAAGTAGGCCTGGTTGTCCTTCACGTGCCGCAACATTTGGTCGGCCCAGTCCCCGCATTGCGAGTACGCCGCTTCGCAGGCGGCGATGCCCATCTGGTTCGGACGGCCCAGGCCGCAGCGCTCGGCGGCCGCGCGGTAGTCCGCGCGCAGGCGGTCGTTGGGAATGAAGAGGTTCGCGCACTGCAGCCCGGCCAGGTTGAAGGTCTTGCTCGGGGCGGTGCAGATGATGGCGTTCTGCACCAGTTCGTCGTCCAGCCGCCCGTAGGCATGGTGGGCTTCGCCTTCGCCGAACACCAGGTCCTGGTGGATTTCGTCCGACACTACGATGATGCCATGGCGCAGGCAGATGCTGCCCATCTGTGCCAGTTCCTCGCGCGTCCAGACGTTGCCCGTGGGGTTGTGCGGGTTGGAGAGGATGAACAGGCGCGTGCCGGGCACGATGGCCGCCTCGAAGGCCTCGGCGTCGAACCGGTACCGGCCGTCGGGCTGCAGGACCAGCGGCACCTGGATCGCGCGCCGGCCGTTGATGATGACGTCGTGATGGAAGTGGATGTACACGGGCGACAGCATCATGACGTGCTCGCCCGGGCGGGTGAAGGTCTGGATCGCCATGTCCAGCGCGTTGACCACGCCAGGCGAGTGGAGCAGCCACCGGGCCTGGGCGCGCCAGGCGTAGCGTTCCTCCTGCCACCGCAGGACCGCCTCGACCATGGAACCGGGCACGTCGGTGTAGCCGAAGACACCGTGGGCGATCCGGCGCTGCAGCGCCTGGACGATGGGTTCGGCGACGCGGAAGTCCATGTCCGCGACCCACATCGGGAGCGGGTCGGCGGCGGCCTGTTGCGGAGTCAGGCGCAGGCTCGCGCCGTCCCATTTCATGGAGCCGGTGCGGCGGCGGTCTACGGGTTCATTGAAGTCGTACGGCATGAGGAGCCTCGTGGGGGAACTCGGGGAAGTGTCGGCCGGGCCGTGCGCGGCACCAGCGGGCCGGTGCCGCGGGCAATGCCGTGGGAGCCGGGCGGGACGGCGGCACGCTAGCGCTCCACCTTGCCCGGCTGGATGCGGGCCGCGTCCGGGTTGAGCTGGCGGGCCGCCCGTTCGGGGTTGCGGCCCTCGGCTTCCGGCGGCGTGCCCAGCCAGCCCCGGCCGATGGCGAAGACGACCAGGTTGGCGGCGACGATGAGGGCGAAGAGCAGGCGCATGGCGGCCGTTCCGTAAGCGTTCAGCCCGCGCCGGCCGCAAGGCGGGCCAGGCCGTCGAGCACCGGATTTTGCACATACTGCGCCGGCGCGGGCAAGATGCCGCGGGCAGCGCCCGCCTCGGCCAGCAGGCGGCCTGTCTCGCCGGCCACTTCCGGCCAGCCGCCGCCGCTGGCGTACAGGCGCGGCGCCTGGCCGTAGCGGCGCAGCGCCGCCAGCCACTGGCGCGCCACGGCGCCGGCCTGGGCCGCGGCCACGCCGGTGGCGATGGCCTGCCGCGTATCGGTGGGGAAGTCGGCCAGGCCGCCCTCGGACGCCAGCGGCAGCTCCGCGGTGCCTCCGGCCAGCGAGGCGCGCATGAGCGCCGGCCCGGGCAGAATCAGCCCGCCCGCGAAAACGTCGTCGGGCCCCACGGTATCGATGGTGGTGGCCGTGCCGAAGGTGGCCAGCACGAAGACCGGGCGCGGGGCGGGCAGGCTCGCGCGCACGCCCAGCAGCGCCGCCCAGCGGTCGGCGCCCAGCTGTTGCGGCGAGCGGTACCCGTTGGCCAGCCCCAACGCGCCGGCCGCCGGCCGCACCCATTGCACCATGCAGGCGCGCCGCCGCAGCCGCGCATCCAGCTCGGCGGCGATGCGCGCGCCGGCCACGTTCACGCCCAGCGCGCGGCGCGGCGCGGCGGGCAGGGCGTCCAGCCAGGCTTCCATGGCGTCGATCTGCGCATGGTCCAGGGCCGTGGCGGACGGCTCGCGCCGGCCGCCGGCCGGGTCGGTCCAGCCCAGCTTGATGCGGCTGTTGCCGGCGTCGATCAGGACGATCACGGCCGGGCCCGCACGGAGATCTCGCCGACGCAGACCGGCATCGCCGCGCCGTGCGCGGCGCGCACCAGCAGCCGGCCCTGGGCGTCCATGCCCTGCGCCTGCCCGGCCAGCAGCACGCGGCCGTTGTCGACCACGTCGACCGTGCGGCCGGCCAGCGCGTCGAGCGCGGCGTGGCGCGCCACGAAACCTTCGAAGCCCGCGCGTTCCAGCTCTTGCACGGCCTGCCTCCACGCCTGCGCGACTGCGGCCGCGACCGCCGGCGGCCCGGGCCGCCGCACGCCGTCCGGGCCGGCGCAGGCTTGCGACCAGTCCGCGATCTCGCGCCCCAGGTCCAGGCTGAGCGATTCGCCGTCCAGCAGGTTCAGGCCCATGCCCAGCACGACGATGTGTTCGTCGGGCCCCCCGTCGGGACGCCGTACGGTTTCGACCAGCACGCCGGCCAGCTTGGCGGGGCCGAGCTGCACGTCGTTGGGCCATTTCATGCGGATGTCGCCGGCGCGCGCGCCGAGGGCGGCCAGCGCGCGCAGGGCCTCGCAGGCCGCCACGCCGCCGGCGGGAGACAGCGCGGGCAGGCGGGCCGCGGGCAGGCGCACGTCGAAGGCGCACGACATCATGAGCGCGGCCCCGGCGCGGTTCCGCCACGGGCGCCCGGCCCGGCCGCGCCCGGCGTCCTGGATATGCGCGCCCAGCAGCCAGGGGCGGGGCGGGGAAGCGTCCCGCGCATGGCGGGCACGGGCCAGCAGGTCGGCGTTGGTCGAGCCGGTGCGCAGGGTCCAGGCGACGTCGCCGAATGCGGGCAGGCGCTCGCGCAGGGCGGCGGCCATGGCTACGGGCGCGGGCAGGTCGGAGGCGGTGTCCATGCGCGGATTTTAGTCGGCGGGGCGGCGCCCTTCGCCGGCGCCGTTTATCATTGGCGGGCGGGGCCCGGCGCGGGGCCGGCGCCCGCGCTCCCGTTTCGGTCGCTTGCTCGCATGGTCCACGCCACAGGGATGTCCGCCGCTTCCGAGGCCGCGCCGCTGACGCTGTCGGCCGGCGCGTGCCGGCTGGCCGGCGACTGGAGCGTGCAGGCCCTGGCCCGCCGCGGCGAGGTCGACGCGCGCCGCCGGGTGCTGGGGCGCGCCGCGCCCCAGGTGCGCTGGGACCTGACCGCCGTGGGGCGGCTGGACGCGGTGGGCGCCCACCTGCTGTGGGACGCCTGGGGCGGGCGGTTGCCCGAGCGCATCCGCCTGTTGCCGGGCCAGCGCGACGTGTTCGCGGCGCTGGCCGGCCACTCCGGTCCCGCCGCGCCGCAGGCGGCCCGCCGCCTCGACCCGCTGGGCGGCCTGCGGCAGCTGGGCGAGGCGGTGCTGACCGCGGCGGACAACGGCATGCGCATGACCGCGCTGCTGGGCCAGTTCGTGCTGGACCTGGGCGGGCTGCTGGCGCGCCCCTGGCGCGGGCCGTGGCGCGAGATCTCGGCCCAGGTCTACCGCATGGGCGCGCAGGCGCTGGGCATCACGGCCCTGGTCGGTTTCCTGATCGGCATCGTGCTGTCCTACCTGTCGGCGCAGCAGTTGCAGGTGTTCGGCGCGGGGCAGTTCATCGTCCAGCTGCTGGGCGTGTCCATCGTGCGCGAACTCGGGCCGGTGCTGGCCGCCATCCTGGTGGCCGGCCGTTCGGGTTCGGCCATCACCGCTCAGCTCGGGGTCATGCGCGTGACGCAGGAGCTCGACGCCATGCGGGTCATGGGCATTTCGCACGGGCAGCGCCTGGTGCTGCCGCGGGTGGTGGCGCTGGCGCTGACCATGCCGCTGCTGGTCCTGTGGACCGATGCCATGGCGCTGGCCGGCGGCATGCTGGCCGCCTATGCCCAGCTGGGGCTGTCGCCGGCCTGGTTCTTCGACGCGCTGCCCGAAGCCATCGCCCTGCCCAATTACTGGATCGGCCTGGGCAAGGGCGCGACCTTCGGCGTGCTGATCGCCCTGGTGGCCTGCCACTTCGGCCTGCGCATCGAGCCCAACACCGAAAGCCTGGGCCGCGGCACGACTACCTCGGTGGTCACTGCCATCACCGGCGTCATCCTCGCCGACGCCATCTTCGCGGTCGTGTTCAGCAGGGTGGGGATATGAGCCCATCGAATTCTTCCGGTACCCGGCTCGCGCCGCAGCCGGTCATCTGCGTGAGCGGCCTGCGCACCGTCTTCGGCTCGCACGTGGTGCACGACGGCCTGGACCTGGCCGTCTGGCCGGGCGAGATCCTGTCGCTGGTGGGCGGTTCGGGCTCGGGCAAGACGGTGCTGCTGCGCCAGATCATCGGCCTGGAGACGCCGGCGGCCGGCCGCGTCGAGGTCTTCGGCCGCCCGCTGCACGGCGGCACGGCCGTGCAGCGCCGGCGCATGTCGCGCCGCTGGGGCATGCTGTTCCAGGCGGGCGCGCTGTTCTCGGCGCTGCCGGTGTTCGACAACGTCGCGCTGCCGCTGCGCGAGCTGCGCCATATCCCCGAGGACCTGGTGCGGGAGGTGGTCATGACGCGGCTGGCGCTGGTGGGCCTGTCCGCCGCGGACGCCGCCAAGATGCCGTCGGACCTGTCCGGCGGCATGGTCAAGCGCGTCGCGCTGGCGCGCGCCCTGTCGCTGGACCCGGAACTGCTGTTCCTGGACGAGCCCACGGCGGGCCTGGACCCGCAGCGCTCGGACGAGTTCGTGGACCTGGTGCGCAGCCTGCACCGGCAACTGGGCTTCACCGTCGTCATGGTGACCCACGACCTCGATACGCTGCTGGACCTGACCACGCGGGTGGCGGTGCTGGCCGACAAGCGCGTCGTGGCCTGCGGCACCGTGTCCGAGGTGATCCGGGTCGAGCATCCTTTCATCCGCAGCTTCTTCCTGGGCCCGCGCGGACGGCGCGCGCTGGGCGAGCTGGCATCCAAGGAGGCCCTTCATGGAGAACCGTAGTCATGCGCTGCTGGCAGGCGCTTTCACCCTGCTGCTGCTGGCCGCGGCCGCGGCGGCGGCCGTCTGGATCGGCCGCGACCGCGTCCGGCTCGAGCGCTACGAACTGGTGTCGTCCACGCCCGTGAACGGGCTGTCGGCGCAGTCGCGCGTGCGCTACCAGGGCGTGGCGGTGGGCAAGGTAGAGTCGCTGGACCTGGACCCTGACCGCCCGGGGCAGGTGCGCATCCACATCGGCGTGCAGGCCGGCACGCCCATCACTGCCGGCACCTGGGCCGAACTGGCGGTGCAGGGGGTGACGGGCATTTCGCACATCGAGCTGCGCGACGACGGCAGCGCGCCGCAGAGGCTGCTGGCCGGCGCCGGCCAGGCGGCCGTGATTCCCCTGCGCCCGGGCTTCTGGGACCGGCTCGAGGCGCGCGGCGGGGCGCTCATGGTCAGCGTCGAGCGCATCACGGGCCAGATGGAGAAAGTGCTGTCCGAAACCAATGTGCAGGCGCTGCACGCCAGCATGCAGAACGCGGTGGACGTCACCGACAGCCTGAGGACCGCGTCGCAGCGCCTGTCGCCGCTGCTGGAGCAGGCCGCCCCGGCGCTGCAGGACGTCGCGGCCGCTTCGCGCGAGGCGAGCCGCATGGCGGCCGAGGTCGCCGGGCTGGCGCGCGGGGCGCGCGCCACCGTCGCCCTGCTCAACGCGCCCGATGGGCCGCTGTACGGCGCGGCGCGCAGCCTGGACGGCATGTCCTCGGCCGCGGCCCGGCTGGGCGACGGCACGCTGCCGCAGGTCGACCGCATGGCCGACCGCATCGGCGCGGCGGCCCAGAGCCTGGCGCGCAGCGCGCAGAGGGTGGAAGATACGCCCCAGGCGCTGCTGTTCGGGCCGCCGCCGGCGCGGCCCGGGCCCGGCGAGCCGGGCTTTGCCGGATTCGGGAGTGCGGGGCAATGACGATATCGAGGGTATTGGGCATGAAGGGAATGGAAGAGGGCCGCCTGGAAGGGGGCCGCTGCGCGGCGCGCGCGTCCGGCGCGGGCCGCCCGGCGCCGGGCGCGCGCGCCGCGGCCGTGCTGGCGCTGGCCGCGGCGCTGGCCGCGGCGCTGGCCGGTTGCGGCGTCGGCAAGGTGGCGCCGGCGCCGCGCCTGCTGGACCTGGGCGCGGACACCGCGCCGGCCGCCGCCGCGCCCGCGCGCGGCGCGCTGGTGCTCGCCCCGGTCCACAGCGCGCCCCTGCCGGCCGGCACGGCGGTGGTCTGGCGCGTGCAGGGCGAACCCGCGCCGCAGGCCTATGCCACCTACCGCTGGGCGGCGCCCCCCGCCGAACTGCTCGGGCGGCGCGTGGCCGAGCGGCTGGCGCGCCAGGGTCCGGTGCTGGAGCAGAACCTGTCCGCCGCGTTGCCGCAGTTGCAGCTCACCCTGTCGCGCTTCGAGCAGGAATTCGCCGCCGGCGGCGCCGCCAGCCAGGGCCGGCTGGCCATGCAGGCGGTGCTGGTGCAGGGCGGACGGGTGCTGGGGCAATTGCGCGTGGACCGCAGCGAGCCGGCGCCCAGCAACGATGCGCCGGGCGGGGCCGAGGCCCTGCGCCGGGCGGCCGACGCCGCGGCCGACGAACTGGCCGCCTGGCTCGCGCAGCGCGTCGGGCCGCCGCCCGAAGGGGCGCATTGAATGGCGGCGCGCACCGAAACCGCCCAATTCGAGGGCCGGGCCGGCCGCATCGATTGCGCCATCGACTGGCCCGATGCTCCGGCCTCGGGCTGGGCGCTGCTCCTGCATCCCCATCCGCTGCACGGCGGCGCCCGCAACAACAAGGTGGTGACCACCATGGCGCAGGCCTGCCTGCAGCGCGGGCTGGCGGCCGTGCGGCCCGATTTCCGCGGCGTCGGCCATTCCGGAGGCGAGTTCGACGGCGGCCGCGGCGAAACCGAGGACATGCAGGGTCTGGTCGCACAGTTCCGCGAGCGCTATCCGGAGCCGGCCGCCGGCGCCTGGGTGCTGGGCGGGTTTTCCTTCGGCACGGCGGTGGCTGCGCAGTTGCGCGCGGGCCTGGCCGAGGCGGGCGGGCACGAGCCGGACGCGCTGGTGCTGGTGGGCACGGCGGTGCGGCGCTTCCAGTTCCGCGCCGAGCTCGACATCCCCGCTGGTACGCTCGCCGTGCACGGCGAGCAGGACGAGGTGGTCCCGCTGTCCGAGGTGCTGGACTGGGCGCGCCCCATGTCGCTGCCCGTGGTGGTGGTGCCCGGGGCGGGGCATTTCTTCCACGGCAAGCT
>Ga0182748_1000634_pt1 | contig 37035 bp, 37 predicted proteins | sample eDN3rd37CKraftOP_FD_128877 | JGI IMG/M metagenome (GOLD analysis project Ga0182748, IMG submission 128877) | Enriched Organic Plus compost microbial communities from Emeryville, California, USA - eDNA 3rd pass 37_C Kraft OP (version 2) (version 2) ... | reverse complement strand
GGCCGCGCTGAAATCCGCCCACCCCGGCCTGTTCCAGCCGCAGTGGTGGCGCGACCTGCAGGCGCAGCTGCGGGACGGCCAGTGGCCGGATACACCGCCGTACCCTGATTCGTTGCGCCTCGCGTAACGAATCAGGGTACGGCGCGGGATTCGGGATTCGGGATTGCGGATTCGTAAGAGCGCCTCCGGCATGCCGCACGGCGAACGGGGGGCCGCTCCTGCTCTTTCGGGTCACGAATCCGCAATCCCGAATCACGGCCCCAATGCTAGTCTCGCCCCGTCCCCAAGCAGGAGCACGACGCTGATGAGCATGTCCCGTTCCCGTGCCTGTGCCCTGGCCATCGCGTTCGCCCTCGGCCTGCCGGCCGCGCAGGCGGGCGCGCAGGCCGCCGCTGCCGCCGAGCCGGCGCCTGATGCGGCGCTGCAGGCGGCCATCGGCGGCAGCTGGCGCGATCCGGCCAACGTCGCCCGCGACCGCTACCGCAGCCCCGGGCAGACCCTGGCGTTCTTCGGTATCCGCCCGGACATGACCGTGGTCGAGATCACCCCCGGTGGCGGCTGGTACACCGAGATCCTGGCGCCCTACCTGCGCGACCACGGCCGCTACGTGGCGGCGGTGGTCGATCCGCAGGCGGTGGACGACGGCCCCGGCCGCGACTACCAGCAGCGCGCGCGCGCGGGCCTGGAGAAGAAGCTGGCCTCGGCGCCGCAGTACGGCAAGGCCGAGGTGGTGGCCTACGATCCCAAGGCCCCGGTGTTCGGCCCGGCCGGTTCGGCCGACCTGGTGCTGACCTTCCGCAACGTGCACAACTGGCGCATGGCCGGCCAGGCCGAAGGCATGTTCAAGGGCTTCTTCGACGTGCTCAAGCCCGGCGGCGTGCTGGGCGTGGTCGAGCACCGCGCCGCGGCCGACGTACCGGCCGACGACGGCAGCGGCTACGTCGGCCAGGCCCAGGTCATCGCCCTGGCCGAGGCCGCCGGCTTCGTGCTGGACGGCAGCAGCGAGGTCAATGCCAATCCCCGCGACACCAAGGACCACCCCAACGGCGTATGGACCCTGCCGCCGACCAACCGCCACGACGAGGCCGACCGCGGCAAGTACCAGGCGATCGGCGAAAGCGACCGCATGACCCTGCGCTTCGTCAAGCCGCCCCGGGAATGAAATGAACGGTGGGGGCGGGGGGCCGTGGCCCGCCCTCTCAACGCCACCAGGTTCTTCATCCCCCCAGGGCGCGCTGCCATGCACCGCCGCACCTTCCTCACCACGCTGGCGGCCGGACTGGCCGCCATGCCCCTGGCGCCGGCGCTGGCCGCCGGAGGAGACGCATCCATGCACGGACTGATCGGAAAACTGCGGGCCCAGCCCGGCCAGCGCGGGGCGCTGGCGGCGATCCTGCTGGAGTCCACCACCTCCATGCCCGGCTGCCTGGCCTACGTGGTGGCCGAGGACACCGAGGACGCGGACGCGCTGTGGATCACCGAGGTCTGGGACAATGCGCAAAGCCACCAGGCCTCGCTGCAGTTGCCGGCCGTGCGCGACGCCATCGCCCGCGCGCGGCCGCTGATTGCCGGCTTCGACTCGCACTGGATCACCCGGCCGCTCGGTGGCGTCGGCCTGGCCGACTGAGGTTCCGCCGCACCCCGATGCTGATCGCCTTCAACAAGCCCTACGGGGTGCTCTGCCAGTTCACCGACCGCAGCCAGCCGCCGCGCCCGACCCTGGCCGGCTTCGGCCTGCCGAAGGACGTGTACCCCGCCGGCCGCCTGGACCACGACAGCGAGGGCCTGCTGCTGCTGACCGACGACGGCGCGCTGGCGCACCGCCTGACCGATCCGCGGCACAAGCAGCCCAAGACCTACTGGGTGCAGGTGGAAGGCGACCCGCGCGAGGAACAGCTGCAGGCGTTGCGCGCAGGCGTGGTGCTCAACGACGGCCCCACGCGCCCGGCGAAGGTGCGGCGCCTGGACCCGCCGCCGGCGCTGTGGCCCCGCGATCCGCCGGTGCGCTACCGCAAGACCGTGCCCGATGCCTGGCTGGAGCTGGTGATCACCGAGGGCCGCAACCGCCAAGTGCGGCGCATGACCGCCGCGGTCGGCCTGCCTACCCTGCGCCTGGTGCGCGTGGCGATCGGCCCGCACCGCTTGCACGGCGCCGACGGCACGCCGCTGCCACCTGGGCAATGGAGCGAAGTGGTGCGTTGAGGCGCCAGGCAACGGCGCGGCGAGCCGGGAGCCGTGGATCCGTGGTTCCCGCGAACTCCCGCACGAATCACGAATCCCGGATCACCAATCCCGAGCCAGTCACTCCGCACTGGTGATGTTGTGGGTACGGCGCGCGCTGGCGCGGGCGCGGGCATTGCCGTTGTCGCGCACCTGGTAGGCCTCGCCCTCCAGCGGGGCGCTTGCGCGCTGCTGGCGGCGCTTGCGGTACATCACGTAGGCCAGCACGCCGGCACCGACCACGGCGGCAGCGGCGGCCACGGCCACGGGATTGCGGCGGACCACGGTGGCGGCGGCACGGGTGCCGGCGCGTGCGGCGCCCAGGGCGGCACCGGCCTTGAGCCATTGCTCGGCGCCGACGCCGGCGTGGCGCAGGCCCGAACCCGCCTGGCGGCCCGCGCTGCGCAGGCCGGCGCCGGCCTGCTCGGCCAGTTCCAGCGCCCGGTCGGTGATGATGGTGAGCTTGCTCATGGCGATCCCTTCTTTCAGGAATGGGGAGACGGGGCCCAGTGTGGGCGGGCACCCGTGCAAGATACGTCAGGGCCCGCGGCCGGGCCGCGCAGGTTCCGGCCGCAACCGCTGCATGTTCATGCGACGGACAGCCGCCCGGCCCAGGCGGCCTGCGGCGCGCCGCCGCGGTTGCGGCTGGCCCGCCAGGCCAGCGACACCAGCAGGCAGTGATGGCGATGCGACCCACTCGTACACCGTGGCCTGCTGCACCGCGCCCGGTTCCAGCGTGCGTGGCCGTCGAAGCCGGACATCATGCGGAAGGCAAGCTTGCCGCCCCGGTGGCTGCCGATCGACAGCCCGCCGCTGCGCGGCACGGCCAGCGCCAGGCCAGGGCCAGGCAAGCACCGGAGAGGCCAGCAGTAACTGGCCATGCGCCGTGCTCGCCCGGCAGCCATGCCGCGCACCGTCGTGGCTGCCGGCGACGTAGGCCTTACGTCCCCCGCGGTTTGGCCCGGTGGGTGGCAGTCGCCGACCACGGATCATCCGGCCACGGATGCTTGGGATACCGCCCCTTCATCTCCTTGCGCACTTCCGGATAGGTGTTGTCCCAGAAGCTGCGCAGGTCGCCGGTGACCTGCAGCGGCTTGCCGCCGGGAGAGAGCAGGTGCAGCAGCAGCGGCACGCGGCCGTCGGCGATGCGCGGGGTGTCGGCCAGGCCGAACAGCTCCTGCAGCTTGACCGCCAGCACCGGCGGGCGCGGCGTGCCATCCGGCTCCAGCGCGTATTCGATCGGCCGGTCCATGCCCGAGGGCACGGTAATGCGTACCGGGGCCAGGCGGTCCACCTGCTGGCGCAGGTTCCAGTCCAGCGGCGACCTAAGCGCCTCGCCCAGTTCCTGCTCGGACAGCGCGTCCAGCCGGGTCTTGCCGGCGAAGGCCGGGCGCAGCCAGGCGTCGACGCTGGCCAGCAGGGCCTCGTCGGTGAGGTCGGGCAGCCCCAGTTCCGGCATCCAGCCGCGCAGGCAGGCCACGCGCGCCTGCCACTGGCGCAGGCCTTCGGTCCACGGCAAGGCCTCCAGGCCCAGTTCGCGCACGGCGTTGGTCAGCGCCTGCGCGGCTTGTTCCGGATCCACCCGGCCGGCGGGGCGGCTGTCGAGCACGATGCGGTCGAAGCGCGATTCGCGGCGGGCGACCAGGGCGCGGCGCTCGGCATCCCAGACCGCGCCTTCCTCCTCGACGAAGCGGTCGGAAAAGTCGGCGCGCAGGCGGGCCTCGTCCACCGGCGCGGCGCGCAGCAGCAGGGCGTCGCCGCGCGGCTCGAAGCGCAGCTCGGTGGCCACCAGCCAGGGCTCGCCGCGCAGGGCGCTGTCCTCGAACAGGCGGGCCATGCGGCCGTTGGCCAGCTGGTAGCGCAGCGGATCGGCCGGATGCCGGGCGGCAATGCGGTCGGGGAAGGCATGGCCCAGCAGGTCGCCCAGCTCGTGGGCCTCGATCTCCGCCGGCGGCGTGGACTCGCAGCGCAGGCGCCGGCGCCACTGCCGGGCGGCGGCATCGATCGCCGCCAGCGCGGAACGGCTGGCATCGGCCGGCATGCGTCCACCGCGGAACGCGGCCAGCGCGCGCCAGCGTTCGGCCAGGGCGTCGCTGCGGCTGCGCAGCGGGTCGCGCGCCTCCAGCAGGGCGGCCAGGTCCGCGGCCAGGGCCTGTCCGCGCGCGCCGCGCGCGGCCAGGAGCATCGCCGCCAGTCGTGGATGGGTGCCCAGTTCCAGCATCTTCCGGCCGGCCGCGGTAATGGATCCGCCCTCCAGCGCGCCGAGCCGCTGCAGCAGCTCGCGCGCCGAGGCCAGCGCACCGGGCGGCGGCGGATCGACGAAGCGCAGCTCGTCGCTGCCCCAGGCGGCCAGTTCCAGCGCCAGCCCGGCCAGTTCGACCTGGGCCATCTCCGGCCGCCGCTGCGCCTCCAGCCGCTGCGACTGCGGCCACAGCCGCCAGGCCACGCCGGGGGCGACGCGCCCGGCACGGCCGGCGCGCTGGTCGGCCGATGCCTGGGAGATCGGGACCGCCTCCAGCCGCGAGAAGCCGCTGACCGGATCGAAGCGCGGTTCGCGCGCCAGGCCGGAGTCGATCACCACCCGCACCCCGGGCAGGGTCACCGAGGACTCGGCCACGTTGGTCGCCAGCACCACCCGGCGACGGCCGTCGGGCGCCGGCTGCAGCACGCGCGACTGCTGCTCCACCGGCAGTTCGCCATGCAGGGCCTGTACTTCCACGTCGGCCGGCAGGGAGGCGGCATCCAGTGCCGTGCCGACCCGCGCGATCTCGCGCTGCCCGGGCAGGAACACCAGCACGTCGCCCGGATGCTGGGCCAGGGCCTGCTCGACCGCGCGCCGCGCCTGCGCCTCCAGCGACTCGTCGCGGCGCGCGGGGAAGTGGCTGACCTCAACCGGAAAGGAACGGCCCTCGCTGGACAGGCGCGGCGCATCGAGGAAGCGCGCCAGGCGCTCGCCGTCCAGGGTCGCGGACATCACCACGATGCGCAGGTCCTCGCGCAGCTGCGCCTGCACGTCCAGGGCCAGGGCCAGGCCCAGGTCGGCCGACAGGTGGCGCTCGTGGAACTCGTCGAACAGCAGGGCGCCGATGCCTTCCAGCAGCGGGTCGTCCTGGATCATGCGGGTGAGGATGCCTTCGGTGACGACCTCGATCCGGGTACGCGCGGACACCTTGTTCTCGAAGCGGATGCGGTAGCCGACCGTGCCGCCCACCTCCTCGCCCAGCTGCCGGGCCATGAACCCGGCGGCGCTGCGCGCGGCCACCCGGCGCGGCTCCAGCATCACGATCTTCCGCCCCTCCAGCCAGGGAGCAGCAAGCAGGGCCAGCGGCACCTGGGTGGTCTTGCCGGCGCCGGGCGGTGCCTCGAGGACCAGGCGTGGCTGCGCGGCAAGGCTGTCCCGGATCGCGGGCAGCAGCGGGGTGATGGGGAATTCCATGGGCCGGCGTTCGAAGCCGCGCCATGCGACGCGGCCGTGCTGGGTCTCGTTGGGAACCGGGGCGCATTATCGGCGATGCACGGGCCCGGCCGTGGTGCCCGGCTAGAATGCGGGCCCACCGCGAATCGCAAGACCGCTCCATGCACCTGATCGACATCGGCGCCAACCTGACCCACGAAAGCTTCGAGCGCGACCTGGACGCGGTGCTGCAGCGCGCGCGCGAGGCCGGGGTGGTGCAGATGGTGGTGACCGGCGCCAGCCGCGAGCACAACCCGCTGGCGCTGGAACTGGCGCGGCGCCATCCGGGCGTGCTCTACGCCACCGCCGGGGTGCATCCGCACCACGCCACCGAGTACACCGCCGAATGCGACGCCGAGCTGCGCGCGCTGCATGCGCACGCGGAGGTGGTGGCGGTCGGCGAGTGCGGGCTGGACTACTTCCGCGACTTCTCCCCGCGGCCGGCGCAGCGCAAGGCGTTCGAACAGCAGCTGCAGATCGCCGCCGACCTGGCCGCGGCCGGCAATCCCAAGCCGCTGTTCCTGCACCAGCGCGACGCCCACGCGGACTTCATGGCGGTGATGAAGCCGTTCGACGGCCGCCACGGCCCGGCGGTGGTGCACTGCTTCACCGGCACGCGCGAGGAGCTGTTCGACTACCTGGACCAGGACTGGTACATCGGCATCACCGGCTGGTTGTGCGACGAGCGCCGCGGCCAGCACCTGCGCGAGCTGGTGAAGAACATCCCGGCCAACCGCCTGATGGTGGAGACCGACGCGCCCTACCTGCTGCCGCGCACGCTCAGGCCCATGCCGAAGGACCGCCGCAACGAGCCGTCCTTCCTCCCGCACATCGTCGAGGAACTGGCGCGCGACCGCGGCGAGGATCCGGCGACCACCGCCGCCAGCAGCACCGCGGCGGCGCGCGCTTTCTTCCGCCTGCCCGGCTGAGCGCGGCCGCCCGGGCGGCCGCGCCCGCAATCTTGCGGGTCAGCCCTGCGGCGCCGCCCCGTGCATCGCCCTGATCGTGTCGCAGGTCTGCTTCAACTCCTCGGGCGAGGCATTGGCGAAGGCCTCGCGTGCCTCGTCGATGCCGGCGTCGAAGATCGCATCGAACTGCGCGGCGCCCATGTGGCCCCGCTCGACGGTGAGCTGTTCCTGCTGCTCGCGCATCCGTGCACGCTCGGCATCGTCGTACTGGAGGCCGCAGAACTCCGGCGCCACGTACAAGGCGGCGCCCGCGCGCACCATGTTGCGGTGCTGCTCGGCCCCGGGGTCGTCCAGCGACGCTGCCCCGCCGCCGGCCGCTGGTTGGGCGGCATCGGCGGAGCCCGGGTCGGGCGCGGGCTGTTCGCGGTTGCAGGCGCCGGCGGCCAGCAGGATGGCCAGCGCAAGCGCGCCGGATTTCAGCTCGAGGTTCTTCATGCAGCCTCCCAGGGCTTGGTGGTGAAGGCGGGCCGGATCGGCGGACCCGGCGGATGGAACGGGCCGCGGGCGGCACCCGCGGCGCATCGGCCGGGGGCGGGCAGGCGACAGGTGCACGATCCGGCCGGCCTCACTGGCCGCCGGCCCCGGACGGATCGGCGGGCAACAGGCCGCGGCCAAGGCTGAAGGACTGCAGTTCCAGGTTGCAGCCGCTGCCATCCAGCGACTTCGACTGCAGGGGGATGGCGCCGAGGTAATGGTCCAGCGGCATTCCGTTGCAGCCGCGCAGGTCCAGCGGAAGCAGCCCGATACCCCAGCCGGTACCACCGCTCCACATGCATACCTCCTGGCGGTCGGACTGCCAGCGCACGCAGTCCTGGCCGCCAACCTGGCCGCTTCCGTCCCTGCGCCAGCCGATCGAGGTGGCCAGGGCCTCGTCCGCGGCCAGCTGCTCTCCATCCAGCGGCAGGAAGCGCCGGTCATCCGGGTGCGCTTCGTACTCCAGCAGCTCCTCGCGCAGGCGCGGGTGGCACACCGCCTCGTGGTCCGGAAGCGCTTCGTCCATACCCAGGGTCCACATGGTCTGGCGCACGCGCTGGCGCCGCGCGTCGACCATGATCTCCACCCGGCCGGTACCGAGCCGGGCGCGTTCCTCCGCCGCGAGCGGCCGTGCCGGCCAGCCGGCCTCCGCGCACGCGGCCATGCGCCCGTCGTAATCGTGCTGTTGCGGGTTGCGGCCGGCCACCAGGTGTTCCCAGGCCAGCACGACGTGCAGCGCCGGCAGCCTGGCGCGCGCATCGGCGGCAGGGTCCATGGCGGCGCTGGCCTGCGAAGCGGTGTCCACGCCTGGATCGCCACCGGCGGTTCCCCCGCAGCCGGCCACGCATGCGGACAGCAGGATGACGCCACAGCACGCGGCGCCGGGGTTCAAGTCGTCGCTCCAGGCGTCGGCGGTGGGGACATCGTTCCTCCATCGGGCCGCAGGAAGGGGACACCGATAGCAGGAAGGCCGTTAACGTTCCGCAAGCAGCGCCGCGCGGCGTGACGCCCGTCGCGGATACGCACGCCGCCGTGGGTGCATCGGCACACGGCGCAACGCCGCGCGCCGACGCAGGCTCAGCCGCCGCGCAGGCGCTGGTAGGCCTGCAGGTGCACCCACGCCGCCTGCAGCAGCGGTGCCTGCAGGCCGTGCGACCTCGCGCGGCGCCACATGTCGCCGACGATATGCGCCGCTTCCACCGGCCTGCCGCCTTCCAGGTCGCGCAGCATCGAGGCCTTCACGTCCGAACCTTCCTGCACGAGGCTGGCGCGGGCGATCCCGCGCGCCTTTTCGGGCACCGGCTGGCCTTCGGCGGCGGCCACGGCAAGGCATTCGTCGTGCAGCGCCGCCATGAGCTCCGCGCCGCCTTCGCCGGCAACGATGTCGCCCACGCTGGCGCGCACCAGGCAGGTGCCGGCGGCCAGCGCGGCGAGGAAGCTGAACTTGATCCACTGCTCCTGGCCGATATTGGTGCTGGCGCGGTACTCGATCGCGGCCTGCGCGCACAGCGCGGCAAAGGCCTCGACGCGCGCGCTGCTGCCGCCATCGCGCTCGCCGAAGGTGATCGAGGCCGGGCGGCCCAGGTGCAGGATCGAACCGTCCCCGCCCAGGGTCGCGCTGATGAAGCACAGTCCGCCGAGCACGTTGTCGCGGCCGAAGCGCGCGTCCAGCACGGGGTAGTGCTGCAGGCCGTTGAGGATCGGCATCAGCGTCGTGCCCGCCGCCATCGCCGGGGCCACCGCCTCGATCGCGCTGTCCAGGTCGTAGGCCTTGCACGACAGCAGCACCAGGTCGAACGGCTGGCGCGCGACCGCGGCCGGCAGCTCCTCCGCGGTAAGCGTGGCCACCTGCAGGTCGGCATCGCCCAGCGGGCTGCGGATGCGCAGGCCGCGTTCGCGCAGCAGCGCGGCCCGGGCAGGGCGCACCAGGAAGGTGACGTCGGCGCCACCCTGGGCCAGGCGTCCACCGAAGTAACCGCCGGTACCGCCGGCGCCAAGCACGAGGATGCGCATGGACTCAGCTCCTCAGGCCAACTCCACGGCGCAGCAGCAGCAGCGAGACCGCCGAAAGCGCCGCCACGAAGCCCAGCATCAGCGCATAGGCCACCCACAGCGGCACGTCGGTGCTGCCGAGCAGGCCGAAGCGGAAGGCATTGACCATGTAGAAGATCGGGTTGGCGTGGGTGGCCGCCTCCGCCCACGGCGGCAGCAGCGTGACCGAGTAGAACACGCCACCCAGGTAGGTCAGCGGGGTGAGGATGAAGGTCGGGACGATGGCGATGTCGTCGAACTTGCGCGCGTAGACCGCGTTGACGAAGCCGGCCAGGGAGAAGATGGTCGCGCCCAGCAGCACCGTGCTCAGGGTGACCAGCGGATGCGGGATGCGCACCTTGGTGAAGCACATGGCGATCAGCAGCACGATCGCGCCGACCATCAGGCCGCGCAGCACCGCGCCGGCCACGTAGCCGCCGAGGATCACCCAGTTGGGCATCGGGCTGACCAGCAGCTCCTCGACGTGGCGGCCGAACTTGGCGCCGAAGAACGAGGAGGAGATGTTGCCGTAGCTGTTCTGGATCACGCTCATCATCACCAGGCCGGGGACGATGAACTCCATGTAGCTGTAGCCGCCCATGTCGCCGATCCGCGAGCCGATCAGGCCGCCGAAGATCAGGAAGTACAGGGTCATGGTGATCGCCGGCGGCACCAGGGTCTGGCCCCAGATGCGCAGGATGCGGTTGACCTCGCGGCGGACGATGGTGCCCAGCGCCACCCAGTTGGCGGCGCGCGGCGACCTGGATGCCAGCGGCGTGCTGCTCATGCGGCCTCCTTCTGGCCGGTGAGCCGCACGAACAGCTCCTCCAGGCGGTTGCTCTTGGTGCGCATCGAGCGGATGCGGATGCCGGCCGCGTCGAACGCGGCGAACACGCGGTTGAGGTCCATCGCCCGCGGCATGTCCAGGTCCAGGGTGTGGCTGTCGACCGCCACGAGGGTGGTGCCCTCGATCTCCGGCAGCCGGGCCGGCAGCTCGCCGTCGATGTCGAACAGGAAGCCTTCCACGTCCAGCTTGGCCAGCAGCGCGCGCATCGGCCCCTGCTCGACGATGGTGCCGCGGTCGATGATGGCGAGGTTGCGGCACAGGCTCTCCGCTTCCTCCAGGTAGTGCGTGGTGAGGATGATGGTGGTGCCGGCGGCGTTGATCTCGCGCAGCACGCGCCACATGTCGCGGCGGATCTCGATGTCCACGCCGGCGGTGGGCTCGTCCAGGATCAGCAGCCGCGGCCGGGTCATCATCGCCCGCGCGATCATCAGCCGGCGTTTCATGCCGCCGGACAGGGTGCGGCTCATCACCCGCGCCTTGTCCCACAGGTGGGCGCGGCGCAGCTCCTGCTCGGCCAGCGGGCCGGCCTCCTCGCGCGGGATGCCGTAGAACCCGGCGTAGTTGACCAGGATGTCGTACGGCTGCTCGAACAGGTTGAAGTTGATTTCCTGCGGCACCAGGCCGACCAGGCGCATGGCCTCGCTGCGGCGCGAGACCAGGTCGGTGCCGAACACCTCGACGCTGCCGCTGGTCGGGTTGACCAGCGAGCTGACGATGCCGATCAGGGTCGACTTGCCGGCGCCGTTGGGGCCGAGCAGGGCGAAGAAGTCGCCCGGCGCCACGTCCAGGGAGACGCCCTTGAGCGCCTCCACGCCGTTGCCGTAGGTCTTGCGCAGTTCGCGTACGCGCAGCGCCGGAGCCGCTGCCTCGGGAGAGTGTGGGGTCATGAGGCCTTTCGCGCCTGGAAGGCGCTTGCACGGAGCTGCGGCTATTATAGGTCGCAGCCGGGAAGCCGCCCGGCACACACTGTCCCGAAACGAATACCGTGCCCGTCCAGTTCCCGCTCCGCCTCGTCGAGCGCCGCATGCTCGCGCCCACCATCGGCCACTACGTGCTGGCGCGCGACGATGGCCAACCGCTGGACTTCGTGCCCGGCCAGTTCATCCAGATCCACTTCGATTACGCCGATGGCACGCCGGCGCGGCGCAGCTACTCCCTGGCCACCATCCACGACCACGCGATGGGCCCGGGCGAGGCGGTGGAGATCGCGGTCAGCCACGTCCCCGGCGGCGCGGCCACCGCGCTGTTCGAGGCCCTGGAGATCGGCGGGCGGGTGTACGCCAGCGGGCCCTACGGTCGCTTCTGCCTGATGCCCGGCGACCGCAACGCGCGCTACCTGCTGATCGGCACCGGCACCGGCGTGACCCCGTACCGTTCGATGCTGCCGGTGCTGGCCGGGCTGATCGCCGAGCGCGGCATCGAGGTGGTGCTGCTGGCCGGCGCGCGCACGCCCGGCGAGCTGCTGTACGCCGACGACTTCCGCGCGTTCGCCGACGCGCACCCGCAGTTCCGCTACGTGCCCTGCCTGTCGCGCGAGCTGCCCGGGACGGGTTCCCCGCATGCGCATGCGGACGTGCGCCACGGCTACGTGCAGCAGCAGCTGCCGGAGTTCGTCCCGGATCCGGCGCGCGACATCGCCTACCTGTGCGGCAACCCGGAGATGGTGGACGCGACCTTCGAGGCGCTGAAGGGCATGGGGTTCGGGGCGGCGCAGATCCGCCGGGAGAAGTACGTCAGCAACAAGTGATGCCGCGGGTGCCCATGTGCGGCCCTGCCGCCGGCGCCTGCACGCTGCTGTAAAGGGTACTTGACAGGCCCGGGGGACGGCCCTATCGTCCACCTGTCAAGCACGCTTTACAGGGAGTGGACATGCCCGGCAGGAAGCACATCGGCGGCATCGGATTCCCCGGCATCGGCCTGGCTTTCGTCGGCGCCGGCATCGCCGGGGCCGCTTCGAAGGAGGGCGTTGTTTCCGCCTTCGCCAGCGCACTGCGGAGCAGGGCCCCATGGACGCACTGAAACCCGCGGTTGGTTGGCTGCTCGGCGGGATCGTCGCCATCGCGCTCGGCCTGGCGGCCAAGCCGCTGCTGCCGGAGCGCATCGCCGACATCGCCTCGGTGATGCTGGTCAGCATCGGCGTCGGTTCGCTGGCCAGCGGCCTGATCCGCTGGCGCCTGCCGGCCCTGTACGAGGCGGCTCCGGCCGACCTGCGCCGGCGCTACACCCGGGAAATCCTGCTGGCGATGGCTGCGTACATGGTCATGGTGGTGGCCACCGTGTCCGTGCTCAGGGACGGTGGGCCGGAAGGCCCGCTGCGGGCACTGGTCGCGCTGCTGCCGGTGCCGCCCATCGCCTTCGTGCTGCGCGCGATGGTGCGCTACATCCGCGACGCGGACGAGATGCAGCAGCGCATCGAGCTGGAAGCGGTGAGCATCGCCACGGCGCTGGTTGCGCTGCTGTACATGTCTGGCGGCTTCCTCCAGGCCGCGAAGGTCATCGATCTGCCCGCCGCGGCCGTGATGATCTGGGTGTTCCCGTTGCTGTGCGCCACCTACGGCGTGGCCAAGTTCCTGGTCATGCGCCGCTACCAGTGACCGGTACCGGGCGATGAAGAACCACCTGCGTACGCTGCGCGAGGAACGGGGCTGGTCCCAGGGCGAACTGGCCGAGCGCCTGGAGGTGTCCCGGCAGACGGTCAACGCCCTGGAGACCGGCAAGTACGACCCCAGCCTGCCGCTGGCGTTCCGCATCGCGCGGCTGTTCGGGCGCCGGATCGAGGACGTGTTCGTCCCCGACGAGGCCTGAGCGCCGCATCCCTTCCACCCTTCGTTGAACGGGCCCATCCCATGAAGACCCGCAAGACACTGATCCCGCTCGCCGCCGCCACCGCGCTCGCGCTCGCCGGCTGCGGCGGCGGCGCCACCCCGGCCCCGCCGCAGGACGACAACCGCTACGGCGAACTGGTGTTCGAGCCGTGCACCCTGGCCGGCGGCGTGGCCGGCCGCAGCGTGCAGGCGCGTTGCACCCGCTACGAGGTGCCCGAGGACCCGGACGATGCCGGCAGCCGCCGGATCGCGCTCAACATCGCCTGGCTGCCGCCCACCGAGGACGGCGCCGATGCCGCGGACCCGGTGTTCTTCCTCGCCGGTGGCCCGGGACAGTCTGCGCTGCAGGTGTGGCCGCTGCTGGATCCGGCCTTTGCCGAGGTGCGCCGGCAGCGGCACGTCGTGCTGGTGGACCAGCGCGGCACCGGCGGTTCCAACCTCCTGCAATGCGAGCGTGGCTCGCTGGACGGGCTGGATCCACGCGACACCGAGGCCGCCTTCGCCGCCGTGGTCGGGCTGGCGCGCGAATGCGCGGCGCAGGTCGCCGACCGCGCCGACCCGCGCTTCTACACCACCACCGCGGCGGTGGCCGACCTGGAGGCGGTGCGCCGTGCCATCGGCGCCGAGCAGGTCAACCTGGTCGGCGCGTCCTACGGCACCCGGGTGGCGCAGCACTACGCCCGCCGCCATCCGCAGCACGTGCGCAGCATCGTGCTCGACGGCGTGGCGCCCAACGACCTGGTGGTCGGCGGCGAATTCGCGCGCACCTTCGAGGACGCGCTGGCGCTGCAGGCCGGGCGCTGCCGCGAGCTGCCGGCATGCGCGGAGCGCTTCCCGCAGGATCCGCAGGCGCAGCTGCGGCAGCTGGTCGGGCGCCTGGAGCAGGCGCCGGTGGAGGTCGAGTACCGCGATCCGGCCAGCGGCGAGAGCCTCAAGGGCCGGGTCGACGCCGGCACCGTCACCGGGCTGGCCTTCATGTTCTCGTACATGCCGCAGACCGCGGCGCTGCTGCCGCTGGTGCTGGACGAGGCCGCGCACGGGCGCTACGCGCCGCTGAAGTCGCTGTCGGAGCTGATGGCGCGCGGCACCGCCCAGCAGATGGCGGTCGGCATGCAGTGGTCGGTGATCTGCGCCGAGGACGCCGACCGCCAGCACGAGGCGGCCGCCAGCGCCGAAGGCACCCTGCTGGGACCGCAGGTGGCGCGCATGTTCTTCGCCGCCTGCGAGGCCTGGCCGCACGGCACGCGCCCGGACGACTTCACCGCGCCGCTGCAGTCCGGGGTCCCGGCGCTGCTGCTGTCCGGCGAGATGGACCCGGTCACCCCGCCGCGCTACGCCGAGCGCGTGCTGCAGGGCCTGCCCAACGGCCGCCACCTGGTGCTGCAGGGCCAGGGCCACGGCACCCTGGGCCTGGGCTGCATGCCGCGCCTGCTCGGGCAGTTCATCGAAAGCGCCGACGCCAAGGCCCTGGATGCGTCCTGCCTGGCGAGCATGAGTTACGTCCCCCCTTTCACCAGCTTCAACGGATGGGAGCCCTGATGCGCCACGACCACCACCACGGAGTTCAGCGATGATCGTCGCCCGAGACCTCCACAAGAGCTTCAGGACCCGCACCGGCACGGTGCAGGCCGTGTCCGGCGTGGGCTTCGAGGCCCGCGACGGCCAGATCACCGGCCTGCTCGGCCCCAACGGCGCCGGCAAGACCACCACCCTGCGCATGCTCTACACGCTGATGCGCCCGGACCGCGGCCAGATCGAGGTCGACGGGATCGACCCGGCGCGCGACCCGATGGCGGTGCGCCGCGCCCTGGGCGTGCTGCCGGACGCGCGCGGCATCTACAAGCGCCTGACCGCGCGCGAGAACATCGCCTACTTCGCGCGCCTGCACGGCATGTCCGCCGCACGCACCGCCGAGCGCATCGCCACGCTGTCGGCGGCGCTGGACATGGACGACATCCTCGACCGCCAGACCGAGGGCTTCTCCCAGGGCCAGCGCACCAAGACCGCGATCGCCCGCGCCCTGGTGCACGACCCGCGCAACGTGATCCTGGACGAGCCGACCAATGGCCTGGACGTGATGACCACCCGCGCCATGCGCCAGTTCCTGTTCCGCCTGCGCGACGAGGGCCGCTGCGTGATCTTCTCCAGCCACATCATGCAGGAGGTGGCGGCGCTGTGTGACCGCATCGTCATCATCGCCAAGGGCCAGGTGGTCGCCTCCGGCACCGCCGACGAGCTGCGCGCGCAGACCGGCGAAGCGAGCCTGGAAGATGCTTTCGTCAAGGTGATCGGTTCCGGGGAGGGCCTGCAGGCATGAACGCGCTGACCACCATGTGGATCGTGATGTGCAAGGAACTGCGCGACATCCTGCGCGACCGCCGCACCCTGGTGCTGACCCTGGTGATGGGACCGCTGCTGTTCCCGGCGATCATGCTGGGCATGGGCGCGCTGACCGAGAAGAAGCTGCGCACCCAGAGCGAGAAGGAGCTGGAGGTGCCCACCATCGGCCTGGAGCGCGCACCGAACCTGGTGGCGTTCCTCGCCACCCAGGGCATCCGCGCGGTGCCGGCGCCGGAGGACCTGGAGCAGGCCATCCGCGAGCAGCGGGTTGAGGTGGGCATGCACATCCCCGAGGAGTTCGCCGCGGACTGGCGCGCCGGCCGCCCCGCGCTGGTGGAGGTGCTGGTGGATACCACCCAGCGCGACTCGGCCATCCCCGCCAGCCGCGTGCAGGGCGCGCTGCGCGCCTACGGCGCCCAGGTCGGCGCCTTGCGCCTGCTGGCGCGCGGCGTGGATGCCTCGGTGGCGCAGGCGCTCAACCCGGGCACCCGCGACGTGGCCACCGACGCCGCCAGGCGCGGCCGGGTGCTGGCCTTCATCCTGCCGTACTTCATGATCCTCACCGGCTTCCTCGGCGGCATGGCCCTGGTGCTGGACGCCACCGCCGGCGAACGCGAGCGGCAGTCGCTGGAACCGCTGCTGGCCACCCCGGCCGCGCGCGGGGCGATCGTCAGCGGCAAGATCGCGGCCGCCTGCATCCTCGGCCTGGCCACGCTGCTGCTGTCGCTGCTGGCGCTGAAGTCCTCCGCGCTGATGGCCACCGGCATCACCCGGCAGATGGACGTGTCGATGCTGGCGATCGCCAAGATGCTGTTCGTGCTGCTGCCGATCCTGCTGGTCGGCACCTCGCTGCTGACCCTGCTGGCGGCCTCGGCCAAGAGCCTGAAGGAGGCGCAGAGCCACATCACCTGGCTGATGCTGCTGCCGATGATCCCCAGCCTGGTGCTGATGGCCAACCCGGTGAAGACCGAGGCCTGGCAGTTCGCGGTGCCGTTCCTGGCGCAGAACCAGATGCTGCTGCGGATCATCCGCGCCGAGGCGGTGAGTCCGCGGGAGTGGGCGATCTACCTCGGCTGCAGCCTGGGCCTGGCCCTGCTGCTGTGGGGCGCGGCGGTGCTGCGCTACCGCCAGGAGAAGCTGGCGATCTCCACCTGAGGCACCGCCATCCACCGGCGGAAACGGAAAAGGCCCGGCGCTTGCCGGGCCTTTCCTTTGGCCTTGTCCCGCGCGCTTACTCGTTCGGGGTGAAGGCCAGGGTGCGGCGGGTGGTGACCGGAGCATCGATCGGCTCGTACTTCCAGCGGCGCACCGCGTTCATCGCCTCGCGGTCGAAGACGCGCGGCGGGTTGGAACGCACCACGCGCACGTCGGTGACCTCGCCGCTGGTGCCGACGGTGAACTCCACCAGCACCTCGCCGGAGGTGCCGGCGCGCAGGGCGTCGGGCGGGTAGCGCGGAGCCGGCATGCTGATCGGGCGCAGCGGACGCGGCGCCGGGGCCTGCTGGGTGGTCGCCGGGCGCGACTGCTGCTGCGCGGCGGCCTGGCGGGCGGCGGCTTCGCGCTGCTCGGCCTCGCGGCGGGCGGCGGCCTCGCGCTCGGCGGCCAGGCGCGCGGCTTCCTGCTGTTCGGCCAGCCGGCGCGCCGCCTCGGCCTCGGCGGCCTGCTGCTGGGCGATGCGCTGGCGCTCGGCGACCTGGCGCGCCTCGGCCTCGGCGCGGGCGCGGGCCGCTTCGGCCTCGCTGCGCTTGGCCACGGCCTGCTGGCCGCTGGAGATGCTCTGGCGGATGCGCGGCAGCGCCGGGTTGCCGGCATCGGCCTTCTCGATCAGCCCGACCAGGCGCTGGGCCTCGTCAAACTGCTCGCGGTTCACCGCCTGCTCGGCGGCGATCACGGTGTACGGCATAAGGTCGGTCAGCGCGCTGGCGACGGTGGCGTCGTCGGGCAGCTTGTCGCGCAGGGCCAGGTAGTACTCCATCGCGTTGTCGCCGGCCGGGGCATACATGCGGTTCTCGCGCAGGGCCCGGGTGGCCAGCTCGCGCAATTCCTCCGCGCCCATCCCCTGGACCTTGGCGGCCACCGCCGGCGCCGGCGCCGGCGCCGGCGCGGCCTCGGCCCCGGCCTGGGCGGAAGGAGCCCCGGCGCTGGCGCCGGCGGCGGTTTCTTCCTGCTTGGAACATGCACCGAGTGCGGCGGCCAGCAGCAGGCAGGCCACGAACCGCGAACCCGGCGGAATCGTCAAGGTCATCTGTACTCCCCCGTGGTGGAACCCGTTTGACTACGGAATACGGCTCCCCGTATCGCGCCGTACGTCCCCGATTGTCAACCGCGCGTCGGCCGCGCACAAGCGTTCGTCGGCCGCGCCGGCGCGCCTACTTGCCGATGCAGAAGCTGGAGAAGATGTGGCCCAGCAGTTCGTCGGCGGTGAGGCGGCCGGTGAGGCCGCCCAGCGCGTCGTGGGCCAGGCGCAGCTGTTCGGCGGCCAGCTCCAGCTGCCCGGCCTCCAGCTCCAGGGCCGCGGCGTCCACCGCCTGCAGGGTACGGCGCAGCGCCTCCAGGTGGCGGGCGCGCGCGCTGAACTCGCCCTCGGCCGCCTCCGGCGCACCGCTGGCGGCCAGCCGCCGCAGGGCCGCGTGCAACCCGTCCAGGCCCTGTCCGGTCAGCGCCGACACGTACAGCGCCCCGTCGCCGGCCGGCGGCGCCGGCAGCAGGTCGGCCTTGTTGTGGATCCACAGCTTCAGCGGCACCTCGCGCGCCACTTCCTCCAGCAGCGCGCGGTCCGGCTCCGGGTCGCGCGCGTCGAGCACCAGCAGGGCCAGGTCGGCGCGCGCGACCTCGGCGCGGGCGCGGCGCATGCCCTCGCGCTCGATCGCGTCGCCGCCCTCGCGCAGGCCGGCGGTATCGGCCAGCACCAGTTCCAGGCCGTCGATCCGCACCACCTCGCGCAGCACGTCGCGGGTGGTGCCGGCGACGTCGGCCACGATCGCGCGGGCGTCGCCGGCCAGGGCGTTGAGCAGCGAGCTCTTGCCGGCGTTGGGCCGGCCCAGCAGCACCGCGTGCAGGCCGTCGCGCAGGCGGCGGCCGCGCTCGGCCCGCTGCAGCAGCTGCTCCAGCGCGGCGCGCAGCCGCTGCAGGCCGGCGGCCACCTGGGGCAGGCCCAGGGTCTCGATTGGCTCGTCGACGAAGTCGATTGCCGCCTCCACGTGGATCCGCAGCCGCAGCAGCTCGGCGGCGATGTCCTCGGCCTGGCGCGAGAACGCGCCTTCCAGCGAACGCCGCGCGGCGCGCGCGGCGCGCAGGTCGGAAGCGGCGATCAGGTCGGCGATGGCCTCGGCCTGGACCAGGTCGAGCTTGCCGTTGAGGAAGGCGCGCTCGCTGAACTCGCCCGGCCGCGCCTGGCGCGCGCCCAGCTCGCGGCAACGCTCGACCAGGCGCTGCAGCAGCACCGGGCTGCCATGCGCCTGCAGCTCGGCCACGTCCTCGCCGGTGAAGCTGTGCGGGCCGGGGAAGGCAAGCACGATGCCGTCGTCGATCACCGCGCCATCGGCCTCGCGGAAGAACGCGCGCAGGGCGCGGCGCGGCGCCGGCTCGCGCCCGCACAGGGCGGCGGCGATGGCCAGCGCGCGCGGCCCGGACAGGCGCACGATGCCCACGCCCCCGGCGCCGGGGGCGGTGGCGATGGCGGCGATGGTGTCGGACGCGGTCATGGCGGTCGCAAACGGGACGGGGCGTCCGCATTCTCCCGCGGCGCAGGCGGCGGACAAAGGAAACCCGCCTGGCGGCGGGTTCCCTGGAAGCTTACTTGGCGGCCTTGGGCGCCGGCTCGCCGTGGCGCTTCATCATCCACCACTGCTGCAGCAGGCCCAGCGCGCCGTTGGTCACCCAGTACAGGACCAGGCCGGCGGGGAAGAAGGCCATCATCACGCCGAACACCAGCGGCATGAACTGCATCATCTTCTGCTGCATTGGATCCATGCCGGCGGCCGGCTGCAGCTTCTGGGTGAACCACATCACCGCGACGTTGATCACCGGCAGGATGAAGAGCGGATCGCGCGCGGTCAGGTCCTGGATCCACAGGATCCACGGCGCGTGGCGCAGCTCCACCGACTCCACCAGCACCCAGTACAGCGCCAGGAACACCGGCATCTGCACCAGGATCGGCAGGCAGCCGCCCATCGGGTTGATCTTCTCCTTCTTGTACAGCTCCATCATCGCCATCTGGAACTTCTGGCGGTCCTCGCCATAGCGCTCCTTCAGCTGCTGGATGCGCGGCTGGAACTTGCGCATCTTGGCGAAGCTCTTGTACTGGGCGGCCGACAGCGGATACATCAGCGCCTTGACCACCACCACCAGGCCGATGATGGCCCAGCCCCAGTTGCCGAACAGGTCGTACAGGTGGCTCAGCACCCAGAACAGGCCTTCGCCGAGCAGGGCGAGGATGGTGAACTGGCTGTAGTCCACCGCGCGTTCCAGGCCGGGCACGCCCTGGGCGCGGATCTGCGACACAAGCTTCGGACCGACGTACAGGCGCGCCTCGGCGGTGGCGGAGCTGCCCGGGGCGACCACCAGCGGGTTGGCCACCTCGCGCACCAGCGCGCGGTCGCCCACCTTGTCCAGCGAGATCGTGCCCGCCGCCTGCTGGCCGGCCGGCAGCCAGGCGCTGAAGAAGTGGTGCTGCAGCATCGCCACCCAGCCGTTGCTGGCCTGCAGGTTGAGCTTGCCGTCCTCCAGGTAGTCCTCGTCGAACTTGCGGCGGTCGTAGCTGCCGTCGTACCAGGCGGCGCCGTTGAAGCTGAAGGACTCGGGGCTGGTGTAGCCGCGCTCGATCACCGGCGGCTTGCGCACCAGCTGGCGGTAGACCTGGCCCTGCCACGGCGCGCTGCCGGCATTGACCACCTCGTCGCGCACGGTCACCGCGTAGTCGCCGCGCGACAGCACGTAGGTGCGGCGGATCTGCACGCCGTTGTCGCCCTGCCACAGGAACGGCACCTCGACCGTGTCCGCGCCCTCGGCCAGCGCGTACTCGCGCTGCGCCTCGGCCGGGACGAAGCCGGACAGGTGGGTGGGGGCGCCGCCGCTGGCGCTGACCCAGCCGCTCTGCGCCGCATAGAAATGCGTCGGGTCGGCGTCGAACAGGCGCACCGGGGTGCCATCGCCGGTGCGGCTGCGCGGGAACTGCAGCAGGTCGGCCTGGACCACGCTGCCGCCGTCCAGCACCAGGCGCAGCACGTCGCTGCTCACGGTGACCCGCTGCGCGGACGCCGCCGCCGGGGTGGCGGCCACGGCCGGGGCCGGCGCGGTGGCGGCCGGGACCGAACCGTCGGCCGGGACCGCGGCCACCGGCTGCGGCACCGCCTCCTCGGCCACGGCGGTGGTGGGGGCGGACGCGGAGGCCGGCGGTGCGGCCTGCTCCTTGCCCCATTCCATCCACAGCAGGACGGCCACCATCAGCCAGGCGAGGATCAGGAATACGCGGGTCTGGTTCATCAGGGCAGGCAGGCTCAGCCGGAGGGAAGGTCCGGCAAGGAATCGGAGGGAGAAGCGGAAGGAGGAGGCGCCGGCATTGTGCCGCCGCGGGCCGGGCCCGGCAATGCGCCGGCCTTGCGCAGCAGGCGCTGGAACGCCTGCCGGAGCTGCCCGTTGCCGGCGCGCGCCGCGCCCGGACGGGCTACGACCACGTAATCGCCAGGCGCCAGATGCAGGCGCAGGTGGCGGAAGTCGTCGCGCAGCACGCGCTTGATCCGGTTGCGGCCGACCGCGCGCGGATCGACCTTGCGCGACACCGCCAGGCCCAGGCGCGGCTCGCCGTCGCCGGGCAACCAGTGCAGGCCGAGCAGGGCGTCGCCGAGGCGGCGGCCGCCCTCGAACACGCGGGAATACTCCACGCGCGAACGGACCCGGGCGCTGCGAGGGAATCGCGCGCGCGGGTCCGTGGTCATCTCGCGGAAGATCGCAGCGGCCCGGGGTCCGGAAGACGGGGCCGCGAGGCGAATCAGGCGCTCAGGCGCTTGCGGCCCTTGGCACGACGACGCGCCAGGACCTTGCGGCCATCGGCGGTCTTCATGCGGGCACGGAAGCCGTGGTCGCGCTTGCGCTTGAGGTTGCTGGGCTGGAAGGTGCGCTTGGTGGCCATGGCGGCACTCGATTCGGTAATGGGGCGAAAGAACCGGAAATTGTAGGGAGCGCGGGCACTTCGGTCAAGTTCGCGTGCATGCCTCCTGCGCCGGGCCGCGCGCGGCCCTGTGGATGCCCTGTTGATAACAGTGGGAAAAGACGGGCCCGGATGGTAGGCTGGCGCGTCCCGACCCGACCCATGCGGTGGCCCGGCGACGCTTGCGGCGGCGCGGCCACCGCCCGACGAGCTTTGCCTTTCCGATGGATGCCTGGCCCCGCTGTCTGGAACGCCTCGAAGCCGAACTTCCGGCCGAGGACGTCCATACCTGGCTCAAACCCCTGCAGGCCGAGGAGCGCCCCGACAGCGTCGTCCTCTATGCCCCCAATGCCTTCATCGTCGAGCAGGTGCGCGACCGCTACCTGGCGCGCATCCGCGAGCTGGCCCAGCACTTCGCCGGGCACCTGAACGTCTCCCTGGAGATCGGCTCGCGGCCCAAGCCGGCCGAGCCGGTGCCGGCTGCCGCCGCGGTCGCCGGGCCGGCCCCGGCGCGCGCCAGCGCCCCGGCCGAGCCGTTCAACGGCAACCTGGACCCGCACTACACCTTCGAGAACTTCGTCGAGGGCCGCTCCAACCAGCTCGGCCGCGCCGCGGCCTGGCAGGCGGCGCAGAAGCCGGGCGACCGCGCGCACAACCCGCTGCTGCTGTACGGCGGCACCGGCCTGGGCAAGACCCACCTGATGTTCGCCGCCGGCAACGAGATGCGCCGCCTCAACCCGGGCGCGCGCGTGCTGTACCTGCGCTCGGAGCAGTTCTACAACGCCTTCTTCCGCTCGCTGCAGGAGAAGACCGCCGACCAGTTCAAGCGCCAGTTCCAGCAGATCGACGCGCTGCTGATCGACGACATCCAGTTCTTCGCCGGCAAGGACCGCACCCAGGAAGAGTTCTTCCACACCTTCAACGCGCTGTTCGACAGCCGGCAGCAGATCATCATGACCTGCGACCGCTACCCGCGCGAGGTGGACGGCCTGGAGCCGCGGCTGAAGTCGCGCCTGGCCTGGGGCCTGTCGGTGGCGATCGACCCGCCGGACTTCGAGACCCGCGCGGCGATCGTGCTGGCCAAGGCGCGCGAGCGCGGCACCGTGGTGCCGGACGAGGTCGCGTTCCTGCTGGCCAAGAAGATGCGCTCCAACGTGCGCGACCTGGAAGGGGCGCTCAACACCCTGGCCGCGCGCGCCAACTTCACCGGCCGCGCGATCACCGTGGAGTTCGCCCAGGAGACCCTGCGCGACCTGCTGCGCGCCCAGCAGCAGGCAATCGGCATCCCCAACATCCAGAAGACCGTGGCCGACTACTACGGGCTGCAGGTCAAGGACCTGCTGTCCAAGCGCCGCACCCGTTCGCTGGCGCGCCCGCGGCAGGTGGCCATGGCCCTGACCAAGGAACTGACCGAGCACTCGCTGCCGGAGATCGGCGACGCCTTCGCCGGCCGCGACCACACCACCGTGCTGCACGCCTGCCGCCAGATCCGCACCCTGATGGAGACCGACGGCAAGCTGCGCGAGGACTGGGACAAGCTGATCCGCAAGCTCAGCGAGTGATCCGTCCGCGGCCGGCGGCTGCGGTGGACCGAGCTGGGGTAAATTGGGCGGAAAACGGGGGCAGGCTGGGGATAACCCGGGGACAGAATCCAACCCCAAAAACCATCCACAGCTTGTCCCGGATCGCCCGGAGACTTTCCCGCAAGGTTTGTCCTCCAGGAAAAGTTTTCAAAAACAACGGGTTGCTATAGTTTTCCACAGGCTTCGGCGCCCTCCAGCACCACCGCTTTCAGATTTATTCCACATCTCTTTAAAAGCGTAGAGGCACGGAATCCCATGCGTTTCACTCTCCAGCGCGAAGCCCTGCTCAAGCCTTTGGCCCAGGTCGTCAACGTGGTCGAACGGCGGCAGACCCTGCCGGTTCTCGCCAACTTCCTGGTCCAGGTGCAAGACGGGCAGCTCTCGCTGACCGGTACCGACCTGGAGGTCGAGATGATTGCCCGTGCCGCGGTGGAAGACGCGGTGGACGGCGAGATCACGATCCCGGCGCGGAAGCTGTTCGAGATCGTGCGTGCCCTGCCGGACGGCAGCCGGGTGACCATCAGCCTCTCGGGCGAGAAGGTCACGGTGCAGGCAGGACGCAGCCGCTTCTCGCTGGCCACGCTCCCGGCCAACGACTTCCCCTCGGTCGACCAGGTCGAAGCCACCGAACGCATCAGTGTTCCGGAAGCGGCGCTCAAGGAACTGATCGAGCGCACCGCCTTCGCCATGGCCCAGCAGGACGTGCGCTACTACCTCAATGGCCTGCTGTTCGACCTGCGCGAGCAGATCCTGCGCTGCGTGGCCACCGACGGCCACCGCCTGGCCCTGTGCGAAGCGCCGCTGGAGCAGCCGGTGGGCACCAAGCGCCAGATCATCGTCCCGCGCAAGGGCGTGACCGAGCTGCAGCGCCTGCTGGAAGGCGGCGACCGCACCCTGGAACTGGAAATCGGTCGCAGCCACATCCGGGTGAAGCGCGACGATGTCAGCTTCACCTCCAAGCTGATCGATGGCCGCTTCCCGGATTACGAGGCGGTGATTCCGATTGGCGCGGAGAAGGAGGTCAAGGTCGACCGCGAGGTCATCCGTGCCGCCCTGCAGCGCGCCGCGATCCTGTCCAACGAGAAGTACCGCGGCGTGCGCGTGGAGATCTCGCCCGGACTGCTGCGCATCAACGCGCACAATCCGGAGCAGGAAGAGGCCCAGGAAGAGGTCGAGGCGGAGACCAAGGTCGACGGCCTGGCGATCGGCTTCAACGTGAACTACCTGCTGGATGCGCTGGGCGCGCTGCGCGATGAGCACATCGTGCTGGCCCTGCGCGATGCCAACTCCTCGGCGCTGGTGCGCGAGGCCGGCAGCGACCGTTGCCGCCACGTGGTCATGCCGCTGCGCCTCTGACCGTGGAAACCGCCGTGTTCCACGTGGAACCTGTACGACGCCCGGCCGATGCCGGGCGTCTTGCATTGGGAAATCCGGTGCCATGCGGGTAACCCGGCTGCAGCTGCGCAATTTCCGCCGCTTTGGCGAGGCCGGGCTGGAGCCGGGCCCCGGCCTGAATCTGGTGCTGGGCGCCAACGGCGCCGGCAAGACCACGGTGCTGGAGGCCCTGCACCTGATGGCCTATGGCCGCAGTTTCCGGGGCCGGGTGCGTGATGGCCTGGTCCGCCACGAGGCGGAGGCGCTGGAAGTATTTGTGGAATGGGAGCAGGCCGACGCGGTCGGCGTGCCCGCGCTGCGCCGCGCCGGCCTGCGCCATTCCGGCGACGCCTGGACCGGGCGCCTGGATGGCCGCGACGTGCCGCAGCTGGGCGAACTGTGCGCGGCACTGGCCGTGGTGACCTTCGATCCCGGTAGCCACGCCCTGATTTCCGGCGCCGCCGACAACCGCCGGCGTTTCATGGACTGGGGTCTGTTCCACGTGGAACACGACTTCCTCCTGCCGTGGCGGCGCTACGCCCGCGCCCTGCGCCAGCGCAATGCGCTGCTCAAGTCCGGTGGCAGCAATGCCCAGCTGGATGCCTGGGACCACGAGCTGGCCGAGGCAGGGGAGCTCCTGACCGGATTCCGCGAGGGTTACCTGGCCGCGCTGGAACCCCGGCTGCTGGATGTCGCTGCCCGGCTTTCGGCCTCGCTGCCCCTGCAGGGCCTGGAGTTCCAGCCCGGCTGGCGCCGGCACGAGCTATCGCTGGCCGATGCGCTGTTATTGGGGCGCGACCGCGACCGTGCCCTCGGCTACACCGGCGTCGGCCCGCATCGCGCCGACTGGCGCCTGCGGCTGGCCGGACTGCCGGGCAGGGAAGCGCTGTCGCGCGGGCAGACCAAGCTGGCGGCGCTGGCCATGCTGCTGGCCCAGGCGGCGGATTTCGCGGCCCGGCGCAGGCACTGGCCGGTCATGGCCCTGGACGACCTGCCTTCGGAGCTTGACCGCGACCACCAGCACCGGGTGCTGGCCTTCCTCGAGGCCCAACCCGGCGTGCAGGTGCTGGTGACGGCCACCGAACTGCCAGCCGTGCTGGCCGGGCATACCGCGCTGCCCATCCACGTGTTCCACGTGGAACAGGGCCAGATCCGGGCCGGGCAGGGCGGTCCCGGGCCGGGTGGCCCGGCCTGATATAATCGACCGTCACCCCACAGCCACCCGGTCGCCCGCAAGGCGTGCGGCCTGGCTTCCGATTGCGGCGAAGGCATGAGCGAACAGACTCCCAGCTCCACCCCAGGTACTTACGACTCCAGCAAGATCACCGTGCTGCGGGGCCTGGAGGCCGTGCGCAAGCGCCCGGGCATGTACATCGGCGACGTCCATGACGGCACCGGCCTGCACCACATGGTGTTCGAGGTGGTCGACAACTCGATCGACGAGGCCCTGGCCGGCTACGCCAACGACATCGTGGTGCGGATCCTGGAGGACGGCTCGGTGGCCGTCTCCGACAATGGCCGCGGCATCCCGGTCGACATCCACAAGGATGAGGGGCGCTCGGCGGCGGAGGTGATCCTCACCGTGCTGCATGCCGGCGGCAAGTTCGACGACAACAGCTACAAGGTTTCCGGCGGCCTGCACGGCGTGGGCGTGTCGGTGGTCAATGCCCTGTCCGAACACCTGTGGCTGGACATCTGGCGCGACGGTTTCCACTGGCAGCAGGAATACGCCCTGGGCGAGCCGCTGTACCCGCTCAAGCAGCTGGAGCCTTCGGACAAGCGTGGCACCTGCCTGCGCTTCAAGCCGGCCCAGGAGATCTTCACCGACGTCGAGTTCCACTACGAGGTGCTGGCGCGCCGCCTGCGCGAGCTCTCGTTCCTGAACTCCGGCGTGAAGATCACCCTGGTCGACGAGCGCGGCGAGGGCCGCCAGGACGTGTTCCAGTACGAAGGCGGCATCCGCAGCTTCGTCGAGCACCTGGCCCAGCTGAAGAACCCGCTGCACCCGAACGTGATCTCGGTCAGCGGCGAGCAGAACGGCATCGTGGTGGAAGTCGCCCTGCAGTGGACCGACGCCTACCAGGAAACGATGTTCTGCTTCACCAACAACATCCCGCAGAAGGACGGCGGCACCCACCTGGCCGGCTTCCGCGCCGCGCTGACCCGCACCCTGACCAACTACATCGAGCAGAACGGCCTGGCCAAGCAGGCCAAGGTCAGCTTCTCCGGCGACGACATGCGCGAAGGCATGATCGCGGTGCTGTCGGTGAAGGTGCCCGACCCCAGCTTCTCCAGCCAGACCAAGGAGAAGCTGGTCAGCTCGGAGGTCAAGCCGGCGGTGGAAGCCGTGTTCGGCGCGCGCCTGGAGGAATTCCTGCAGGAGCACCCGCAGGAAGCCCGCGTCATCGTCGAGAAGGTGGTGGACGCCGCCCGCGCCCGCGAGGCTGCGCGCAAGGCGCGCGAACTGACCCGCCGCAAGGGCGCGCTGGACATCGCCGGCCTGCCCGGCAAGCTGGCCGACTGTCAGGAGAAGGATCCCGCGCTATCTGAACTGTTCATCGTGGAGGGTGACTCGGCGGGCGGCTCGGCCAAGCAGGGCCGCAACCGCAAGAACCAGGCCGTGCTGCCGCTGCGCGGCAAGATCCTCAACGTGGAGCGCGCGCGCTTCGACCGGATGCTCTCCAGCGCCGAGGTCGGCACCCTGATCACCGCGCTGGGCACCGGCATCGGCAAGGACGAGTACAACCCCGACAAGCTGCGCTACCACCGCATCATCATCATGACCGACGCGGACGTGGACGGCTCCCACATCCGCACCCTGCTGCTGACGTTCTTCTACCGGCAGATGCCGGAGCTGCTGGAGCGCGGCCACGTCTACATCGGCCTGCCGCCGCTGTACAAGGTCAAGCAGGGCAAGCAGGAGCTGTACCTGAAGGACGACGCGGCGCTGGACGCCTACCTGGCCAGCAGTGCGGTCGACGGCGCCGCACTGGTCCCGGCCGAGGGCGAGCCGCCGATCACCGGCGAGGCGCTGGAGAAGCTGCTGCTGGCCTATTCGGCCGCGCGCGACACCATCCAGCGCAGCGCGCACCGCTTCGACCCGCTGCTGCTGGAGGCGCTGGTCGACTTCGCGCCGCTGGACACCGAGCACCTGGCGCGCAACCCGGAAGGCGCGGCCGAACTCAAGGCGCTGGAAGCGCGCCTCAACCGCGGCAAGCTCGGCACCCCGCGCTTCGGCCTGGAGCTGCTGCCGGCGGCCGAGGACCGCCCGGCCGCGCTGCGCCTGACCCGCCGCCACATGGGCGAGGAAGTGCAGCAGGTGCTGCCGCTGTCGATCTTCGAGAGCGGCGAGCTGCGCCCGCTGCACGATGCGGCGGTGCTGCTGCACGGCCTGGTGCGCGAGGGCGCGCAGGTGATCCGCGGCAACCGCAGCCAGCCGGTGGCCAGCTTCGCCGAGGCCCAGGCCTGGCTGATGGAGGAGGCCAAGAAGGGCCGCCAGATCCAGCGCTTCAAGGGCCTGGGCGAAATGAACCCCGAGCAGCTGTGGGAGACCACGGTCAACCCGGACACCCGCCGCCTGCTGCGCGTGCGCATCGAGGACGCGGTCGCCGCCGACCAGATCTTCAGCACGCTGATGGGCGACGTGGTCGAGCCGCGCCGCGAGTTCATCGAGAACAACGCGCTGAAGGTCGCCAACCTCGATGTCTGAACCGGCCCCGGCGCCGCCGGCGCATGCCGCCGGCGCGGTCCCGACCGCGCGGCTGCCGCGGGTGCTGGGCGCGTTCGCCCTGGACCTGGTGGTGGCGGTGGGCGTGCTGCTGGCCGTGACCTTCGCGGTGATGATGGCCTGGGGCGCCTGGCGCGCCTTCTCCGCCATGCCCGCGCTTGGCGGCAGCGCCGACGCCGCCAGCCTGGCGCGCGCGGTGGGCGAACCCGGCGCGCTGGTGCAGATGCTGGCGGCGATCCTGGGCATGTCCGCGGCGGCGCTGGTGCTGTACTTCTGGCGCCGGCCGGCCACCGCGCACCAGCGCCAGTGGTCGTGGCAGGCGGCGCGCAGTCCGCGCACCTGGGCCCGTGCGCTGGGCGCCGGAGTGCTGGTGTTCGCCGGCAGCTCGCTGGCCAGCTGGCTGATCTCGCTGACCGGTGCCGAACCGGTCCCCTCGAACCTGGCCCTGGTGGACGAGGCCGCGCGGCGCTGGCCGGTGTTCCTGGTGCTGTTCGCCGTGGTCCTGGCCCCGGCCTACGAGGAGCTGCTGTTCCGCCGGGTGCTGTTCGGGCGCTTCCTGGACGCCGGCCGGCCGTGGCTGGGCGTGGTGCTCAGCAGCCTGGCGTTCGCGCTGATGCACGAGGTCCCCGGGGTGAGCGCCAACCCGCCGCTGGCGGTGGCCATGCTGCTGGCGGTGTACAGCGGCATGGGCGCGGTGTTCGCCTGGCTGTACTGGCGCAGCGGCACGCTGTGGGCGCCGATCGCCGCGCATGCGGCCAACAACGGCCTGGCGCTGCTGGTACACGGGCTTGCCTGAGCCGCGTGCTTGACGAAAAGTTAAGCCCCCCGCGAACACACTTTCCCGTGGAACCAGCAAGGGCGGGATCACAATGAGACAGTGGATGCTTGCCGCCGCAATCGCGGTGGTCGTGGCCGCCTGCGCCACCACCACCTCGCCGACCGGCCGCAAACAGTACATGGCGTATTCGGACGCCGAGCTCAACCAGGTCGGCGCCCAGGCCTTCAACGAGATGAAGGCCAAGCAGCAGACCCTCTCCGGCGGGCAGCAGTCGGCCTACGTGCAGTGCGTGGTCCAGGCGCTGGTCGCGCAGCTGCCGGCGGAGTGGCGCTCGCTGCCGTGGGAGACCGCGGTGTTCGTCGACGACACGCCCAATGCCTTCGCCCTGCCGGGCGGCAAGGTCGGCGTGCACACCGGCATGTTCAAGGTGGCGAAGAACCAGGACCAGCTGGCGGCGGTGCTGGGCCACGAGATCGGCCACGTCTACGCCCGCCACACCAACGAGCGCGTCTCGCGCCAGGCCGCCACCTCCGGCGTGCTGGGCCTGCTCGGCGCGGTCGCCGGTGCCCGCTATGGCGACCGCGCCTCCCAGGCCATCACCCAGGGCGGCGGCACCCTGGCCCAGCTGGGCCTGCTGCTGCCGTTCTCGCGCAACCAGGAGGCCGAGTCGGACCAGATCGGCCAGCAACTCATGGCCCAGGCCGGCTTCGACCCGGCCGAGGCGGTCAACCTGTGGCAGAACATGATCGATGCCGCCGGTAGCCGCCAGCCGGAATGGCTGTCCACCCACCCCGACCCGCAGAACCGGATTGCCAGCCTGCGCCAGCGGGCGCCGACCCTGCAGGGGACCTACCAGGCAGCACGCAACGCGGGCCGAACGCCGCGTTGCGGCTGATAACGTCTTCCTAACATCCGGAACCAGTCCTTTCCGTATTGAGGCAGGTTCTGTTAGGTTTGCCGACCGATCCGCCATCGACCACCGGTGGCACGAAAGAGGTGATCCATGAAATTCCGCAGCAAGCACGCCGTCCTGTCGCTTTTCGTCGCAGCCGCCCTCGGGGGCGTGGTGCTGGCGGAAGACGCCGCCGCGCAGTCGCGCGGCAGCAAGAAGTCGCAGGGGGCCGAGCAGCTGTACCCGCAGGCGACCCGCAAGGAGCCGGCGACCACGTCCTCGCGCAAGGCGGGCAAGAACCTGCAGAAGATGCTGGACGCGTTCAACGAAGAGGACTACGCCCAGGCCCGCAGCCTGGCCGACCAGATCCTGGCCACCGAAGGCACCAACGACTACGACCGTGCCCTGGCCGCGCAGGTCGCCGCCCAGGCGGCTTACAGCGAGGATGACAGCGCTGCCGCCAAGGCCTACCTGGAGCAGGTGCTGCAGTACAACGGCCTGGACAACAACGGCCACTACCAGTCGATGCTGATGCTGGCCCAGCTGCACCTGGCCGACGACGAGGTCGACCAGGGCCTGGCCGTGCTCGACCGCTACCTGTCCGAGACCCAGTCCTCCAAGCCGCAGGACCTGGTGCTCAAGGGCCAGGCGCTTTACCAGGCCGAGCGCTACCAGGAGGCGATCCCGGTGCTGAAGCAGGCGGTTGAGTCGCCGGAAGCCCGGGACAACTGGGTGCAGCTGCTGATGGCCTGCTACGTCGAGTCCGGCCAGCACGGCGAGGCGATCGCCCTGGCCGAGCGCCTGGTGGCCAAGAACCCGGGCGACAAGAAGGCCCAGACCAACCTGGCCACCGTCTACGCCCAGGCCGAGCGCATGGACAAGGCCGCCGAGGTGCTGGAGAAGCTGCGCGCCGCCGGCCAGCTGAGCGAGGAGCGCGAGTACCGCCAGCTCTACGTCACCTATGCCAACATGGAAGGCCGCGAGAAGGACGTGATCGCGGTGATCAACGAGGGCCTGCAGAAGGGCCTGCTGAAGCCGGACTACCAGACCTACCTGGCCCTGGCCCAGTCCTACTACTACAGCGAGCAGATCCCGCAGGCGATCGAGAACTGGCAGAAGGCGGCCCCGCTGTCCAAGGACGGCGAGACCTACCTGAACCTGGCCAGGGTCCTCTACCAGGAAGGTCGCGTGCCGGAGGCCAAGCAGGCCGCCCAGCAGGCCCTGGCCAAGGGCGTGCGCAAGCCCGAGGACGCGCGCAAGATCATCAACCTCAAATAAGTAGTCCAAAATCAGCCGCCGGGCCCTAGGCACAGGGCCTCGGTATTGGTATATGCTTGGCGGTTCATGCGGTTTTCACCGTGCATCACGGAACCGCCGGGTTCCAGCCTCACAATCGAGCCATTGGCGCAATGACTGAACAACTGGTCGTCCACAGGAACTACGAAGAAACCGAGGACAGCGGGCTAAGCTGGCCGCGCATCATCGGCATCGCGTTCGTCATCGCGCTTCATCTGGCGGCGCTGATGCTGCTGCTGATCCCGGCCGTGGCCCCCAAGGCGGAGAAGGAGAAGGAGCGCGCCATCCTGGTGACGCTGGTCGACGCCCCGCCGCCACCCCCGCCGCCGCCGCCGCCGCCGCCGCAGCAGGACAAGCCGCCGCCGCCGATCAAGGAGCTGTCGCCGCCGAAGCCCTCGCCGGTGCCGCCGCCGCCGGAGGCTCCGCCGATCGACGTTCCGGAACCGCGTCCGACCGACGTGTTCCAGGAGCCGAGCCCGCCGGCGCCGCCGGCCCCGCCGACCGACATCGCGGCCAGCGTGGACATCTCGTCCAAGAACATGAACCCGCCGCGCTACCCGCCGGCCGCCGCGCGCGCCGGCATCGAGGGCGAGGTGATCCTGATCATCGACGTCGACGCCAATGGCAATGTCACCAACGTCACGGTCGAAAAGTCCAGCCGTAACCGCGACCTCGACCGTGCCGCCATGGAGGCGGCTCGCAAGTGGCGCTTCAATCCCGCAGTCGTGGACGGCCAGAAGGCGGCCGGTCGCGTCCGGGTCCCGGTGAACTTCACCCTGGGTTGATGTCCGAACCCCGTGGCGGCCCGCCGCCACGGTAGCCGGGCCTACGTTTCCGCCTTCCTTCTACAACACCACCAAACCAAACAAAGGTAAGCGTCATGCTGCAGGAACTCTTCATCGCCGCCGCTGCCGGGGGCAACGCCTCCGCCCTGAACCAGATGGGCTTCGACCACCTGCTCCACGAGATGACCACCAAGCCCGGTGAGTTCGCTGTCTCCTGGATCGTGCTGCTCGTCCTGGTGTTCATGTCGGCGGCGTCCTGGTACTGGACCATCTTCAACGCCATCAAGAACATGCGCCTGAAGGCCGCCGCCGACCGCGTGGTCAACGCCTTCTGGGAAGCCCCGAACGCGCAGGAAGCCATCCGCGTGATGGAAGAGCAGCCGCGCAGCGAGCCGTTCTCCAAGATCGCCCTGGACGCCGCCCAGGCGGCTGCCCACCACCAGCGCACCGAAGGCGCCGGCGCCGGCCTGGGCGAGAACCTGAGCCGCTCGGAGTTCGTCGACCGCGCCCTGCGCCAGGCCGTGACCCGCGAGAGCGCCAAGCTGCAGTCGGGCATGGTGCTGCTGGCCACCGTCGGCGCGACCGCTCCGTTCGTCGGCCTGCTGGGTACCGTGTGGGGCATCTACGGCGCCCTGATCCGCATCGGCGCGACCGGTTCGGCCTCGATCGACGCCGTTGCCGGCCCGGTGGGTGAGGCGCTGATCATGACCGCGATCGGCCTGTTCGTCGCGATCCCGGCCGTGTTCGCCTTCAACTTCTTCAGCAAGATCAACAGCGCCACGATCGCCAAGTTCGACGCGTTCGCTCACGATCTGCACGACTTCTTCGCCACCGGCTCGCGCGTGCGCTGAGCCGGTACCGAAGCGTCGTTCCAGCCTAGACGGAGAGCCCCATGGCCTTCAGTACCGACAACAGCAGCGGTCCGATGAACGACATCAACGTCACGCCCCTCGTGGACGTGATGCTGGTGCTGCTCATCATCTTCATCATCACCGCGCCGCTCATGGCGCATAAGGTGAAGGTCGAGCTGCCCGAGGCCAACCTGGTCCGCTCGCACGACGAGGAGAACGATCGCCTGATGCCGATCACCATCGCGGTGACGGAGGATGGCTCGCTCTACTGGAACGACGAGCCGATCACCCGCGAGGTGATGGAGTCGAGGCTGTCCAGCGTTGCCCAGCAGACCCCGCAGCCGCCGCTGAACCTGCGCGCGGACCGCACCACCCGCACCGGCATCATCCAGGATGTCATCAAGGTGGCCCAGGGTCAGGGCATGCTCGACATCGGTTTTGTCGCCACCAAAGAGAAGGGGCAGTAACCCATGGCTTTCAGTACGGGTGGCAACAAGGGCCCAATGGCGGAGATCAACGTCACGCCGCTGATCGACGTGATGCTGGTCCTGCTGATCATCTTCATCGTGACCGCGCCGATCATGACCTACCCGATCGACGTGGCCCTGCCGCAGCGGGTGCTCAACCCGCCGCCGGTCACGCGTGAACCGCCGCCGCCGATCGACCTGCGCATCGACGCCTCCAACCAGGTGTACTGGAACAACGGCCCGGTTGCCCTGGCCAACCTCCAGCAGCTGATGGAGACCGAAGTGCAGCGCGATCCGACCAACCAGCCGGAGCTGCGCATCGATGCCAGCGGCGACTCGCAGTACGAAGTGCTGACGCGCGTGCTGGCCGCGGCCAAGAACGCGGACATGAAGAAGATCAACTTCGTGCAGTAACAGTGCCCTGGCGGCCCCGCCTCCTGCAGCGGTAGGGTCGCCGGGACCAGCACTGGGATAACGCCGCCTCCGGGCGGCGTTTTTCGTTTCACGCTGCCGCGGTGCCGGCCCCGCTCCGGTTACGGCACGGCGTGGCCCCGAGCGGTGCGCCAGACCCGTCCCCGGGCCCGGAAGGCGGGCGGCCGCTGCGCGGCAGCGCCGGACAGCAACGCAGCGTCCCCGGAGCCCGCGGCGGAAGCCGTCGGGCCGGCGCGCCGCGTCCCGGGCTGCATGCAGTACCGCCACGTGGAACCCGCAAACCGGATGGCGGCGCCCGTACCGGACCTGTTGCCCGGCAGGTCCGGTACGGGCGCACTTGCCTGTGGCCGGTCCGGCGGCGGCTGGCCGCGACCGCCGCGGGGCACTCAGCCAGTGCGGCCGAGGATCCCGAGATAGGCGCGGACGGTGGCGTCCAAGCCGGCGTAAAGCGCCTCGCCCACCAGGGCATGGCCGATGGAGACTTCCTCGATCCCCGGTACCGCGGCGAGGAACTGGCCAAGATTGGCCTGGGACAGGTCGTGCCCGGCATTGACCCCCAGCCCCGCGGCCTGGGCCCGCCGCGCGGTGTCGGCGCAGGCGGCCAGTGCCGCCTGGGCATCGCCGGCGGCATGGGCCTCGGCATAGGGGCCGGTGTAGATCTCGATGCGCTGGGCACCGACCTCGGCCACGCGCTCGACCCGCGGATTGCCCGCGTCCACGAACAGGCTGACCCGGCAGCCCAGCGCCCTGAACCCGGCCACCTGGTCGGCCAGGGCCTGCAGGTCGCCTTCCAGGGCGAAGCCGTGGTCGGAGGTCAGCTGGCCGTCGCTGTCCGGGACCAGGGTGACCTGGGCCGGGCGTACCTGCCCGCACAGCGCCAGCAGGCCGGGATAGCCGGGACGCGGCGGGGCGAAGGGGTTGCCCTCGATGTTCAGTTCCACGCCGTAACCTGCGGTGGCCGCGGCCAGCGGCGGCAGGTCCTCGGCGACGATATGGCGCCGGTCGGGACGCGGATGCACGGTGATGCCGTGGGCGCCGGCGGCCAGGCAGGCGCGCGCGGCCGCCAGCACGTCCGGCTCCCGGCCGCCGCGCGAATTGCGCAGCACCGCGACCTTGTTGACGTTGACGCTCAGCCGGGTCATGGCGCCGGCGGGCTGTCGTCGCCCCGGCGCGCGGCGGCCTCGCGCCGGCGCGCCTCGGCCAGCTGGCGCAGGCGCAGCAGCTCGGCCGGATCGACCATCGCCCCCTCGTCGCGGCTGCCCTGGCCGATCCGCTCGCGGTACCAGCCGACCACCCAGGCCAGCAGGAAGCCGGCCATCATCAGCAGCCACAGGGCCAACAGCCCGGCGCTATGGGTGGTCAAGGCAAGCATCAGGGCCCCCAGGGCCAGCAGCAGGTACAGCCAGTGCATCGCGATTCTCCGCAGATCGGCGCCCCCTCGTGCGCCCCGGCGCCGCCATGATGCCGCCGCCGGCGGCCGCCGGCCAGCCCGCGCATCCGCCAGCGTGGCCGCCCGTCGCCTACAGCACCGGCGACAGCAGGCGCGCGAACGCCTCCGGCAGGCGGTGCCGCCACAGGCCCATGGGGCGGTCCAGCCGGACCCGCGTGGACTGCTCCATCTCCCCTTCCAGCAGCTGCGCCAGGGCCTCGCAGGTCTGGCGGTCGCGCAGCATCATCGAGGCCTCGAAGTTGAGCCGGAAGCTGCGGTGGTCGAAGTTGGCGCTGCCGACCACGCACAGGTCGTCGTCGGTCACCAGGGCCTTGGTGTGGAGCATGCGCGGGCCGTACTCGTAGACCTTGACCCCGGCCTTGAGCAGCTCGTCGAAGTACGAGCGCGCGGCCAGGGTCACCAGCAGCGAGTCGCAGCGCCGCGGCACCAGCAGGCGCACGTCCAGCCCGCCCAGCGCGGCCGAGGTCAGGGCCATGCGCGCCGCCTCGCCGGGCACGAAGTAGGGCGTGGCCAGCCATACCCGGCGCCGCGCCTCGTGGATCGCGGCCACCTGCAGGCGGTGGATCGCTTCCCACGAGGAGTCCGGGCCGGACACCAGCAGCTGGGCGAAGATCCGGCCGCGCGGAGCCTCGGGCCAGTAGGCGGGATCACCGAACCGGGTGGGTTCGGTGCAGTCGGCGTAGATCCAGTCCTCGACGAAGGCCAGCTGCATGCTGCGCACCACTTCGCCCTCCACCCGCATGTGCAGGTCGCGGAAGGCGCGGTCGCGGACGGTCTCGTCGTGGTCGTCGGTGATGTTGATCCCGCCGATGAAGCCGACCGCGCCGTCGATCACCACGATCTTGCGGTGGTTGCGCATGTTCAGCCACGGCCGGGTGAACGGCCGGAACTTGGTCGGATGGAACCAGCAGAACTGGCCGCCGGCCTCGACCAGCGGCCTGAGGTGGCGTTCGCGCAGCGGCCCGGAGCCCACCGCGTCCAGCAGCAGGCGTACCTCGACGCCGGCGCGGGCACGCTCGGCCAGCGCCTCCAGCAAGCGTCCGCCGGTCCTGTCGGGGCGGCAGATGTAGTACTCCAGGTGGATGTGGTGGCGGGCCCTGGAGATGGCCTCCAGCAGGGCGGTGTAGGTCGCGTGGCCGTCGACCAGCCAGTCTGCGCGGGTGGCGGTGGACGGCGGCAGTCCGGTGGTGGACTGGGCCACGCGCGCCAGCTCCACCGCGCTGTCGTCGGCCGGGCAGATTGCCGAGTAGTGGCCCATGCCCGAGCGCGAGCGCCCGCGCCGCAGGCGCTGCCGCTTGATCCGCTGCGGGCCGAGCAGGAAGTAGACCAGGAAGCCTATGTAGGGCAGCAGGGCCAGGGACAGCACCCAGCTGAGGGTGGCGACCGGCTCGCGCTTCTGCAGCACGACCCAGGCGACCAGCCAGGGGATGTACAGCAGCCAGGCCACGGCGAGGTAGAGGCCGAGGTTCGGAACCGAGCTGACGGCCTGCCAGGCGACTTGGATGAGGTCGGGCATGGCGGCGATTCTAGGCGGGCCGGCGGCGACGCGGGGGTGAGGGCGTCGCAGCCGCTGAGACGCGGCCGTGGCAGGCTGGGCCCATGCACGGACCTGTCATCAAGGGGCGCGGCGCGCGCGGCTACCTGCCGGGGCGGTTCGAGGCCACCACCACCGAGGCGGTGGACGACGGCTGGGCGCCGCCGGAGGCCGACACCGAATCCGGCCCGGATCCGTCGCGCCCGCGCACCCGGGTCCAGGAGGAAACCGCGCGCAGCATCATCAGCCGCAACAATTCCCCGGACGTGGGCTTCTCGCAGTCGGTGAACCCCTACCGCGGTTGCGAGCATGGCTGCTCGTACTGCTTTGCCCGGCCCTCGCATGCCTACCTCAACCTGTCGCCGGGCCTGGATTTCGAGACGAAGATCTTCGCCAAGACCAACGCGCCGGACCTGCTGCGCCGGGAACTGGCGCGCCCCGGCTACCGCCCCAGCCCGATCGCGCTGGGCATCAACACCGACGCCTACCAGCCGCTGGAACGCAGGCTGCAACTGACCCGGCAGCTGATCGAGGTGCTGCTCGAGTGCCGCCACCCGTT
>Ga0182748_1000631_pt1 | contig 37213 bp, 32 predicted proteins | sample eDN3rd37CKraftOP_FD_128877 | JGI IMG/M metagenome (GOLD analysis project Ga0182748, IMG submission 128877) | Enriched Organic Plus compost microbial communities from Emeryville, California, USA - eDNA 3rd pass 37_C Kraft OP (version 2) (version 2) ... | reverse complement strand
TCGTGAAGTCCGACGGCGCGATCTACTTCACCGATCCGCCGCCGCGGCCGCCGCTGACCCCGCCCGAGCATACGCCCGAGCTCGACGTCGCCGGCGTCTATCGGGTCTCGCCCGATCTCAGCCGGATCAACCGGGTCACCGCCTCGCTCGCCAATCCGAACGGCCTGTGCTTCTCGCCGGACGAGAAGATTCTCTACGTCAACGACAGCAACATCCATCGCAAGCACATCCTGGCCTATGACGTCGAGGTGAACGGCATGCTCGACCTCGGCAGCGAGCGCGTCTTCTGCGACATGAAGGGCGACGATCGGCGCGGTATCCCCGACGGAATGAAGTGCGACGTCGAGGGCAATGTCTATTGCACCGGCCCGGGCGGCATCTGGGTGATCAACCCCGAGGGCGTCCACATCGGTACCATCCTGAGCGACAACATCCCGGTCAACATGGCCTGGGGCGACGACGACTGGATGACCCTCTATTTCGCCGGCGCCTTCACGATCAATCGCATCCGGCTCGGCATTCCCGGCATCCCGGTACCTCGCGGCCCCGTTCCCCAGGGCTGAGGGCTCCTCCCGACCAGGGGAGGGGTTGGGGTGAGGCCGAAAGTCGGACCGATATCGCCGCCGGTCGCGTCCAGCTTCCCATCTACCCGCCGACGGGTTCACCATGCCCTGCGCTCATGCTGGCGGACGAAATGCGAATGTTTGCTGATCGTGAACCGCACTATTCCCGGCCCATCGACCATATCGACGGGGCTGGATGAGGAGATGGGCGCGACGCGACCGCATGCGGGACAGTTTCAAGTCTGGCTCGACGCCTTCGGGGCGGCGCTCTCCGCCGGCGATGCGGGTGCGGTGGCGGCGCTGTTCGGTCCGGACGAATGCTACTGGCGCGATCTCGTCGCCTTCACCTGGAACATCGCCACCATGGAAGGGCCTCCCGCCATCGGGGCGATGCTGCGCAGCCAGTTGCCGGCGGTGCGGCCGGTGACGGTCGCGGCCGAAGGGGAGGCGGTGGCCGGACCCGACGGCACGCTCCAGGGCTGGTTCGATTTCGAGACCGTGGCCGGGCGCGGCAAGGGGCATGTCCGGCTGCGCGGCGGCAGGGCCTGGACCCTGCTCACCGCCCTGCAGGAACTCAAGGGGTACGAGGAACCGGCGGGCCGGCGTCGCAGCGACGGGATCGAGCATCGCGCGGTCAAGGGCCGCAGGACCTGGCTCGATGAGCGGCGGGAGCAGGAACGCACGCTCGGCATCGAGGTCCAGCCGCATTGCCTGATCATCGGCGGCAGCCAGGCCGGGCTCGCGCTCGGCGCGCGGATGAAGCGGCTCGGCGTCCCCGCCCTGATCGTCGATGCGCTCGAACGGCCGGGCGATGCCTGGCGGCGGCGTTACAAGTCGCTCTACCTCCACGATCCGGTGTGGATCGACCATCTGCCCTATCTTCCCTTTCCGGATCATTGGCCGGTCTACACCGCCAAGGACAAGATGGGTGACTGGCTCGAAGCCTATTGCCGCATCATGGAGCTCGACTTCTGGGGCTCGACCCCCTGCCGCAGGGCGCGGTTCGACGCGCGCTCCGGGCGCTGGGAAGTGGAGGTCGAGCGCGAAGGGCGGACGCTGATCCTGCGGCCCAGGGAACTGGTGCTCGCGACCGGCCTTTCGGGCATTCCGAACCGGCCCGTCTTTCCCGGCGCCGACAGCTTCGCCGGCATCCAGCTTCACTCCAGCGACTATGAGGATGGCGCCCGCTTTGCCGGCAAGACCTGCGTCATCGTCGGCGCGAACAACAGCGCCCACGACATCTGTGTCGACCTCTGGGCGCATGACGCCGACGTGACCATGATCCAGCGTTCGCCCACGACCGTGGTCAAGGCGCAGGCGCTGAAGCGGCTGGCCGAGCGCGGACCCTTTTCGGAGGACGGGATCGCCGCGGGCATCGACACCGACCGCGCCGACCTCATCGCCGCCTCCATGCCCTATCGCCCGAAGGAGGCGATCGATCGCGAGAATTGCCGCCGCATCCAGGCCGAGGATTCGGAATTCTACGCCCGGCTGCGCGCCACCGGCTTCCTGTTCGATTTCGGCGAGGACGAAACCGCCATCGCCGGCAAATATATCCGCCGCGCCTCGGGCTATTATATCGACGTCGGCGCGTCCGACCTCATCATCGAGGGCGCGATCAGGGTGCGCAGCGGGGTGGGGGTGAAGGCGATTCGGCCCCATTCGGTCCTGCTCACCGACGGCAGCGAACTGCCCGCCGACGTGATCGTCCATGCCACCGGCTACGGGCCGATGGATGGCTGGGCGGAGATGCTGATCTCGAGGGATGTGGCGGAGCGGGTCGGCCGCTGCTGGGGCCTCGGCTCCGGCACGGTGGGCGATCCCGGGCCGTGGGAAGGCGAGCTGCGCAATATGTGGAAGCCGACCGCGCAGCCCGGGCTGTGGTTCCACGGCGGCAACCTCGCCCAGTCCCGCTTCCACTCGCTCCATCTCGCACTGCAGATCAAGGCGCGGATGGAGGGGATTCCGACACCGGTCTACCGCCCGGATCCGGTCGAGCGCGAACCGCTCGGGGCGCCCGCTGCGACCGCTTCGGCGGTTCCGGCTCCCGTACTTTCCTAGCCGCTCAGGGGACCCAGGGCGGCGGCACCGTCACCGTTTCGTCGCTGATTACCTCGACGATCGCCGGTGCTTCGGCCGCCAGCGCTTCCGCGATCGCCGGGCCGATGTCCTGCGGCCGTTCCACCCGCCACGCGCGACAGCCGAAGGCGCGGGCGGCATCGGCATAGGAAACGGGCGCGAACCGCCAATTGTGGTCATATTCGGCCGATTCGTCCCAGATCGGCTTTTCCTGGCTGTAGCCATGGTTGTTGCTGACGATGGTGACGGTGGCGATGCCGTAGCGGACCGCCGTCTCCATCTCCGACAGATGGTAGAGGAAGCCGCCGTCGCCGCACAGGCAGACGACCGGGCGTCCCGGCCGCGCGCATTTGGCGCCGAGCGCTGCCGGATAGGCCCAGCCGAGCGATCCCGCCGCGCGCAGCAGCGCCTGTCCGGGATGCTCGAGATAGAGGTGGCGGGCCGCCCAGGCCGCCGCATGGCCGGTATCGACGACCACCAGCGCGTCCCGGGGCAGCGCGCGCGAGATTTCCCGGTGCAGCCGCTCTGGACGCACCGGCAGCCTATTCGCGCTCTCCCATTCCTCGACCGTCTCGGTCCATTGCCGCTTCAGTGCCGCGACCCGCTGCAGCCAGGCGGTCCGCTCGGCCGGGGCGGGCATGGCGGCGCTGAGCTGGTCGAGGATGGTCGCCGGATCGCCGGCCAGCGCCGCGACGAGGGTATAGTTGCGCCCCAGTTCGCGCGGATCCACGTCGATCTGGATCGCCGGAATACCTGGCTTCGGCACCGACCAGCCGGCGGTCACCATGTTCCCGGTCGTCGTTCCGGCGAACAGCACCAGGTCGGCCTCGGCGACGATCCGGTTGGCGCTGTCGCGTGAATAGGTGCCGGCCACGCCCGCGCACAGCGGGTCGCCGTCGGGCAGCACTGCCTTGGCGTCGAGCGAGGTCGCGAGCGGGAGGCCGAGCCGGTTCACGAACCGCGCCAGCGCCTCCTGTGCGCCGCTGGCACGGATCCCGGACCCGGCGACCACCACCGGTCGTTCCGCGCGCGCGATCGCTGCGCAGGCGCTGGCGACGTCCGCTTCGGGGGCGGGATGGCGGATCGAGGGGCACAGCGCCCAGCGCGGGTCCGGCGCCATCGTCGTCTCCACTGCGCCGTCCAGCACGCCGCCGGTGAATCCGTTCAGCTCCAGATGCACTGGCCCCGGAACGCCGCCGGTGGCGACCCGCATCGCCTGGCCGAGCAGGTCGGGCAGCCGGCGCGCATCCTCGACCCGGGCGCTCATCCGGGTGAGGCCGGCCCAGATCGGCCGCTGGTCGATCTCCTGATAGGTGTTGCGCTCGCGCGTCTCCGGGCTTCCGCCGCCGCTCAGCGCCAGCACCGGCGAGCGCGCCATCAGCGCGTCGGCCAGTCCGGCGGCGAGATTGGCGGCGCCGATCGCCTGCGCCGCGCACACCCCCAGCCGGCCGGAGGCGCGAGCATAGCCGTCCGCCATATAGGCCGCCGCCTTTTCGGCATGGGCGACGATCGGCTGGACGCCCAGCGCCTGCATCTCCTTGACCGCCTGCGGCAGGACGAGCGGCACGTGGAAGAAATGCCTGATTTCGCAGGCGGCGAGCGCTTCGGCGAGGTAGCGATGGCCGCTCGTCACCCGCGCCTTCTCCGGATCATTCGACGAGGCGGGCCGTCACCCGGGCCGGCGCGCCGTCGCCGCCCGCGATCGGAAGCGCGCCGAAGTGGAATTCCACCCGCTGGCCGGCGAGCGCGGCATGACCCGTCAGATGCTCGCAGATCAGGATCCCGCGGGCGAGCAGGGCACGGTGCACCGGCCAGTCGAAGCCGGGTTCGCGCAGATGATAGACGAGGTCTGGCGTCGCGAAGTCGCAGGCCAGCATCTTGATCCGCCGCGCGACCAGCCAGTCCGCCGCCTCGGCGCTGAAGCTGGGATGGCGTTCGTAGGCCTCGGTCCCGAATCTCGCCGCCCAGCCGGTGTCGACGGCCAATATGTCGCCTTCGCGGATCAGCGGCCGGCAGCGCTCCAGGTCCTCCGGCCCGATCACCTGGTCCGGCTCCACCTCGATCCGCCACACGATCCCGGCGCCGCTGAGCCGCTCGGGCGGAATCGCGGCCATGTCCGGCGCGCCCTCGAAATAGTGGAGCGGCGCGTCGACATGGGTGCCGGCATGGGCGACCATATGGATGTCGGTCACATTATAGGGGTCGGCGGGCAGGGACCGCAGCTTCGCGAACTGCGGCTTCGGGAAGATCGAGGCGCAGGGCATGTCCGGGCCCAGCTTGTGGGTGAGGTCCAGCCAGGGCCCGGCCGGCGTTCCCGGCTCCGATCGCGGCAGCTCGATCCAGCCGAGCCATCCTGACGGAGCCCTGGGGCAATGCTCACACATCCTCGGGTTCCGGCTCGGCCCAGCTGCGGACCGGCTCGACGTCGCATTCGAGGCCGAGCGCATGGGTGCTCATCGCCGTGCCCCAGTAGCTGGCGATCAGGATCAGCATCTCCATCACCAGCGGCTCGCCGAACAGGGCGCGGGCGCGCGCGAACGTCGCATCGTCCATCTGGAACTGCGCGACCCGGTCGGTGAACTCCGCCACCGTCCGTTCTTCCTCGGTCAAACCGGCATAGTCGCCGGCGAGCAGCGCCTGCTGCTTCTCCGGGCTGAAGCCGAGATTGGCCGAGATGGAGATATGATGGTGAAGCTCATAGTCCGACTTGGCGAGGCAGGCGGTGCGCAGGATCAGGATCTCGCGCAGCCGTTCGTCGATCGTCGTGGATTTCACCGCCGCCTGCTTCAGCGCGAAATGGCCGCGCCACAATGAATCCGGCGCGTGCAGCGCCATCCGCGTGATGTTGAGCACCGGGCGCTCCGGCCAGCCCACCGCCGCCTTCTTCTCGGCGGAAAGCGCCTCCATGTCGGGGAAAGGCATCCGGCTCATGTCTGCACCGCGAACGGATCGCGTTCCGCGTCGGACAGGTTCACCATCACATTCTTGGTCGTCAGAAATTCCTTCATTCCTTCCTCTCCGCGTTCGCGCCCGAATCCGCTTTCCTTCACTCCGCCGAACGGCGTCTGCGCCGCCACCGCCCGATAGGTGTTCACCCAGACCATGCCGCTGCGCAGCTCGGCCGTCACGCGGTGCATGCGGTTGAGGCTCTGGGTCCACACGCCCGACGCGAGGCCGAACTTCGTGTCGTTGGCGATGGCGATCGCTTCCTCCTCCTCGTCGAAGGGGATGATCGCGAGGACGGGGCCGAACACCTCCTCGCGCGCGATCTGCATCGCATTGTGCACGTCGGCGAAGATGGTGGGCTTGACGAACAGGCCCCTGGCAAGCGCGCCCTCCCGGGCGGCCTCGCCGCCGGTCACCAGCCGCGCGCCTTCCTTCCTGGCCGATTCGATGAAGGCCATGATCCGCTCGAACTGGGGCAGGTTGGCCGCGGTGCCCATTTCGGTCGACAGGTCGAGCGGATTTCCGAGGCGGATCGCGGCCGCGCGCTGCGCCAGTCCTTCGACCACCCGGTCGTAGACCGGCCGCTGGACGAGCAGGCGGGAGCCGGCGATGCAGGTCTGGCCGGTCGCCGCGAAGATGCCGGCGAGCGCGCCCTCGGTCGCCCGCGCGATGTCGGCATCGTCGAAGATGATGTTGGGCGATTTGCCGCCGAGCTCGAGGATGACGGGCGTGAGGTTCCGCGCCGCGGCGGCCGCGATTTCCCGCCCGCCGACGCCGCTGCCGGTGAAGCTGATCTTGTCGAGGCCGCCCCCTTCGACCAGCGCCCGCCCGGTGCGGACGTCGCCGGTGACCACGTTGAACACGCCGGGGGGAAAGCCGGCTTCCTCCATCAGTCTTGCGAACTCCAGCGTGGTCGCCGAAGCATGTTCGGACGGCTTCACCACTGCCGTATTGCCGGCGGCCAGCGCGGCCGGCAGCTTGTTGCCGAGCAGGGCGATCGGGGAGTTCCAGGCGGTGATGATGCCGATGACGCCCAGGGGCTCCAAGGTCGCATAGTCGAACAGCTGCGGCCGATCGAGCGGGATCACCTTGCCGAAGATCTTGTCGGCATAGCCGGCGAAGAAGCGGAAGGTGCGTGCGACGAAGCGCATCTGCGACCGCGTCTCGCGGACGATCTTGCCATTGTCGGTGGATTCCAGCGTGCCCATCCGGTCCGCATCGCGTTCGAGCAGGTCGGCTAGGCGATGCATCAGCCGGGCGCGTTCCACGCCGGGCGTCTTGCGCCATTCGCGCTCGAAGGCCGAGCGGGCGGCGGAGACGGCAGCCGCCACGTCTTCGGGACCCGCCTGGGCGATCGTCGCCCAGGGCTGTTGATCGAACGGATTCACGGTCTCGAAGCGCTCGCCCGACGCGGGCGCTACCCAGCGGCCGTCGATGTAGAGATCATAGTGGGTAAGCTCTGCCAACCGGATCCCTTCCTTTCCCGCCGATCTAAGCGGGGTCTGGCCCCGGCAACAATATGTTCTCGTCCGGCGAGAATAACCGGCGAGCATGCCGCAACCGTTGGCAATCGGCCTTCACCATGTTCTGGCGATCTCGTGAATGCCGTTTCGCTATTTGCGACCCTCCGCTTTCCGGCGCGATATCGGCGAAAAGCAAAGTGGCAAGGAGGGGAGCCATGGCGAAATCGGAAATGCGCTTCGGCCGCATCGCCGCAGCACTGGCGGCGTTCGGCCTGGGTGCGGCGGCGCCGGCGCAGCAGGCCGAGACGCTGGAATCGATCTGCGGCGAATGCCGGTTCGAAAAGTTCGTGAGCTGCGGCAAATTCCTCGAAGGCATCAATTTCGACCGCCGCGGCCATGCATGGGCGGTGAGCCTCTTCAGCGGCGAGATACTGGAGGCATGGGAGGGCCAGTGCGTCGTCCGCGGCAAGACCGGGGGACGCGCCAACGGCGCCCGCTTCCACAAGGACGGGCGGCTGTTCATCACCGACAATGTGAAAGGAATCGTCACCTTCGATCCCGCAACCGGGGCGATCGCCACTTTCGCAGACAGGATCGGCTATGAGCCGATGGTCAATGCCAACGACCTCATCTTCGATGACCAGGGCGGCCTCTACGTGACGGTGCCCGGTACGTCCCATTTTTTTGAGCGCACCGGCCGCCTCGTCTATTTCCCCGCGGGTTCCGACCGGGCGATGGTCCTTGCCGACCGGCTTGCCTATCCGAACGGGATCGCCATCCATCCCGACGGCAAGTTCGTGACCGTCGGCCTCTATGCCGACAAGACGATCATCACCCTGCCGGCCGCGACCAACCTCGACTCCAGGCGCCCGCCGTTCGTCCGCGCCCATACCGAAGGCGGGATCGGGCCGGACGGAATGGCGATGGACAGCGACGGCCGGCTCTACTGGGCGAACTTTCTTTCGGGCGCGGTCGGGGTGACGGATCCGCGCGGCTTCCCGATCGGCTATATCCGCCTGCCGGACGAGGCGGGGCGCTGGTCCACCAACGTCGCCTTTCACGACGGCTGGCTCTATCTGACCGAGGCGGCACAGGGGGACATCTGGCGAGTGAAGGTGACGACTCGCGGCCAGCCGCTCTATCATCAGCAATAAGAAACGCTCGGGCATGCGTGCTCTGCATGCTGTATCGCGGTTATGATATTTGGATTGCATGCCCGCGGGTCCTACCATCCCGCCTGCAAATCCAGGGGAGAGGCAATTGCAGGTTTCTGGCGGCGAGTACGACTTCATCGTCGTTGGGGCGGGCTCGGCCGGCTGTGCCGTCGCCAACCGTCTGTCGGAGGACGGCAGCCACCGCGTCCTGCTGATCGAGGCAGGCGGCCGGGACAGCAGCATCAATATCCACATCCCCTTGCTGGTCGTGAACCTGCTCAAGGATCCGGAGCATACCTGGCCGTTCGTCACCGAACCGCAGAAGGCGCTCAACGACCGGCCGCAGCTCTGGACGCGCGGCCGTGTGCTCGGCGGGTCGAGCTCGATCAACGGCAATGTCTATGTGCGCGGCGACCCGGCCGAGTTCGACAGCTGGAAGGATCTCGGCCTGCCCGGCTGGGGCTGGTCCGACATGCTGCCCTATTTCAAGCGGATGGAGCGCTATCTGGAAGGTGATCCCGCAACGCGCGGCCGCGACGGGCCGATCGGGGTCACCAGCCTGCGGAATTTCGACGAGCTCGCCGACGCCTATATCCGCGCCTGCGCGGAGGCCGGCTTCGAGGTGGTCGAGGACTATAACGACGGCCATTACGAAGGGGCCGCCTATCTCCAATATTCGACCCGGCGCGGGTTCCGGTCCTCCTCGGCGGTCGGCTATCTGCGCCCGGCCCGGGGCCGCACCAACCTGGAGGTGATGGTCGACGCCACCGTCACCCGCGTGCTGATCGAGGACCGGGTCGCGAGCGGCGTCGAGGTCCTCAGGGAAGGGAGCCTGATCCGCATAGCCGCCCGCAAGGAGGTGATCCTCTCCGCCGGGCCCGTCCAGTCGCCGAAGCTGCTGGAGCTGTCGGGCATCGGCCAGGGCGAGCGGCTGCGCGCCTTCGGCATCGAAGTGGTGCAGGATCTGACCGGGGTCGGAGAGAATCTGCGGGATCATCCCAACACCCGGCTGACCTTCGAATGCGCCAGGCCGATCACCATCAACGACGTGCTCCAGCGGCCCGCGGCCAAGGTTCGCGAGGGGCTGAAGTTCGCCCTGTTCGGCAAGGGGCTGCTGTCCATCTGTTCGGCCACCGCGCATACGGTGATGCGCAGCGCGCCCGACGAGCCGCGCGCGGACCTGAAGCTCCAACTCCAGCCCTTCTCCGGCAAGGACCGCTATGCCCGGCGTCCCCAGGACGGGCTCGATCCCTTTTCCGGCTTCACCGTCGGTGTGATGGGGCTGCGGCCCCGTTCGCGCGGCTGGGTCCATATCGGTTCGGCCGATCCGATCGCTCATCCCAGGATCGATCCCAGATATCTCGACGATCCCCACGATGCCGGCGTGCTGCTGGCCGGCATCAAGGCGGTGCGGCGCCTTACCGGCTTTCCGGCGCTTGCCAGCCTCATCGTCCGCGAGACGCGGCCGGGGCCGGACATCGCCGGCGATGACGGCATCCTCGACTATATCCGCGAGACCACCCAGACCACCTGGCACATCGTCGGCAGCTGCAAGGCGGGCACCGACGACGAGGCGGTGGTCGATCCGGTCCTGCGGGTGCGCGGCGTCGATCATCTGCGCGTGATCGATTCCTCCATCTTCCCGACCATACCGTCCTCGAATACCAATGCACCGACCATCGCGCTTGGCGAGCGGGGCGCCGAGATTGTGCTCGATGCCTGGCGCAACAGGGGACGTGCAGCCGCCTGATGAAGATCGAACGGATAGAGCTTCGTGTCACCGAGCTGCCGGTACGGCTCCAGCGCACCTTTTCCAGCGGCAGCTACGACACCGGCCCGCCGGACCAGTTGCTGGGCAAGCCCGTGCTCGTGCGAATCCATGCCGAAGGCGTGGTCGGCACCGCGCAGATCCGGCCGATCAGCCCGGGGCATTTCGTCGCCGACACGGTGCACAGCGTCCTCGGCGCCATCCGCGACATCTACGGTCCGCTCCTGCTCGGCCGCCGGCTCGCCGATTTCGAGGCGCATGACGCATTGCTGTCGTCGCGCCTTCCGGGCAATCCCGCGGCGCGGGCGGTGCTCGACATCGCGCTCCACGATGCGCTGGGCCGCGCGCTCGGCGTGCCGGTGCACGACCTGCTCGGCGGTTGCGCCCAGTCGGTCATCCCGCTCGAATGGTCGGTGAGCCTCTATGACGAGCCCGAACGCATGGTCGCCGACAGCCTCCGCGCGGTCGAGGAGCATGGGATCGGGGTTCTCTGCCTGAAGGCCGGCGGGAAGGGGGGCTGGCGGCAGGATGTCGCCAATTTCGAGGCGGTGCGGCGCGCGGTCGGCCCCGGCGTGCTGATCGGCGTGGATCCGAATACCGGCTGGTCGGTCGCGGAGACGATCCAGGCGCTGGCCGCCATGCGGGAATTCGACGTCGGCTATTGCGAGCAACCGGTCGAGCGCCGCAATCTCGCCGGCCTCGCCGCCATCCGCGCTGCGTCAGGCGGCGTCCCGGTGATGGCCGACGAAAGCCTCTTCACCGTCCAGGATGCTGCGGCGATCGCGCGTGCCGCCGCCGCCGACGTCTTCTGCATCAAGCTCTATAAGGTCGGAGGGCTGCTCGCGGCGCGGCGCATGGTCGCGGTCGCCGATGCCTTCGACATCGGAATCAATTGCGGCGGCCTTGCCGTGGCATCGCAGCTCGAAGCGGCGGCATCCTGCCATTTCTGCGCATCCGTGACCGAAGGCCGCACCTTCGGCGCCGCCGAATTCGTGTTTGGCGCCGGCGTGCTGGGCGAGGATCCGCTGATCGCCGAAGGTGGCTTCACGATCCGCGACGGCGCGGTCGAGGTGCCGCAGGGGCCGGGGCTCGGCATGACGATCGACGAAGCCGCGCTCGAGCGCATGACCCTGCACCGCGAGGCGATCTAGCCTCCCTGGGCATCCCGCACCGCCTTCCTCACCCTCGAAGGGGCGAGGGTCGGGGCGACCGAGTGGATGAAGTCGAGCAGGAAGGGCCGAAGATAGGTGTTGGGGCGAAGCACGATCTTGATCGTGCTCGACGGCAACAGCGCGCTGGCGTCGCGGATTTCGAGGCCGACGTCGCGATCCCTGTCATAGGTCATGCTCGCGAGGATGCCGATGCCAAGGCCCATGCCGACATAGGTCTTGCACACGTCCGCATCGATCCCGCTCATCACGATCTTGGGCTCGAGCCCGGCATCGGCGAACCGCTTCATCACCTTCCACCGGCCGCTGTAGCGGTGATCGTAGGTGATGATCGGATATCGGGCGATTTCCTCCAGCGTCAGCCTGGGCGTGCTCAGGATCGGGTGTCCAGTCGGCGCGACGATGCAGCGGTGGAGGTCGAAGCAGGGCAGCTTGACGAGGTTGGGAAAGTCGCGAGTCGTCTCGGTGCCGATCGCGAGATCGGCATCGCCCGCCTCGACCATTGCGCAGATCTCCTCGGGATCGCCCTGCTTCAGCACGAGCTTCACCTCCGGATATTTGGCGACGAACTTCTCCACCACGGGAGGCAGCACGTAGCGTGCCTGGGTGTGCGTCGTTCCGATCGTGAAGACGCCCCGATTGCCCGCATGCATGTCTTCCTTGAGTGTCTTCAGCGCGGCGACGTCGGTCGCGATCCGCTGCGCGATGGTGAAGACGATCGTTCCCGGTTCGGTCAGCCCGATGATGCGGTTCCGGGTTCTCAGGAAAATCTCGAAACCGAGTTCCTGTTCGAGCAGCTGAATCTGGCGGCTTACGCCGGGCTGGGAGGTGTGGAGTGCCTCGGCCGCCGCCGAAAGATGATTGCCGTGGCGAACAATCTCAACGACATAGCGCAACTGCTGAAGCTTCAAGCCTCACTCTCCCACCATATGATTACGGTATGCCAGCATGCCGCAATATTTCGTGCGTGTATAGCGTGATCGACTAAGGTGCCGGCAATCGCTGAGCCGGAGAGGGATGACGGCGCCGCCCGATGGAGCGGCTCGGATGCCCTCGTGCGGCCGGTCGCCGGGGCGGAGGCCTCGCGATTCGCGACAGGAAGAAGGGACGCCGATGCCGCCAATCCAGCCTGCCTATGACGTCGTGGTGGTCGGCGGTGGAAATGCCGCGCTGTGCGCGGCGTTGAGCGCTGCCAATGCCGGCGTGCGCGTGCTGGTGCTCGAACGCTCGCCGCTCGAGGAGCGCGGGGGCAATACCGCTTACACCGATGGGCTGATGCGCACCGTCTATGAGGGGGCCGACGACATTCGCGCCTTCTGTCCGGACCTCACCGACGAGGAAGTCGCGGTCAGCGACTTCGGAGCCTACACCGAGGCGCAATTCTACGAGGACATGGGGGAAATCACCCAATATCGCACCGATCCTGACCTGTGCGAGATCCTCGTCACCCGCAGCCGTGAGACGATCCTGTGGATGCGCGACCAGGGGGTGCGCTTCTTCCCGACCTTCGGCCGCCAGGCCTATCGCGTGAACGGCCGCTTCAAATTCTGGGGCGGCGCGACGATCGCGGTCGCCAGCGGCGGGCCGGGGCTCGTCGAGGCCCTCTATCGCGCGGCGGAGAAGAAGGGGGTCGAAGTCCGCTACCACGCCTGGGTGCGCGACCTCGTCCGGGACGGCAACGGCATTGCCGGGGTGGTCGTCAGCCATCCGGACCAGGGCCAGGAAACCATCACCGCCCGTGCCGTGATCCTCGCCTGCGGCGGGTTCGAGGCGAATACCGAATGGCGCGCCCGCTATCTCGGTCCCGGCTGGGACCTCGCGAAGGTGCGCGGCTCGCGCTACAACACCGGGGATGGCCTCGCCATGGCGATCGCCGCCGGAGCCCAGCCTTACGGTCACTGGTCGGGCTGCCATGCCGTGTCATGGGAACGCAATGCCCAGGACTTCGGCGATCTGGCGCTGACGCCCCAGTATCAGCGTCACTCCTATCCGCTGTCGATCATGGTCAACAGCGAGGGGCGGCGTTTCGTCGACGAGGGCGCCGACTTCCGCAACTACACTTATGCCAAATATGGGCAGGCGGTGCTGCGCCAGCCGGGGCAGGTCGCCTGGCAGATTTTCGATTCGAAGGTCACCCACCTGCTGCGAGACGAATATCGCACGCGCCAGGTCACCAAGGTGACCGCCTCGACGATCGAGGAACTGGCCGAGAAGCTGGACGAGGTGGAAGGCGCACAGCTGCTCGCCACGGTCGAGGAGTTCAACGCCTCGGTCAGGACCGACGTCCCGTTCGATCCCAACGTGAAGGACGGGCGAAGCGCGTTCAGCAACGGGGTGCCGCGCAGCAACTGGGCAAACCGGATCGATACCCCGCCGTTCGAAGCCTATGCGGTGACCTGCGGCGTCACCTTCACCTTCGGCGGGGTCCGCATCTCGACCGGGGGCGAGGTCGTCGATGCCGCGGGCCAGCCCATTCCCGGTCTCTATGCCGCGGGCGAAATGGTCGGCGGCATCTTCTACTTCAATTATCCGGGCGCCTCCGGCCTCACCAGCGGCGCCGTGTTTGGCCGGCTGGCCGGTGACAGCGCCGCCGCTTTCGCCCGCGGCCGCGCCGAGACCGGGCCGGACACGTCCACGCAAGAAATGTCGGTCGCCTGACCGACCCGAGCACAGGGATCCCCATGAACGTCAGCACCACCATCGAAGTCCCCGGTCCCACCCGCACGCTGGCCGATTTCGGCGCGTCCCTGCGTTATGAGGATCTGCCCGAGGACATCATACTCCACGCCAAGCAGTGCATTCGCGACAGCCTCGGCTGCGGCCTGTTCGGCTCGCCCAAGCCCTGGACGCGGTCGGTGGCGCGGGTCGTGCAGTCGCTCGGCCAGTCGCCCAGCGCAAGCGTGTGGGGCATCGGGATGAAGGCCGATCCGCTCGGCGTTGCCTTCGTCAACGGCACCGCGGCGCAGGGGTTCGAGCTCGACGACTGTCACGACCAGTCCATGTCCCACTATGGCGCCGGCGTGGTTCCCGCGGTGCTGGCCTCGGCCGAGGGCTTCGGCACCTTCAGCGGTCGCGACGTGATCCTGGCGACGGTCGCGGGCTATGAGATCGGTACCCGCATCGGCAATACGGTGAGCCCGCACGCCTTCCATCGCGGCTTCCATCCCTGCGGCCTCACCAGCACCTTCGCGTCGGCCGCGGCAATCGCCAAGATGCTGGGCCTGGATACCGATCATTATGTCAGCGCGCTCGGGCTGGCTGGCTCCCAGGCCGCCGGGCTCATGGCCTCGCAGTTCGGGGCGATGGCCAAGAGGTTCCATTCCGGCAAGGCGGCGCAGAACGGCATCATCGCCGCGCTCTGCGCGCGCGAGGGGCTGACCGGCGTGCGCGATGTGCTCGAAGCGCCTTATGGCGGCTTCTGCTCCACCTATGCCGAAAAATATGAGCTCAAATGGGCGACGGACGGCCTCGGCGAGGACTTCGAGATGAGCCGGAACGGGTTCAAGCGCTATTCCTCCCTCGCCAGCAGCCAGACGTCGGTCGACGCCATGCGCGCCATCATCGCCCGGGAGGGGATCCGGGGCGAGGATGTGGATCAGGTGCGGATCGGCACCACCAACATGGTCTATGTCCATTGCGGCTGGCCCTATGAGCCGAAGGAGACGATCACGGCGCAGATGAACCTGCCCTACACGGCGGCGGTCACCCTGCTCGAAGGCAATGCCTTCGTCGACCAATATGCCGACGAGAAGCTGCGCGATCCGAAAATCCTCGATCTCGCCCGCCGGATCGAGATCTATGTGGATCCGGAGCTCGATGCCGGCGGCCCGCACGAGATGCGTGCGGTGCGGGCCGAGGTGCGGATGAAGTCAGGCGCGGTCCATCGCGAGGAGGTCATCTATCGCAGCGGCCATTGGCGCAACCCGCTTTCCGACGAGGCGTTGAAGGAGAAATTCCGGGACCTCGCCGGCCGGGTGCTCGAAGCCGGGGCGGTGGCCGAGATCGAACGGATCATCGACAATCTCGAAAATGAGGATGCGCCGGCGCCGAAGCTCGGCCGGCAGCTGCAGCGGGTGCGATGATGGCTCCGACCTTTGCCGAAAGTCTGGCCGAATTCGCGGCGCGGCGATCGGGCCCGGCAATTCCCGGCGACGTGCGCGAGGCGGCGCGCTGGCATGTCGTCGACTCGATCGGGGTCGCGATCGCCGGGGCCAATCCGCAGGAGGAGAGCGGCAAGGCTGCCGCCAGGCTGGTGCAGGCGTGGGGCGCTCCGACGGGGGCCAGCCTGCTCGGGCTCGGCGCCCGCGCACGGCCGGAGCTTGCGGCACTGGTCAACGGGTCGCTCGCCCAGGCGCTCGAAATGGACGACAAGCACGGATCGTCGCTGGCACGGCCAGGCTCGACCGTCGTTCCCGCGGTGCTCGCGGCGGCGGAGACTTCGGGCGCCAGTCTCGGCGACGCGATCGAGGCGACCGCGGTCGGCTATGAAGCGATGATCCGCCTTGGCTTCGTCGGCGGCGACCGCTTCCTCGCCCGCGGCTATCATACCAGTTCGCTGATCGGATCGTTCGGCGTCGCAGCGGCGATCGGCCGGCTGCGCGGGGCGGCGCCCGACCGGATCGTCGACGCCTTCGGCATCAGCGGCACCTTCGCGTCCGGCATCCAGGAATCGACCCGCACCGGATCGACCTCCAAGATCCTGCACGGCGGCTGGGGCGCCCATGCCGGCATGATTGCGGTCGATCTGGCGCTGGCCGGAATCACCGGACCCTCCAGCGTGTTCGAGGGCAAGTTCGGCTTCTTCGAGACCCATCTGACGCCGATCTCCGGCGAACTGGAATTCGCCCGCGCGGGCGAGGGTCTGGGCTCGCGCTGGCATCTGCCGGATACCGCCTTCAAGCCCTATCCCTGCTGCCAGCTTCTCCACGCCTTCATCGAGGCCGCCAGGCAGCTACTCGCGGAATTCCGTGACCATGGGATCGCCGTCGACCAGATCGAGCGCATCCACTGCCAGCTTGCCGAGCCGGGTCTGACCCTCGTCACCCAGCCGCGCGAGCACAAGAAGGCGCCGCGGACGCCGCACGAGGCGCGGTTCAGCCTCTATTTCGGCGTCGGCGCCGCCTTCGCCGACGGCGACGTCGGGCTGGAGACCTTCCTGCCCGATCGGCTCGCCGATCCCGCCATCCTCCGACTTGCGGCCCGCACCGAGGCGTCGGTCGATCCGGAATCCGACTATCCCGCCCATTGCCCGGCGCGGCTGACGGTGGAGGCCGCGGGGCGGACCTGGTTCAAGCACGTGCCCTTCCATCCCGGCTCGCCGGAGGCGGCGCTCGGGCGGGAGGAAGTGCTGGACAAATTCGAGCGCAACACGCGCTGGCACCTCGGCGACGGCTCGCGCGCGGTGGCCGATCGCATGGCGGCGCTGGACGAGGGAAGGGCGGTCGCCGAATTGCTGGCGCTCGCGGACCCGCCCGAACGGCTGTGGAAGGCGTCGTGAGCGCGGATTCCGGACTATTCGATCGACTCTTCATCGGCGGCCAATGGGTCGAGCCGCATAGTGGCGCATCGATCCGCACCATCGATCCCTCGACCGAGGAGGTGTGGGCGGAGGTCGCCGTCGCCGATGAGGTGGACATCGACCGCGCGGTCGCCGCCGCGCGGGCCGCCGTCGACGGCCGATGGGGGCGCGGCACCGCCCCAAGCGCGCGCGGCGCCCTGCTCGCGCGCCTTGCCGATCTGGTCCGGCGGGATGCACGGCTGCTGGCGGAGATCGAAAGCCGCGACAATGGCAAGCCGCTGCGCGATACACTCGGGGAAGTGCAGCGGTCAGCGGACTGGCTGACCTTCTTCGCCGGTGCTGCCGACAAGCTGAACGGCGACCAGATTCCCTATCGCACCGATGCTCTGGCCTATACGCGGCTGGAGCCGGTCGGCGTCGTCGCTGCAATCCTGCCGTGGAACTCGCCCATCTCGCTCGCCTCCTGGAAGCTGGGGCCGGCGCTGGCTGCCGGCAATGCGATCATCCTGAAGCCCGCGGAGCAGACCCCGGCGAGCATGGTCGCCCTTGCGCGGCTTGCCGAGGAGGCGGGCTTTCCCGAGGGGGTGGTCAATGTCCTGCCCGGCGACGGGGCCGTCGGCGCGGCGCTTGCCGCCCATGGCGGGGTCGACAAGATCAGCTTCACCGGTTCCCACGAAACCGCGCAGCGGATCATGCAGTCGGCCAGCGTCAACCTGAAGCGATGCGCGTTCGAATGCGGCGGCAAGTCGCCCTTCATCGTCTTTGCCGATGCCGATATCGAGCGCGCGCTGTCGGTCGCGGTCCACAGCGCCTTCCGGTCCACCGGCCAGTCCTGCTCGATGGCGTCGCGCATCTTCGTGCAGCGGCCGGCATATGATGCTTTCGCCGCCGCGCTCGCCGAGCGGGCGGCGAGCATCCGCGTCGGGCCGCCCTTCGATCCGCGCACCCATATCGGCCCGCAGACCTCGGCCGAGCAGCGCGACAAGACCGAGACCTATATCGGGCTCGGCCGCGAATGCGGCGCTCGCCTGCTCGTCGGCGGCGGCCGGCCGGCGGGCTTCCCGCGCGGCTATTATGTCGAGCCGACCGTCTTCGCCGACGCCGACAACCGCTCGCGTCTCGCCCAGGAGGAAATTTTCGGGCCGGTGACGGCGGTGATGCCGTTCGAGGATGAGGAGGAGGCGATCGCGCTTGCGAACGACAGCCGCTACGGCCTCGTTGGCGGGCTGTGGACGTCCGATGTCGGCCGTGCCCACCGCGTCGCTGCCCGGATCGAGGCCGGGCTCGTGTCGGTGAACACCTTCCGCCCCGTCCATTTCATGCTGCCCTATGGCGGCTACAAGATGAGCGGCGTGGGGCGGGAGAACGGGTTTCAGGCGGTGCGCGAATTCACCGAGACCAAGACGGTGGTCGTCGATCTTGCGACCGAGATGCCTGCCGATCCCTTCGGCGACTGAGCCTCACTGGGCGCTGACGCCGCCGTCCAGCGAGACGATCGCGCCGGTCACGAACGAGGCCGCGTCGGAAGCCAGCCACACCACCGCGCCCGCCATCTCCTCCGGAGACGCGACCCGCTCCATCGGCACTTTCGTCCCGGTCTGGAACCCGACGCCGCTGCGCCTGGCCCGCATCTCGTGGAGGAGCCCGGTATCGACCGGCCCCGGCGCGATCGCATTGACCCGCACGTTGGAGGGCGCGAGCTCGAGCGCGGCCGATTTGGTGAGGCCCGCCACTGCATGCTTGCTGGCGGCATAGGGCCCGACGAACGGCAGGCCCTTGAGCGCCGCGGTGGAGGCCAGATTGACGATCGATCCCTTCCCGGCGGCCAGCAGGTGCGGGATCTCATATTTCATGCAGAGGAAGGTCCCGCGCACGTTCACCGCGAACAAGGTGTCGAAATCGTCCGAGCCATAGTCCTGGATGGCGGCGGCCGCGCCGGGAATTCCCGCATTGTTCATCGCAAGATCGAGGCCGCCGAGCCGGGCCACCGCTTCCTCGACCATCGCGGCGACCCGCGCTTCGTCGCGAACGTCCGCTTCGACGTAACTGACTTCGGCCCCGCATTCTTCGGCGATGCCGCGCGCCAGTTCGTCGCCTCTGGCCTGCGACAGGCCGGCGACCACCAGCCGGGCGCCGGCCTTCGCGATCGCCCGGGCGCAGGCCAGGCCGATGCCGCTGTCCGCGCCGACGACGAGGGCGCGCCGGTCGGCCAGTGAGAAGGGAGAGTCGGTCACCATATTCCGCCTTTATGCTCGTGCCCGGAACAACCCTGTGTTCGGCTTCCGGCCGCGACTGCCGGGTTAGCAGGGCGAATGCCTGCGGGGGAAATGCCGGGCCGGCATGCTGGCAGAGGATTTCGGAATAGAGCGCGGACATGTTCAACGCCGCGACGGGCGGCTATGCCGGCGCCGTCCTCTGGTCTGCGGGTGATGTCATGAAGATCGGGATTCTGGGTGCAGGGAATATCGGCGGCAACCTGGCGCGGCTGCTCGGTCGGGCAGGGCACGACGTCAGGCTGGCGAACTCGCGCGGGCCGGAGACCATCCGGGATCGCGCGCGGGAGGCGGGCGCAACGCCGGTGACGGTCGGGGACGTCGTCCGCGACGTCGATCTGGTCATCGTGTCGATACCGCTGGGCGCGATCGAAAGCCTTCCCGGGAACCTGTTCGATTCGGTTCCGGCCGATGTGATCGTCGTCGATACCGGCAATTACTATCCCGGCCTGCGCGATCCGGAGATCGCCGAGATCGAGGCCGGCATGCCCGAAAGCCTCTGGGTTTCGCAGCGGCTGGAGCGGCCGCTGGTGAAGGCCTTCAACAGCATCGGCTTTCCCAGCCTTGCCGGCGGGGGACGGCCGACAGGCTCCCCCGGACGCATTGCCCTGCCGGTGGCCGGAGACGATCCCCGCGCCAGGGCGGCCGTCATGACCCTGATCGACGAGATCGGGTTCGACATCGTCGATGCCGGCGCCCTCGACGAATCCTGGCGGCAGCAGCCGGGTACGCCCGCTTATTGCACCGACCTGGATCGGGGAAGCCTGGTCAGCGCGCTGGCGATGGCCGACCGTGCGCGGGCACCGGAACGTCGCGACCGTTTCATCGAGGAGATGCGCGCGGCCATCCGGGAGGGGCGCCCGGTCGATCTCGTGGCGCTGGGACGCTCCGTCTACGGCGCGCCGGCGCCCGGCGCCGGCCCGTCCTGACCGCTTCGGACGGGCAGGGCTCAGCCGGTCCGGTCGGACCGCCTGCGAAGCTCCGTTCCCGTCCGTTTCTCCATCCCGGCGATCATGCAGCTCACGCTGCTGTCGGCGCCCTCGCTCGTCTCGATCTCGCTCCAGATGTCGGCGCTGTGCTTCGACACCGGCAGGTCGACGCCGGCCTCGTCCGCGACACGCATGGCGATGCCGATATCCTTGACCATCAGGCCGAGCTTGAACGGATCGTCGAAGGCGCGGTTGAAGATCCGCTGCTGGAAATGCGTCCGCGCGACCCAGGAGCCGCCGGTCGAATGGTTGAGCACGTCGATCATCGTGTCGGGATCGAGCCCGGACCGCACCCCGGCGAGCAGCGCTTCGCCGGTCGCCATGAAGGTGACTGCGGTCACCAGATTGTTCAGCGACTTCATCACATGGCCGGCGCCGAGCGGGCCGAGATGATAGTGGCGACTGCCCATGATCTCGAGCAGCGGGCGCACCCGCTCGACGTCCGCGTCCGCGCCGCCGACCATGAACACCAGTTCCCCGGCGATCGCACCGGCTTCGGCGCCGGAGACCGGCGCGTCGACCATGGAGGCGCCGCGCTGCGCCAGGGTGGCGGCCGAAGCGCGTGTGAACCAGGGTTCGGACGAGGATGTGTCGAGCAGCAGGCTCCCCGGCTCCATTGCGGACGCCAGGCCACCTTCCCCGGTGAGGACCTCGTTCACCGCCTTTCCATGCGGAAGCATGGTGATGACGATGTTCGCGCCGCGGGCGGCGTCGCCCGGGCCCGATGCCGCCGTCACCTGCGGGAATTCGGCGGCAAGCTGCTCGCCCCGCGTGGGATCGAGATCGTATACCGACATGACATGGCCCGCTGCGGCGAGGTGCCGCGCCATCGGCAGGCCCATCACACCCAGGCCAACGAAGCACAATTTTGGCAGTGTCAAACCACTCTCCTGAGGATGTTTCCGTCAGATAGGATGCACGGGGACCCGGCGATCCGCCCCCCGCGATGCAGGGCTTCAGCCCTGGATTTCGGCGCCGCTCCAGGCCTTCAGCAGGGCATCGAGCTGGCGGTCGAGGCCGCTGATGTCGCAGCCATATCCCGCCGCGGCGGCAAGGCTCTCGACCGTGACCTTGTTGAAGCGCAGCACGATATCGTGGACCACCCGGAGCCCCTCCGGGGTCAGCTTCAGGAAGAGCGAGCGCCGGTCGTTCTCGTCGGGGATCCGCTCCACCAGCCCAAGTTCGTACAGACGATCGACGCGATAGGTGATCGCACTGGGACGCATGTGGAGCGCCCGCCAGAGATCGGACGGCCGCACCGGCCTGTCGGCCCGTTCGCGCCGGATGATCATCAGCACGCTGACGTCGACGTCGCTGAGCGAAAATTCGTCGGCTATCCGGTTGTAAATCCGGCTCGAGATCAGGTTGATCTGGTACAGCTTGATCTGGACGGAGAAGGCCTCGACGTCCAGCTTGCGGATGTCCTTCTTCCAGTCGCGGACGACCTCCTCGATCGTGCCGTTCATCGCTGCATCGAGTTCGGTCACTGCAATCCTCCCCGTTCCGCCGGACCGGCTGCCCCCGCACCCGTCTGCGCCCCGCCCGCTGGCCGGTGCCCTGGCATGCCGCCATGATGCGCCGCCCTTAGCGCGACGTTTCGAATAATCAAAATTTGAAACAATTCCAAACCGCTCCTGTCGTCGGCGAGCCTATCCTGGGACCGCGCGCCATTCCCTCCCGGGGAGGCCGATGGCACGCGGCGCTATCCGACTTGGAGCAAAATTGTTTTTGAATTGCAATTATCCATTTCCCCAAATACCTCATGTGAAAAGACCGAGAAGGAGGAATGATGCCGGGGCTATTGCGGACATTCGGGGCTCTTTGTGCAGCCGGACTTGTTGTTGGCACGGGGGTGCAGGCGGCGGACGGCGCGACGCCTTCGCTCACTGCCGAGGACATCCTCGCCATCAAGCAGCTGACGGCTCGCTATGCGCATCTGGTCGATCACTGCGTCAACGGCGGCTACGACTATGCCGATCTGTTCACCGAGGACGGTAGCTTCGGAGTCACCGATGCCTGGGATCGCGATGGAACGGTCTGGGCCCGCGGGCGCGAGCAGCTGGCGCGGGCCGGCGGCGGCGGACCGGACGGATGCCGCCCGCGCAAGCCCGGAACGCCGGGGTACGGGCTCCATCACATCGTCACCAGCGAGGTCGTCGAGCCTGCCCCGGGCGGCGCGGTCGGGCGGTCTGTTCTCATCACGCTCGGCGTCGATGGCACGCCGGGCAGCGTGGAATGGCAGGGCGGCTATCAGGACCGCTACGTGAAGACGGACAGGGGATGGCGCATCCAGCAGCGATGGCACGTCTGGCCGAATTACCGGACCTCGAAGCAGCTCGAAAGGCATCCGCTGCCGCCCTCGCTGCTGCCGCCGCCAAGCGACGAGGACGCGCAATGAGCCGGGTCGCACCGGCCGCAACGCACCGAAAGGGAGAGGTCATGAAGAAACGGGTCATTCGGTTGGTCGCCGGTTCGATGCTGGCGGGTGTTCTGCTGCTGCCGGGAGCGGCGCGGGCGCAGTTCGGGGATCCCGGCGTCCCCCAGATGCGCGGCGACGGGCCGCCGCCCGCAGCGGCTCCCTTCCGGATCGAGAAGCTGGATCCGGCACTGGACGATCTGATCGCGCCCGATGCCCGGCCGGTCGAACTGGCGCGGGGCTTCGGCATCAACGAGGGGGTGACCTGGGTGCCGGACGGCGGCGACGGTTTTGTGCTGGTGAGTGGCCTCGTCGACAATGTCGTCTACAAGGTGACGCTCGACGGCAAGGTGACGGCGCTCATCGAAAAGGCCGGTTTCTCCGGGGAGGATCCCGGCAACACCGGCTTCCAGACCCGCGCCGGGCGTTCCCACGTGCTCCTCATCGGGCCGAGCTGCACCGGGCTCGATTCCCAGGGACGCATCATCTGGTGCGCGGTCAACGACAACCGGCTGATGCGGCTGGAAAGGGACGGTACGCGCACCGTCATCGCCGACAAGGGCCCGGACGGGAAGCATCTGCTGAGCCCGAACGACATCACCGTCCTGCGCGACGACACAATCTATGTCGCCACCAACCAGTTCGGCTTTCGCAACGGCAAGGTGCCCGAGGGCTTTCTCGAAAGCGGCATCTGGCGGGTGAAGGACGGCACGCTCAGCCTCGCCCTGTCTGCGAAGGACCTGGGCGGCGTTCCCAACGGCATTACCGTCTCGCCGGACGAGAAGCACATGTATCTCAGCGCGCAGTTCAAGCTGCTGCGCTACGACATCCAGCCGGACGGCACGCTCGCCAACCGCAGGGAGCTGGGCGAGGGCGAGGGGATCATCGACGGGATGAAGGTGGACCGGCTCGGCAACATCTATTCCACCGGCGGCGCCGGCCCGGGCGTGGTCCGCATCACCGCGCCGGACGGCCGGGTGCTGGGGCTGCTGCGCCTGCCGATCGACGATTCCGAACCCAAGAGGCAGATCTGCGCCACCAACGTCGCCTTCGGCGGCAAGGACGACAAGACCCTGTTCATCGCCGCATGCGATGCGCTCTACAGCCTGCCGATGAAGGTGTCGGGGATCGCGCAGGGCCCGCGCCCCTGATCCGGCGGGCGGGCTTCCTCGTCCGCCAATTGCGCAAAAGAAACGGCCGGCAGATCCAGGGGGAACTGCCGGCCGCCGTTTCTGACGACCATTTGGGGGAATGGCGTCAGAAATTCCGCCTGAGCGTGAGCGCCCATTCGCGCGGGCGTCCGGGGGCGTTCCAGGCGAAACCGATCGAGGGGATGAAGCTGAGGTCCGCGTTGGAGGTGTAGTAGAGCTTGTCGGTGAGGTTGGTGACCTCCAGCGCCGCTTCCCAGTCTCGGTCCGGGCTGCGCCAGGCGAGCCGCGCATTGGCGACGGTATAGCCGGGGAGGCGGCCGGTCGCGCGGGCCGTGTTGCTGGAATAGACCGCGCTCGTATAGGCGACGTCGACGCGCGGCGTCAGGCTGCCGACCTCGCCCAGGTCGATCTCATACTGGGCGCCGATGCTCCACTTCCACTTCGGCGAATAGGGGCGGACGTTCACATTGCCCGCGGCCGGATTGACCTTCGTATATTCGAAGTCGAGGTAGCTCACCGATCCGTCGATCAGGAATCCGTCGACCGGCTCGGCGTTGAACTCGGCTTCGACGCCCTTCACTTCGGCATCGCCGGCATTGGAGACGACCGCGCAGGACGGGAAGGAGGAGATCTCCGGGCAGGTGAGCAGCGTGAACTGCACGCCCTCGAGCTCGGTGTAGAAGGCGGCCAGGTTCAGGCGAAGCCTCCGGTCGAACAATGTGCTCTTGAGTCCGACCTCATAGTTGGTGACGGTTTCCGGGCCGAACGGCAGCGCCTGCTCCGGCGCGAAGGGACGCGGCGTGTTGCCGCCCGAGCGATAGCCGGTGGAGATGGTCCCATAGGCCATGACGTCGGGCACAAGCTTGTAGTCGGCGCTGATCGACCAGTCCCACCGCCCGTCATTGTAGCGGCTGACGACCGTGTTGAGCTGCTCGAAGCCGGGGGCGGGATCGCCTTCCGGCGTGAAGCGCCCGTAGCCGAAGCTCTTCTTCTCATGGGTGTAACGCACGCCGCCGATCAGGTTGAACGCCTCGGTGACGTGCCAGGCCACATTGGCGAAGCCGGCGGTGGATTCGTTGTGGATCCGGTCGTTGCTGACCAGGTCGTAGCTCGGCGAATTGTAGATGAAATATTGCCGCGGGCGGTAGAGACCCTTCCGGTGAAGGTAATAGCCGCCGACCGTATATTCGATCGCCCCGTTCGCCACGTCGCCGCTGAGGCGGAGTTCCTGGCTGAACTGGGAATTGTCGATGTCCTGCAGGTCGAGGCCGAGGGGGAGCGGGGAGCCGTCGACGTCGCCGGCCCATTTGACGCGGAAGTGGCGATAGGCGGTGATCGACTTGAGGCTGAGACCCTCAGTCAGCTCGAGGTCGATCGTCCCCGCGGTGCCCCAGCCCTTGTAGTCGAAGTTCGGGTCCACGGTCAGCGGACGGGTCTGGACGCCGCCGATCAGCCCGCCCGGCATGTGGAAGGTGGCATAGTTCACATAAGGATCGGTGGGTGTGAACCGGGAATCATAGGGAACGCCGTTGAGGCTCACGTTCGGGCTGGCGTTGTTGGTCCGGGTGTAGACGGTGGCGCCCGGTTCCGACTTGTCGCGGATGAAGTCGGCGCTGAGGTTGATCTCCAGCCGGTCGGCCGGAAGGATGCGCAATGCGCCGCGGGCGGCCTTGTAGTCGCTCCCGCCGAGCGTCCCGAGCTTGCAGTCGTTGTTGGTGGCGAAGCTCGGCAGCCCGCTGCCCGGATGCGCGCAGGCATAGTCGATCCGCTTCACATGCCCGTCCTGGTCCTTGGACGTGCCGCTGATCCGCGCGAACACGCGGTCGGGAACGATGGTGAAGTCGCCCGAGGCGCGCAGTTCGAGCCGGTCGCGGCTGCCGTAGGTCACCATCGCATAGCCGCCGGTGCCCTCGGGCCTGCGGGTGTAGAGCTTGACGGCGCCGCCGATCGAGTTTGCGCCGGCGGTCGTTCCCTGCGGGCCGCGCAATATTTCCACGCGGTCGAGGTCGAGCAGGTCGAACACGGCGCCGACGGTGCTCGTGTAGAAGACGTCGTCGATATACATGCCGACACCGGGCATGAACGCCGGATGCGGGTCGATCTGGCCGCCGACGCCGCGGATGCTGGCGGCGATCGACGGGCCCCAGACGCCGGCTTGGGCCTTCATCACCACATTGGGGGCCTGGGCGGCGACCTGGTCGATCGTCGTCTGGCTGCGGCGTTCCAGCATTTCGGAGGTCACCGCGGTGATCGCCAGCGGCGTGTCCTGGACACGGGTGGTGCGGAACTGGGCGGTGACGACGATGTCGCCGAGCCCAGATCCGTCGTCCTCGACGGCTGCCGTTGCGCTGTCGGCCGGAGGTGCGGCCTCCTGGGCCTGAGCCTGGGTCGGAGCTGCGACGGTGAGCAGAAGCCCCAGTGAAAGCAGGGAGGTCCCTCCCGCGAAGTGGCGAACGGTCTTCGCCCCGTGACCTGACATTGCAATCTCCCCTCGAAAGACACGCTCCGTTGTCCGGAATCGGCGGCTGGATCGGGGGAGCGTGCTTCTTCACCCGTCACAGCCTTTGCGAGTCAATTAAGTTCGCATTTCGAAATTTTTGTCAACAGCAATTTATGGATGTCGTACTAACCGTCGTGGTCCGCCAACACCTCCCTCCGGCCGCGGCGAACCTCAGTCGGATCCCGCCGTGATCGTCTCCTTGAGTGCGTCGGGCGAGAACAGCTCGACATTCTCGAGTTCGGGCGCGAATTCGGCGCCCATCATCACGAACAGCATGCGGCATTTCCTGCCGCTGCGATTGACCCACGCGTGGTTGGTCCCGCGCTGGACTACCGTGTCGCCCTGCCTGAGCACCACTTCGACGCCGTCGTCGAGGATCAGGCACATTTCGCCTTCGATCACATAGGCATAGTCGATGGTGTTGGTGCGGTGCATCCAGGGCTCGGGCTCGCCCGTTCCCGGCGTGCTCTCGAGGATGCGGAAGCGCGTACCGCGATCCTTGATGGTGAAGTCCAACTCCTCGCCGATCGGGTCGGGCTCGGCGGGCGCGATCATCGGCGGATATGCGCTGGTCGCCCAGATGTCGCCCAACGACATGCCGGGGCGGCCGAGCGGGTGGACCCGGGCCTCGCCATCGCTGAGGACGACCGATCGCCCCTTCGCGTCATGGCCGGTGACGACGCGCCTGATCTTCTGGGTCATGCCGCCTCCTCACTGGCCCAGTTCGGTGACCGCGCGGCGCTTGCGGAACTTCCAGCGGCCGTTCTCGCGCACCAGGGAATCCTCGTAGAAGCCCGCGCGGACAACCTTCGGCTTGCCTTCGCCGTCGCCCGCCACCCACATCCAGCGGGACCTTGCCGTCGCCGTGTCGCCGTCCAGGTCGATGTCGAAGTTCGCCATGATGTGGTGCGCCTTGGGGAACTTCCCGGTGGCGTTGGCGAACAGGTCGTCGAGCATCTTTTTGATGCCGGCGGGCGTGCTGGCCTGGCCAATGCCGCCGCTCCATTCGCCGTCGGCGGCGAACAACTCCGAATAGGCCTTGGTGTCGCGGCCATCGAGGGCGCGGCCATATTCGAGCAGCAGTTCCCGGATTTCCTCCTTATCCTCCAGCAGACGCAGTCTTTCCTCGATGTTCGCCATATTTCCACCATGGTTGGGAAAGCAGGCCGGCCGGACGCCTGCTCGTTCGGTTATTGGAGTTGGGCCGGTTTGTGTCCGGTAAAATAATTCGAAAACCGAAATGAACGTCAAGAGAAATTTTCACTTGTCGTAAAAGCGGCTCCCCGCTTATGCATGGGCCAGGGCGGAAACCGCCGAGCCACGGGAGGGGTGAGTGTGAGCGCGACGGACAGCGGCGCCGCGGGACGTGCGGCCATGAGCCGGGACGTCCGGCCGGCCTCGACGGCATGGGTTGCCCTGGCCATCCTCCTGCTCGTCTACATCCTCAATTTCATGGACCGATGGGTCATCACCATCCTCCTCCAGCCGATCAAGGAGGAGCTGCTGCTGACCGACTGGCAGCTCGGGCTGCTCAACGGCTTCGCTTATGCCGTGCTGTCGAGCGCTGCTGCCATCCAGCTCGCGCGCTGGGCCGAGGTCCACAACCGGGTTCGCATCCTCACCGCCTGCATCGTCTTCTGGTCGGCGCTCACCGTGCTCTGCGGCATGGTGACCAGCTTCTGGCAGCTGGTGCTGGCGCGCATGGGCGTGGGGGCGGGGGAAGCGGGTGGGCTGCCGTCCTCGCATTCCCTTCTTGCCGACTATTTCCCGCCGGAGCGGCGGGCGCTCGCGCATTCGATCTACGGCCTGGGGCTCCCGATCGGCGGGATGCTCGGGATGGTGCTCGGCGGCATCCTCGTCGATCTCGCCGGCTGGCGCTCGGCTTTCATCGTCGTCGGCCTTCCCGGTTTCCTGGTGGCGCTGATCGTCTGGTTCGGCCTCAAGGAGCCGCCGCGCGGTCGCTACGATCCGCCGTCGCGGCAGGAGGATGCGCCGGGGCTGCTGTACGTCGCGGCGAACCTGTGGCGGCGGCGGACGACGCGCCACATCCTGATCGGCCTCACCCTCGCGGTGCTGATCGGCAACACGGGGACGTCCTTCCTCGCCCCCTACATCATCCGCCGCTTCGCCCTCAGCTACTCCGAAGTCGCCCTGCTGGTCGGCGCCACCAACTTCCTCACCGCGGCGATCGGGATGATGGCCGGCGGCTTCCTCACCGATCGGCTCGGGCGCACCGACATCCGCTGGTACATGTGGATTCCGGTGTGCGGGATCCTGATCGCCATCCCGTTCAACCTCGGCGCCTATATGCAGGATAGCGCGCTGGCGATGGCGCTGTTCCTGGTGCCCGCGGGCCTCGTCATCCCCACCTATCTCGCTCCCAGCTTCGCGACCCTCCACAATCTGTCCCAGCCGCGGGCGAGGGCCACCGTCACCGCTATCGCCGGCATCTGCATGGGCATGATCGGCGCCAGCGTCGGCCCGCTTCTCGGCGGCATTTCGATCGACGTGCTGAGCGAGCATCTGTTCGCCAGGGCCGGCTTTTCCGATTTCGTCTCGGCCTGCCCGGGCGGCCTGCCGGGCCCGCAGTCTTCGGCCGCCGTCGCCGGCCTGTGCGCGCCCGTGCTCGCCAGGGCCACCCAGATCTCCCTGCTGTTCTGGGCGCCGCTGATGGTCTGGCCCGCCTTCCATTTTTGGTGGGCGTCGCGCACGATCCGGGGCGAGGAGACGGCCTGAGCGGAGGGGGCAGGCGGTTCCTCAGCCGCCCTGGCCGTCCTCGAACAGGCAGGCGAGCCGCAACCGGATCCGTTCCAGCACCGTCGCGCCTTCGAGATCGGGCTCGAACCTCTGCCCGGTGATCGTCTCGAACGCCTCGGCATAGACCGCGGCGGTGCCGAGCACGAGCTCCTGCGGGATGGCCGGGATCGGATCCCTGTAGGGATCGCACCGCTCGGCGACCCAGGCGCGGACGAAATCCTTGTCGAAGCTTTCGGGCCGCTCGCCGGCCTCGAAGCGCGCCGCATAACTTGCCTGCTTCCAGTAGCGGCTGCTGTCCGGCGTGTGGATCTCGTCCGCCAGCACGATCTGCCCGTCCGCGTCCGTTCCGAACTCATATTTGGTGTCGGCCAGGATCAGCCCGCGTTCCGCCGCCATCGCCTGCCCGCGCGCGAACAGGGCGAGCGCGGTGGCATGGAGCTCCTCCCATTGCGCCGGCGTCAGCAGCCCGCGCTCCAGGATCTCGGCCGCGGACAGCGGCTCGTCGTGCCCTCCGTCGAACTCCTTGCTGGTCGGCGTGACGATCGGCTCCGGCAGCTGCTGGTTGTCCCGCAGCCCGTCGGGCAGGGTGAGGCCGTACATGGCGCGCCGGCCGGCCTTGTAGAGCGTCAGGATTGAGGTCCCCGTCGCTCCCGCCAGATAGCCCCGGACGACGATCTCCACCGGCAATATGTCGAGCCGTCGGCACAGCAGCACATTCGGATCCGGATAGTCGAGCACATGATTGGGGCAGATGTCCCCCATCTGCTCGAACCAGTAGCGCGCGGTCTGGGTCAGCACCTGGCCCTTGAACGGGACGCTGCAGAGGATCCGGTCGAAGGCGCTCAGCCGGTCGGTCGCGATGATCACGCGCCGCCCGTCGGGCAGGTCGTAATTGTCGCGCACCTTGCCGCGATAATGGTTGGGAAGCTCCGGGATCGTCGCGTCCTCGAGCGTCCGCGTCGCAAAGGCGGCGAAATCGTGGGACGGCATGGCGTGACTCCGGAAATGGGGGAGCGCGCTTCCTAGCCGGGGATCGCATCGTTCGTCACGCTGGATAGTGCGGTGCGGCGCCCCTCATTCCGCGGGCACCAGCAGCGGCTTGCCGGGTTCGACGATATAGGTCGCCAGCTCGGAGGCCGGGCCGCGGGCGACGTTGGTCACCGCGTGGACCGTGCCGTGCGGGATGAACAGGACCTCGCCGGCCCTCACCGTCACAGGTTGCCGGCCGTCAAGCCGGTATTCGAGCGCGCCCTCCAGCACATAGACCAGTTCCTCCCCCGGATGACTGTGCCGTGCCGCACGGGCCCCGGGCGGGAAATCGACCCGGACCTGGATCGCCTCCCGTCCGGAAGCGCCGAGCGGCTCGCGTAGCAGGTCCGTGCGCCCCAGCCCCGGAAGCAGGTTCGGTTGGGCCGCGGGCGGCGGCGCCGGGCCGGCTGCCGACAGCAACAGGGGCACGGCGAACAGCCAACCGCGCGGCATTGGCGAATGCTCCTCGATCCTGGCAGCCTAGTGGCGGATCGGCGCGAAGCCGGCTCGCACCTCCTCGACGAACAGCTCCGGCTGCTCCCATGCGGCGAAATGCCCGCCCTTGGGCAGCCGGTTGTAGTGGATGAGCTTCGGGAATGCCCGCTCGCACCAGCTTCGCGGGGCCTGGTAGAGTTCGTCGGGAAACGCGCTGACCGCGACGGGAACGGTCACGCCCTGCGGCACGAAGAAGGCGAGCTTGTTCTCCCAGTAGAGGCGGGCCGAGGACACGGCGGTTCTCGTCAGCCAGTAGAGGGTGATATTGTCCAGCACGTCGTCGCGGCCGAGTCCCTCCTCGACCCCGTCGAACGTCCGCGCGATCATCTCATAGCTTCGGATGTCGTGGTCGAGGATCCAGGCGGCGAGCCCGACCGGGGAATCCTCCAGCGCATAGAGCGTCTGCGGCCGCGTCGCCATTTCCTGGGCATAGGCGACATCCTTCGTGAGGAAATAGGCGAGCGCGTCATAGGCCGGGCTTTCCTCCGGCCCCAGGTTTTTCGGCTTCGTGTCCGCCTGGATTGCCTGGAAGATCTCCGGCGGCACCGCCGACGGCATGTTGAGGTGGATCGCCTTCACCCGGTCGGGCGCCAGCACCGCCAGTTGCTCGGTCACCGGATCGCCCCAGTCCCCGCCGGAGGCGACGAAGCTCGAATAGCCCAGCCGCTCCATCAGTTCGGTCCAGGCGCCGGCGATGCGGATCGGGTCCCAGCCGGTTTCCGCCGGCGTGCCGGAGAAGCCGTAGCCGGGCATCGAGGGGATGACGATGTCGAACGCGTCTTCGGCGCGAGCGCCGTGTGCGACGGGGTCGGTCAGCGGTTCGATGATCTTGAGCTGCTCGATCACCGATCCCGGCCAGCCGTGGGTGACGATCAGCGGCAGCGCATCGGGATGGGGCGAACGGACGTGGATGAAATGAATGTCGACCCCGTCGATCAGGGTGACGAACTGCGGCAGCAGGTTCAGCCGCGTCTCGAAGCGGCGCCAGTCATATTCGGTCGCCCAGTAGCGCGCCAGCGCCTGGATCGTGGCGAGCTGCACGCCCTGGCTGGCGTCCTCGACGAGTTCCCGTCCGGGCCATCGGGTGGCGGCGATCCGGTGTTTGAGATCGGCAAGCTCTGCGTCGCTGGCATGATAGGCGAACGGCCTGATCGTCTGCTCGTCCGCCGCCGGGCTGACGATTTCGGCGATGATGAGCGAGTCTCCCGGCGCCGTCCCCGACGCGCGGGTGGCGACCGGAACTGGCTTCAGTTCCTCGGAGGGCTCGGGAGTCGGCGGGGGCGAAGCGGGCATGGTCGATCTCCTGCGGGAGGGGGCGGCGCGCGGCACGGCGGGCGGCGTTCGAGCCGCATCTGCCCTGGCCGGAGTCGTCTCCGGCATGGGTCTGGCAATTGGGAGGGAACACAGGACGCCAACGGTCACGAGGGCATTCGCCGGACGCGGGATGCGTACTGGCGGCCTGCGGCTGCACTGCCGGGGTGCGTGCCTGATTTCTTGAACGAATCGGCTGAACTGGCACGAACCTGCGATTGTATTTCGCGGTGCGGGGGCGCAGGGCGAAGGCGAGGTGGGCGCCGATGCAGATGCGTGGGCCAGTCCGGAATCGATCGCCTGGGGCGCTGGCGCCCTGGCAGCTGCGCCGCGCGATTCGCCTTCTGCTGGCGGCGACCGCAAGCGGCTGTTCGGTCGCGAGCCTCGCGCGCGCTTGCGGGCTTTCCGCCAGCCACTTCGCCCATGGCTTCAAGGCCGCCACCGGGGTTCCGCCGCACCGGTGGCTGCTGCTCCATCGCCTGGCCTGCGCGCGCGACATGATGCTCGCCGGCACGGAAAGCCTGTCGTCGATCGCCGTCAGCTGCGGCTTTTCCGATCAGAGCCATCTCACCCGCGTCTTCCGCTCGGAGATGGGGTGCAGCCCCGCCGCCTGGCGGCGCCAGCAGCGGGCCGGAGTCAGTGCGCGGGAACTGGCTGACCTGTCTCTCGAATAGCGTCCTGCTTTCGCCCGTTCACGGCTTGTGGCGGCCGCTCCGCTTCCCCGGCCGCGGTTCGCTCCGCTTCGGTCCCGAGGGCCGGTCCCGTCCGCCCCGATAGGGGCGGGGGCGGTAGGCGGGAGAGGAGGGCGGCCCCGCCCTGCGATTGTCGCGTGCGGTCTCGCGCGGTCCTTCCGACGGGGCGATGTGCACATTCTCCTCGCCCTCGGCATCCGCGGTGCGGCGGAGCGCGGCGGTGAACCGACCGGCTATGGCGCTGGGAACCTGGAAATGGGTCTCGTTGGCGCCGATCCGGATTGCGCCCACTTCGTTGCGGGTGATGTGCCCGCGCCGGCACAGCAGCGGCAGGATCCACCGGGGATCGGCATTCTGGCGCCGCCCGATGTCCATGCGGAACCAGACCACGTCCTCGAACCCGGGACGGTGCCGCTCCCGCTGCGCCTCGCGCCGGGCATCGGCGTCGTCCCCGATCAGTTCCTCCGGCCGGGGCAGTGCGGCGCGGTGCGCGCGGACGAGCTGCGCGGCGATTTCCTCCGGGGATCTATCTGCCAGCAGCTTCTGCGCCAGCACCCGATCTTCCTCCTCGATCTCGACCGGGCCGAGCAGCGCCGCCAGCAGCCGTTCCCGGTCCTGCGTCCGGATCGAATCCGGGGTCGGCGCCGCGATCCATTCGGCCTGGATCCGGGCGCCGCGCAGCATCCCCTCGACCCGCCTGCGCCGCGGATAGGGGACGATCAGCACCGCAATGCCCTTGCGGCCGGCGCGTCCGGTCCGGCCCGACCGGTGCTGGAGAGTCTCCGCATCGCGCGGGATCTCGACATGGATGACGAGGCTGAGGCTCGGCAGGTCGATCCCCCGTGCGGCGACGTCGGTGGCGACGCAGACCCGTGCGCGCCGGTCGCGCAGCGCCTGCAGCGCCTGGTTGCGTTCGGACTGGCTGTGCTCGCCGGAAAGGGCGACGGCGTCGAAGCCGCGTTCCTGCAGCGTGGCGTGCAGCCGGCGGACATTGTCCCGCGTCGCGCAGAACAGCATCGCCGTCTCCGCTTCGTGGAAGCGCAGCAGGTTCACCACCGCCGCCTCGATCTCCGCCGGCGCGACCGTCACCGCCTGATAGAGGATGTCGCCATGGCCACGATCGTCCCCGACCGTCGAGATCCGCAACGCGTCGCGCTGGTAGCGCCTGGCCAGCGCGGTGATCGGTCGCGGCATGGTCGCGGAAAAGAGCAGGGTCCGCCGCTCGCCCGGCGTCGCGTCCAGTATCTCTTCGAGGTCCTCGCGAAAGCCCATGTCGAGCATTTCGTCGGCCTCGTCGAGCACCACCGTCTTCAGCGCGGAAAGGTCGAGCGCGCCGCGTTCCAGATGGTCGCGCAGCCGCCCGGGTGTTCCCACCACGATGTGGGCGCCGCCGTACAGGGCGCGTCGCTCCCTGGAAGGGTCCATCCCGCCGACGCAGGTGGCCACCCGGGCGCCGGCCATGCCGTAGAGCCATATTATCTCGCGGCTGACCTGGAGGGCCAGCTCGCGGGTCGGGGCGATCACCAGCGCCAGCGGAGCGCCGGGCGGTTCGAGCCCGCCGTCCTCCCCGAGCAGGTCTTCGGCCATGGCAAGGCCGAAAGCCACGGTCTTGCCCGAGCCGGTCCGGGCGGAAACGATCAGGTCGCGGCCGATCGCCTGCGGCTCGAGCACTGCGGCCTGGACGGCGGTCGGTTCGGCATAGCCGCGCTCGGCCAGTGCCTGGCCGAGGAGGGGAGGAAGGTCTGGAAAAGGCATCGAACTCACGAGTCTTGGCGCCATGGGCGGCGGCGGAAAAAGCGGGATTGCGCAGCAGCCGCTTCGTCGCCCGGGCCGGTCGGGTCTCCTCTCCGCCGGGTGGGCCGATCATCTCGACGGCTCCGGCGCCCCATACAGGTTTCCAACGCATTTGGCTTCCCTTGTTTTCGCGGGAATTTTCGGCGGCCGCCGATCGGGGCGGAAGTCCCTATCTCCCCGCGCCCTCTTCCTGTACTGTCGCTGGAAAGCCCGCTGGCGCGGCCAGGGAGAATCCTCCTTCGCCGACCGGCACATAATGACGGGCGAATGGGGAGGCGGACATGAAGGCAGTGCACCGGGCGGTGGGGCCGGCGGCGTTTGCGGCGGTCCTTTTCTCGCCGGTTGCCGCCAGGGCCGAGTCCCAGGAAAATCCACTGCGCTTCTTCGAGGGCGTGACCGAGGGTGTCAGCACCGTCAAGCAGCTCCTGAAGAAACCGTTCCGCGCCCGTACTGTCGGCCACGGAACGATCGGGCCGGACGGGTCGCTCGAGCTCGTGCAGCAGGTGGAAGAAGAGGGAAAGCCGCCCAAGAGCCGCCGCTGGCACATCCGCCAGGTTGCTCCGGGGCGCTATTCCGGAACCATGTCGGAGGCCAGCAGCCCGGTGGTCATCGAGGCGATCGACGGCCGCTATCGGTTCCGGTTCAGGATCAGGGGCAGCCTGGCGGTCGAACAGTGGCTGACGCCGCTGCCCGGAGGCAGGTCGGCGCGCAGCGCGCTGACGGTCCGCAAGCTCGGAGTCGCCGTCGCGCGGTCGGAAGGACTCATCACCAGGATCCGGTGATCCCGCGGCCTGGCGCTTAGCGGCCCGGCGTATGCGTCCCGCGCAGGGACTGTCCTGCAGTCTCGACCAGGAAGACCACCGAAATCAGGCCGATCATGCAGGCCGCCATCATGTAATAAGCGGGGACGAGGGTCGATCCCGTGACTCCGATCAGCCAGCTGTTGAGCGCCGGAGCGGTGCCGCCGAAGAGCGAGGTGGAGATGTTGTAGGATATGGCGAAACCGGCGAACCTGACCGGTGTCGGGAACATGGCCGGGAATGTCGCCGAGATCGTCGCCAGCTGGGGCACGAACAGGAGCCCGAGCAGGGCGAAGCCGAAGATCGCCCCCATCGTGCCGGTCTCCATCAGATGATAGGCGGGGATGACCGCGATGAAGAGCGCAATCAGGGAGAAGTACCAGAGCGGCTTGCGGCCGACCCGGTCGGAGAGCCTGCCGGCGAAGGGCAGGAAGACCATCAGACAGCATGCCGATCACCGGGACGATCAGCGCCCAGTTCGTCGAAAGGTCCAGCCGCCGCTGCAGATAGGTCGGCATGTAGCTGAGCAACGTATAGTTGACGACGTTGAGGGCGACGACCATCCCTCCCATGACGAGCAGCGGCTGCCAGTAGTGGTGGACGAGATCGAACAGTTCGGCCCCGATGCCTTGTTCCTTCTGCCCCTTCGCCTCCACCTCGCGGAACACCGGCGTCTCCTCCACCTTCGAGCGCAGGTACATGCCGACCAGGCCCATCGGTCCCGCAACGAAGAAGGGGATGCGCCAGCCCCAGTCGCGCATCGCATCGGGCCCGAGGAACAGGGAGGAGCCGAGCATCAGCAACGCTCCCAGCGAATAGCCGGCGAGGGTGCCCACCTCGAGGAAGCTTCCGTAGAAGCCGCGCCGGTCGTCCGGCGCATATTCCGCCATGAAGGTGGCCGCGCCGCCATATTCGCCGCCGGTGGAAAATCCCTGCACCGAGCGCGGAGGCGGCGATCGCGCGCCGCAGCGTGCTTTCCGGAATGGAGCCCTCCGGCGGCCTCGCGGCCGTTTTCCCGGGCCCCACGGTCGTGGCGGTCATCGGACTCTCCTGTCGTCGTCATCGGGCAAGGGGGGCTGTCCGTCGTCGACCAGGGCGGCGACGGGCGTGGTCCTGGGGAGCGCGCGATAGGGCTGCTGTTGCTCGAGCGGGACCGGCGGACGGGCGGCCTGGCGCCAGAAGGCGAAGATCAGCGCTGCTCCGGCGCAGGCGGACAGGGCAGCGAACAGCCCACCCGGCCCGGCAAGGGTCATCGTTCCGGCCGCCAGCAGGGGGCCCGCGGCCGCACCGAGGGAATAGAGCAGGACCAGCACCCCGCTCGCCGGCACGCGCAGTGCGGGCGCCAGATGATCGTTGGTATGCCCGACCGAGAGCGGATAGAGGGCGAAGCTGAGGCCGCCGAAGGCCGCGGCGAGCATCAGCTGCACGGCGCCGGATGCCGCCAGCGCAAGCGGCAGCGTCACCGCGAGGCAGCCGGCGAGGGTGATCACGATGATGCGCCGCCGGTCGAAGGCGTCGGACAGGCGGCCGAGCGGCCATTGCAGGACGACGCCGCCGAGGATGACGACGGTCATGAACAGGGCCGTGTCGGACACCGACATGCCGATCCTGCGGGCATAAGCGGCGCCGAGCCCGTAGAAGGCGCCGAGGAAGATTCCGCTCACGATCGCGCCGACGAAGCCGAGAGGAGACGCTCGGTAGAGCCTTCCGACCGACAGGAAGCGATGCTCCTGGAGCGGCGGTGCCGACATGCGCGTGAGCGCCACGGGAATGACCGCCAGCGAGATCGGGATCGACGCGAGTACGAAGCCGATCGCCGACGTGCCCGAACCCAGGTTCAGCAGCTGCTGGCCCGCTGCCTGGCCGAGATAGAGCGCGCTCATATAGGCGGCGAGGATGGTGCCGCGGCTTCCCGCCTCGCCGCGGTCGTTCAGCCAGCTCTCGAGGCAGACGAAGACGCCCGCGACGCAGAATCCGTCGATCAGCCGCAGCACCGTCCAGAGCGGGGCGGAGTGCAGGAGCGCGTAGCAGAGTGCGGTCGCGGAGAAGAGCGAGACGAAGGCGGCGAACGCCCGTATGTGCCCGACCCGGTTGACGATCGTCGGCACCCGAAGCGATCCGGCCGTGAGGCCGGCGAAATAGGCGGTCGTCAGCAACGCGATGGTGAAGGCATCGGCCCTTGCGTTCTGCAGCCGCAGCGGGATCAGGGTCCCGAGGTAGCCGGCCCCGATCATCATGATGAAGATTGCGGCGAGTATGCTCCGTACGCTCAGGATCGTCTGGATCATTCCCGTCCAATGTCGGGCGGCGCCCCGCGTTCCTCTGCGGCGGGTTTTCCCCTTGCCG
>Ga0182748_1000614_pt1 | contig 37832 bp, 34 predicted proteins | sample eDN3rd37CKraftOP_FD_128877 | JGI IMG/M metagenome (GOLD analysis project Ga0182748, IMG submission 128877) | Enriched Organic Plus compost microbial communities from Emeryville, California, USA - eDNA 3rd pass 37_C Kraft OP (version 2) (version 2) ... | reverse complement strand
GGAGGGACGACGATGACGGATATGGTGAAGGCCACGCGCCGTGGCGCGCTCGGAACGATGGCCGCGGGCGCGATGATCGCCGCGACCGGCCTGCCGGCGGCGGCGCAGGGCGCACGCAAGACCCTCGTGCTCGTGCACGGCGCCTGGCATGGCGGCTGGTGCTGGCGGCGGGTGTCCGACCTGCTCGAGCAGAAGGGCCAGAAGGTCTACGCGCCGACGCTGACGGGGCTCGGCGCGTCGTCGCATCTCCTGAGCAAGGACGTCAACATCTCCACCCACATCAAGGACGTCGCCAACCTGATCACGTGGGAGGACCTCTCCGGCATCGTGCTGGTCGGTCACTCCTACGGCGGGATGGTGATCAGCGGCGTCGCCGAGCAGCTCGCCGGCAGGATCGCCTCGATCGTGTTCCTCGACGCCTTCGTGCCGGCGAACGGCGACAGCGTCGTCGGCACCGCCTCGCCCGCGTTCAAGGACATCATCGCGGCGGCGATCAAGCGCGGCGACGCGGCGCTCAAGCCGCCGCCGGCCGCCGTGTTCGGCGTCGCCGAGGCGGACCGTGCGTGGGACGAGGGCAAGTGCACGCCCCAACCGATCGCCACCTACAGCGAGCCCGCGGTCTACACCGGCGGCCGCGACAAGATCGCGAGGAAGACCTACATCCGCGCCACCGGCTACAAGAGCCCGGCGTTCGACGCGGTGCTCGCCAAGCTCAAGGCCGACAGCGCGTGGAAGACGCACGAGATGACCGCCGGCCACGACGCGATGGTGATCCAGCCGAAGGAGCTGGCGGAGCTGTTGTTGCAGGAAGTGTGAGGGGCGCGCGTGCGGGCGACCCGCTCAGACGTGCCAATCAATGTACTTGATTAAAGTGGCTCCCCGGGCCGGATTCGAACCAGCGACCAACCGGTTAACAGCCGGTTGCTCTACCACTGAGCTACCGGGGAACACGCGCGGCGTATAACAAGGCCAGCCGCGTTTGCAAAGCGCAATTCCCGGTGGGTACCGCGGCGCGGGTGGAAAGCGTGGCAATGGCGCGCGAGCCCCGGCCTACGCGAGGCCCGGGGTGTGCGCAGTCCGCTGTGCGCGAGCCCCAGCGTGCATCAGCGCCGCGCGTCGAAAACCCGGTGGCGAACGGCCCCGCAGGACTGCTCCCGCGGGGCCGCCGCGTGCGCCACCATGGGCCCGCCTGATCGCGGCTGCAGGCCGGATCCAAGGGCGGGAGGATCCGATTGCGCCGCGACGCAGGAAGGCCGTCACTCATCTAGATAGGCATTGCGAGGGCGATCGGCGAGGGTGCGTTCTCGTGCCCCGTTTCCCGCGTTTGGGATAGATAGCGGCGCTCGCTTGCACGAGCCGGCGGCGCTAGCCCACCGAAATCACGATCTTACCGAAGTGCTGCGCCGACTGCAGATAACTGAAGGCGGCCGGCGTCTCGTCGAAGGGAAATACCTTGTCGATGACGGGCTTGAGGCCGTTGGCCGCCATGGCGCGGTTCATCGCCTCGAACATCTGGGTCGAGCCGACCGAGATGCCCTGCACGTTGGCGCGCTTGCCCAGGATCAGCATCGGGTTGAGCTCGGCCTGGCCGGTGAGCACGCCGATCATCGAGACCTTGCCGTTCATGCGGATGGCGCCGAGCGAGCGCGCCATGGTGCCGGCGCCGCCGACCTCGACCACGGCGTCCACGCCGCGCCCGCCGGTGAGCTCGACCGCGGCCTTGTCCCACTCGGGCGTGGTCTTGTAGTTGATGCCGTGCGCGGCGCCGAGTTTTTTGGCGTGCGCGAGCTTCTCGTCGCTGGAAGAGGTCGCGATCACGCTCGCGCCCATCATGCGCGCGAACTGCAGCGCGAAGATCGATACGCCCCCCGTTCCCTGCACCAGCACGGTGTCGCCGGCGATGACGCGGGCATGCTCGACGAGCGCGTTCCAGGCGGTGACGGCGGCGCAGGGCAGGCTGGCGCCGTCCTCGTAGGAGAGATGCGCGGGCAGCTTCACGACGCCGTCCTCCTCGAGCACGACGTAGTCCGCCAGCATGCCGTCGATGCTGCCGCCGAGCGCGCTGCTGTGAGCCTCGGGGCCCGCGGGCCCGCCCATCCAGCGCTGGAAGAAGCAGCCGGCGACGCGGTCGCCCACCTTCACGCGCGCGACGCCGGGGCCGACCTCGACCACCTCGCCGGCGCCGTCGGAGAGCGGGATGAGATCCGCCTTCACCGGCGCGCGGTAGCGCCCGAGCACGATCGCAAGGTCGCGGAAATTGAGCGAGCAGGCTTTGACCTTCACCAGCACCTGGCGATAGGCCGGCTTGGGTTGCGGCAGCTCGACCTTGACGAGCGCATCGATGCCGGTGGCTTTCGGGAGCTGGTAGGCGCGCATGCGGGATGACATTGGCGTTTCCGTGGGGAGCGCCGCCACTCCTGACGCGGATGACCTTCGTCACTCCGCTTCAGGCTGGGTTGGGAGCATGATCTTTCCGAAAACCGGTACCCACTTTTCGGGATCAAGCTCCAGGGCGGCCGTTATTTGTCAGCTTACCGGGTTATAGGAGTGAGTGGAGGCCACGGCCGGAATTGAACCGGCGTAAACGGTTTTGCAGACCGCTGCGTAACCACTCCGCCACGTGGCCAACTGCTTGAATCGCACTTGAAATGTTCGCTAAGCAGGCCCGCTGCTATACAGGAAGCCCGCCGCAGCGGCAACACGCGCCGCAAGCTTGCGTTTTCGCCCACCCTGGCGCAGAAGGCAGGCGACGCGCTGGTGCCGCGACCGTGTTTCGCGGGATCACGCGCCCGACCACGCCTTGCCCGGATATCGCCGCCGATGACCGACTTCGCTACCGCGCGCCGCATGATGGTGGACGGCCAGGTCCGTCCCTACGACATCACCGACCAGGGCGTGCTCGCCGCCATGCTGGCAGTGCCGCGCGAGACATTCGTGCCGCCGGAACTGGCGGGCATCGCGTACATCGACACCGACGTGCCGGTCGGCAAGGGACGCCGGCTGCTCAAGCCGATGGTGCTGGCCAAGCTGCTGCAGGCCGCCGTGGTGGGCGAGGGCAGCAAGGTGCTCGTCGTCGGCTGCGCCACCGGTTACGACGCCGCAGTGCTGGCGCACATGGGCGCGCAGGTGACCGCGCTCGAGGAGGATGGCGCACTCGCCGCGCAGGCGAGGCGCGCGCTCGCCCAGGCCGGGAGCGCCGTGAATGTGGTCGAGGGCCCGCTGACGGCGGGCTGGAGCGCGGACGCGCCCTACGATGCGATCCTGGTGTCGGGCTGCGCGGAGGTGATGCCGCCCGCGCTGTTCGACCAGCTCAAGGACGACGGACGCCTCGTCGCCGTCATGGGCGAGGAGCCGGCCTGCCACGGGATGATCTTCCGCAAGACCGACGGGATCACGAGCGGACGCTCGTTCTTCGACGCGGCCGCGACCCTGCTGCCCGGCTTCGCCAAGCCGAAGGCCTTCGCCTTTTAGGCGAGCATCGCGCCTCAACCACTCGCGGGCGTGCTCGGTTCGGTCCGCAGAGCGCCGCGGGCGGATGCGCGCCGATTCGCGCCATATCGGTGCTCGCGCGCGGTCGCGCAAGTGTTGCCGCGAAGACCCATGTGCCAGTTTTCTCAAGGAGTTCTCTAGGGCTAGCGGCGTTTGGGGTTTCACGGCACCGGCAAACTGCGTATGCTCGCGCCTCAATCGATGGGGCTTGGCGCTTGGGGGATTCTACCGTCCAAGCGCGTACTGATGCGCCTGAAGGAAACCGTGGCACGCCGCGCGCGTGCGATGGGCTGGAAATAGACGGCGTCGGGGTGCGGGGAATGTCGATAGCAAGCGGACGGACGATCCGGTCGATCGCGGTCTGCGCAGTTGCGATAGCTGGCACCCTCGGGTCGTCTCACATCGCGCATGCGCAGCCGCTCGAAACCGCGCTTGTACAGGCGTACCAGAACAACCCGAGCCTCAACGCCCAGCGCGCCGCCCTGCGCGCCACCGACGAAGGCGTCGGCATCGCGCTGTCAGGCTACCGGCCGCGCATCAGCGCCACCATCAGCCAGGGCGCGACCGGGCTCGACATCGGCTCGCGCGGCGCCAACGGCGTGCGCAACGGCGAGTTCTCCAGCCTGCAGCCGCAGACCTACGGCGTCACCGCGACGCAGACCCTCTACAACGGCATGCAGACCGGCAACCGCACGCGCCAGGCCGAAAGCCAAGTCAACGCGGCGCGCGAGACCCTGCGGCTGACCGAGCAGACGATCCTGCTCAACGCCGCGACCGCCTACATGAACGTGCTGCGCGATACGGCGATCCTCGACCTGCAGCGCCGCAACGTCGAGGTGCTGCAGGAGCAGCTGCGCCAGACGCGCGACCGCTTCAACGTCGGCGAGGTCACCAAGACCGACGTCGCCCAGGCCGAATCCCGCGTGGCCGCCGGCCGCTCGCAGATGCTGCAGGCCGAATCCAATCTGACGACCTCGCGCGCGACCTACCGCCAGGTCATCGGCGTCGATCCGGGCAAGCTCTCGCCCGGCACGCCCGTGGACCGTTTCTCGCCCAAGACGCTGCCGGGCGCCGTCGAACGCGGGCGCGTCGAGAATCCCAACGTGACCGCCGCCGCGCTCGGCGTCGACGTCGCGCTGCTGCAGGTCAGGATCAACGAAGGCGCGCTCTACCCGACGGTGACCGTCACCGGCGGCGTGCAGAAGCAGCTCGACGTCTCGCCCGTGATCCCCTCGCAGCTCACCTATTCGGTGCTCGGCACGGTGTCAGTGCCGCTCTATCAGGGCGGCGGCGAGTACGCGACCATCCGCCAGTCCAAGGAAACGCTGGGCCAGCGCCGCATCGATCTCGACACCCAGCGCGACGCCGCGCAGCAGTCGGTGGTGCAGTCCTGGGGCCAGCTCGAGGCCGCCAAGGCGCAGATCATCGCGACGCAGGCGCAGGTCAACGCGGCCGAGACCGCGCTCAACGGCGTGCGCGAGGAAGCGCGCGTCGGCCAGCGCACCACGCTCGACGTCCTCAACGCGCAGCAGGAACTCGTCAACGCGCGCGTCTCGCTGGTGACCGCGCAGCGCGACCGCGTGGTCGCGTCCTACTCGCTGCTCGCCGCGACCGGTCGGCTGTCGATCACGGCGCTGGGCCTCAAGACCCAGGTCTACGACCCGATGACGCACTACCAGCAGGTGCGCGATTCGTGGTTCGGCGTGCGCACGCCGGACGGCCGCTAGTTCTCTCCCGTTCTCCCGACCGCGACCGTTTCCGCTCCCGTCGACGCGCGGGCGTGCGTCATGCCGTGCAGCACGCGTTTGCGCGAGCGTGCGTGACGGCGGGTTCGGACCGAAAGCGGACGCGAAACGAAGTCGTGGATGGCGCGCGGCGGCACTGGTGGCGCGCTTGCGTTCATGCCTAACATGCCATAGTCGCGTAATGTGGGGTAATAAGAAGCACGCGATTGATTCGCCGTACTATTTAGCTCTGGCTGATTAGCTCTGGCTGAATGAGTTCCGGCTGAAACGTTCGCGGGCGACGGGACAGTACAATGACGCAGGCGGCCAAGGCGCAAGAGCCGTCAATGGAGGAAATTCTCGCCTCCATCCGACGGATCATCGCCGACGACGATGCAGGCAAGTCGAAGCCCGAGGCCGCGCGCGCTCGCACCCCGACTCCAGCACCGGCTCCGCCGCAGCCGGCCGTCGCTGCCGCCCCGCCACCGCCTCCACCTCCGCGAATGGAAGAGCCGTCGCCGGTGGTGGACGAGCCGCCGGTGCCGCCTCCGGTCGCGGAGTTCGAGCCGCCGCCACCCCCGCCGCCACCACCCCCACCGCCGCCCGAGCCCGAACCCGAGCCGGTCGCGGATGTGCTCGACCTCACCGAGGAGATGGTCGCGCCGGCCCCGCCGGCGTTCCGCAAGATCGAGCCGGCGCAGGACCTCGCCTTCGAGCCGCCGCCGCCCGAGCCGGAGCCGATGCCCGAGCCGGAGCCGATCCCGGAGCCGCCGCAGGCGACCGTGGAAGTGGCCCGCCGCCAGTTCCATCACGAGACCGGCGACGACCGTTCGCTGCTCTCGCCGTCGACGACGGCCGCTGTCGACGCCGCGTTCAACACGCTCGCGAACACGGTGCTGGTGCAGAACTCGCGCACGCTCGACGACCTCGTGCGCGAGATGCTGCGGCCCATGCTCAAGGCCTGGCTCGACGACAACCTGCCGAACATGGTCGAGCGGCTGGTGCGCGCCGAGATCGAGCGCGTCGCGCGCGGCCGCGGCTAGCGCGCCGTTCCGTCCGTCAACCGGTCCGAGCCGTGCCGGGCGCTCACCGCGCCTTCGCCGCCACGCGGCTGCCGAACCACGCGCCGGTCGCGATCAGCACGCAGCCCGCGACGACGAACGCCGGCACGGCGCCGGCGCGGTCGAACACCGGCGCGATGATGGCGACGCCGGCGGTCATGCCGAGATAGAGCGCCGCCGAGAAGATGCCGACGGCGGTGCCGCGCGCCTGCGGCGACATCTGCGTCGCGTTGGTCTGCAGCGTGTTGTGCAGCATGTAGAAGCCGAGGCCGAGCAGCACGACCGCGAGCGGCGTGATCCACCACACCGGCGCGGCCGCGAGGATGAAATAGCCGACGCCGCAGGTGGCGCCGCCCCACGCCGCGAGCCCGCGCTGGCCGAGCCGCCCGACGAGCTGCGCCGACAGGAAGCTGTAGATCAGCCCGCCGATCGCGAACATGCCGATGACGAGCCCGATCGCGGTGAAGCTGAGGTCGAACACCACGTGCAGGTAGGCGCCGACATAGGCGAAGGCGCCGAACATGAAGCCGTATTCGATCAGCGCGGCGAAGATGACGGTGCGCGCCCACGGGTTCGACAGCACGATCTTGTTGTCGGCGACGAGGCCGCGCGAGCGCGGCGCGTTGCCGGCGCTGGCGTGGGTGAGGGGATTGACCGCGAGCTCGCGCACGAGCCCGGCGGCGGCGAGCGCGAGGAAGGCGGCGAGCACGAAGAACACGCCGCGCCAGCCGAAGATGTCGCCGAGCACGCCGCCGGCGGCCTGGCCGAAGAGCTGGCCGGAGATCTGGCCGCTCAGATAGCGCGCCAGCACCTGCTGGCGCCGCTCGTAGGGCACGACGTCGCCGATGTAGGCCATGCCGAGCGGAATGATCCAGGAGGCGAAGGCGGCCGAGGCGAGCCGCGCCAGCGTGAGCGTGGTCAGCGACTGGGCGAGGCCGCACAGCGCGACGAACACCGCGGCCACCGCGCAGTTGACCGCGCAGGTGCGGTACTTGCCGAAGCGGTCGCCGACCGGACCCATGAAGAGCTGCAGCGAGCCGTGCACCAGCGTGTAGCCCGACACGATGATCGAGGCGACGCCGACCGAGACGCTCAGGTCGGAGGCGATCTGCGGCAGCAGCGAGTCCGCCGAGCGCACCATCGCCTGGCTGGCGAAGCCGGCGACGGCCAGGAACACGATGGCCCGGGTGAGGGACGGCGGGGCGGACGAGGGCGCTGACAAGGAGCGGGACCGGGGACTGGCGATTGCGGGATGGCTCGTTTGGCCCCGACCGGCGTTGACAGTAAGGGCATCGCAAGGTTTCTACGCGCAAAACCATTGCCAGCACCATGATTGAAAAGACCTACCAGCCAGCCGATATCGAGGCCCGCATCGCCGCGGCCTGGGACGACGCACAGGCGTTCCGCGCCGGGCGTCCAGACCGCCGCACGGCCGAGCCGTATTGCATCGTGATCCCGCCGCCGAACGTGACGGGCTCGCTGCACATGGGCCACGCGCTCAACAACACGCTGCAGGACGTCCTGTGCCGGTTCGAGCGCATGCGCGGGCGCGACGTGCTGTGGCAGCCCGGCACCGATCATGCCGGGATCGCCACCCAGATGGTGGTCGAGCGCCAGCTCATGGAGCGCCAGGAGCCCTCCCGCCGGGAGATGGGACGCGCGGCGTTCCTGGAGCGGGTGTGGGCCTGGAAGGCGGAATCGGGCGGGACCATCGTCAACCAGCTCAAGCGGCTGGGCGCGTCCTGCGACTGGTCGCGCGAGCGCTTCACCATGGACGAGGGCCTGTCCAAGGCCGTTCTTAAAGTTTTTGTGGAGCTTTATAAGGCGGGCCTAATCTACAGAGACAAAAGGCTCGTCAACTGGGATCCCAAGCTCCTGACCGCGATCTCGGACCTCGAGGTCCAGCAGGTCGAGGTCAAGGGGCACCTCTGGTACCTGCGCTATCCGATCGAGGGCCGCGCCTTCGATCCGGCCGATCCTGCGACCTTCATCGTCGTCGCCACCACCCGGCCCGAGACCATGCTGGGCGACACCGCGGTGGCCGTGCACCCGGACGACGAGCGCTACAAGGAGCTGGTCGGGCGCCACGTGATCCTGCCGCTGGTCGGGCGCCGCATCCCGATCGTCGCCGACAGCTACTCCGACCCCGAGAAGGGCTCGGGCGCGGTGAAGATCACACCGGCCCACGACTTCAACGACTTCGAGGTCGGCAAGCGCCACGACCTGCCGCAGATCAACGTGCTCGACGTCGAGGCGAGGCTCGACCTTGCGGCCAACGAGGCGTTCCTCGCGGGCCTGCCGTCCTCGTCCGCGCTCGAGGAAACGCTGGCGCTGCATGGCACCGACCGTTTCGCCGCGCGCAAGAAGATCGTCGAGCGGCTGGAGAGCGGCGGCTATCTCGAGAAGATCGAGCCGAACACGCACATGGTCCCGCATGGCGACCGTTCCTCGGTGGTGATCGAGCCGTTCCTCACCGACCAGTGGTACGTCGACGCCAAGACCCTGGCGAAGGAGGCGATCGCTGCCGTGCGCGACGGGCGCACCACGTTCGTGCCGAAGAACTGGGAGAAGACTTACTTCGAATGGATGGAGAACATCCAGCCGTGGTGCGTCTCGCGTCAGCTCTGGTGGGGCCACCAGATCCCGGCGTGGTACGGACCCGACGGCACGGTGTTCGTCGAGCTGAGCGAGACGGAAGCGAAGGCCGCCGCCCGCGCGCACTACGGGCGCGAGGAGGCGCTGCGCCGCGACGAGGACGTGCTCGACACGTGGTTCTCCTCGGGCCTGTGGCCGTTCTCGACGCTGGGCTGGCCCGAGAAGACCCCCGAGCTTGCGCGCTACTACCCGACCAGCGTGCTGGTCACCGGCTTCGACATTATTTTCTTCTGGGTCGCGCGGATGATGATGATGGGCCTGCACTTCATGAAGGAGGTGCCGTTCCACACCGTCTACATCCACGCGCTGGTGCGCGACGAGCGCGGCGCCAAGATGTCGAAGTCGAAGGGCAACGTCATCGACCCGCTCGGCATGATCGACGAGTACGGCGCCGACGCGCTGCGCTTCACGCTGGCCTCGATGGCGGCGCAGGGCAGGGACATCAAGCTCTCGCCGCAGCGCGTCGAGGGCGAGCGCAATTTCGCGACCAAGCTGTGGAACGCGGCCCGCTTCGCCGAGATGAACGGCTGCGCGACGGTGCCCGGCTTCGATCCCGCCTCCGCCAAGGAAACGCTCAACCGCTGGATCGCGCACGAATGCGCGCGCACCGCGCGCGAGGCGACCGCGGCGCTGGAGGCCTATCGCTTCAACGAGGCGGCGCTCACGGTGCGTGCGTTCGTGTGGAACGTGTTCTGCGACTGGTACCTCGAGCTGGCCAAGCCGGTGCTCACCGGCGCGGACGGCCCCGCCAAGTCGGAGACGCAGGCGATGGTCGCCTGGGCGCGCGACGAGATCCTCAAGCTGCTGCACCCGTTCATGCCCTTCATCACCGAGGAACTGTGGGCGGTGACGGCGCCGGCCGCGGGACGCGGACAGGTGCTGGCGCTCACGCCCTGGCCCACCCATGCCGGGCTCGACGACGCGGCGGCCGAGGCCGAGATCGGCTGGGTGGTCGACCTCGTCACCGCCGTGCGCTCGATCCGCTCGGAGATGAACGTCGCGCCGGCGGCGCAGCTTCCGCTCGTGCTGGCCGGAGTGCCGGCGGAAACCCGCGCGCGGGCAGAGCGTTGGGCGGAGTTCCTCAGACGGCTGGCGCGCCTGAGCGAGATTTCCTTCGCCGACCGCCCGCCGGAAGGGGCCGTGCAACTGCTCGTGCGCGGCGACGTCGCCGCGCTGCCGCTCAAGGGCGTGGTCGATCTCGCGGCCGAGCGCGCGCGCCTGGAGAAGGAGCGCGCCAAGGCGGACGCCGACATCCAGCGGGTGGACGCCAAGCTGTCGAACCAGGACTTCATGCGCCGCGCGCCCGAAGAAGTCGTTGACGGGGAGCGCGAAAAGCGCGAGTACGCTCGCCTGCGGCGCGTGAAGATCGACGAGGCGCTCGAGCGCCTCAAGGCAGCGATGTAGCCCGCCGCACTGCATTTTTTGACTAGTGCATTTTCAAGCGAGGGGGCTCGCGATGACGACCTTGCCTGCGGCGACGGCGGCCGAACCGGCCGCGCGAAACGTCGAACTCCTGAAGCAGCGATACGCCCGTTGGGCCGAGACCAAGGGCAGCAGCGTCGACGAATGGATGACGTTCCTCGACGACAACATCAAGTTCGGTTCGCTCGCCGGCGGGGCGGCGCACGTCGCCTACATGAACAACTACTCGAACAAGGACGCGCTGCGCTCCTATTTCGACGGGCTCGCCAAGAACTGGGCGATGATCCACTACACGGTGGACGAGTTCGTGGCGCAGGGCGACATCGTGGTCGTGCGCGGAAACTGCGCCTGGCAGAACAGGCGCACGCAGAAGGTCTGCTCCACGCCGAAGATCGACTTCTGGCGCTTCCGCGACGGCAAGGCCGTGGAATATTTCGAGTACTACGACACGGCCGGCGTCCACGCCGCGGCGGCCGACTGAACGGCGGGCCGGCCAAACAGGCCAGGCGCGGGCTACGCCGCCGCGTTCGGGCTGCTCAGGATATGGCCTTTGGGCGGAAGCATGACGCTGTCGAACGTCTGCGTCAGCGCCTCGCCCGAAAAGAACGCGACCGCGAGCAACGGCGCCGTTCCGACATTGCGCAGATCGTGCCGCACGTCCTTGGGCAGGACGAAGATGCTGCCCGGGCCCGCCGCCCACGAGCCATCGTCGCGCAGCAGCTCGCCGTGGCCGGCGATGATGTACTGCGTCTCCTCGAGGCTGTCGGTGTGCCAGCCGAGATGTCCGCCGGGCGCGATCGAGAACGGGACCACGACCGTGTTGTCCGCGCCCTTGCCGCCGTAGCATGCGAACGCAGCCGTCCAGTTGATGGACGCATCGTCGGGGCTCGATATGGAGAGCATCTGCAGCGTGCTGACATCGACCGGGTTCATCGTCGCCTCCTGGGACATGGCCGTGGGTGGCCATTTCCTAGGCCGGCGCCGAAGCGGCGGCTTGTTGTGAATTGCTGTTGAAGCGCAGCGCCGGCCGCGCGCCGCCTGCGACGTGTTGTGCGAAGCGGCGATCGCATATTCAGAATTCCTTGCGCGCAACGGTGCAAATTGAAGAGGATCGGCAGCAAGTCGATCCATGGACAACGGGACAAAGAGGCATGCGCATCTTTCTGGCCGGTGCGACCGGCGTGATCGGGCGTCCGCTGGTTCGCCTGCTGGCGGCCGCCGGCCACGAGGTGACGGGCACGACGCGCTCGGCCGCCAAGGCCGACGCGCTCGCGCAGGCCGGCGCCAAGGCGGCGGTGGTCGATGTGTTCGACGCCGGGGCGCTCGAGGCGGCGGTCGTCGCCGCACGCCCGGAGGTCGTGATCCACGAGCTCACCGACCTGCCGGACAGTTCGAACGCAGACGCCATCGCGGCCTCGCTCGCGGCCAATGCCCGCATCCGCATCGAGGGTACCGGCAACCTCATCGCCGCGGCCAAGGCGGCGGGCGCGCGGCGCATGATCGCGCAGAGCATCTCCTTCATCTACGCGCCGGGGCGTGAGCCGCACGTCGAGGACGATCCGCTGGTGCCGCCCGACACCATTTCCGCGCGCGGCGTTCATGCGCTCGAGAGCGCGGTGACGGGAACGCCCGGGCTCGAGGGGATCGTGCTGCGCTACGGACGGCTGTACGGACCGGGAACCTGGGCCGAGAAGTCGACGGGCCGCGGCTTCCTGCACGTGGACGCGGCGGCGCAGGCCGCGCTGCTGGCCCTCACGCGCGGCGGGGCGGGCATCTACAACATCGCCGAGGACGACGGCGAGGTCTCGATCGCGAAGGCGCGGCGCGAGCTCGGCTTCGATCCGGCGTTTCGCGCCGGGAGCTGACGAGGTCAGGCGGACGGGCGCCAGGCCGGCTCGTTCTTCTGCTCGTAGTCGCCGAAGGCTTTTTCCAATCCGCCAAGGACTTCCGCGGCAGTCTCAAACATCGCCTTGAGCTGCGGCTCGTCGACCGCCGCGATGTCGTCGCGCAGGTGCTGCTTCAGCTCGCGCAGGCGCTGCTGCATCTTTTGGGTATGATGGTGTGGGTCTTTGCTCGCCATGGCGCTCTCCGCATTTGGGGGATGTCGGTGAACGCGCGGTGACCGCCCGGGTTCGTCAGGCGGCCGTCATCGGCTTGCTCAGGAACGGCGAGCCTTTCAACCCGTAGCGCCAGGGCAGGTCGATCGCCTTGGTGATCCCGATGCGCGGCCCGGCGATCACGTCGGCGGTTCCTCGGCGCGCGAGCAGGACGAACGGAGGATCGTCGAGCGGCAGGCCGTTGTGGGCTCCGCTCACGCCGAGCGCCTGCGTGAGCTTGCCCGGGCCCGAGCAGAGGGCGCGTTCGTCGCGCAGGCCGCGCCGGCGGCGCATGCGTTCGAGCCCGTCCGTCGGCGCGAGCGCGCGGAGCAGCACGGCGCTCGCGCTGCCGGCCGGCTCACAGACGAAATTCAGACACCAATGGATGCCGTAGGAACGATAGACGTAGGCGAAGCCGGGCGGGCCGAACATCACGGCGTTGCGCGGCGTCGGGCCGCGATAGCTGTGCGCCGCCGGATCGGTGTGGTGATAGGCCTCGACCTCGACGATGGTGCCGCCCACGCCGCCGACGAGCAGCGTGGCGCCGATCAGGTCAGGCGCGACCGCATGGACGCTGCGCGCGAAGAACGATTTTCTTAAAGTGCGAGGCATTGTGGGCGTGTGGGCGGCGCGCGCGGGCCGCCATGGTTAAGGATTGCCACACCGGCTGTGTCATTGCAGCAACAGGTGCGCAGGTTTTTACGATTTCGTGACTTAGAAAGTCAGACGCCGCTTTTCCGCCATAACACTCCGTGATTTCGATGTCCTCGTCTGCCGCCCGGGAACTGCAACTCCGGCCGTCGGATTGTGGGGCCGGGGGGCCACAACGGACATGGACGCGAAAACTTCGCTCAAGAACAAATTGCCCAGCCGTCACGTGACGGAGGGCCCCGAGCGTGCTCCGCACCGCTCGTACTATTACGCGATGGGTCTGACCAGCGAGCAGATCCATCAGCCCTTCGTAGGCGTGGCCTCGTGCTGGAACGAGGCGGCTCCCTGCAACATCGCGCTCATGCGCCAGGCGCAGGCGGTGAAGAAGGGCGTCGCGCACGCCGGCGGCACGCCGCGCGAGTTCTGCACCATCACCGTGACCGACGGCCTCGCCATGGGCCACCAGGGCATGAAGTCCTCGCTGCCCTCGCGCGAGGTGATCGCGGATTCCGTCGAACTCACCATGCGCGGCCATGCCTACGACGCGCTCGTGGGACTGGCGGGCTGCGACAAGTCGCTGCCCGGCATGATGATGGCGATGTGCCGCCTGAACGTGCCGTCGATCTTCATCTACGGCGGCTCGATCCTGCCGGGCACCTTCAAGGGCCGGCCCGTCACCGTGCAGGACGTGTTCGAGGCGGTGGGCAAATACTCCGTCGGCGAGATGTCGGACGACGACCTCGAACTGCTCGAGCAGAGCGCCTGTCCGTCCGCGGGCGCCTGCGGCGCGCAGTTCACCGCCAACACCATGGCGACGGTGTCGGAGGCGATCGGCCTCGCGCTGCCGTACTCGGCCGGCGCCCCGGCGCCCTACGAGATCCGCGACCGCTTCTGCATGACCGCCGGCGAGCAGATCATGGAGCTGATCAAGCTCGGCCTGCGCCCGCGCGACATCGTGACGCGAAAGGCGCTGGAGAACGCCGCCGCGGTGGTGTCGGCGTCGGGCGGCTCCACCAACGCGGCGCTGCACCTGCCGGCGATCGCCCACGAGTGCGGCGTCGAATTCGATCTTTTTGATGTCGCAAAGGTGTTCGAGCGGACGCCATATATCGCAGATTTGAAACCGGGCGGCCGCTATGTCGCCAAAGATATGTTCGAAGTCGGTGGCATACCGCTTCTCATGAAAACCCTTCTCGATCACGGCTATCTGCACGGCGACTGCATGACGGTCACCGGCCGCACGATCGCGGAGAACCTGAAGTCGGTGAAGTGGAACGACCAGCAGGACGTGGTCCGGCCGGCGGACAAGCCGCTGCTCGCGACCGGCGGCGTGGTCGGCCTCAGGGGCAACATCGCGCCCGACGGCGCGATCGTGAAGGTCGCCGGCATGGACGTGCTCAAGTTCAGCGGACCGGCGCGCTGCTTCGACGGCGAGGAAGCCTGCTTCGACGCCGTGAAGAACCGCAAGTACAAGGAAGGCGACGTGCTCGTCATCCGCTACGAAGGCCCGAAAGGCGGTCCGGGCATGCGCGAGATGCTCGCGACCACCGCGGCGCTCTACGGGCAGGGGATGGGCGGCAAGGTCGCGCTCATCACCGATGGGCGCTTCTCCGGCGCCACGCGCGGCTTCTGCATCGGCCATGTCGGGCCGGAGGCGGCCGTGGGCGGGCCGATCGGTCTTCTCAAGGACGGCGACATCATCACCATCGACGCCGTGAACGGCGTCCTGGAGACCAACGTGTCCGCCGCCGAGTTCGAGGCGCGCAAGAAGGCGTGGAAGCCGCGCGAGCACGAATTCAAATCCGGTTACCTCTGGAAATACGCACAGCAGGTCGGGGACGCGCGCAACGGCGCCGTCACGCACCCTGGCGGGTCAGTGGAAACGTCGTGTTATGCGGACATCTGATCTCGTTGCCCCGATATGCGTGGTGACGCTGGGCTTCATCGCCCCGGCGCCCGCGTTCGACGGTTCGGCATCGAACGGCAGCGTCGCCCCGGCGGTGAGCATGGACGTCGTGACGCGTGGCGCCGTCACCGCACCGCCGCAGCCGATGGCGACGCCGGCCCTGGCCTCGCCCGGTCCGACGCTGCTGGTTCCCGGGCCCGCGCAGACGCGCGCCGTTCCCCCGAACAAAGGGCTTGAGTCCCGGACCTTCGATTCCAAGACCTTCGATATCGCGCGCAAGCCGGGCGCCAATGACGCCTTCCGCGCCGGCGCGCAGGCGCTCGCCGCCGGCGACGTGAAGGGCGCGCTCGCGGCGCTCGAATATGCCGCCGCCAACGGCCACACCATCGCGCGCTGGAAGCTCGCACGCATGTACGCCGAGGGCCAGGACGTGCCGCGCAACGACTATCGCGCGTTCCAGCTCTTCCGCGACATCGTCGAGGACCATGCCGACGACAATCCGCGCACGCAGCAGGCGCGCTTCGTCGCCAACGCCTTCGTGGCGCTCGGGCTCTACTATCTCGACGGAATTCCGGATTCGCCGATCGCCGCCAGCGCCGACAAGGCGCGCGACATGTTCCAGTACGCCGCGTCCTACTTCGGCGACGCCGACGCCCAATACAATCTCGCGCGCATGCTGCTGGACGGCAAGGTCACGCGCAAGGAGGCGAGGCTGGCGGCGCGCTGGCTGGCGCTCGCCGCCAACAAGGGCCAGTACCAGGCGCAGGCGCTGCTCGGCGCGCTGCTGTTCAAGGGCGACCTCGTGCCGCGCGAAGCCGCGCGCGGGCTGATGTGGCTGACGCTCGCGAGCGATGCCGCCGCGGCCAAGGAGGCCTGGATCCGCCAGTCGCACGACGAGGCGTTCAAGCAGGCCACCGACGACGAGCGCCAAATGGCGCTGATGTACATCGAGCAGCGTCTCAACGGACGGCGCTAACCCTGTTCTGCGCGCCGGCGCGCGCGGGCTGCGCGTTCGAGCGCGCGATCAACATCGCAGGCTAAACTCTTGATCGGGCGGCGCCGCGCGCCGTCAGGCGGCCTGCGCCGCTGCCTCCAGGTCGAGATCGACCCATACCGGCACGTGGTCCGACGGCCGCTCCCAGGCGCGCACGTACTTGTCGATTCCCGCCGCGCTGAGCCGATCGGCGGCCTGCGGCGAGAGCAGCAGGTGGTCGATGCGGATACCGTTGTTCTTCTGCCAGGCGCCGGCCTGGTAATCCCAGAAGGTGTAGAGCCCGGCGTCCTCGCTCACGGCCCGCACCGCGTCGGTGAAGCCGAGATTGAGGAGGGTGCGGAAGCGGGCGCGCGTCTCCGGCTGGAACAACGCGTCGTTGACCCAGGCCTTCGGGTTGCGCGCGTCGTCGGCCGTGGGGATGACGTTGTAGTCGCCCGCGAGGACCAGCGGCTCCTCCAGCTTGAGGCGTTCACTCGCGTAGTGAAACAGCCGCTCCATCCACTTGGCCTTGTAGCTGTATTTCTCGGTGTGGATGGGGTTGCCGTTGGGCAGGTAGATCGAGGCGACGCGCAGCGCCCCGGCGGGCGTCGAGACCACCGCCTCGATGAAGCGGGCATGGTCGTCGTCCGGGTCTCCCGGCAGGCCCGGGGTCACCTCGTCGAGCGGAAGCTTGGAGAAGATCGCGACGCCGTTGAAGGTCTTCTGGCCGTGGACGGCGACGTTGTAGCCGAGGTCCTCGAACCGCTGGCGCGGAAAGGACTCGTCCTGGCACTTGGTCTCCTGCAGGCAGACGATGTCCGGCTGCTGGGCGGTCAGCCAGGCCACCAGGTTTTCGGTGCGCTGGTTGATGGAATTGACGTTCCAGGTGGCGATTCGCATGCCCGTTACCGTGTGGACGAGGATTGATGGACCAAGATTAATTTGACCTGACGCCGGCCGGGCGGGGATCGTGTGCCGCACGGTTGTCCGGCATCCCTAGCGCATGATCCGGCGGCGTGGAAACCGGTTCGTGGCAGGGCTGGGACTCGCGCGGTCACCGAGAGTTCACCGCGATGCATCCGCAATCGCCGCCGGGGGCCGTGGCATCACAGGGCGCTATATGGTAGAAAAACCTGCTGTTTGGGGCGACGACAGGCCGGCACGGACCGGCGCTGCCCCCGTTTGCGGCGCTTTGGGGGAGACACACGAGCGGGCGCCGCGCCGACTGCGGAAAGCCGGCGGATAAGCCTGAATGATCAAGAGGTACCTTGGAATAGCGGTCGCTGCGGGCGTGGTGCTCGCGGCCGCCTACGCGGGTGTGCGGTGGTTCTCCGCGCCTCACGTGAATGGCGTCCCGGTCGCCGCGCAGGGCGCGCGCGCCGTTCCGGTGACGGTGACGGCGGCCGTGCGCAAGAAGACGCCCGTGGTCGTCGAGGCGCTCGGCACGGTCACGCCGATGGCCAGCGTCGCGATCAAGTCGCGCCTCGACAGCGAGATCGTCTCGGTCCACTTCGCCGACGGCGCGAGGGTGAACGAGGGCGACGTCCTCATCACGCTCGACAGCCGCGCACTCGAGGCGCAGATCCAGGCCGCGCAGGGCATGGTCGCGCGCGACCAGGCCCAGCTCGAAGGCGCCGAGCGCGACGTGCGCCGCTACACCGAGCTGGTGGCGAAGAACGCGACACCGATCACCAGCCTCGAGAACGCCAAGACCCAGGCCGCGATGTACACGGCCGCGAAGGCGGCCAACGAGGCGCAACTGCGCAACCTGCGGGTCCAGCTCAGCTACGCGACGATCCGCGCGCCGATCTCGGGCCGCATCAGCGCGGCCACCGTCAAGGTCGGCAACTTCGTGCGGTCCGCCGACCTCCAGCCGATCGCGACCATCATCCAGACCGCGCCGATCTACGTGACCTTCTCGGTGCCGCAGGCCGTGCTGCCCGACATCCGCAAGGCGCTTGCCGCGGAGACCGCGACCATCCAGGCGATCGTGCCGGGTGAGGAGCGGGCTGCGAGCGGCGTCGTCGCGATGATCGAGAACACCGTCGATTCCGGCACCGGCATGGTGGCCGTGCGCGCCAGCATGCCCAACAGCGATGAGCTGCTGTGGCCCGGCACGTTGGTGACGGTGCAGGTGACGCTGCGCGAGGACGATGCCGTGACCGTGCCGTCCGCCGCCGTGCAGGTCAGCCAGACCGGCACGTTCGTGTTCGTGGTCAAGGACGGCAAGGCGAGCGTGCGGCCGGTGAAGGTCGCGCGCGTCGTCGGCCAGGAGTCGGTGCTGGAATCGGGCGTCGAGGTCGCTGAGACGGTCGTGACGGACGGTTTCCTGCTGCTGACCGACGGCGCGCGCGTCGCCGTACGCGGCCCGCGGGCGGGGTCGTAACGATGAACCTCTCCGAGGCCTGCATCCGCCGTCCGGTGATGACGACGCTGGTGACGGCGGCGCTCATCGTGCTCGGCATCTTCGGCTACCGGTTGCTGTCGGTCGCCGCGCTTCCGGCGGTCGACTTCCCGACCATCGAGATCCAGGCTTCGCTCCCGGGCGCGAGCCCCGAGACCATGGCCGCCTCGGTCGCCGGGCCGATCGAGCGTCAGCTCTCCACCATCGCGGGCATCACCTCGCTGACATCGAGCTCGGCGCTCGGCACGACGCGCATCACCATCCAGTTCGACCTGAGCCGCGACATCGACGGCGCCGCGCTCGACGTGCAGACCGCGCTGACCGTGGCGCAGCGGCGCCTGCCGATCGAGATGACCACCCCGCCGTTCTTCCGCAAGGTGAACCCGGGCGACTTCCCGATCATGTTCATCAGCCTGATCTCGCCGACGCTGCCGCTCTCGACCATCGACGAGTACGCGCAGCTCATGCTCGCGCAGCAGATCTCGCAGCTTCCCGGCGTCGCCCAGGTGCTGGTCTACGGCAGCCAGAAGTTCGCGGTGCGGGTGCAGGTCGACCCGGTCGCGGCGGCGGCGCGCAACATCTCCCTCGACGACGTGCGCAACGTCATCGCCAAGACCAACTCCTCCGCGCCGGTCGGCACGCTGGCCGGCGCGCGCCAGAACATCACGCTGACCGCCACCAGCGCGATGAAGAATGCCGAGGACTACAAGAAGGTCGTCGTCGCCTACCGCAACGGCACGCCGGTCAAGCTCGACGAGATCGCGCGCGTCATCGACAGCGTCGAGAACGACAAGATCGCCAGCACCTTCAACAACGAGCGCGCGATCGTGCTCGCCATCCAGCGCCAGCCCGACGCCAACACCGTGGCGGTGGTCGATGCCGTGCGCGCGCGCCTGCCGACCTACCGCGAGCTGGTGCCGGCCTCGATCCGCATGGAGGTGCTCAACGACCGGTCGAGGTCGATCCGGGCCTCCGTCTACGACGTGCAGGAGACGCTGATCATTGCCTTCGGGCTGGTGATCGCCGTCATCTTCCTGTTCCTGCGCTCGGTCTCGGCCACGATCATTCCCGCGCTCGCGGTGCCGGTGTCGGTGATCGGCACCTGCGCGGCGATGTACGCCTTCGGGTTCTCGGTCAACAACATGACCCTGCTGGCGCTCACCCTGTCGGTGGGCTTCGTCGTCGATGACGCGATCGTGATGCTCGAGAACATCGTGCGTCATATCGAGGGCGGCATGCGGCCGTTCGAGGCGGCGCTCAAGGGGGCGCGCGAGATCGGCTTCACGATCATCTCGATCACCCTTTCGCTGATCGCCGTGTTCATCCCGGTGCTGCTGATGGGCGGCATGGTCGGACGCGTGTTCCGCGAGTTCGCGGTGACGATCGCGGTCGCCATCGTGCTGTCGGGCTTCGTCTCGCTGACGCTCACCCCGATGCTGTGCGCGCGCGTCCTGCGCGCCCATCAGGAGCACCGCAGGCAGAACATCGTGCTGCGCGGCTTCGAGGCGATGTTCGCCGCCTGGCTGCGCGCCTACGAGTGGTCGCTCGACAAGGTGCTCAAGTACAAGTCGGTCGCGCTGGCCGCGACATTCGGGACCCTGATCGGCACCTTCGCGCTCTACGTCTACATCCCCAAGGGCTTCTTCCCGGTGGAGGACACCGGCTTCATCGCCGCCACCGTCGAAGGTCCGGCGGACATCTCGTTCAAGGCGATGTTCGAGCGCCAGCGCCAGATCGTCGACATCGTGCGCAAGGACCCGGCGGTCGATTACGTGCATTCGACCGTGGGCGTGGGCGGTCCCAATCCGACCGCCAACTACGGCCGCATGTTCATCGCGCTCAAGCCGAAGGGCGAGGAGCGCAAGGACACGGTGGTCCAGGTCATCCAGCGCCTGCGCCGCAACGCCAATTCGGTGGTCGGCACGATCAGCTACTTCCAGGCGGTGCAGAACATCAACATCACCGGCCGCATCTCCAAGAGCGAGTTCCAGTACACGCTGCAATCGAGCGACACCGACGCCCTGTACCGCCTCGCGCCGATCCTGCGCGAGCGCATTGCGCAGGTGGACGGGCTGCGCGACGTGACCACCGACCTCTACGTCAAGAATCCGCAGGTGACGATCGACATCGACCGCGAGAAGGCCGCGGTCTACGGCATCTCGATCGAGCAGGTGCGCCAGGAGCTGTTCAACGCGTTCGGCAATCGCCAGGTCTCGACGATCTACACACCGGCCAACGACTACCAGGTCATCCTCGAGGCGCTGCCCGAGGTCCAGCAGGACCCCAAGGCGCTCGACAAGATCTTCCTCAAGACCAACGCCGGCCAGCAGACGACGCGCGGCGGCGGCGTCACCGGCGTCGGCGTGCTGAGCGGGCCGACGATCCCGCTTTCGGCGGTCGCGCGCGTGGTGCCGTCGGTCGGACCGCTGCAGGTCAACCACCAGGGCCAGCAACCGGCGGTGACGATCTCGTTCAACCTCGCGCCGGGCTTCTCGCTCGGCGGCGCGGTGGACGCGATCCACGCGATCGAGCGCGAGGCCAACCTGCCGGCTTCCATCGCGACGAGCTTCCAGGGCTCGGCGGCGGTGTTCCAGGACTCGCTCAAGGGGCAGGGCATCCTGGTGCTGGCGGCGGTGTTCGCGGCCTACGTGGTGCTCGGCATCCTCTACGAGAGCTTCATCCACCCGATCACCATCATCTCGGGCCTGCCGTCGGCCGGCATCGGCGCGCTGCTGGTGCTGATGGCGTTCAAGATGGACCTGTCGGTGATCGCGATGATCGGCATCGTGATGCTGGTGGGCATCGTCAAGAAGAACGCGATCATGATCATCGACTTCGCGATCGAGCGCCGCCGGGTCGGGCTGGGCGCGGAGGCCGCGATCCGCGAGGCCTGTCTGCTGCGCTTCCGTCCGATCATGATGACCACCTTCGCGGCGATCTTCGGCGCGCTGCCGATCGCGCTCGGCACGGGCGCGGGCGCCGAACTGCGCCAGCCGCTCGGCGTCGCGGTGGTCGGCGGCCTGATGGTGTCGCAGCTCCTCACGCTCTACATCACGCCGGTGGTCTATCTCTACCTCGACCGCATCGACCGCAAGCTCAAGCGCCGCCTCGAGCCGCAGCTCGAGGAGGTCGCGGAGGCGCCGGCGCGTCCGGCCGTGGCGGCGGAGTAGGGCGCGCGCAAGCAGCCGCGCCGCATCGCCGCCGCGCCTGCGCGTCGGGAGGTTCGGATCAGATCGAGAAGCTGGTGCCGCAGCCGCAGGACGCGGAGGCCACCGGGTTGTTGATCTTGAACGAGGCGCCGATCAGGTCGTCGACATAGTCGATCTCGGCACCGGCCATGTACTGCTGCGAGATGGCGTCGATCAGCACCACCGCGCCGTTGCGCTCGAGCACGAGGTCGTCCTCGCCCTTGGTGCGCTCGAAATCGAACTTGTACTGGAAGCCCGAGCAGCCGCCGCCCTCGACCGAAACGCGCAGCATCGAGCCGGCGGGTTCCTTCTTGAGGATGTCGCCGATCCGCCTGGCCGCGCGCTCGCTCAGGGTCACCGAGCCTGTGCTCACCGATTCCGTCATGCCGTCACCGTCGCCATCGTTGCGTCGATTGGAGTTCACAACCGTCCTATAGTTAGGTACTGGGCCGGGGCGGGTCAATTCCGCCGCGCGGGGGCGTCAACACGCCTCGGGCCTTGTCGCGCCCCGCTCTTGATGCTCCGAACGCTTGCACCTACGGTTCGGCCTTCCCTGGATATGACGGCTGTCGCCATGCGTACACGCACAACCGCCTTGCTGATCGCCGCCGGCCTGAGCCTTGCCGGCTGTCTCGACCAGAAGGCGGAAGAGATCGATCCCAATCTCTTTCCCGCCGACTACAAGAAGGAGGTCATCGAGACGGTGATGAAGCTGCTCGACGATCCCACCAACATCCGCGAGGCCGCGATCTCCGAGCCCGTGCTGCAGCCGGTCGGGGGCGTGCCGCGCTACGTCGGCTGCGTGCGCTTCAATCCGCGCAACTACAATCACGATTACATCGGCCTCGTCGAGCGCATCGGCTACTACTACGGCGGCCACCTCAACCAGTTGCTGAAAGCCGAGCCGGGGCAGTGCAGCTTCGCCACCTACCAGCCGTTCCCGGAGCTCGAGAAGATTTGCCTGGGCAAGAAATGCGAGTGACGGCGCGCGCACGCGCGCCCTACGCGTCCGATCCCGCCCGCAGCCGCGGACGGCTCGTCGCCGAGCCGCCGAGCGCGACGCGCAGCGATTTTCGCCGCGACTGCGACCGCATCATCCATTCGACGGCGTTCCGGCGGCTCGCGCACAAGACGCAGGTGTTCGTCTATCACGAGGGCGATCATTTCCGCACGCGCCTCACCCACACGCTCGAGGTGACGCAGATCGCGCGCTCGCTGGCGCGCGCGCTCGCGCTCGACGAGGATCTCGCCGAGGCGTCCGCGCTCGGTCACGACCTCGGCCATCCGCCCTTCGGCCACGCCGGCGAGCGTGCGCTCGACCGTTGCCTCGCCGAGCATGGCGGCTTCGATCACAACGCCCAGACGCTGGCGGTGGTCACGCGGCTCGAAGGCCGCTACGCCGCCTTCGACGGGCTGAACCTGACGTGGGAGACGCTCGAGGGACTGGTCAAGCACAACGGGCCGTTGACCGACCGGGCAGGGAACGCGCGCGTGCGCCACGGCAAGGCCAGCGTGCCGGCCGAGATCGTCGATTATTGCCGCAAGCAGGACCTCGAGCTGTGGAGCCACGCGAGCGGCGAGGCGCAGGCGGCGGCGATCGCCGACGACATCGCTTATGACGCGCACGACATCGACGACGGGTTGCGGGCGGGCCTGTTCGTGCTCGACGACCTTGCGGAGGTGGCGTTCATCCGCGACGTCCTGCGCGAGATCGACGGCGCGCATCCCGGCCTCGACCCGCTGCGGCGCGGGCATGAGGTGATGCGGCGACTGATCACCCGCATGATCGAGGACGTGATCGTGGAAAGCCGGCGCCGTCTCGAGGCGCTGGCGCCGCCCGACGTCGCCGCCATCCGCGCCGCCGGCCATCCCGTGGTCGGGTTCTCCCCGGCCATGGCCGAGGCCGACCGGGCCATTAAGGGTTTCCTCAATCCCCGCATGTACCGTCACGCCCGGGTCACACGCATTATGACGGACGCGGAATCCATCGTGCGCGATCTCTTTGCCCAGTATCTCGCGCATCCGGATGCGCTGCCGCTCGAATGGCGTGTGAACCTCCCCTCCCAGCAGCCGGCGCGGGCCCGGCAGATCGGCGATTTCATCGCCGGTATGACCGACCGGCTGGCCCTCATCGAGCACGGGCGGCTTTTTGACTCGACTCCTGAATTACGTTAGGTCGCGCCGCTTGAAGGTATCGCCGCGCGCGGTCCGTTTTCACATCGATAAGGTCCCCAGATGGCCGCCGGCGACGACAATATATTTGCGCTGATGCTCGGGCAGGTGCGCGCCGTGATCGGCGAGCTTGCGGCAACGGGAGCGCTGCCCGCGGGCCTCGATCTCGGCCGTATCGTCGTGGAGCCGCCGCGCGATCCGGCGCATGGCGACATGGCGACCAACGCCGCGATGGTGCTGGCCAAGGACGCGGGCCGCAAGCCGCGCGAACTCGCCGACGTGATCGCCGAACGGTTGCGCGCCCACGAGCTCGTGGCGAAGGTCGACGTCGCGGGTCCGGGCTTCATCAACCTGTCGCTCGAGCCGGCGGCCTGGATGCGCGCGCTGCGCGCGGCGATCGCCGCGGCCCGCGACTACGGCCGCAGCGACATCGGGGCGGGCGAGAAGGTCAACGTCGAGTACGTGTCGGCCAATCCCACGGGCCCGATGCACATCGGTCATTGCCGCGGGGCCGTGTTCGGCGATGCGCTCGCCAACCTGCTGGCATTCTCCGGCTACGACGTCACGCGCGAATACTACGTCAACGACGCCGGCGTGCAGGTCGACGTGCTCGCGCGCTCGGCCTACCTGCGCTACCGCGAGGCGCTCGGCGAGGACATCGGCACGATTCCGGAAGGGCTCTATCCCGGCGACTACCTGAAGGAGTGCGGCGCCGAGCTCGCCAGCGACTACGGCGCGCAGCTCAAGGACATGTCAGAGGCCGAATGGCTGCCGATCGTGCGCGAGCGCGCGGTCAACATGATGCTGGCCGAGATCCGCAACGATCTCGCGGCGCTGCGCGTCGTGCACGACGTCTTCTTCTCCGAGCGTTCGCTCGTGGAGGGCGCGCCCGAGCCGGTGGTGTTCACCGGCATGGCCATGGTGGAGGAGGCGAGTCCCGTCGCGAGCGGTGCGCCGGTCGATCTCGTGGCCCAGACCATCGAGGACCTGCGCGCGCAGGGCCACATCTACGAAGGCCGCCTGCCGCCCCCGAAGGGCGCGCCGGTCGACGACTGGGAGGACCGCGAGCAGACGCTGTTCCGCTCCACGGATTTCGGCGACGACATCGACCGCCCGCTCAAGAAATCGGACGGCAGCTACACCTACTTTGCGTCCGACATCGCCTATCACAAGAGCAAGTTCGACCGCGGCTTCCGCAACATGATCGACGTCTGGGGCGCCGACCACGGCGGCTACGTCAAGCGCATGCAGGCGGCGGTGAAGGCGGTCAGCGACGGTGAGGCCGTGCTCGACGTCAAGCTGATCCAGCTCGTGAAGCTGCTGCGTGCGGGCGAGCCGGTGAAGATGTCGAAGCGCGCGGGCGAGATCGTGCTCTCGCGCGACGTCGTCGCGGAGGTCGGCCGCGACGCCGTGCGTTTCATGATGCTCTACCGCAAGAACGACGCGGTGCTCGATTTCGACCTCGCCAAGGTGATCGAGCAGTCGCGCGACAATCCGGTGTTCTACGTGCAGTACGGGCACGCGCGCGGCCAGTCGATCTTCCGCAATGCGCGCGAGGTGCTGCCCGACCTGCCGGCGGACGCCGCGGCGCGCCGCGCATGGCTCGCGGCCGCGCAACTCGACAAGCTCGAGGACGCGGGCGAACTGGCGCTGATCCGCCGCATCGCGCAGTTCCCGCGGCTGGTCGAGGCCGCCGCGCTCGCGCACGAGCCGCATCGGATCGCCTTCTACCTCTATGAACTGGCGAGTGAATTCCACGCCCAGTGGACGCGCGGGACAAATGCGCCATATTTACGCTTCATTATCCAGAATGATCCCATCATGACCGCGGCCCGCTTGGCGATCGTTCAGGGCGTGGTCGATGTACTCGCCGTCGGGCTGGGACTGCTTGGCGTCAGCGCACCGGATGAAATGCGGTGACCGCAGGCGAGATGGGGCACAGCCGGACAGAAGCGAACAGCGGTTGAGGGGTATCCCCCGGGGCAGACCGCGTAACTGGTGGGCATCCGGATGGCTGACAACAGCACCCTGCGTCACAGATATCCATCACGCAATTATCAGCCCGCCGACCGGCGGACGCCCGAGACCGATCCTCTTACCGAACTCGCCCGGCTCATCGGGCAGACCGATCCCTTCGGCGACGCGCACGACGCGCACGCTTCGCGCGGCAATGGCCGCGACGCCCGCTGGTCGGCTCCGCCGGAGCAGGCGGCGCACTATGGCGTCGAAGCGGAGCGCTATTCGGAGCCGTTGCCGGCCGGCGCGGACTATCGCAGCGATGCGCACTACGACCAGCACGCGCAGTACGACCAGCACGCGCAGTATGATCCGCATGCGCAGCAGCAAGACGCGCATGACCACTACGACGACCGCTACGGTTACGAGCAGCAGCCGGCGGGCGACCAGTACGCCGAGTACGCGCAGCCGCCATACGATGCGCAGACGGACTACGGCCAGGCGCAACCGGCGGCGCCGTATTACGGCGACAACGGACAGCTCCTGCCTGAGGACCCCTACACCGCGGCCCAGTATCAGTACGAAGATTACGAGGAGCCGGCGCCGCGCCGCCGCAGCGGGCTGATCACGGTGGCCGCGGTCGTCGGCCTCGCGGTGCTGGGCACGGCCGGCGCCTACGGCTACCGCACCTTCTTCGGCAACACGGTTCCCGAGGTGCCGCCGCTCATCAAGGCCGACAGCGGGCCCAACAAGGTGGTGCCGCAGCAGAGCGCCGACGCCGGCGCCGCCAAGCAGATCTACGACCGCATCGGCGGTGGCGGACAGGCCGAGAAGATCGTGCCGCGGGAAGAGCAGCCGGTCGACGTGAAGCCGACCAACGCCCGCCCGGCCTACGTGCCGATGCCGAACGCCAGCGGCGGGCCGCCGGCCTCGATCGCCGCCGCGGCAGGGCAGTTGCCGACGGCATGGCCCAGTCCGCCGGGCACCACAGCGAGCGCGTCCGCCAATCCGCAGACCGAGCCGCGCAAGGTGCGTACCGTCACGATCCGGCCGGACCAGGGCATGGGCGGACCGACGACGCCGGCCGTGCAGTCAGCGCCGCCCGCCGCGGCGCCACGCGCCACCGCGACCGATCTCGCCCCGCCGTCCTCGCGCAGCGCGGCCGAGCCTCCCGCCGCAGCGCCACGCAGTTCGTCCGGCGGCGGTCCGCTCTCGCTGACCCCCCAGGGTGCGGTGCGCAGCGCGTCGGCGGACCCGCGCACGGCCGTTCCGCGAACCGCCGTGCATGCGGCCACCGGCGGCGGGTATGTCGTGCAGATCTCCGCGCAACGGAGCGAGGAGGACGCCGAGGCGGCGTTCCGCACTGCGCAGGCGCGGTATCCCAGCCTGCTCGGCAATCGCCAGCTCATCGTCAAGCGCAAGGACATCGCCGGGAAGGGCACCTTCTACGGTGCGCAGGTCGGCCCCTTCGCGAGCCGCGACGATGCCGCGAGCCTGTGCGAGCAGCTCAAATCGGCGGGCGGGACCTGCCTCGTCCAGAAGAACTAACTGCTTGACCCGCAAGGCGATGCCCAGCTAAGCGCGGGCATGGCAGCACGCGCCTTCATCACGGGACTGGCCGGTCCGGCGCTCACGCCGCAGGAGCGGGCATTTCTGCGCGCGGCGGAGCCCTGGGGCTTCATCCTGTTCAAGCGCAACGTCCAGACGCCGGCCCAAGTCGCTGAGCTGGTGCAGGAATGCCGCGACGTCGCCGGGCGCGACGCCCCCGTGCTGATCGACCAGGAGGGCGGGCGTGTGCAGCGCCTGGGTCCGCCGCACTGGGCGGCCTACCCGCCGGGGGCATTTTTCGGAGCCATTTATGACGCCGATCCCGAGGCCGGGCTCGCCGCCGCCCGCCTGGGGGCGCGGCTGATCGCGTCCGACCTGAAGGAGCTTGGGATCGACGTGGACTGCCTGCCGGTGGCGGACGTGCCCGCGCAGGGAGCGGACCCGGTGATCGGCGACCGCGCCTACGGCCATACCGCCGACAAGGTCGCGGCGCTCGCGGGCGCGGCGGCTCGGGGGCTGCTCGCCGGCGGCGTGCTGCCGGTGGTGAAGCACATTCCCGGCCATGGGCGCGCCAACGCGGACAGTCATCTGCGGCTGCCGGTGGTAACGACCGACCGCGCCACGCTCGAAGCCACCGATTTCGCCGCCTTTCGTGCGCTCGCCGACCTGCCTCTGGCGATGACCGCGCATGTTGTGTTCACAGCCTGTGATCCGCGCCTTCCTGCCACCACCTCGCGCTCTATGATCGACGGCGTGATTCGCGGATTCATCGGATTCGACGGCCTTTTGATGAGCGACGACGTATCGATGCAGGCGCTGGAGGGAACGATCGCGGACCGCACCGCGGCGGCGCTCGCGGCCGGCTGCGACGTCGTGCTCCACTGCAACGGCAAGCTCGAGGAGATGGAGCAGGTCGCGGCCAACGCTCCCGTGCTCGCCGGCAAGGCGGCGCGGCGTGCGCAGGCGGCACTCGCCATGCGCCGCAAGCCCGAGCCCATCGACCTGATGGCGGCGCGCGCGCAGTTCGCGCGGCTCGTCGCAACGCCGGCGGGCGAAAGCGTGGCGCGCGCATGACTGCCGAAATCATTCCATTCGCGCAGGAGACGACCGAGCGCGCGGCCGACGAGCCCGCGCTGATCGTCGACGTGGAGGGCTTCGAGGGCCCGCTCGACCTGCTGCTTTCGCTCGCGCGCGATCAGAAGGTCGATCTCGCGAAGATCTCGATCCTCGCGCTCGCCAACCAGTACCTCGCCTTCATCGAGGAGGCGCGCCGCATGCGCCTCGAACTGGCGGCGGACTACCTCGTGATGGCGGCGTGGCTGGCCTATCTCAAGTCGCGCCTGCTGCTGCCCGAGGTGCCCGGACCCGAAGGGCAGAGCGCGGCCGACATGGCGGCGGCGCTGGCGCTGCGCCTGCGCCGGCTGGAGGCGATCCGCATCGCCGCCGAGAAGCTGTTCGAGCGCCCGCAACTCGGACGCGACACGTTCGATCGCGGCTTCCCGGAGCCGATCGAGGAGATCAAGCGGCCGGAATGGTCGGCGACGCTCTACGACCTGCTGACCGCCTATGCCCGCGAGCGCCAGAAGCACGCGCTCGCGCGCGTACGTTTCCGCAAGCGCAACGTCTGGACGCTGGCGGAGGCGAGGGCGGCGGTGGAACGCATGGTGGGCGCGACGGCGGACTGGACGCGTCTCGACGAGTACCTCATCGAGTATCTCGTCGAGCCCTCGATGCGCGCCACCGTGCTGGCGTCGAGCCTTGCGGCGACGCTCGAACTCGTGCGCGAAGGCGGGATCGAGCTGCATCAGCACCAGCCCTTTGCGCCGATCTACCTGCGCAAGCGTGCCGAAGACGCCGCGCCACCGACGGGCGAAGTGCCCGAAGGGACGCAACAATAAAACAGGAAGCCGGGAGAGCTGCCCATGGCAAGCTTGGCCGAGAAGCGTGAGATGTTGGAAGAACAAGACGAGCAAATCGAGCAAGAGGCGAATGCACGCCCCGAAGAGTTCCGCCTGCTGGAGGCCCTGCTGTTCGCCGCCGGCGAGCCGCTGGACGAGAAGGCGCTCGCCAAGCGCCTGCCCGCGGACGTCGACGTGCGCGCGGCCTTGCGCCATCTGCAGACGGAATACGCCTCGCGCGGCGTGAACCTCGTGCACGTCGGCAACAAGTGGGTGTTCCGCACGGCGAACGATCTCGCCTGGCTGCTCACGCACGAGTCCGTGCAGCCCAAGAAACTGTCGCGCGCCGCGATGGAGACGCTGGCGATCATCGCCTATCACCAGCCGGTGACGCGCGCCGAGATCGAGGAGATCCGCGGCGTGAGCGCCGCCAAGGGCACCATCGACGTCCTGCTCGAGACCGGCTGGATCCGCCCGCGCGGCCGCCGCAAGGCGCCAGGCCGGCCGCTCACCTACGGCACCAACGACGCGTTCCTGTCGCACTTCGGGCTGGAGAATCTCGGTGACCTGCCGGGGCTCGACGAGCTCAAGGGCGCCGGGCTCATCGAAGGCAGCCTGCCGACCGGGTTCGACATTCCGACGCCCTCGGACGATCCGGCGCTGCGCGACGACGAGGACCCGCTCGAGCCGGGCGATCTCGATCTCGCGCTCGCCCCGAGGGTGCAGGAGGAATAGCCGCGCCGCCGAACGTCCGGCGCGGTCCACCAGACAGGCTCGACGAGAATGCCGGAACGAAGCGCGGGCGTGTTGCTCTATCGCAGGCGCGGCGGCGCGATCGAGGTGCTGCTGGTGCATCCCGGCGGCCCGTTCTGGCGCAACAAGGACGAGGGGGCCTGGTCGATCCCCAAGGGACTCTATGCCGCCGGCGAAGAGCCGCTGGCGGCGGCCCGGCGCGAGTTCTTCGAAGAAACCGGACTGCAGCCCGAAGGCGAGTGCCTCGACCTCGGCAGCTTCCGCCAGCCGAGCGGCAAGATCGTCACGGCCTTTGCGCTCGAAGGCGATCTCGATCTCGCCGCGTTCAGGAGCAACACGTTCGCCCTGGAATGGCCGCCGAAGTCGGGCCGCCTGCAGGACTTTCCCGAGGCCGACCGCGCCGGCTGGTTCGCGCCCGCCGAGGCGCGGCGCAAGATCCTCAAAGGGCAATTGCCGATCCTGCAGGCGCTGCTCGCGCGCGTGCAGCAGCCGCCGGCGCGCGCCCGCAATGCGCCGCCCGCGAAGCGCCGCAGGTGAGCTTCGTCGCCTGGTCCCGAGTTGCGATCAGGCGGAGACGCGCGTGCCCGGCGCGGCTTCGGCCTGCGCCGCCTCCGGATCCCACAACGCGATCACCGAGGTAGTGAAGCGCAGGCCGAGCATGTTGCCGCGCCGCCAGACCACACGGCACTGGATCTGCTTGCGCTCGACCGCGGTGAACTCGAGCGTGAACAGTTCCGGCACGCTGGCGGGCTCGTCGAAAGAAAGCTTGGCGCCGCCCGGCGAGATGTCGAGCATGATGCAGCGTCCGGCCACCTGGCCGCCGAAGCGGAGCACCGCCGCGGGCATGCGCGTGACGACGCGCGCGCGATCGTCGGCGGAGGCGCGGCCGAGCAGGGCGCCGAAATCGGCGACGTTAAAGCGCGCACCTGGGTTGGTGGCGAGCTGGTTGATGACGGCCTGATCGCCGAGCTCGATCAGGACCTGCGACAGCGGCTCCTCGACGACCGCGCGCTGCGCGATGGCGAGCAGGTGGCGCGGGCTCGAGATGCCGGCGATCGCCACGAGCTCGGCGGTGGTCAGCAGGGGAGATTGCGCAAGCACCGGCGCGGCCACCTCGGGAACGCCGTGGCGGGCGAGCGTGGCGACGAGGCGGGGCGGGGCGCTCGGCAACGGGGCGATGCGCGCGCTCGTCGCGGCGAGCGTGTCGGTGTCGACGCCGCCGGTCTGGCGCAGGAACACCTCGTCGAACAGCGCGGACTTCTCGCCGTCGATCGCATCGGCGTACTGCATGAAGAGGTCGGTGATGCGGGTGAAGACCCGCGCGCGCAACTGGGTCGGGGCCGGCCGCAGCGTGTCCTCGATCTCGGCCAGCAATTTGCGCAACGCCGCCGCCGATCGATCCATGCCAACCCCCGATGCCCTGGCCGGCGCGCGTCCTGCACGCCGGAACGTGCGGAGAATTTTCAGGCAGGCGCCTTAACAACTTGCATCCAAGGCGGGCGGGGAGGGACAGCACGGGCGAGGGGACGCGGTAAGGGGCTGGGCGGGCGGTATTAACCCTGCTTGTGTGCCGGTTTGCCGCGGCGGCGGGGAACAGGCCCGGACAACCTTGTTTTTGCGTCCGGCCGGTCCTAGGTTCCTTAACAACCGCTAAAAAGCGCACGTGCGCCGGAAATTGGTCGTGCGCTCGATCGCGCCGCAGGATCACCGTGCGGAACGATCTCGTGCCGGAACAACAGTCGCGCTGGAACGGAATTTGCGTTAGCTTCGAGCCGAAGGGCGCGCTGAAACAAAGGGACAATCCATGGGTGGCTTGAGTATTTGGCACTGGATCATCGTCATCGCGGTGGTTCTCCTGCTGTTCGGCCGCGGCAAGATCTCCGAGCTGATGGGGGACGTCGCCCAGGGCATCAAGGCCTTCAAGAAGGGCATGTCGGACGAGGACACCGCCAAGGCGGAGCCCGGCAAGACCGAGCCCAAGACGATCGAGCACCAGTCGAGCGACGCCGGCCTGAAGTCCACCGAACGGAAGGTCGAGGGGAGCAACGTCTAGGTCCGCGGCGGCCCGCCCGGATCGCACGCCCGCGCAGGTCACACGCATGCCCTCGCTGCCGGCAGGTCTTTGACCGACCCGGCGCGCAGCGGCGCGAGGACATCGGCGAGGGGGCGGCGCCAGGCGGATTGCTTCCGGAGTTGCAGCGGCAATGTTCGACATCGGGTGGAGCGAGCTTCTCATCATCGGGGTGGTGGCGCTCATCGTCATCGGCCCGAAGGAACTGCCGGGCGTGCTGCGCTCGGTCGGCTACTGGATGGGCAAGGTCCGCCGCATGGCGTCCGAGTTCCAGAGCCAGTTTCAGGAGGCGATGCGCGAGGCGGAGATGGCCGACCTCAAGAAGCACGCCGACGATCTCAACCAGAACATCCGCTCGCTGACCTCCGACATCGATCCCTACAACGTCGCGCGCGACGTGGAGGCGAGCCTCGGGACGGGCGGAGCCAACGGCAGCGGCGCGTCCCCCGCGCCCGCACCGTCGACGGGCGAGGTGTCCGCCGCCGCGCCGGAGCCTGCGGCTGCACCGGAGCCCACGCCGGCTGAACAGGCGGCCTCCGCCGAGCCGGCGACGGCAACCGAGCCGGCGCCGCCCGCGAAAGGTGCGGCATGAGCCAGGAAGACATCGACGCGACCAAAGCGCCGCTCATGGATCACCTGATCGAGCTGCGCTCGCGGCTGATCAAGGCGCTGATCGCCTTCGCGATCGCATTCATAGGCTGCTTTTTCTTCGCCAAGCAGATCTACAACATCCTGGTGTGGCCGTTCGTGCTGGTGGCGGGGCCGGAGAACTCGAAATTCATCTACACGGCGCTGCTCGAGTACTTCATCACGCAGCTCAAGCTCGCCATGTTCGGCGCGGCGTTCCTGGCCTTTCCGGTGATCGCGACGCAGATCTACATGTTCGTCGCGCCCGGTCTCTACCGCAACGAGCGGCAGGCGTTCCTGCCCTATCTCGTCGCCACGCCGATCTTCTTCGTGCTCGGCTCGCTGGTGGTCTACTTCCTGGTCATGCCTATGCTGGTGCGCTTCTCGCTCGGCATGCAGCAGAGCGGCGACGGGGTGGCGGAGATCCAGCTCCTGCCGAAGGTGGGCGAATATCTCTCGCTGTTGATGAGCCTGATCTTTGCCTTCGGCGTCGCCTTCCAGCTTCCGGTGATCCTCACGCTGCTCGGGCGCGTCGGCATCATCACGTCGCAGCAGCTCAAGGATAAGCGCCGCTACTTCATCGTCGGCTGCTTCATCATCGCCGCCGTGCTCACGCCGCCGGACGTCATCAGCCAGCTCTCGCTCGCGGTCCCGCTGATGATCCTCTACGAGGGCTCGATCTGGGCCGTGCGCATGGTCGAGAAGAAGGCGGCTGCCAGCCAGGCGGCCGCGGCGCCGCCGGAGGCCAAGCCGGCCGAGTGAGCCGTCCTCGGGTATCCAGCGGCCTTGGAATCAGGCACGTGGGGTGTCCCGTGAGGCGATCTCTTCCGAATCGTCATCCCGCCATAGCCTGTTGTTCGGGCATGAACTTTCCCGAAAGCTGGTTTCCACTTTCCGGGATGATGCTCTAAACCGTTGTGACGTACTGGCTGCCTGACCGGGCATCAGCGAAAGAACCTGCCATGCACGACATCCGCTGGATCCGCGACAACCCGCAAGCCTTCGACCGCGCCCTGGGGCGCCGCGGCCTGGCGGGCGAGTCGGCGCGGCTGATCGCCATCGACGAGCGCCGGCGCGCCGTCATCCAGCGGCTGGAGGCCGCGCAGGCGCGCCGCAACGCAGCATCGAAGGAGATCGGCGAGGCCAAGAAGAAGAAGGACGAGGCCACCGCCCAGACACTGATGGCGGAGGTCGGTGCGCTCAAGGACCAGATCCCCGCGATGGAGGCGGAAGAGAAAGCCGTCTCGAAGGAACTCGACGACGCGCTCGCGCAGATCCCCAACCTGCCGCTCGACGAGGTGCCCGACGGCAAGGACGAGCACGACAACGTCGAGCATCACCACTTCGGCGCCAAGCGCGAGTACGCCTTCGCGCCCAGGCAGCATTTCGAGCTCGGCGAAGCGCTCGACATGATGGACTTCGAGGCGGCGGCGAAGCTGTCCGGCGCCCGCTTCGTCGTGCTCAAGCGCGGTCTCGCGCGGCTCGAGCGCGCGCTCGCGCAGTTCATGCTCGACGTGCACACCGGCGAGCACGGCTATGCGGAGATCGCGCCACCGCTGATGGTGCAGGACGACGTCATGTTCGGCACGGCGCAGCTTCCGAAGTTCGCCGAGGACCAGTTCCGCACGACGACCGGACACTGGCTCATTCCCACCGCCGAGGTGCCGCTCACGAATCTCGTGCGCGAGCAGATCCTCGACGAGGACGAACTGCCGCTGCGGCTGACCGCCTGCACCCCGTGCTTTCGCGCGGAAGCGGGGGCGGCCGGCCGCGACACGCGCGGCATGATCCGCCAGCACCAGTTCACCAAGGTCGAGCTCGTCTCGATCACGACGCCGGAGGCGAGCAGGGACGAGCACGAACGCATGCTCGCCTGCGCCGAGGAGATCCTGCGCCGGCTCGACTTGCACTATCGCGTGGTGACGCTGTGCACCGGCGACATGGGCTTCGCCTCGCAGAAGACCTACGACATCGAGGTGTGGCTGCCGGGGCAGGGCGCTTATCGCGAGATCTCGTCGTGCTCCGTGTGCGGCGAGTTCCAGGCGCGGCGCATGCAGGCGCGCTATCGCACCAGGGAGGGCCGCGCCGTGCGCCACGTGCACACGCTCAACGGCTCGGGGGTCGCGGTCGGGCGCGCCATGATCGCGGTGATGGAGACCTATCAGCAGGAGAATGGCGCGATCGCCGTCCCCGACGTGTTGCAAGGCTACATGGGCGGCACGAAGGTGATCGAGCGGGCGTAACCGAGCATGCGCATCCTGATCACCAACGACGACGGCATCCACGCGCCAGGCCTCGACGTCTGCGCCGAGATCGCGCGCCAGCTCTCCGACGACGTGTGGATCGTCGCGCCGGAGACGGACCAGTCGGGCGTCGCACATTCGCTCTCGCTCAACGACCCGCTGCGCCTGCGCCAGGTTGAGGAACGCCGCTTCGCGGTGCGCGGCACGCCGACCGACAGCGTGGTCATGGGCGTGCGCCACATCCTGTTCGAGCACGGGCCGGACCTCATCCTGTCCGGCGTCAATCGCGGCCGCAACGTGGCGGAGGACGTGAGCTATTCCGGCACGATCGCCGGCGCGATCGAGGGCACGATCCTTGGCATTCCCTCGTTCGCGCTGTCGCTGTCGTTCGGGGCGCAGAGCCGCCAGAAGCCGTTCTGGGAAACAGCGATCACGCACGCGCCCGGCGTCATCCGCAAGGTGCTCGACACCGGAATCCCGCAGAACGTGCTCATCAACCTGAACTTCCCCGACTGTGCGCCGGACGAGGTGAAAGGCGTCGCCGTCACCGCGCAGGGCCATCGCGGTCCCGAGCTGCTGCGCATCGACGCGCGCCACGACGGGCGCGGCAATCCTTACTTCTGGATTGCGTATGACCGCCGCGAGCGGCCGCCGCCGGGCAGGGGCACCGACCTCGCGGCGCTCGCCGACCACCGCATCTCAGTGACGCCGCTGCGCCTCGACATGACGGACGAGCCGTTCATGACCAAGCTCGCGGGAGTGCTGGCGTGAGCGCGAACCCCGCCGACGACAGCGTCGAGCGGATGGAGTTCCTGCTCAACCTGCGACGCAGCGGCATCATGGACGCGGATGTGCTGCGCGCGATGGACGAGGTGCCGCGCGAATATTTCGTGCCGCCAGAGCACGCGGCGGCGGCCTATGCCGACCACGCGCTGCCGATCCCCTGCGGCCAGACGATCAGCCAGCCCTACGTGGTGGCGTTCATGACCGAGCAACTCGCGCCCGAGCCGGAGCACCGCGTGCTCGAGATCGGCACCGGCTCGGGTTATCAGGCAGCGGTGCTCTCGCGCCTCGCGCGCGAGGTGGTTACGGTCGAGCGCTACCGCACGCTGGCGCAGGCCGCGCGCACGCGCTTCCAGACCCTGGGCTACGGCAACATCGAGGTGCTCGTCGCCGACGGCATGCTCGGCGCGCCGGAGAAGGCGCCCTACGAGCGCATCATGGTCACGGCAGCGGCGGCGGAAGTTCCGCAGGCGCTGGTCGACCAACTTGCCGACGAGGGCGTGCTGCTGCTGCCGCTCGGGGCCGACGGAGGCCCGCAGCACATCGTCAAGGTGACGCGCCGCGGGGAGGAGGTCGCGCGCGAGGAATTGCTGCCGGTGCGCTTCGTTCCGCTCGTGCCGGGCAAGGCGCGCGAGCTATAGAGCATGATCCCGAAAAGTGGCTGCCGGTTTTCGGACAAGATCATGCTCAAGAACGCATGATCCCGAAAAGTGGCTGCCGGTTTTCGGACAAGATCATGCTCAAGAACGCATGATCCCGAAAAGTGGCTGCCGGTTTTCGGACAGGAACCGCCGCGATGCACGTCCAGAGCGGCGGCGGTCGAGCCGCTCGCCAAGCCTTAACGTTATGGTTTTCTTTACGACGCTTAAGCGGACCTTGCGCATTTAAAGTAATTTTTACCTGAACCGCCGCTTACTCACACCCCTGTGTTGTGGTGTGCGTGCGAGTGAGCAGTTCAATGCGTAAGGTCGAAGCGATTTGCCTGCGCGGCGTCGTCCTTGTCGCGCTGGCGGCCGGGCTGGCAGCCTGCAGTGCCGATACGGCCCGGTTCGCCGAAAATCCGTTCAATTCCCGCGGTTCGTCGCCGGAGGTGACCGGCTCGATCAACCGTGCGCAGGCGGCGCCCGTCTCGAAGGTGGAATCGCGGCCCCTGCACACCGCGCAGGCGGCGCCGGCGTCGATCCGCCACGGCGACGTGACAGGCACGGTCAAGCCCGCGACGCAGTCGCAATACACGTGGAACGGCGGGACGCCCGTGACTGTGGCGCAGGGCGAGACCATCGAGTCCCTGTCGCTGCGCTACAACGTGCCCGAGGCCGCGCTGATGCAGGCCAACGGGCTCGGCCGCAATTCCCGCCTCACGGCCGGGCAGCGGATCGTCATTCCGCGCCGCGTGACGGCGGTTCCAAGCATTGCCGCCCCGGCCACCAAGCCGGCCTCGCCCGCGCCGAAGATCGCCCGCACGAAACCGGCGCCGGCGGCGTCCATGACGCACGTGGTGGCGCCGGGCGAGACGCTGCTCGGCCTGTCGCGGCGCTACAAGAAGAGCCCGCGCGAGATCGCGGCCGCCAACCATCTCAAGTACGATCAGCCGTTGCGGATCGGCGACCGGCTCGTCATTCCGGGCGTCGCCGCATCGACCCCGGCAAAGCCCGCCGTGGTGGCCGCAACTCCGGCCAAGCGTGCGCCGCAGCCGCATCAGCAGGTCGCGAGCGCCGCGCCCGCGCAGCCGAGCGCGCGCGTGCTCACGCCGGCGACCGAGCAGGTCGAGCGGACCGCCAGCACGCATGCCGCGGCACCCCAGTTCCGCTGGCCGGTACGCGGGCGCGTGATTTCCGGCTTCGGGCCGATGACCAACGGCCAGCAGAACGACGGGGTCAATCTCTCGGTGCCGGAAGGCACTGCGATCCGCGCCGCCGAGGACGGCGTCGTCGCCTATTCCGGCAACGAGCTGAAAGGCTACGGCAACCTGGTGCTGGTGCGGCACGGCAGCGGCTACGTCACCGCCTATGCCCATGCGAGCGAACTGATGGTCAAGAAGGGCGATACCGTGCGCCGCGGTCAGGTGATTGCGCGCTCGGGCGCGACCGGCACCGTGTCGGCGCCGCAATTGCACTTCGAGATCCGCAAGGGCTCGACGCCGGTCGATCCGATGCAGTTCCTGCCGGGCGCCTAGCCGCGCCTGGCGCGAAGCGTGCGCCGCGCTAACCGC
>Ga0182748_1000601_pt1 | contig 38268 bp, 32 predicted proteins | sample eDN3rd37CKraftOP_FD_128877 | JGI IMG/M metagenome (GOLD analysis project Ga0182748, IMG submission 128877) | Enriched Organic Plus compost microbial communities from Emeryville, California, USA - eDNA 3rd pass 37_C Kraft OP (version 2) (version 2) ... | reverse complement strand
GGCAGCACCTGCACCGGACGGGCGGCACGAGGCGGCGCCGGATCGAGGTCCGTGGCGGCGTCCTCGGCGTCCGGCTCGCGGGGGGCAGGCATGGAGGCGGTCACCAGGCAAACCTATCAACCGAACATGCCCGTCCCCACGCACGCGCGACCCCCGTGTGGCGCCACCAGGAAACTCCCAGGTCACGAAAAGACAACGGGCCCCCTCTCCCCCTGCGGTCTCCCAGACGCCTTCGCTAGCATGAAACCGGCACGACGGGGTGTCGATCAGGTGAATCCCTCCAGAACCCCCCCCACACTCCAGGAGCACACAGTGACTCTTCAGACCGTCATCCTCGCAGCGGGCATGGGCTCGCGGCTCGGCCGCAGCCTGCCCAAGCCGCTGACCGAGCTGAACGACGGCCGCAGCATCATGCAGCAGCAGCACGACAACATCCGTGCCGCGTTCGGGTCCTCTGCGCGCATCACGACGGTCGTGGGCTACCGCGCCGAGACGATCGTCGAGGCGTTCCCCGAGGTCGACTACGTCTACAACGACCGCTACGACCAGACGAACACGTCCAAGAGCCTCCTGCGCGCTCTGGCCGCCACGGGCAAGAGCGGCGTGCTGTGGATGAACGGCGACGTCGTCTTCGACCCGCGCGTGCTCGGCCGCGCCATCTCGCTCATCGAGCGCGACCAGTCGTTCGTGACCGTCAACACCTCGAAGGTCAGCGACGAAGAGGTCAAGTACACCGTCACCTCCGAGGGCTGGATCCACGAGCTGTCGAAGACCGTCGAGAACGGGATCGGCGAGGCCGTCGGCATCAACTACATCTCGGCGGCCGGCAAGCGCGCCTTCATGCGCCAGCTGCAGCGCGTCGACGACCAGGACTACTTCGAGCGCGGCCTCGAGCTCGCGATCGCCGAAGACGGCCTGCGCCTCGAGCCGCTGGACATCTCCGACCTCTACGCGGTCGAGGTGGACTTCGCCGAGGACCTCGAGCGCGCCAACCTCTTCGTCTGACACCTCCGCGCATTCGTCTGACGCTCAGACTCGCGACCTAGGCTTCTGGCGATGGCCGCGAAGGTGCACAAGATCCACTCGCTCCCCGACGACTCGCCGTGGGACAGCGGGTTGCCGCCCGTGGGCTCCCCCGAGCACCCGCGGACGATCCGCGCGCTCGACAAGGTGCTCGCGATCCAACGCCCCGTCGTGCTCGCGCACCTGCGCAGCATCCGTCGACGCAACCCGGATGCCACGCCCGCGCAGGTGATCCGCATGCTCGAGCGGCGCTATCTCACCGCCGTCACGACCGGCGGTGCCGCCGTCGGCGCGACCGCCGTCGTCCCCGGCATCACGACCGGCGTGACGCTCGCGCTGTCGGGCGTCGAGACGTTCGGCTTCCTCGAGTCGACGGCCCTGTTCGCCCAGTCCGTCGCGGAGGTGCACGGCATCCCCGTCGAGAACCCCGACCGCGCCCGCGCGCTCGTGCTCACCCTCATGCTCGGCAGCGAGGGCACGGAGCTGCTGGCGCAGCTGGCCGGACAGGCCACCGGCAAGGCCGCGGGGCGCCCCGCGTACTGGGGCGAGCTCGTCACCAAGACGCTCCCCCGCGCTGCCGTCGGACCGCTCGTCGACCGGCTCAAGTCGATGTTCCTGCGGCACTTCACCGCCCGCGCCGGCGCCTCATGGGTCGGCAAGGCACTCCCGTTCGGCATCGGCGCCGCCGTCGGCGGCGCCGGCAACCACATCCTCGCTCGGCGCGTCATGACCACCTCGCGGCGCGCGTTCGGCATCCCGCCCGTCCGACTTCCCGCTGAGCTCGAGCCCGCCCCCGGCTCCCTGCCGCTCGAAGCCGCGGCCGTCGCGCGCCTGCGCCGCACCGGCGGCGCGATCGCCGGAGCGGCCGGTCGTGCCGGGTCTGCCGTCGCCGGCGCGGGGCGCCGGGCGACCGGCGCCCTCACCCGCCGGAAGGGCGCGACAGGCGATGCGGGCGACAACCCGGGATCGGGCGGACCGGCGACGACGGACGGCGCCGACGCCCGCTGAACGGGTGAGAATGGACGCATGGGACTGTTCACCCAGAGGCCGGAGTTCAGTGACGAGTGGGCCGGGATCCCCGGTGAGCCGGCGGAGCCCGAGACGGCGGCGCAGCGCCTCGCCGACGCCGCCCCCGCCGTGGACGCCGTGGGGCTCGTGACCGGCGGGGCCGTCGAGTCGATCGTGTTCCCGATGCCGCCCGTCGTCGAGGTCGCCCAGGACTCCTCCGACTCCGGACAGGGCGGCCCGGACGACGACGGGGACTGAGCCCCGCACAGCCCACTTGCGGGGAGGCGTATCGACACCGCGTCGGCGGCGGTCCTACCCTCGCTTACATGGACAGCACCCTCGCGTGCCTCGCGGCGTGGATGCCGCGGCAGCGCTGGTACGCCGGCAAGGGCCGCGTGCCGTCGCTGCGCTTCATCGCCGCGTGGGATCTGCCCGACCCCTTCGTCGACGAATCGTCGACCCTCGTCCGCGTGCGCACGTTCATCGTCGCGGACGAGAGCGCGCTCCCCGCCGTCGTGTACCAGATCCCCGTGGTGGCCCGCGCGACCTCGACGGTCGAGGTGGACGCCGCCCATCTCATCGGCAGTCCCGAGCCCGGCACGACGCTCATCGACGGTCCTCACGATCGGTCGTACGCGGCCGCGCTGCTGCGGCTCGTGACCGTCGGCGGCGAGGGCATGGGAGCGGGCGCACTGGCCCGCGGGATCCCGTCCGCGGCGCGCCCCACCGCCCCGACGGCCGACACCATGTCGGCGGGCGTCGTCAGCGGCGAGCAGTCCAACACGTCGATCGTGTACCGCGGCCCCGAGGGCACGGCACCCGTCATCGCCAAGGTCTACCGTCAGCTCCAGCCCGGGGTGAATCCGGACATCGAGCTGCAGACGGCGCTCGCCGAGGCGGGATCGCCGTTCGTGCCGCGCTCGGTGGGATCGGTCAGCGGCATGTGGCCCGACCCCGACGACGGACGCCTGAGCGTCGACGGATCGCTCGCGTTCGCACAGGAGTTCCTCCCGGATGTCGAGGACGCCTGGCGCGTCGCGCTGCGGGCCGCGGCGGCCGGCGAGGACTTCACCGCCCGCGCCACTGCCCTCGGCGAGGCGACCGCGCGTGTCCACGTCGCCCTCGCCGACCTGTTCGGCACGCGTGCACCCGATGCCGACGACCGCGCGCGGACGGTCACCGGCTGGCGCCAGCGCCTGTCGATCGCGATCGCCGAGGTTCCTGCGCTGTCCGCGTCGCGCGCTCGGATCGAGGAGGTCTACGCCCGGGCGCTCCACTCGCCGTGGCCGCCCCTGCAGCGCGTCCACGGCGACTTCCACCTCGGTCAGGTGATCCTCGTGCCCCGCCGCGGCTGGGTGCTGCTGGACTTCGAGGGCGAGCCGATGCGTCCGATGGCCGAGCGCGAGCGGCCCGACCTGGCCCTCCGCGACCTGGCGGGCATGCTCCGCTCGTTCGACTACATCGCCGGCTCCATCCGACTCGACCAGCCCGACGCGTCCCGCACGTCGGTGCGCGAGTGGGCCCACGCGGCCCGACGCGCCTACCTCGACGGGTACGCCGCGGCATCCGCCGTCGACCTGGACGCCCAGCAGCCGCTGCTGGATGCGCTCGAGCTCGACAAGGCGGTCTACGAGGCGATCTACGAGTCCCGGAACCGCCCGACCTGGATCGCGATCCCGTTGCGCGCGATCGGTCGGCTCGCGACCGGCTGACGCGTCACTCGTCCGCGTCGGCCTCCTCGGGCCCGAGTCCCTCTTCGGCGGCACCGTCGCCGTCGGAGCGCGCGTGCCAGCGCTCCCACTCCCCCATGAGCCGTTCGATCGCCGCATGGAATCGCGCCGTGGCGGCGCCCGGCGTCGTATCGCCGAAGTAGTGGCGCACCCATTCGTCCAGGCGCGCGACCGCGTCCGGATCGCCCAGCACGCGGTCCGCGTGCGCGATGATGTCGCCGGCGTCCCGCGCCTCGAGCCACTCGCACGCCGACAGATAGCCGTTGGTGTCGATGACCGCCTCGGGGTCCACGGGCCGGGTGATCATGAGCGGCTTGTCCGCGGCGAGCCGGTCGTAGACCATTGCGGAGATGTCGACGATCGCGACATCCGCCGCGGCGAGCTGCCACCCGAGCTCGGGACCGTCGTCGAACACGTGCTGCGCCGTCGGGTCGGCCGCGTTGGCGGCCGCCATCGCGGCGATGATCCGCTGGTTCGCCGCCCCGTACTCGGCGTTCACGACGCCCGACCGCGGATGCGGGCGGTAGATGAGGCGATGGCGGTCGGAGGCCAGGAGGGCCGTCGCGAGCGCCTCGCCGTGCGTCACGATCGACCCGTAGTGCGCCGACGGGCGGTCACCCTCCCACGTCGGCGCGTAGAGCACGACGGTGCGCTCGTCGGGCGTGTACGGCAGCGTCCCGGAGTAGTGGTCCGCCTGCGGGCGCCCGATCTGGATCGCGCGCGCGTCGAAGTCGTAGTCCCACAGCACGCGCTCGAGCCGCTGCCGCGCGGCATCCCCCGCGATGAACGCGAAGTCGTACGCCTTGTACTGGTTGGTGGACATGTACATCTTGTCGGACTCGCCGTGGTTGATGAACACGTGCCAGCGCCGCCCGTAGCGGAACATCTGGAAGTTGCGCGTGTTCTGGTTCACGTAGAGCACGACGCGGATGTCCTGGTCGGCGATGTACTGCTCGATGTCGCGGACGTTGGGGACGTACGCCACAGGGAGGTCGCTCTCCTCGAGGATCGCGCGGGCGCCGCTGGCGACCCGGCTGAGGACGACGACCGGCCGGTGCCGGGACAGCTCCGCGAGCGGACGGTACCACTGGCGCATCTGGTACATGTTCACGGCGCCGTCGGCGAAGTACACCGCGACCTGGAAGTGACGCGGCGGGTGCGGCGCCCGCCGGGCCTGCAGGCGGCGGACCTCGCCCGCCGCGGAACGGTTCGTGAGCGCCTTGCGGACGAGGGCGAACGCCTTTCGCGCATCGGAGACCAGACTCACCTCTCCAGCCTACCGACGGGCGCGTGGGATGATCGACGAGTGCACGTCGACGGATCCGGTGACTCCGACGCTCCGGCCGTCCCGTACGGCGCCGGCGTCTCGTTCGTGATGCCGGTGCTCAACGAGCACGCCTACCTGCGCCGCGCCGTCGAGACCGTGCTCGAGCAGGAGATCGACGGCCCCACCGAGATCGTGCTCGCGCTCGGCCCGTCGACGGACGGCACCACCGAGCTCGCCCGCCGGCTCGCGACGGAGGATCCGCGCATCGTGCTCGTGGACAATCCGGACGCCGACATCCCCATCGGGCTGAATCTGGCGATCTGCGCGTCGTCGTTCCCGACGATCGTCCGCGTCGACGCCCATTCCGAGCTCGCGCCCGGCTACACGCGGCGGGCGCTCGAGACCCTCGCGCGCACCGGCGCCGCGAACGTCGGCGGGGTCATGCGCGCCGAGGGCCGCACGCCCTTCCAGCGCGCGGTGGCCCGCGCCTACAACTCGCGGGTGGGCCTCGGCGGCGGCGCGTACCACGGCTCCGACCGCGAGGGCCCCGCGGAGTCCGCCTACCTCGGCGTCATGCGCCGCGCCGTGCTGGAGGAGGTGGGGCTGTTCGACGAGACCATCCGCCGCGGCGAGGACTGGGAGCTGAACCTCCGGATCCGCCGCGCCGGCTACCGGGTGTGGTTCGATCCGGCCCTCGCGGTGACCTACTGGCCGCGCGACAGCTGGTCGCGGCTGGCCCGCCAGTTCATCGCGACGGGCACCTGGCGCGGAGAGCTCGTGCGGCGCTACGGCCGCCGCAACTCGCTGCGCTTCTTCGCCCCGCCGGTGCTCGTGCTCGTCCTCGCCCTCGCGGTCGTGGTGGCCGCCCTGCAGCTGACCGGCGTGCTGGCGGGAACCGCATCCCTCGTCGCGTCGGCGGTCTACCTGCCGCTCATCGCCTACGCGCTCCTGGTCGTGGTCGACGCGCTGCGCGGCTCCACGTGGCGCGACCGGCTGTGGACGCTGGCGGTGCTGCCCACGATGCACGTGTGCTGGGGCGTCGGCTTCATCGCCGGCGTCCTGCGCGGCGCGCGCGACACCGTGGACACATCGCGGCTCGGCGACCGCAACACTCCCCTGCCCTGACCGGCGCGCGCGTCAGATGAAGTCCTGGTCGAGCAGGCGTGCCACCACGCGCTCGGACGCGTGACCGTCGTCCCGCGCGTTGAACGTCGCGCGCCACACCCGGTAGCGCTCGTCGTGCCGGGCCGGGTCCTCGGCGAGCGCCGCCGCGAGCTCCTCCTGCGTGCGCACGAGGGGCCCGGGCGCGCGCTCGGCCAGATCGAAGTAGAAGCCGCGCAGCTCGCCCCGGTAGTGCTCGAGGTCCGGGACGAAGAAGTACATCGGCTTGCCGGTGACGCTGTAGTCGAACATGACCGACGAGTAGTCGGTGATGAGCGCATCGGCGGCGAGCAGCAGCTGCGCCATGTCGGGGAACGCGGTCACGTCGATGACGCGGGGCCCCGCGGCATCCTTCCCCGGCAGAAGCGTGCGAGAGTGGCCGCGCACGAGCACGACGGCGTCGGCGGATGCCGCCAGCGCGACCGGATCGAGGAAGTCGACCATCTCGTCGCGGTCGTCGCGCCACGTCGGCGCGTACAGCAGCACGCGCTCGTCCGCCCCGATGCCCAGGGCCGCGCGCGTCGCGCTGCCGTCGCTCGTGACGAGCACGTCGTTGCGCGGGTACCCCTCGACCCAGATGGGGCGGGTGAGGAACGCGTAGGCCTTGCGGAGGATGCGCTCCGCGTACGGGTTCTGCGCGAGCAGGACGTTCCACCGGCGCGATTCGCGGACGACCGCGGCCATCCGGCGCGGATCGAAGCCGGGACGATGCAGCGCGAGGCGCTTGAGCGGCGTCCCGTGCCATGTCTGCAGCACACGCTGGCCGGGGCGCCGCTCGAAGCGACGACGGAGCCAGTCGTTGACGACGATGAGTCGCGATGATCCGCGGGCGCGCCACCACTCGGGACTGCCCTCCACGACCGGGACGGCGCCCTCGGGCACCTGGACGGAGAGGTCGACGACGCTCCAGTATCGGGTCACCTCGGGGCGACGCCGCGCCAGCTCGCGGTCGATCGCGAGCGGATTGCAGCTCGCGTTGCGCCCGTAGAAGCTCTCGAAGAAGACCGCGTCCTCGAGTCCGCCCGGCCGCGTCGCATAGCGGCGCTCGAGGGCGGCCTGCCCCTCCCCGGAGTCGTACGCGGGATCGATCGGCGGCCCGATGCGCAGGGTCGCGCCGTCGAGGCTCGCCCGGAGCGTGCCGAGTTGGGTGAGCGGGAGCACGGCATCCGTCTCCACGCCTTCGACCGTGTAGTCGCCGGCCGGGAGAGGCAGACGAGGGCCGCCCCAGCGGGCGGCGGCGAGCGGCACCACGGCGCGCCACGTCTTGCCACGGCCGGTGACGGCGGATGCAGGGGCGGTGGCGCGGGGACCCACGAGGGCGACGTGCTCCGGACGGGGCCCCTCGCCGCGCAGCTCGAGCACGGGCTCTTCGGGAGCACCCAGGAACTGCGCCGTCGTCATCGATTCTCCCTCTGCGGCCCCGCCATCCGGCCCGCGCCCGTCACGATGGCACGATACACGCGACCGGTGTTGCCACCGTCGCGGAAGGCGTGCACCCGGTCGCTCAGCGCCCGCGAGCGGGCGATGCGCCGCTCGCGCTCGGCATCGTCGGAGAGCACCCGCGCGAGCTGCTCGGCGGCATCCGTCCAGTCGTTCGCGTAGTCGTCCCCCGCGACATCCGCGTAGCGCCCGTAGAAGCCGCGCCGCCGACCGTACTCCTCTACATCGGGCGCGAGGTAGACGACCGGGAGCGGGACGAGCGCCGCGTCGAACGCGAGCGACGAGTAGTCCGTGACGAGGGCGTCCAGGCCCGGCAGGACAGGCGTGACGTCGGCGACGAGGTCACTGCTCAGCGCGCGCACGCGCTCCGTCGCGACGGGCGGCCGATAGTCGCCCGCGCCGAGCGGATGGGAGCGCACCAGCAGGACGGCGTCGGCGGCCTCGAGGACCTCGAGCAGGCGCGTCCACTGCGCATGCGTGGGGATCGCGGGGTCCGGGGCGCCGTCGCGCCAGGTCGGCGCGTAGAGGACGAGCCGGGTGTGCTCGCCGAGGGCGCCGGTGCGCGCGACGACGAGGCGGCGCGCGGCCTCCCGGCGCGCGTCGGGCTCCCCCTGGGACAGCACGTCCAAGCGCGGCTCGCCCGTGACCGGCACGCGGGCGTCGGGCAGTGCGAACGCCGACTCCAGACGACCTCGGACGAGATGCGAGGCGGCGGGGAGCACGCGGATCTGGCGCGCGGCGCGGCGGTACAGCCGACCGATGAGGCCGCGCACGCCCGGGATCCGGTCGAGAGGGGCGGGAGCGCGCACGGTCTCGGGAGAGTCGAGTCCGATGCGCTTGAGCGGGATGCCGTGCCACAGCTGCACGAGGAACGCGCCGCTCACGGCATAGCGGTTGACGTCGCCGAAGCCGTGGGTGACCACGACGACCGCGGCGCGGGCGGTGGCGAGGAACCCGCGCAGCGAGTGCTTGCGGACGGTGCGGATGCCGAGGGCGGCGGCATCGGAGGCCTCCCGGTCGGACCCGACGAGCCAGATCGGGTCGTGTCCGGCGGCGGTGACGGTGCGCCACAGGGCCAGGGCGCCGTCGCCGATGCCGGCGCCGCACCCGAACGCCCAGGCGCCCTCACGGCGCGGCAGGACGAGGGTGACGAGGCGCCCGAGGACGTACAGCGGAATGCGGGCGAGCTTGCGCGCGTTGCCCGCGCCGAACGAGAAGGACGCCACCCCGCGAGCCTATCGCGGGGTGGCGTCCGTTCTCCGGAGAGCCCACCCGGGGGTTACTTGAGCTCTCCGAGCGTGACATCGGCGGTGAAGGTCTTGCCGTCACGGACATAGGTGACGGTCGCCTTGCTGCCGGCTGCGGCGGCGCGCACCTGAGCCGTGAGGTCCACCGAGCCGGTGACCGGGACGCCGTTGAAGGCCGTCACGATGTCCCCCTTCTTCAGTCCGCCCGCGGCGGCCGCACCGTCCGGGGTGACCTCGGCGATGTAGGCGCCGGTGATCGTCGAGTCCTCGACGGCGGCGGCGTTCTGGACGCTCGCGCCGAGCAGGCCGTGCGAGGCCTTCCCGTCCTTGATGATCTCGTCGGCGACGCGCTTGACGATGTCGGAGGGGATCGAGAAGCCGACGCCGATGTTGCCGGACTGGTCGCCCGCAGACGAGCCGCCCGCGGTCGCGATCGCGACATTGATGCCGATCAGCTCGCCCTTCGCGTTCACCAGCGCGCCCCCCGAGTTTCCGGGGTTGATGGCCGCGTCGGTCTGGATGACGGCGATCTTGATCGTCTCGCTCGGCGCCTGCTGCTGCGGGCCGCCCTGACCGAAGTCGAAGAAGAACGGACCGCCTTCGCCGTTCTCGCCACGACCGCCCTGACCGCCGTCGCCCTCGTCCTCCGAGTCCTTCGCGTCGGGGGCCGCCGACGAGGCGATCTCGATCGAGCGGTTGAGCGCGCTGACGATGCCGGTCGTGACGCTGTTGGACAGGCCCAGCGGAGCGCCGACCGCGACGGTCTGGTCACCCACGTTGAGCTTGCGGGAGTCGCCGAACTCGATCGGGTCGAGGTCCTCGGCGTCCTGGAGCTTGATGACCGCGAGATCGTAGGTCGGGTCAGTGCCCACGACCTTCGCGTCGTAGACGTGGCCGTCGGATGTCGTGACGCGCAGCGACGCGTCTCCCGTGGCACCGTCGAGGGTCACGACGTGCGTGTTCGTGACGACGTAGCCGTCGCGGCTGATGATGACACCCGAGCCGGTGCCGCCCGAGTTCGACGACGTCGCCTGGATCGTGACCACGCTCGGCACGACCTTGGCGGCGATGGCCGTCGTCGCGTTGACGGAGTCGGGGTTGTTGACGGTGACGACCTCCGGCGCGGAGGCGCCGGTCGTGCCCGGCGCGGGCCACAGCTGGCTGCCTGCGTACGATCCGCCGAGGCCGGCGGCGCCGCCCACGAGCGCGGCGGCGACGATGAGGCCGACGACGCGTCCGGCGCCGCCCCGGCGCTCCTTCGTGGCTGTGGCCGTCGCGGTCGCACCCGTGGCGGGGGCGCCGTGCAGCGGGAGGGTCGGCTGGGTCGCGCCCTGCGGCAGGCCGAACGACTGCCCCTGCGGCGGGGCGGGGTTCGCGGCGGGCTGGCCGGCGTACTGTCCGTACACAGGACGCGGCGGCGTGGGCTGACCCGCGACCGGGTGCGTGGGAGCGGGATGCCCGGCCGTCGCCTGCGGCGGGACGGGGGCGGTGGTGTGCGGCAGGGCCGGCGGGACGGGCTGCGGGGCCGCGGGCTGCGGCGGGACGGGCATCGACGTCTGCGGAGCCGACGGCGCGTCGGCCGGAGCGGCCGGGGACGCCGTGGTGGCGGGGGTCTGGTCGGTGGACTCGGCCGCGTTCGCGGGCCGGGCGGTGACGGCGTCGTCCGCCGCGTTCTCCGGGCGCTCGCCCATGTTGTCGCTCATGTGTGCTCCTTCTGCCAAAGCCCTTACAGCGTGCGGCCCGTTTCTGTGCGTTTCTTATGGCGAGGATGGGACGCCCCTATGCGGATACCCTGACCTGGTGCAGGACATCCATGGGGCCTGGCGCCGCACCGCCGGCGGCGCAGGACTGCTGTCGGCGTCGGGGGCGGTGGCTCCCACCATCTTCGCAGAGATGAGCGCCCTGGCCGCCCGGACGGGCGCCGTCAACCTCGGGCAGGGATTCCCCGACGAAGACGGGCCGCCCGAGGTCCTGGAGGCCGCGCGGGAGGCCATCGCGAACGGCGTCAACCAGTACCCGCCGGGCCGCGGCACGCCCGATCTGCTGCACGCGATCGCCGAGCATCAGGAGCGCTTCTACGGCCTGCTCCCCGACCCCGAGCGCGACATCCTGGTGACCGCCGGTGCCACCGAGGCGCTCGCCGCGACGCTCCTCGCCCTCGTGGACGGCCCGGACGACGAGGTCGTCGTGTTCGAGCCCTTCTACGACTCCTACGCCGCGTGCGTGGCCCTCTCCGGCGCGCGCCTGGTCACCGTGCCGCTGCGCTGGCCGGACTTCCAGCCCGACCTCGACGCGCTCGCCACCGCGGTGACCGACCGCACCCGCATCATCCTCGTGAACGACCCGCACAACCCGACCGGGGCCGTCTTCTCCCGTGAGGTGCTCGACGAGATCGTGCGCCTCGCCGAGCGGCACGATGCGATCATCGTCACGGATGAGGTCTACGAGCACCTGACCTTCGACGGCGTCGGACACACGCCGATCGCGACGCGTCCCGGCGCGTGGGAGCGGACGCTCACGATCTCGTCGGCGGGCAAGACGTTCTCGACGACCGGCTGGAAGATCGGCTGGGTGAGCGGCCCCGCCGACCTGGTGACGGCGGTGCTCACGGTCAAGCAGTTCCTCACCTACGTCAACGGCGCGCCGTTCCAGCCGGCCGTCGCGGTGGGACTGCGCCTGCCGCCGGAGTTCTTCACCGGGGTCGCCGCGGCACTTGAGGGCAAGCGCGACCTGCTCGGGGACGGCCTGCGCGCGGCGGGCTTCGCCGTGTCGCGTCCGTCCGGCTCGTACTTCACCGTCGCCGACGCCGCGCCGCTGGGAGCGACGGATGCCGCGGAGTTCTGCCGCACCCTGCCTGAACGGGCCGGCGTCGTGGCCATTCCGCTCACCGCGTTCGTCGTCGCGGCGCATCGCACGGAGTACGCCACCCTCGTGCGGTTCGCCGCGTGCAAGCGCGTCGAGGTGCTCGCCGACGCGTCAGAGCGCCTCGCCGGCCTCGGCTGAGGCGTCCGCGCCCTCCCCCGGCACGACGCGGAGTCGCCGCAGACGCAGGGCCGGATTGACGCGGCGCACGCGCTCGACGGTCTCGCGGTCGAGCCACGCGACCGCGACGTCCGTCGTGGTGCCGACAGCGGCGATCTCGACCCCCTGCGGGTCGACCACCATCGACGTCCCCACGCCGAGCGGCGGCGGATGGTCGGCGGCCGCGACGTACATCGTGTTCTCGATGGCGCGGGCATGCAGGAGGGTGCGCCAGTGGTGCTCCTTGAGCGGTCCGCGGACCCACTCCGCGGGGACGAGTGCGACATCCGCCCCCGCGTCCGCCAGAAGGCGCGCGACCTCCGGGAAGCGCAGGTCGTAGCAGGTGAGGAGACCGAAGCGCAGACCGTCCACGTCGAACGTCTGCACCGGGTCGAGCCCGCCCGGCTCCACCCAATCGGACTCGCGCTGCCCGAACGCGTCGTAGAGGTGCAGCTTGCGGTAGTGGGCGCGGATCCCGCTGCCGTCGACGGCGACGACCGTGTTGCGCACGCGCGCGCCGTCCTCCGCGCGCTCGAGGAGACCGGCCACGATGTGCACGTCGTGGGCGGCGGCGAGGGCGACGAGCGCCGAGGTGAACGGGCCGTCGATCTGCTGCGCGTTCTCCGCCAGCGACGCGTCGAACGGGTCGATGAAGTAGCTGGAGTACTCGGGGAACAGCACGAGTCGCGCTCCGCGCTCCACCGCACGGGCGGTGAGCTGGGCGATATGGTCCAGGTTCGCCGTGGTGTCGGCCGTCGGCGCGAACTGCGCGATCGCGACGGCGAGGCCGGCCGGTCCGGTCATGCGTCCTCCTCCTTCGCCCGCCGCGCGCGCAGGATCGCGGGCACCACGAGCCATCCCAGCACGATGAGCACCGCGAACACGACGGCCGCGGTGACGGATGCCGCGGCGGAGACCACGACGTCGAACACGAACGCCACGACCCCCACGAGGAGGACGGACACCGTCACGAGCGCCGTGATGAGGGCGGCGTGGCCGAAGCTCACGACGACGCCCTTCACCTTCTTCCGGAACAGCATGCGGTGCACCGCGACCGGCGACAGCGCGATGATCGAGCTCAGCGCGGCGAGGACGACGAGCGCGAGGTAGAAGATCTGCTGCCCCTCGTCGAGGTCCGGGAACTTGGGCTGGAACGCCAGCGCGAGCAGGAAGCCGGTGAGGATCTGGGTGCCCGTCTGCAGCACGCGCAGCTCCTGCAGCACCTCGTTCCAGTTGCGGTCGTAGCGCTCGGCCGGCGTCTCGTCGCGTCCGTCGTCGATGTCGTCCGCGGCGGACGAGTCGGGACGGGAGGCGCGGGACATGGATTCATCCTCGCGTCCGCCGGGGTGGCGGGCAAGTTCCCGGCGGTGTGCGAACCACCGTCGAAACTCGTGCTAGGCTTTCATCTTGTGCCGCGGGGTGGAGCAGCTCGGTAGCTCGCTGGGCTCATAACCCAGAGGTCGCAGGTTCAAATCCTGTCCCCGCAACGAAAACGAAGAACGGCGTCCCGCAGGGGGCGCCGTTCTTCGTCTGTCTGCCGAGACCCGCGTCTTGTCCCGCCCGAGGGGGCCCGCGTCGCCTAGGCGGCCTCGTGGACGGTGATGGCGTAGCCGTCCGGGTCCGCGAACGTGAAGGCGACGCCGAACGGGCCGGGCTCGGGAGCGCGCAGGATCTCCACACCGGACGCCACCAGAGAGGCGTGCAGCGCTTCGACGTGGTCGCCCTGCATCCACAGGGCGACACCCTCCCCCGGACGGGGCGAGATCTGCGCGACATCGACGCCGGGCAGCGGCTCGCGCACCGCGAACGGGATCGGCGACGTCGCGAAGACGACCGCGCCGGGAGGCGACGCAGGCAGGCGGCGCAGCCCCAGCCGGGTCTCGTAGAACTCCGCGGCGCGCGCCACATCGCGCACCTGCAGGGCGAGGAAGTCGGGTCCGGTGATGCTCATGAGGATTCCTTCCGATGTTGTCAGGATGCTGACATTCACAGCCTATGTCAGAATACTGACATGACCTCGGACCCTCGTCCCGTCGAGCAGCTGATCGGCTACCGCCTCAAGCAGGCGCAGTCCGCGCTCCGCTCCCGCATGGACGACGCACTCCGCGCACTGGGGCTCACCACCCCCCAGTACTCGTGCCTGGACGCCATCGGCCGGCATCCTGGCGCCTCCACCTCCGACGTCGCACGCAGCGTCTTCGTCACGCGGCAGACGATGAACACCCTCCTGCGCGGCCTGGCGGAGCGCGGACTCATCGTGCGCGCGGCGGATGCCTCCGGGCGCGCGATCCCCCTGACGCTCACGCCGCGGGGACGCGCACTCCTGGATGCCGCGAACGCCCGCATCGACGCGATCAGCCGGGCGCTCGACAGGGCGCTGGATCCCGCCGCGCACGCGGCACTGCTGTCCGGGCTCGCACGCGTCATCGAGACGCTCGAGGATCTCCCCGAGGCGACCGACCTCTAGCCCCGCGTCGCGGGCGGATCCAGGACGTCGCAGATCTCGCTGATGAAGCGCGCGATGACGCTGAGCTCCTCGTCGCTGTAGCGCTCGGCGACGCCGCGCATGGCAGCCAGGCGCTGACCGAAGTGCTTGTAGAACTCGCCGCGCGAAAGATCCGTGAGGACCACGACGCGGGCACGGCGATCATGCGGATGCGGATGCCGCTCGAGGTGGCCGGCCAGCTCCATGCGATCCAGCAGCTTCGTCGTCGACGCGGTCGAGATGCGCAGGTGCCGGGCGACGTCCCGCGGGCTCACCGGGATGCCCCGCTGCTCGCGCATCACCATCATGCGGAGCGCCGCGAGATCCGTGGCGTTCAGCGCCATGTCGTCCTTCATCCCGCTGTGCATGCGATCCATCGCATCGCTGAACGCGCGCACGGCGACGAGGGCTTCCGTGATGGCCTGCGCTCTCGTATCGTCCTCCCCGGGGCGGTACCTCATGGCCGGGTTCTCTGCTACCACCTAGACACTCTCCCATGCCCTGTGTAGCATCGAATCCAGCAAATGGCTAGATAAGCTAGCGATTCAAGGGAGATGAACATGCTCGATGTCGACCACGTGGTCCTGCTCGATGACGACGGCAACGAGGTCGGCACGGCGCCGAAGTCCAGCGTGCACGGCACGCAGACGGCGCTGCACCTCGCGTTCTCCTGTCACGTGATCGACGACGAGGGGCGGGTGCTCGTCACCCGCCGCGCGCTCGAGAAGGCCACCTGGCCGGGCGTGTGGAGCAACTCGTTCTGCGGGCACCCGCGGCCCGCCGAGCCCATGCTGCACGCCGTGCGCCGCCGCGCCGAGTATGAGCTCGGGCTCGATCTCGAGGACATCGAGCTGGCCCTCCCCCTCTTCCGCTACCGCGCCGTCGATGCGAACGGCATCGTCGAGCACGAGATCTGCCCCGTCTACACCGCCCGTGCCGCCAGCGAGCTCGTCCTGAATCCGCTCGAGGTCGTGGACGCACGCTGGGTCGAGCCCGACGAGCTCGCCTCGTCGCTGCGCTCGACCCCGTGGGCGTTCAGCCCGTGGCTGGTCCTCCAGGCCGAGCAGCTCAACCTGTTCGGCCGTGTCGAGCGAAGAGAGCGACGCGCATCGTGAACCCGCCCGTCACGGCTGCCGAGCAGGACGAGCTCGAGATCGCGATCGACGACGCGTTCGCCGATCTCGACGCGCGCATGCGTCCCCGCGGCGACTCGTTCACCGCGCTCTCCTCGGCGATGCGGCGCGCGGGATCAGGCGGCAAGCGCTTCCGCCCCGCGCTGGTCCTCGCCGCCTTCCGTGCGCTGGAGGGCGCGGCGGACCGCCGCCCCACAGTGCTGCGGGTCGGCGCCGCCTTCGAGCTGCTGCACACCGCGTTCGTCATCCACGACGACCTCATCGACGGCGACACGGTGCGCCGAGGCGTCCCCAACGTCGCGGGTGAGTTCCGCATGCGCGCCGAGGGACACGACGGGGTCGCGCTGGGCGACACCGCGGCCCTGCTCGCAGGAGATCTCCTGCTCCACGAGGCGCAGCGGATCGTCGCGACCCTCGACGCTCCGCCGCCGCTGCGTGCGGGCCTGCTCGATCTCCTCGACGAGGCCGTCATCGTCACGGCCGCCGGCGAGCTCGCCGACGTCGAGCACGCGCTGCGAGCCGACGGGGCGGTGAGCGAGGTGCTCGCCATGAGCCACGACAAGACGGCGGCGTACTCGTTCAGCGCGCCGCTGCGCGCCGGTGCCCTCCTCGCCGGCGCCGACGACATGACCGTGCTGCGGGTGGGCATGTGCGGATCGGCGCTCGGTCTGGCCTTCCAGCTCGTCGACGACCTCATCGGCGCATTCGGCACGGCGGCGCAGGCCGGCAAGGCGGCCGGCGCGGACCTCATCGCCGCCAAGCACACCCCCCTCGTCGCGCTCGCGCGCTCCACGGGGTCCTGGCCGGATGTCAGCGAGACCATCGCGCTGGCGCACACGGGCCCGATCGCGCTGCAGGAGGCCCAGCGCGCCCTGGCCGAGAGCGGTGCGCGCGCTCAGGCGGAGGCGCTCGTCCACTCGCTCCTCGACGACGCGCGCGGCGCGACCGTCGACCTGCCCGCTCCCCTCGCACACCTGCTCGGCGCATGCGCCGACCACGTGGAAGGCCGCATCCCATGACAGATCGCGCATCCACCGGAATCGACCTCTACAACGAGGCGGCGCAGGACGCCGCGGCGGCGGTCATCGCCCGCTACTCGACATCCTTCGGGCTCGCCTGCCGCCTCCTCGGTCCGCGCGTGCGCACGCACGTGCGGAACATCTACGGTCTCGTGCGCATCGCCGACGAGGTCGTGGACGGACCCGCCGCCGAGGCGGGGCTGACCGTGGAGCAGGCCGGACAGGCGCTCGATCGCCTCGAGACCGAGACGATGGAGTCGATCTCCTCCGGCTTCAGCACGAACCTCATCGTGCACGCGTTCGCCGTCACCGCCCGCGAGTGCGGGATCGGCGAGGACCTCGTGCGGCCGTTCTACACCTCGATGCGGACCGACCTGTCGCAGACGGCGCACGACCCCGTCTCCCTGGAGGAGTACGTGTACGGCTCAGCCGAGGTGGTCGGCCTCATGTGCCTCCAGGTGTTCGTCAACGCCGGGCGGGACGGGATCACCGCACCGGATGCCTCGCTCGTCGAGGGCGCACGGCGCCTGGGCGCGGCCTTCCAGGAGATCAACTTCCTGCGCGACCAGGACTTCGACGCCGACACGCTCGGCCGCGACTATCTCGCGCTCGGCGCCGCCGAGGACCGGACCGCGCTCCTGGACCGCATCGAGGCGGACCTCGCGGTGGCACGTGAGGCCATCACCCGGCTGCCATCCGACTGCCGCCCGGCCGTCCGCGCGGCGCACGACCTGTTCGCCGCGCTGGCGGCGCGACTGCGCGCCGCGCCCCCCGACACCGTGCGGGTGCGCGTGCCGGATCCGGTCAAGGCCCTCATCGCTGCACGCGCCGTGCTGCGTGTGCCCGCTCGACGGCCCCGCGCCACCGCGGCGGTCGCCGGATGAGCTCCGCGATCGTCATCGGGGCGGGGATCTCGGGGCTCGCCACCGCCGCGCTTCTCGCGCGCGACGGCTACGACGTCCGCGTGTTCGAGGCGCAGGACGCCGTCGGCGGACGCGCCGGGTCGTGGGAGGCGGACGGCTTCCGCTGGGACACCGGCCCCAGCTGGTATCTCATGCCGGAGGTCTTCGACCACTTCTTCCGCCTGCTCGGCACGAGCGCCGACGAGCAGCTCGACCTCGTCCCGCTCACCCCGGCGTACCGCGTCTACACGGAGGGGGACGAGGCCCCCATCGACGTCGTCTCGGGGCGTGACAGCGCGATCGCGCTGTTCGAGTCGATCGAGCCGGGCTCGGGACGCGCGCTCGCGCGCTACCTGGACAGCGCCGCGGATGCCTATCAGCTCGCCGTGTCGCGCTTCCTCTACGACCCGTACGCGACGTACGCGGGTCTGCGTCACCCGTCGCTGCTGCGGCGACTCCCCCGCCTCGCCACGCTCCTGGGCGCGCGCCTCGGGCCGTTCGTGGAGCGGCGGTTCCGGAACACCCGGCTGCAGCGGATCCTCGAGTACCCCGCGGTGTTCCTGGGCGGGTCCCCGTACGATGTGCCGGCGCTCTACCACCTCATGAGCCACCTCGACCTCAGTGACGCCGTGCGCTATCCGCAGGGCGGCATCGCAGCGGTCATCGCCGCGATCGAGCGTCTCGCCCGAGACGCAGGAGCCGACATCGAGACGGGCGCGGCGGTCGAGGAGATCCTCGTGGCCGACGGGCGGGCCACCGGCATCCGCCTCGCCGACGGACGCGCGTTCGACGCGGATGTCGTCGTGTCCACCGCAGACCTGCACCACACCGAGACGCAGCTGCTCCCACCCGAGGCGCGCACGTACCCGGAGCCGTGGTGGAAGGACCGCACGCCGAGCCCCGGGGTGCTGCTGCTCCTGCTCGGGGTGCGGGGCGAGCTGCCTCAGCTCGCGCATCACACCCTCCTGTTCACCGAGCAGTGGCGCGAGGGCTTCGAGCGCATCTTCGGCGACGCCGCGGGCATCCCCGACCCCGCGTCCCTCTACGTGTGCCGGCCGAGCGCCACCGACCCGGGTGTCGCGCCGCGCGACCACGAGAACCTCTTCGTCCTCGTCCCCGTGCCCGCCGATCCCGGCCTCGGGCGCGGCGGTGTGGCCGGCGCGGGCGATGCGCGCATCGAGGAGGCGGCGGATGCGGTGATCGCGCAGGTGGCCGAGTGGTGCGGCATCCCCGACCTCGCCGAGCGCGTCGTCGTGCGCCGCACGATCGCTCCCGGCGACTTCGAGGCGGATCTGCGGGCGTGGCGCGGCAACGCGCTGGGGCTGTCCCACACGCTCGGCCAGAGCGCGGTGTTCCGCCCGCGGAACGTGTCGCGCACCGTGGCCGGCCTCATGTACGCGGGCACGACGGTGCTGCCGGGCATCGGTCTGCCGCTGTGCCTCATCTCTGCGGAGCTCGTCGCCAAGCGGCTGCGCGGCGACACGTCGGCCGCGCCGATGGCGGAGCCCGTGACGGCGGAGGTGTGACGTGCCGGGGCTGTACCTGGTGGCGATCCTCGTCTCGGCCGGCTTCATCGTGCTGCTGGATGCCCGCTTCACGCTCGCGTTCTGGCGCGCCCCGGTGCGGGCGGCCACGGCTGTCGTTCTCGCGACGGCGTTCTTCCTCGTGTGGGACCTCGCCGGCATCGCCGCGGGCGTCTTCGTGAAGGGACAGAGCCCGCTGTATCTCGGATGGGACCTGGCTCCGCACCTGCCCGTCGAGGAGGTCTTCTTCCTCGCGTTCCTCACCTATCTGGCGCTGGTCGTCCAGGCCGGCGCGTCTCGGCTGCTCGCCCGCCGTGCGGGACCGCACGGCGACGACGGCGGGGAGGCGCCGTGACGTACGGTCTGCTCATCCTCCCGTTCGCGGCGGTGACGATCCTCGTGACGGCCGTGTCCGCCGTGCGGCCCGGAATCCGTCGGCGCCTGGCATCCTCGGCGATCGCCGCCGCCGTCCTCGCCGTCCTCACCGCCGTGTTCGACAACGTCATGATCGCATCGGGGCTGTTCCGCTATCCGGCCGAGCACGTCAGCGGCCTGCGCATCGGACTCGCCCCGCTCGAGGACTTCGCGTACCCCGTGTGCGCGGCCTTCCTCGTGCCCGCCCTGTTCGCCCTCTTCCGCCGAGGAGGACCGCGATGACGCGCGCCGCGACCCGCAGCGACCTGTTCGGCCAGCTCGTGCTGTCGTCGCGCCCGGTGAGCTGGATCAACACCGCCTACCCCTTCGCGGCCGCGTACCTGCTCACGACGCGGGAGATCGACATCCCGCTCATCGTGGGGACGCTCTTCTTCCTCCTCCCGTACAACCTCGCGATGTACGGCATCAACGACGTGTTCGACTACGAGTCGGACCTGCGCAATCCGCGCAAGGGCGGTGCCCACGGCGCCGTCCTCGACCGCAGGCTGCACGCGACGACGCTGTGGGCCGCCGGGCTCTCGTGCGCGCCTTTCGTCGCATATCTCGTGCTCGTCGGCGGGCCGTGGTCCTGGCTCGTCCTGGCGCTGAGCCTCTTCTTCGTCGTCTTCTACAGCGCCCCGCCGCTGCGCCTCAAAGAGGTGCCCTTCGCCGACTCGGTGACCAGCAGCATCCACTTCTTCTCCCCCGCCGTGTACGGCTTCGTCCTCGCCGGGGCGACGTGGACGTGGCAGCTGGCGGCGGTGATCGTCGCGTTCGCCCTGTGGGGCATCGCGTCGCACGCCTTCGGCGCGGTGCAGGATGTCGTCGCCGACCGCGCCGCGGACATCTCCTCCATCGCGACGCGCATGGGCGCCCGCTGGACGGTGTGGTTCTCGCTCGCGTGCTACGCCGCGGCGGGTCTCGTGATGCTCGCGACGCCGTGGCCCGGCCCGCTCGCGGCCCTGCTCGCGCTCCCCTACCTCGTGTCGGTGTGGCCGTTCCGGGACGTCACCGACGAGACGGCAGAGACCGCGACGCGCGGCTGGAGCCGCTTCCTGTGGCTCAACCAGATCGCCGGGTTCGGCGCGACGCTGCTGCTCATCTGGTGGTGGCTGTCCCACCCCGTCGGCTGACCGCGCCGGCGTCCTTGCCCGCACAGGACGGCGGGCCGACGGTCTCCCGCCGGCCCGCCGCCCTCTCGATCACTCGGGGCCGTCGCCCTCGAGCGCGAGCAGCTTGTCGATCGCGTCGGTGAGGCGCTTGTCGGCCTCGCCGTACTTGGCCCAGTCGCCGGCCTCGAGGGCGGCCTGGCGGTCGATCATCGCCTGACGTGCGATCTCGAGCGTCGCCTGGAACTCGTCGGTCGCGGGCGGCGGTGTCTCACCGGGCGTCTCGCCCGGGTCCGGCGTCTCGCCCGGCGTGGGCTCGACGTCGACATCGCCGCCGTCGGCGCCGGAGTCGCCGCCGAACAGCGCGTCGAGCGCCTCGTTCAGCGTGTCCTCGAAGGCGATCTTGTTGCCGAACGACACCAGCACCTTCTGCAGGATCGGAAGCTTCGTGCCACCCGAGGACTGCACGAAGACGGGCTGCACGTACAGGAGGCCGCCGCCGACCGGCAGCGTCAGCAGGTTGCCGTTGAGCACCTGCGACTGTCCCTGCTTGAGGATGTTGATGAAGGCGGACACCTGCGGGTCGGCGTCGAACGTGTTCTGGACCTGACCGGGGCCGGGGACCGTCGTGTCGGCGTTGATCACCAGCATCCGCAGCTTGCCGTAGTCGGACTTCTTCACGCCGGGCTCGCTGCCGGCGTCGGAGTCGACGGCGAGGTAGCCGGTGAGCACGTTACGCACCGCCGCGGAGCCCTGCGAGCGCGGGATGAAGCTCGTGAACATCGAGAACGTCGGGCTGTCCTGCCCCGGCATCTTCATCGTCAGGTAGTACGGCGGCTGGAAGCGCGTGTTGTCCTGCGGGTCGTTCGGCGTCGCCCAGCGGTTGTCGCTCTGGTAGAACGACGCCGCATCGTCGACGTGGTACGTGCCGAGCATCGCGCGCTGCACCTTGAACAGGTCCGTGGGGTAGCGCACGTGGCTCATCAGGTCGGCGGACATGTCCTTGATGGGCTTGAGCGTCGACGGGTAGATCTTCTGCCACGTCTGCAGCACGGGGTCGCTCGTGTCCCACGCGTACAGGGTCACCTTGCCGGAGTACGCGTCGACCGTCGCCTTGACCGAGTTGCGGATGTAATTGATGTTGTCGATCGCGAAGCGCGGCTGCGTCGTGTTGGCGTCCGTCGTCGCCGCGTCGAGGCTGACCGCCGTCGAGTACGGGTAGGTCGACGCCGTGGTGTAGCCGTCGACGATCCAGACGATGCGCCCGTCGACGACGCTGGGGTACGGGTCGTTGTCGAGCTCCAGGTACGGGGCGGCCTTCTTGACCCGGTCCAGCGGGTGGCGGTCGTAGAGGATCTGCGACTCCTCGTTGACGTTGTCCGAGAAGAGGATCTGCTCCGACTGGAACTTCAGCGCGTAGATGAGCTTCGTGAAGAAGTCGCCGATCTTCGGGCCGCCGTCGCCGGTGTAGGTGTACTTCGTCTCGCTGGAGCCGTCGGTGCCGCGCGGGTAGTCGAGCTCGACCGGGTCGGCGCCCTCGGGTGCGCCCACGATCGAGTACAGCGGCGAGTGCTCGCCGAAGTAGATGCGCGGCTGGAAGTCCTCGGTGGTGAGGTCGCCCGTGGACGGGATCCCGCGCTCGAGGAAGACCGGCTCGCCGTCGGCCGTGCGGGCGTTGCCCTTGGCGGCGACGATGCCGTAGCCGTGCGTGTAGACGACGGTCGTGTTCTGCCACGTCGGGGAGCCCAGCTCCTCGAGGTTCAGCTCGCGCACCGACACCACGGCGTCCTGCGACTCGCCGTCGATCATGTAGCGGTCGACGTCCAGCGGGTCCTGGAACTGGTAGTAGGGCCGGTACTGCTCGAGCTGCTTGACCGTCGGGCTGATGATGGCGGGGTCCATGATGCGCACGGATGCCGTCGTGTCGGCGTCCTGGCGCAGCTGGCCGGCCTCGGCCGTGGTCGTCGCGGTGAAGTCCGTCTTCTCGAGACCGGCGAGGCCGTATGCCTCCTGCGTCGCGTCGATGTTTCGCTGGTAGTACTCGCGCTCGAGGCTCAGCTGGTTCGGCTTCACCTGGACGGTGTTGACGATCCACGGATACGCGGCGCCGAGCACGATCGCCGAGACGAGCAGGAGCCCGGTCGCGATGAGCGGGTAGCGCCAGCGGCCGATGAACGCCGTCACGAAGAAGAGCACGGCGACGATCACCGCCGCGATCGAGAGGATCGTCTGACCGGGGATGACGGCGTTGACGCCGGTGTAGCCGGGACCGGTGATGAGGTCGCCGGGCTCCACCATCGTCTTGTACCGGTCGAGCCAGATGCTCACGGCCTGCACGAGCAGGTAGAGGCCGGCGATGACGGCGAGCTGGATGCGCGCCGCCTTCGAGATGCGCAGCTCACGCTGCCCGACGCGCACCGAGCCGTACAGGTACGCGACGATCGCGGTCAGCAGCAGGCAGATGAGCAGGACGGCCGAGGCGAAGCCGAGCAGGGCGCTGTAGAACGGCATCGCGAACAGGTAGAAGCCGGTGTCCAGACCGAACTGCGGGTCCGTGGCATCCGTCGCGACGCCGTTGAACCACATCCACGTGGTCTCCCACTGCGCGGAGGCGGCGAACCCGGCGAAGAAGCCGAAGAACACCGGGATGCCCCACATCGCGAGGCGACGCAGCGGCTCCACGACCTCCTGGTAGCGGTCCAGCTGCGAGCTCAGGCGCGCGTAGACGGGGCGCAGCCGGTAGGCGAGCTGGATCGCGAGCCACACCGGGACGGCCATGCCGAGGAAGCCCACGACGAACATCACGACCCGGGCGATCCACTGCGTGGCCAGGACCGACTGGTAGCCGAGCTGGCTGAACCACAGCCAGTCGGAGAAGAGGTTCGCGAAGATGAAGAACCCGACGACGAGGACGGCGAGCACCACGAGGGTGATCGCGATGGCGCGTCGGGATCTGCGGGGGGGCGTGGCCGGCTTCGGCGCTGAGGTCGTGGTCACCGTTCCATCCTAGGCAGGCCGCACTGGGCGGACGCCGAGGAACCCCTATGCGAATGCATGGCTTCGCGCTCAGCGGAATCGCGCTACGACGCGGTCTCCGAGACATCCGACGCCGTGCACGTGGGGAGAGCGTCGAGGTCGCCGCCGTCCGCGACCGCGTCGAGCGCGTCCACCGCGTCCTGGAGGGTGTCCACGGCGAACACCCGGAGGCCGTCGGGCACGTGCCCGTACACCTCGTCGCAGTTGCTCTGCGGAGCGAGGAAGTAGGTGGCGCCCGCGTCCTTCGCCCCATAGAGCTTCTGCCGGATCCCGCCGATCGGGCCGACCGTCCCGTCCGCGGTGATCGTGCCCGTGCCGGCGACGTTCTTCCCGCCATTGAGCTCCCCCGGCGTCAGGGTGTCCATGATCCCCAGCGCGAACATCATGCCGGCGCTCGGGCCGCCCACGTTGTTGAGCTGGATGGTCACGTCGATGGGGAACGTGTAGTCGGTGATGAGGGTCACGCCGATGAGCCAGCGCGTCTCGCCGTCCGCCTCGACGGCGGTCGGGGTGACGCTCACGTCGGTCTTCTCCCCGTCCCGCTCGACGGTGAGCGGCACCGGCGCGCCCTGCAGGTCGTTGATGATGCCGCGCAGCTGGTCCGCCGAGGTGATCGTCTCGCCGTCGGCGGCCTCGATGACGTCGCCCGGCTGCAGGATGCCCTCGGACGCCGAGTCCTCGGTGAGCGCGTACACCTCGAGGTGACTCGGCACGTCGTAGCCGAGCTGCAGGAGCGCGGCGGCCGTGGCCTCCTTCTGCGAATCGACCATCATGGCCGCGCTCTCCTCGTTGCGCTCCTCGGTCGTCTGTCCCTTCGGGAAGACGGCGTCCAGCGGGACGACAGCCCGGGACGGGTCGAACCATGCGGTCGCCAGCTCGAACCACGAGGGCGTCCGCTCCCGGTTGCCGACGATCTGCACCGTGAGGAGATCCAGGGCGCCCTCGGTCGGATAGGTCTCGGCGCCCTCGACGGAGATGAGCGGCACCATCGCCCCGTCCGACGAAGCGGCCTCGCCCAGCGTGTTGTAGACGGGACCGGGCTGCTGGATCACGAAGGACGTCGGCAGGAACGTGATGACCAGGAGCGCGACGAGCGCGACGACGAGCGCCCAGATGCCGAGGATGGTGCCCCGCGGCGGGCGCCTGCGGGGTGCGGGCACGATCTCGACCGTCTCGTCGAACAGCGCCACAGGTCCTCCAGCCGGTCGTTCGCGACCGGCGTAAGCGATTGGGGGGCCCGGTCGGAGAGTGCGATGACTCGTGCGACTAGCGTAGGACGCAACCGGCTGAAAGGCGGCTGAAGTGCCAGACGACGACGACCGCAGCCCTGAGGAGCAGTTCCAGGAGCTGATGCGCCAGCTGTTCGGCGCGACGGGGGCGAACCTCGATCCCGAGCAGCTGTCGCGCCTGTCCGGCCTGCCCATCGACCCCTCGATGATGTCGACCGTGATGCAGCACCTGCAGAGCGCGTTCACCGGGGCGGGCGAGGGCGGCATCTCCTGGGATCTCGCCCAGCGACAGGCCCTGCACATCGCGAACCGGTCCGGACTCGGCGTCACGGACGGGCAGAAGGCCGACCTCGCGGGCGCCTTCCAGCTCGCCGGCCTGTGGCTCAGCGCCGCGACCTCGATCTCGGAGCTCGCCGAGCCCGCCCGCGCCATGACCCGCGGCCAGTGGGTGGAGGCGACGCTGCCGGTGTGGCAGGAGCTCGCCGAGCCGGTGGCCACGAGCATCGCGGACGCCCTCACGCAGACCCTGCGCGAGCAGGCCCCCGAGGAGCTGCAGGCCGTCGTGCAGAACGCGGGCCGCCTCATGCGCGGCATCGGCGGCTCGCTGTTCGCGACCCAGCTGGGCGCGGTCGTGGGACGCCTGTCGACCGAGGTGGTCAGCGGCGGCGACGTGGGCATCCCCGTCATGCCGGCCGGGGTCGCCGCGATCCTGCCGCAGAACTTCGCCGACTTCGGCGAGGGGCTCGAGGTCGAGGAGGACCAGCTCGCCCTCTACGTCGCGACGCGCGAGCTCGCGCACGCGCGGCTGTTCCGCCACGCCAAGTGGCTCCGCCTGCACGTGATCTCGCAGGTGACGGACTTCGCCCGCGGCATCCGCGTCGACACCGACGCCCTCGAGGACCTCGCGTCGCGCTTCGACCCCAACGAGCCCGAGGAGCTGCGCAGCGCGCTCGAGAGCGGCGCCCTCCTCCCCCAGCGATCCGAGGCGCAGGAGGCCGCGCTGGCGCGCCTCGAGAACCTCCTCGCGACGATCGAGGGCTGGGTGGACGTCGTGACGACGGATGCCGCCTCCCGCCTCCCCGACGCGGACCGCATCGCCGAGGCGGTGCGGCGGCGTCGCGCCGTGGGCGGGCCCGCGGAGCAGGCCCTCGCCTCCCTCGTCGGACTCGAGCTGCGGCCGCGGCGGCTGCGCGAGGCTGCGGCGATGTGGCGCGCGGTCACCGACGCGGTGGGCAGCGAGGCGCGCGACGCGCTGTGGGACTACCCCGACTTCATGCCGGACGCCTCGGACATCGACGACCCGTCCGCCCTCATCGCCCGGCTCGAGGCCCGCGCGCGCGGCGAGGAGGAGCCGACCGACGCGTTCGACGACGCGCTCGCCGCGCTGCTCGCCGGAGAGACGCCCGCCGGCCCGCCGGAGGGCGGTCAGGACGCGGAGGACGGCGCCGACGACGCGGAGGCGCCCGACGAGCCGGAGGACCCGGGTCCCCGTCCCGTCTGACACAGGCTCCTCCCCAGGCCCGCTCCGACGCGCCTCCAGGGGCGGAGCCTGTGGAGAAGCGTCGCGACGCCCCGCGCGGCGGCGAGGATCGGAGCATGGTGACGATGCTCCGGATCGACCCCGCGCACCCGCCGCTGTGGCGCAGCGACCGCACGCTCCAGTTCGGCGTCGACGGCGCCCTGCGTCTGGACGATCCGACGCCGTGGCAGGAGCGGCTCGTCCACGAGCTCGACGGCGGTCTGCCCGATCACGCGGTCGAGCTCGTCACGACGTCAGCGGGCGCGGCGGGAGGAGAGGGGCGGGCGTTCCTCGAGCGGCTGCGGCCCGTCCTGCAGGCGGTGCGGCTCGCGGAGCGCACGCCGGTCGTCCTGGATGCCGCGCCCGGCGATCCGGCGCGCGAACGTCTCGTCGCCGCGCTGGCGGACGCCGGCGTCGAGGTGAGCGACGAGGATCCGCGAGACCGCTCTCCGGCACCCCGTCTCCTGCTCGCGCACCACGCGCTCTCCCCCGATCGCGCCGCCGCCGCGGCCCGCTCGGACGGCCCGCATCTGCCCGTCGTGTTCACCGGCGGCGGCGCGGAGGTGGGTCCCCTCGTACGCCCCGGCGTGACGGCGTGCCTGTGGTGCGTCGCGATGCGTCGCCGCGATGCGGATGCCGCGTGGCCGATGCTCCTGGCGCAGCTGATCCGTCGGCCGGTGGTGCGCCCCAGTGTCGACGTCGTGCACGAGGTGGCGCGTCTGAGCGCCCGCCTGCTCCTCGGGGACGGCCCGCCGGGCGCCGCGCTCACCCGCGCGGAGCGGAGCCTCTCGGTGACGGTGTCCGCGGGCTCCGTCCGGCGGATGTGGACGACCCACGCTCCGCATCCAGAGTGCGCGTGCCGATCTCTGCCAGGAACCGCGACGGCGACCTCGGCGTCCGCCCCTGGCCCCGCGACCACGACAGCGACAGCGTTCGCGCGGCCCGCGTGATGCCCACGTAGGCGAGACGGCGCTCCTCGTCGATCTGCTCGAACGTCGTCGCGTACGAGATCGGGAGGAGGCCTTCGCTGAGGCCCGCGATGTGCACGTGCGGCCACTCGAGCCCCTTCGCGGCGTGCAGGGTCGAGAGCGTCACGGTTCCCATCTCCGGCTCATGCTGGTCCTTCGCGCGGGCCATCAGCCCGTCCGTGAACTCCCGCAGCGTCATGCCCTCGGGAGCGCCTTCGGCCAGGCGCAGGAGCGCCGCGCGCGCCTCCCACGCGTCGCGCAGCGCGCCGCCGGCGGGCGGCGGCTCGTCGGAGAAGCCCAGCGACCGCAGCACGTCGCGGACGGTGTCGAGGAAGCTCGTCTCGATCGGCGCCACCGCGGCCGCGCGCAGCGCCATGATGGCCTGTCGCACTTCGGGCAGATCGAAGAAGCGGGTGCCGCCGAGCACCGTCGCCGCGACCCCCTGGTCGGCGAGGGCCTGCAGGAGCTGGCCGGACTGCGCGTGGGCGCGGTAGAGGATCGCGATGTGCGGGGCCGGAATGCCGCGGGCGATCTGCGCGGCGACGGCGCGGGCGATCCCGGCCGCCTCGGCGACGTCGTCCTCGTAGTCGGTGACGACCGGCGTCGGCCCGGGCACCGCCGGCGCGCCGTGCCGCTCCGCGGGGACGAGCTCGAGCGCGCCCGGGCGCCCCCGCATGAGCGCGTTGGCCACGGCGAGCACCGCGGCATCCGATCGATAGTTCGTCTCCAGCCGGACGAGCTTGCCCTCCGGATGCCGCGTGGGGAACTCGAGGAGGAACCGCGCGTCGGCACCCGCGAACGAGTAGATCGTCTGGCTCGCATCACCGACGACGCACACGTCGCCGCGCTCGCCGACCCACAGCTCGAGCAGATGATGCTGCAGCGGAGACACGTCCTGGAACTCGTCGACCGTGAAGTGCCGGTACTGCTCGCGCACCGCCTTCGCGACGTGCGGCTCGGCCTCGAGCATCCCCGCGCACGCGAGCAGCACGTCCTCGAAGTCCATCTGCCGACGCTCGTCCTTGAGCTTCTCGTACGCCTTCTGCAGATCGACGACCGCGGCGAGGGAGAGCCCGCCGATGCCGTCGGGCCGGTCGCGCGCGTAGTCGTCGATCGAGCGCATCGTGACCTTGCGCCACTCGATCCCCGAGGCGACGTCCCGCAGCGTCGCGGTGTCGGTCCGCAGACCCAGGCCGTCTGCGGCGTGGGCGAGCATGCGGACCTTGTTGTCGATGAGCGACGGAGCCGAGTCTCCGGCGAGTGTCGGCCAGAAGAAGTTCAGCTGGGCGAGCGCCGCCGCGTGGAACGTGCGGGCCGAGACGCCCTGCACGCCGAGCATCCGCAGGCGTCCGCGCAGCTCGCCCGCCGCCTTCGTCGTGAAGGTCACCGCCATGACGCGGGCCGGCGAGTAGGCGCCCGTGTCGACGCCGTGCGCGATGCGGTGCGTGATGACGCGCGTCTTGCCCGTGCCGGCGCCGGCGAGCACGCACACGGGCCCGCGCAGGGTCCGCGCCGCCTCGAGCTGGCGCTCGTCCAGTCCGGCGAGAGGATCCGACGTCATCGCCCCTCGTGCCAGTCGCGGATGAGGGCGTGCGCGATGGACGCCGTGCCGGGCAGCGTGACCTCGGACTCGCCCGCGAACGCGGCGCCGATCTCGTCGCGCGTGAACCAGCGGATCTGCACGATCTCCTCGCCGTCGGCGCGGGCGTCGTCGTCGTCCTCGGCCTGCGCCCGGAACCCGAGCATGAGCGAGCGGGGGTACGGCCACGACTGCGACCCCCGGTAGGTCATGGCGGCGACGCGGATGCCGGATTCCTCGGCGATCTCGCGGGTGACGGCCGCCTCGAGCGACTCCCCCGCCTCGACGAAGCCGGCGAAGCACGAGTAGCGGTCCTGCCCCCACATCGCGTTCGAGCCGAGGAGCAGACGCTCACCGTCGACGCTCATGACCGCGACGATGATCGCGGGGTCGGTGCGCGGGAAGTGCTCGCGTCCGCACTCGGGGCACACGCGCGACCATCCGGCCTGGCGCACCTCCGCGCGGGTTCCGCACGCCGAGCAGAACGGCTCGTCGACGAGCCAGCGGGCCAGCGCGAGGCCCTCGACGAACAGGCCCGCGTCGGCGGCGTCGAGGTCGCCGCCGACGACGCGCAGCCGTCCCCAGCCGCCGGGAGCGACCACCGGATCGTCCGCGGTCTCGGGGAACGCGGCCAGCAGGACGGCGGCGCCGTCTTCCGCCCGGCCGAGGAACGCCCACGCGGGAGCGCCGGACACGTCGCCGACGGCCACGAGACGCAGGCGCGGGGCGTCGGAATCGTCGGTGCGCGGCTCGAGGGGGGCGGCATCGCCCTTCACCACGAGCACGCGGGTCGTGGGATCCGCACGCGCCTCGTCGAGGAGTCCCTCGCGCGTCCGCTCGCCGGCCGCGCGGTCGATCGCCGCACGGGCGAGCGGCGCCGTGGGCGGCTGCGGCTGCACGATCATCGACTCCCCCTCTCGCGGGCGTGGCGCCCGGGAACGCGCGCGGGCCCGACCTACCCTGGGGGGCATGACACGCTCACCCCTCACTCTAGCCGCGGCCGTGACAGCGGCTCTGCCCCGGGTGCGCGTGGTCGCCGCGGGGCCGCTCACCGCCGGAGGCGCCGGTCGCTGCGACGCCGCGGTCGTGACCCTCGACGACGATCGCACGCTCGTCGTGCGCGCGCCGGCCGACGCGGATGCCGCGCGCGAGCTCGCCACCGAGGCGCTCGCGCTGCGCGCCCTCACGTCGGGCGTCCGAGGGCTGCTCGGCGTGCGAGCCCCCGAGCTGCTCGGCGAGGCCGGTCTCGGCGAGACCCGCGCCCTCGTGACCGATCTGCTGCCCGGCTACCAGGTCGACGCCCCGCACATCCCCGGCGGTCCGGGCGCAGCCGTCTCGATCGGCCAGGCGCTCGCATCCGTGCACGCGCTGCCGGCGTCGGTCGTGCGCGCGGAGGGACTGCCGATGCGCTCACCCGAAGAGGTCCGTGAGGAGACCAAGACCCTCATCGGCCGGGCCGACGCGACCGACCGCGTCCCCCGCCGGCTGCTGGCCCGCTGGCGCGACGCCGTCATGTCCGACGAGCTGTGGCGGTTCGAGTCGACGGTGATCCTCGGCGGCGCGAGCGCGACATCCTTCCTCTTCGAGGACGTCGCCGAGGTGCCGACCGTGACCGGCATCGTGGACTGGCACGGACTGTCCGTCGGCGACCCGGCCACCGACCTGCGCTGGACGGCATCGGCACCCGAGGCCGCGGACGACATCTTCGCGGCGTACCAGGATGCCGCGCACCGCGCACCCGATGCGCTCCTGCGGGCGCGGGCGCGCCTGTACGCCGAGCTCGAGTTCGCGAAGTGGCTCGTACACGGCGCCGACCAGCGCCGCCCCGACATCATGGACGACGCCGTCGCGCTGCTCGAATCGCTCGCCGAGAACGTGCGCACCGAGGACCTCGTGCCGGCCGCGCACGGCGAGCCCCTCGACGACGCCATCGCGATCCTGGAGAGCGTCCCGACGCCGGCGGCGGCGGACGTCGACACGTCGATGCACACCGACACGTACGACCCCGAGGAGCTCGCGCAGTACATGGCCGACGAGGAGCGCGGCGACCATGACGGCGACACCGTCGAGGTCGAGCGGATCCGCGGCGGTGCGGCCTCCTCCGAGGAGGCGTCCGGCGCGGCGTTCGACGACACGTCGACGGCGCCCATCGACCTCGTCGCCTGGGCGGACTCGCACGCCGACCCGCAGGATGCCGCAGGCGACGACGAGGGGCCCGATCCCGAAGCCGACGCCGCCGAGGCCGATCGCGCGGCCCGCGAGGCGCTGCGCCGCTGGGCCGCCTCGGAGTAAACCCGCAGGCTCACCCCGCAGGCTCACCCCGCGGGCTTCCGGTGTCACGAACGGGCGCATCCACGCGCGGATTCCGCAGCTCATGACCCCCGAAGCGGCTGCCTCGACGCACGGGTGACACCACGTGACCTCCGTGCGATGGGTACGGGCGCGGTCGCCGGCGCTCAGCGGCGCAGGATGACGCCGTCGCCGACGTAGAAGAGCACGACGTCGATGTCCTCGAGCGGGATGCCGTGCTTGGCGTGGTACGCGCGCCGGTACAGCTCGAGCTGCAGCATCCGCTCTTCGCGCTCGGCGTCCGTGCGCGGGGGCTTGCCGGTCTTCCAGTCCACGATCTCGATGCGGTCGCCGCGCCGGTAGACGGCGTCGAGCTTGCACACGACGATGTGCTCCCGGCCGTCGAGCCCGGTCTCGGTGAAGTCGATCTGCGTCTCGACCTCGATCGGCTGCAGGTTCGCCCACTCGGACTGCTCGAACGCGGCCTTGAGGCGTGTCAGCACGGCGCTGTCGCGCAGCGCCGCCTCACTCGCCGCGGCGTCCTCGTCGTCGCTCTCCCACAGTCCGTCGTCGATCGATCCCCCGCGCCCGGCGAGCCCGGAGCGCTCCTCGACCCAGGCGTGGAACAGGGTCCCGAGCCGCGTCTCGGCGTAGGGCCGTTCCGGCATCGGGCGGGTGATCTTCGCGACGGTGCCCTCGTAGTCCGCGACGAAGTCCTTGTATCGCGACGCGGGGATGCGGGGGGGCGCGACCGCGGCCCGCGTGCGGTGGCGCTCGGCCCGTTCGCGCAGGAGCAGCGCGAGCTCGCTGTCCGGCTCGACGGCAGGGCCCTCCTGCGCGGCGTCGACGAGGTCGCCCGCCGCACGCACCACGTCGCGTCGTGCCCCCAGCGGGTCGATCGGCCACGTCAGCATCCGCCGCTCGCCGGTGTACGGGTCCTCGCCCGGATCGTCGTCGCCGAGCTCGACGCCGAGAGCGTCGGCGATGCGCTCGAGGAACACCGAGCGGGTGCGCGGACGCTTCGTGCCCGACCAGCTCGATCCCGACAGCAGCAGCTCGTCGCGGGCCCTCGTCACGGCGACGTACGCGAGCCGGGTCTCCTCCTCGAGCTGCCGGGCCTTGTTCGCCTCCACGAAGGCGCCGAACGCCGCCTTGAGGTCCTGCTGCGTCGGCGCGGCATCCCGCTCCCAGGCCAGGCGCGGCAGCCACGCGGCGTCTCCGCGGAAGGCGTACGGCAGGACGCCGAAGCCCAGCCATCCCTTGGTGTCCTTGGGCTTGGTGGGCAGCTCGTCGTTCACCATGCGCACCACGGCGACGGCGTCCCACTCGAGGCCCTTCGAGCCGTGGATCGTGAGCAGCTGCACGACGTCGTCCTCGGGCGGCTCGGTGCGCGGTGCGAACTCGTCGAGGCGCTCGGCGTGGTCGAGCCACGCGAGCAGGCTCGACAGCGACCCGGTCTCATCCGCCGCGAGGAAGGCGTGCAGCTCGTCGACGAACGCGCGCAGCTGCGCCGACGCCGTGCGGGCGGGTCCGCGCGACTCGTTGGCGGCCAGCTCGATGTCCAGCCGCAGCTCGATCTCGATGAGGCGCACGAGCTCGGGGATCGGCACGCCCGACGCGCGCCGGAGGCCGTCGAACACGGCGGCCGCATCGCGCAGGCGCACGCGCGCCTCAGGGGTGAACCCGGCGAGCCAGCCGTGGTCGGACGGATGCCGCAGCACGAAGTCCAGCGCATCGATGAGCGAGCCCTGCTCCTCCCCCGCCGACTGGCGCACCCGCTCGGCGACCTCCGGCGGCAGCGGCTGCAGGGCGGCGTCGTGGCTCGCGATGCGGCGTGCGAGTCGTGCGAGCTCCCGGAGGTCCGCGAGCCCGATCGCCCAGCGCGGTCCGGCGAGCAGGCGGATGAGGGCGGAGCCCGCGCCCGGATCGCTGATGACCCGCAGGGCCGCGACGACGTCGACGACCTCCGGCGTGGAGAGGAGCCCACCCAGGCCCAGGATGCGGTGCGGGATGCCGCGGCGACCGAGCGCCTCACCGAACCGCACCATGTGCTTCTTGCTGCGGAACAGGATCGCTCCGGTCGTCCCGCGCCCCTGCGCCGCGCGCCGTGCGCGCACCTGCTGGAACCACTCGACGACCCGATCCGCCTCGGCGTCGATGTCCGCCTCGAACAGCAGCCCCACCTCACCGTCGGGCGCGCCGGGACGCGGGCGCAGCTCCTGCACCGGCACGGCCGCGGTCGCCGCGAGCGGCGAGAGGACCGCGTTGGCGGCCACCAGCACGTTCCGGCTGTTGCGCCAGCTGGTCAGGAGCGAGAACTCGCCGCAGCCGCCGGACGGCGCGAACGCGCGCTCGAAGCCGCCGAGATTGCCGGCGCTGGCCCCGCGCCACCCGTAGATCGCCTGGTGCGGATCGCCGACGGCCATGACGGCGCTGTCGCGGAACAGCTCCGCGAGGAAGTCCGTCTGCACGACCGACGTGTCCTGGTACTCGTCGAGCAGCACGACACGGTAGCGCTCGCGCAGCTCGTCGACGACCGCGCGGTGACTGCGCGCCACCTCGAGGGCGCCGGCCACCTGGTCCGCGTAGTCGAGCACGCCCAGACGCCGCTTCTCGGCGTTGTAGTCACGGGCGAGGTCGGCGAGCAGAGCGAGAGCGCCGACCTTCTCCGCCGCCTCCGCGACATCCGCGTACACGGTCGTGCCCTTGCGCGTCGACGGCCGCTCCAGGACGTCGCGGAACGCCTCGGCGAACGTGCTGAGGTCGTCGAGCGACACGAGGTTGTCGACACCGTCGCGGGCGATGCGCAGCGCCGCGTCGATGATCGAGCGGGGCGCCTCGCCGCGCTCCTCGAGGCGCGGGTCGTCCGAGTCGAACACGACGCGGCGCATGAGCAGCCACGCCGCCGACTCGGACAGCACGGCCGCCTCCGGATCACGGCCGATCCGCACCGCGTGCTCACGGACGACGGCGTCGGCGAAGCTGTTGTACGTCGAGACGGTGGGCCGGTGCAGGAGCGCGTCGGGGTCGGCGCCGACGGCATCCGGGTCGCCCCACGCACGGGCGAGATCGTCGAGGATCTGGAGGCGACGGGCGTCGACCGCGTGACCCGGGAGGGCCCCGGAGTCGCGCTCCCGCTCGAGGGCGAAGAAGACGTCGAGGCGTCCCTCGGCGTGCAGCGCGGGAAGCGCGGCGAGCAGGCCGCGGCGCTCGAACTCGGAGAGCCGATGCAGACGCTGCTGGATGCGCTCGGCGAGCTCACCGGCGGCCTTGCGGGTGAACGTGAGCCCCAGCACCTCGTCGCGGCGGACGAGACCGTTGGCGACCAGCCACACGACGCGCGCCGACATGGTCTCGGTCTTCCCGCTGCCCGCACCCGCGACGACGAGGGCGGGCGCGAGGGGCGATTCGATGACGGCGGTCTGCTCGGCGCTGGGCGGGAACTGCCCGAGCGCGGCGGCGATGACCGCCGCCGACAGCGGCGCGGCGGAGGCGGTCATGACGCGCTCACCGCCTTGACGGTGTGGATGCGGCAGAGGCCGTACGAGTAGTCGTCGCGGCAGTGCTCCTCGTACGGCGCCTCGAAGGACACCCCGCGCATGACCGAGACGGCCGCCCGCACGCGACCGACGAAGGCCTCGCGGCGCTCGTCGTCGAACGGCGGCTGCCAGGGCGCGACGTAGTCCTTGCTCGCCGCCGTCGGCCGCAGGACGAGGAGCTTCGCGCCGCCGGGTGGAAGGCCCGCCGCGGATTCGATCGCCCCGGACTCGAACGCGAGCTGATACGCCGCCAGCTGCGGATTGTCGGCCACCGCGGCATCCGTCTGCGGCTCCCGCTTGCCGGTCTTGAGGTCGACGATGACGACGGATCCTTCGGGCGTCAGCTCGACGCGGTCGATGTAGCCGCTGAGCACGACGCCGTGCTCGAACGTCTCGTCGTCGTCGAGCGGGATGGGCACCTCGAAGTGCGGCTCGGCGCCGATGAGCCGCCCGCCCTCGTCCTCGAACCGGCGCAGGTACAGGTGCAGGCGCCGCACGAGGTCGCGTGCCCGGGTGCGCTCGGCACGGTCGCGCCAGGCCGACTCGAACTCGAGCTCGCCCCATCGCGCCTCGACTGCCTGCCACAGCGCCTCCTCGTCGGAGGATGCCGCGTGCTCGAGAGCCGCGTGGATGATGGTGCCGAGCCCCGCGACCGCGTTGCCCGCATCGCCGCCGAGATCGCCGATCACCCAGTTGAGCTCGCACTCCTCGAGCGCGTGCAGGCGCGACGGCGACACGCGCACGTCCTCGCGGTGCAGATCCCGCAGCGGGGCGTCCGAACTCGCCGGCAGGAGCCCGTACCACTGCGCGGGCGATGCGCCCGGCACGCCCGCCTCGGCGAGCAGCGCGAGCTGGCCCGGTGCCCGCACCCGCGCACGCGGCGGAGCCGCCGGGTCGGTGAGCGCGCGGCGGTGCAGGGCGACGAGTCCGCGCAGCGACAGCGGGTGCTCCATGTGCGGCGGGGCGGGGTCCGCGGACGGCAGGAACTCGAAGAAGACGCTGGGCCCCGTGTCGTCGTCGTCCACGGCGGTCACCACGACGCGGCTCCGCGCCCGCGACAGGGCCCGGGCGAACAGGCGCAGCTCGTCGTGCATCGCGGCACGACGGCGGTCCAGGATGCCGGGGCTCGCCGGCTCGCCCGGCGCCCGCAGTGCGGCGTCGGCGAGGCGCCACGTCTCCAGGAGACTGCCGCGCAGGCGCGTGTTCGGCCAGGTCGACTCCTGCACACCCGCCACCACGACGGTGTCGAACTCCGTGCCGACCGCGCCCGCCGGGGTGAGGATGCGCACGGCCTCGTCGCGATCCGGCGCACCGAGGCGGTCCTCGGCGACGTCGGCGTCACGCAGTCCGCGCACGAAGACGAGGGCGTCGCCGGTGTCGAGCGCGTCGCCGCGGCGCTCGACGAAGCGCTTGGCGGACTGGAACAGCGCGACCACCGCGTCCAGGTCGCGGTTCGCCTGCTCGGCGAGCGGCCCCGTGCCGCGCGCGGCGTCGCCCCACGCCCGCTCGAGTCCGCTGCGCTCCCACGCGAGCCACAGCAGCTCGTGCACGGTCGCGCCGCGGGTGAGCTCGTCGCGGAGACGCTCGACGGTCTCGGCCACCCTCTCCGCGCGGCGGGCCTCCCGCGAGTCGACGAGGGCGAACTCGGCGCGCGACGCCATGGCCGAGACGAGCAGCTCCCGCCCGGACGGCTCGACGATGGGCGCGGTGTCCGCCCCGGCGCCGTGCTCTGCCTCCTCCTCGGCCGCGCGGCGCAGCGCCCCGTGCCGCAGCGCCGTGCGCAGTCGCCGCAGCGCGATCGGGTCGAGTCCGCCCATGCTGCCGACGAGCACGTCGGCGACCTGGTCCGGCGTCCACGTGGCGGGATCGGCGGCGGCGAGCTCGATGATCTGAAGGAGGTCGCGCACGGGCGCGAGGGTGCCGAGCGGTCGCCCCGGTCCGGATGCGGCCGTCGGCACGTCCCGCGCGGCGAGCTCCGCCTCCAGTGCCGCGACCTGACGCGTGTCGTGCGCGATGACCGCGCACTGCGACCACGGGATGCCGTCGTGGATGTGGCGCTCGCGCAGGAGGCGCGCGATGACGTCGTACTCCTCGGACGTCGAGCGCAGCGCGAAGGCACGGACCGTCTCGTCGGGCTCGGCGCCGGCCGGCGGGCGCCGGTGCGCCACGACGCCGACGGCGCCGATGCGCTGGACGACCTCGCGCACGAGGTCGGTCTGCACGGGCGTCGAGCGGTGCTGCTCGGTCAGGGCGAGCGGCGGGGCACCGTCGCCGAGCGTGCGCGCGAGGCGGGCGAAGTTCTCCGGCGTGGCGCCGCGGAAGGCGCCTGAGCCGATGTCGGGGTCCCCGAACGCGAGCACCGCGACGCCGCGCGCGGCGCACGCCTCGAGCAGCTCGACACCGCCGAGCGTGAGCTCCTGCGCGTCGTCGACGAGGATCACCCTCAGGTCGGCGAAGGGTCCGATCCCGTCGCCGGGGCCGGCCGCGCGCACGATGCCGAGAGCCTCGCGCACGAGCCCCGCAGCATCCCGGTAGGCGCCGCGCATGTCGGCCCGCACGTGCAGGTACTCGGTCTGGAAGGACGCGAGCGACGCCCAGATCGGCAGATCGTGCTCGTCGGCGAGGGCGCGCAGCCGCGCGGGCTCGATCCCGAGCGTCGTGCAGTCGGCGAGGAACTGCCGGACCTCGCCGCGGAACCCCTGCGTCGCGCGGATGTCGGGGGTCAGCCAGTCCGGCCAGCGGCGACGCCCCGCGCGCTCATCCTCGGCATCGCCGTCGAGGAGGTCGTGGACGATCTGGTCCTCGTCGCCGCCGGTGAGCAGCTGCGGCGGCTCGGCGCCGTCGCGCACGGCCTGCGCGCGCACGAGCTGGAAGGCGAACGACGCGACCGACCGTGCGAGCGGGCCCGAGGTCGCCCTGCCCACGGCGAGGGCGAGGCGGTCCCGCAGCGCCGTCGCCGTCTGCCGGGTCGGGGTGAGGACGAGCACGGCGTCGGGATCGATCCCCGCCGCCACGAGCCGGCGCACGCGCTCGACGATGACCGCCGTCTTGCCCGAACCGGGCGCACCAGCCACCACGGCGGAGGCCTCGGGCGGGAGCGCGAGGACGGCGAGCTGACCGGCATCCCATGCCTGTGCGCGCGTCTGTGCCGTCACTGCTCTCCTTCTCTGCATCCCGACGTCCTCGGTCAACCTACCGAAGGTCGCCGACAGTCCATGTTCGCCGTGGGCGTGCGCCGGGCCGGGTCCCGGCCGTGCGGCGTGTCGTAGAGTTTCAACAGCGCCCGCCCCCGGGCAGCACGCGAGAAAGGCACTATCCGTGGAGATCCGCATCGGCATCGCCAACACCGGCCGTGAACTGAACTTCGAGACCAACGAGAGCGCCGACGACGTCAAGAAGTCGATCGCGGCTGCGCTGGACTCGGCGTCGACGCACGTGACGTTCGCCGACAACAAGGGCAACTCCTACATCGTGCCGACCGCGGGACTGGCCTACGTCGAGCTCGGCAGCGAGGAATCGCGCCGCGTCGGCTTCGTCGCCTGACATGCTGATCGTCCTGGGGTTCGTCTTCGGCGCCGTCATCGGCGCGGCGGTCCACTTCGGCACGAAGCACCGCGACACCCGCGG
>Ga0182748_1000599_pt1 | contig 38315 bp, 38 predicted proteins | sample eDN3rd37CKraftOP_FD_128877 | JGI IMG/M metagenome (GOLD analysis project Ga0182748, IMG submission 128877) | Enriched Organic Plus compost microbial communities from Emeryville, California, USA - eDNA 3rd pass 37_C Kraft OP (version 2) (version 2) ... | reverse complement strand
CGATCGCGCGCGGCTGAACGCCGACCGGCGGGTCGCGCGCGAGGCAGCGCGTCAGCAGCGTGACCGGATCAACCAGCGCCGCAAGCTGGACCGGCTCGCGCAGGAGGCCGGCTACAGCGACTATGAGCATTATGTGCAGGTCCGCGATGGCAGCCGGGCACCGGTCGAGCCGCAGGCGCCCGATCCCCGCCATGAGGTCTCGCAGACGGGGGGCTATGTCGCCGGCGACTATTATTATCCCGGCCCGACCGTCACCACCATCACGCTGGAACCGACCGTCACCACCACGACGACGACCAGCTATGTCACGGAGCCGGCCGCGCCGCGTTGAGGCAGCGACCGCCCAGTTCGCTGGACCCGGGGGGCGTCCAGCCGGGGCCTGGCCTGCGGGCCGGGCCCCGATCCGCCTATTTCAGCAAGCGGCCGTTCGGTCCATGGACAAGGCCGGAGCCATCCCCGATCGCTTTCCCGGCAGCCGGGCCCTGCGTCACCGGCACTTCCACCCGTTCCCAGCCGCCGCGGCCCAGCTTCTCGATCGGACGATAGCGGACCTTGTAGTTCATCCGGTCCGAACCCTCGACCCAGTAGCCGAGATAGACATAGGGCAGGCCGGCCCGCTGCGCGCGCAGCACATGATCGACGATGATGAAACTGCCGAGGCCATGCCGGTCCGTCTCGTCCGGATCGAAGAAGCTGTAGATCATCGAGAGGCCGTCGCCCTGCTTGTCGGTGAGGCAGGCGCCGACCAGGCGGCCGGGGCGCCCGTCCGCGCCCGGCTCGCGATACTCGACCACATAGGTCTCGACCGGCGTCTGCTCGACCATGTCGGCGAAGTCGATCTCGTCCATCTCGGTCATGCCGCCATTGGGATGGCGGGCGGAGAGATAGCGTTGCAGCAGGCTGAACTGCTCATCGGTCGACCAGGGCTTGCAGGCGCGCACCACCAGATCGCTGTTGCGCCGCACCAGCCGGCGCTGGGTGCCGCTGAGCTTGAACTCGTCCGCCACGATGCGCACCGAGACGCAGGCATTGCAGTCCGTGCAGCTCGGCCGATAGGCGACATTCTGGCTGCGACGGAAGCCGATGCGGCCGAGCGCGTCGTTGAGCTCGGCGGCATGTTCGCCGGCCAGCTCGGTGAACACCTTCCGCTCCGTCCGGCCCGGCAGATAAGGGCACGGTCCGGCATTGGTCATGAAGAATCGCGGAAAGCGAAACGCAGCGCTCACATCATCTCCCCAAGGCCCACCCAAGCCATTGACTCGATCGTTTCAGACTATGCCCATAAGCCCACGGTGTGAAAAGACCATTTACTACGCTTGCATTGCGCAGCAAAATGTCAGCAACACACACAATCCCGGGAGATGCGAGCCTATGGTGCAGCTGAGCGATGCCGAGAAAGCCATGCTCGACGGCGAATCCGGCGCCGCGACTCGCAAGGCCATGGAATTGCTGGTGCGCTATGCCGACGCGCTGGGCGCCGAGCGTTTCGTCGAGACCAACAATGTGGCCGGCGTGCCGGGCTCCGCGCCGCAATGGGTGAAGGACTATTATGCGGCGGACGGCGGCGACTATCGCGCCGTCTTCTCCCGCTTCGACCTCGACTCGGACGAAGTGGTCGACGTGCCGCGCATGAACGCCTTCTCCTGCCACCTGCAGGGCGGCATGGACCCCGTGCTGTGGGAAGAGCAGGGCATGAGCGAGGCCGCGCACGACAATTTCGTCGCTGACGAGGCGGAAGTGGCGGCGCACGGCATCCAGATCCTCAAGACCTGCACGCCCTATCTCGCCGGCAATGTGCCCGTGATGGGCGAGCATTGCGCCTGGATGGAATCGAGCGCGGTGGTGTTCGCCAACAGCGTGATCGGCGCGCGGACCAATTGCGAGGGGCGCGAGTCGACCAGCGCGGCGATGCTGGCCAAGCGTATCCCGGACTGGGGCTTCCACACGGACGACTTCCGGCTGGGGCAGCATCATGTCGCGGTCGAGGTGCCGGTCGACAGCATCTTCGAATGGGGGATGCTCGGCTATTTCGTTGGCGACGCGGTGCAGGACACCATCCCCGTCATCACCGGCGACGTCAGCGAGGCGAGCCTCATCCGCCACAAGCATTTCGGCGCCGCGGCGGCCTCCTCGGGCGGCGTCGAGATGTATCATATGGTCGGCATCACGCCCGAGGCGCCCACGATCGAGCGCGCGTTCGGCGGCGCGACCAGAGGCGAGCGCTTCGTCTATGACGCGGCGGCGCGGCGACGGACCTACGAGACGCTCAACAGCGTCGGCACCAGCACGGATGTCGACTATGTGATGCTCGGCTGCCCGCATTATTCGATCGAGCAGATCGCGCAGGCCTGCGCGCTGATCGAAGGACGCAGGGTGCATGAGAATTGCGCGCTGTGGGTATTCACCAGCCGGGCGGTGAAGGCGACGGCCGACGCCAATGGCTACACCAAGATCCTGCGTGACGCGGGCGCCTACCTCATGACCGACACCTGCTCGGCGATCAGCCAGGCCGTGCCCAAGGGCACGAAAGTGGCCGCGCTCGACAGCGCCAAGCAGACCCATTATCTTCCGGCCATGCTCGGCATCGAAGGCTGGTACGGCACGACCGCCGAGTGCATCGACGCCGCCTGCACCGGCACATGGAAAGGGAGGCTCGCATGAGCCCGGAATCCGCAAATGTGATCGACAGGCCGCGCGTGGTCATCAAGGGGCGCGGCATCGTGCCCGGCATCGCCGAAGGCGAGGCGCTGGTGACGCGCGAGACCATCTCCGGCTGGGGCGGCATCAATCCGATGACCGGCACGGTGATCGAGAGCCGTCATGAGCTGAAAGGCCAGAGCTTCGTGGGCAAGGTGCTGGTCTTCCCCGGCGCCAAGGGCTCGTCCGGCTGGTCCGGCATCTTCCACATGGCCAAGCTGCGTGGCATGGCGCCCGTCGCCATGGTGTTCAACATCATGACCACCAAGGCGGCGCTGGGCGCCGTGGTGATGCGCACGCCCACCGTGACCGACTGCGATGTCGATCCGCTCGATCATATCCGCACAGGCGACTGGGTGCGGGTGGATGGCGACGCGGGGACGATCAGCGTGTGGGACGGCAGGCCGGCCTGAGAATCGAGCGGGCCGATCGCTGCCGGTCGAGGTTCGGGCCTGCTTTCGCGGCGATTATATCGTTTGCAAACCCAGGTGCCGAAGGGCTGTCCGGGGTGGGAGCTGACATACCGGTCCCCGTTCGCCCTGAGCGAAGTCGAAGGGCCCTACTGAGCGGAGCGAAGTGGGCTTCGCCTGCAGCTCAGCCAAGCCCTTCGACTTCGCTCAGGGCGAACGGAGTGGGTGATTCGTTCCAACATCGCACGTGTCGAGATGGCTGTCGGAACCGCTCTTTTCGACTGTGTAGGGCACAACTTCCACAACCTCTCCGGAATGAGCCATGAAGCGTCGGGGCCCTGCGCGGCGCGGGTCATGCCGACGTCCATTGACGAGAGGATATACGAAACATATACGGTTCATCTATTCTTCAACGCCGGGAGACATCCATGGGCATCGTGAAAATCGACGACGACCTGCATGAGGAAGTCCGGCGGGCCAGCGCAGTGATGTGCCGGTCGATCAACGCGCAGGCCGAATTCTGGATGAAGATCGGCATGCTGGCCGAGGCCAATCCGACCCGATCCTTCAACGATATCGTGCAGATGCAGTTCGCGGCGGCGCATGTGCGTCTCGCGGAGGCCGCGGCCGCCTGACATGGTGAAGACCCCGGACGAACTGGCGCTCATGCGCATATCGGGCAAGCTGCTGGCGTCCGTCTTCGAGATGCTGGACGGGCAGGACCTCGCCGGCATGTCCACAATGCAGGTCAATGACCTGGTCGAGCGCTTCATCACCATGGACCTTGCCGCGCGCCCGGCGAGCAAGGGGCAATATGGCTTCAAATATGTGCTGAACTGCTCGATCAATCATGTCGTCTGCCATGGCGTGCCCGATCCGGGCGAGATCATCCGTGACGGCGACATCATCAATCTCGACATCACGCTCGAGAAGAACGGCTTCATCGCGGATTCGAGCAAGACCTATCTGGTCGGCAATGCCTCGCCCGCCGCGCGGCGGCTCGTGCGGGTCGCGCAGGAAGCGATGTGGAAAGGCATCAGGCAGGTGCGGCCCGGCGCGCATCTGGGGGATATCGGCTTCGCGATCGAGCGGCACGCCAAGCGGAACGGCTATTCGGTCGTGCGGGACTATTGCGGGCACGGCATCGGCCGCGAGATGCACGAGGAGCCGCAAGTGCTGCATTTCGGACGGCCGGGGACGGGGATGAGGCTGCGGGAGGGCATGGTCTTCACGATCGAGCCGATGCTCAACCAGGGGACCCGCAAGGTCTCGACACAGAGCGACGGATGGACGGTCGTGACCAATGACCGCAAGCTTTCCGCCCAGTTCGAGCATACGGTCGCGGTGACGAGCATGGGCGTCGATGTCCTGACCTTGCGCCGCGACGAGGCGCCGATGCTGGCGTGACGTCACCGATCTCCGTTTTGCCCGGTCGCCGCTCTAATGGAGCACTGAGATATGGTTGATCCGGGCGCGCCTCTCAGCCCAGCGCCACGACCCGGGACGCCAGCCGCTCCACTTCCGCCCGGTCATGGCTCACATAGAGGATGGGCAGTTGCAGATCGTCACGGATGCGTTCGATCACGGCCATGATCTCCTCGCGCCGAGGCATGTCGAGCGAGGACAGGGGCTCGTCCATCAGCAGGAAGCGCGGGCCGCTGAGCAGCGCGCGGCCGATGGCGACGCGCTGGGCCTCGCCGCCTGAAAGCGTGCGCGGCCAGCGATCGAGCAGGGGCGCTATGCCGAGGAAATCGGTCGCCTCGCCGAGACTCATCCAGCGATGCGCCGGACCGGCGAGGCGCCAGCCATAGAGGAGATTGTCGCGCACGCGGCGGTGCGGGAACAGGCGGCCGTCCTGGAAGACATAGCCGGCGCGGCGGCGCTCGGGGGTGAGATCGATACCGGCCGCGCTGTCGAACAGCGTCTCGCCGGCCACCGCGATCCGGCCGCGGTCCGGCCGCAGCAGGCCGGCGACCATGTTGAGGATGCTGCTCTTGCCCGCGCCCGAGGGACCGAACAGGGCCGTGAGGCCGGGGCCGCTCGCCAGATCGAGCGCGATGCGGGCATCGCCGAGGCGGCGCTCGACGCTGATCTCAAAGGACATGACCGTCCTTCCCCGCCGGCCCCATGCGCCGGGCGAGCAGTTCCGAGACGAGCAGCGCGCCCAGCGAAAGCAGCACGGCGATGAGCGCGAGGCGCGTCACTTCCGCCTCATGGCCGGGGATCTGCAGCGCGCCGTAGATGGCGATGGGGATGGTGCGGGTCTCGCCGGGGATGTTCGAGACGAAGGTGATGGTCGCGCCGAACTCGCCAATCGAGCGAGCGAAGCCGAGCACCGCGCCGGCGAGCAGGCCGGGCATGGCGAGCGGCAGGCTGACCGTCAGGAAAGCGCGCCAGGGCGAGGCGCCGAGCGTGCGGGCGGCGCTCTCCAGGCGGCGGTCCACCGCCTCGATGGAGAGGCGCATCGCGCGCACCATGAGCGGCAGCGCCATGATGGCGGCGGCGAGCGCGGCGCCGGTCCAGCGGAACATGAGCGTGATGCCCAGCCAGTCGGCCAGCAGGCGGCCAGCGGGGCCGTTGGGGCCGAAGGCGATGAGCAGCAGCCAGCCTGTCACCACTGGCGGCAGCACGAGCGGGAGATGCACCAGCGCATCGAGCAGCAGCTTGCCGGGGAAGCGGCCGCGCGCGAGCAGCCAGGCGAGCGCGAAGGCGACCGGCAGGGTGAGCAGCACGGCGAGGATGCTGACCTTGAGCGAGAGAGCGATGATCTCCCATTCCTCGGGGGTCATGGACGCTCCTCCCCCTCCCGCTTGCGGGAGGGGGCATTCCCACGCTGCGCCGTGCCTCTGCCCTCACCCAGCCCCTCCCGCAGGCGGGAGGGGGACAGGTCCCGCACGGTCCTCACCGCACGTCGAACCCGCGCCGCGCGAAGATCGCCTTGCCCTCGCGGGAGAGCAGGAAGCGGCGGAAGGCCTCGGCCTCCGGGTGGGTCGAGGCGCGCAGGCGGGCGATCGGATAGGTGATCGGCGGATGGCTGTCCGCCGGGAAGGTGCCGACGATGCGGACGCGCGACGACGCCCGCGCATCGGTCGCGTAGACGATGCCGAGCGGCGCCACGCCGCGCTCGACCAGCGCCAGGGCGGCGCGGACATTCTCCGCGCTGGCGATCCGGTTCCGCACGCCGGCCCACACGCCCAGCCGGGTGAGCGCGGCCTTGCCGTAGCGGCCGGCGGGCACGGCGTCCGGGTCGGCCATGGCGAGGCGGCCATTGCCGAGCGCGCGGGCAAGCGGGAAATTGCGGGCGATGGCGAGGCGGACGCGGCTGTCCGCCGGCGCGATCAGGACCAGGCGATTAGCGAGCAGCGTCGCGCGGGTGGCGGGGAGGATGAGCGAGCGGGCGGCGAGATAGTCCATCCACTCCTCGTCCGCGGAGACGAACAGGTCGGCAGGCGCGCCGGCCTCGACCTGCCGCGCCAGCGCGGACGAAGCCGCGAAGGAAATGACCGGACGCGGATGGCGCCGCACGGCCCAGGCATCGGCGGCGTCGGTCATCGCTTCCTGCAGGCTGGCGGCGGCGAGCACGAGCGGACCGCGTTGCCGTGCGACGGCGGAACCGGGCAGCGCCGAAAGGACGAACAGGAGGATGAGGAGCGAGCGGAGCAGGCGCATGACGATCCCGATGGGCTTCGCGCGGCTATAGCGCAATGGCGGGGGTGGGCAAATCGGCTCCGATCCATCGGCATCGCCAACCGTTCGCCCTGAGCGAAGTCGAAGGGCGGAGCCGAGCGGAGGCGAGACATTCTCGCTCCGCTCGAACAAGGGCTTCGACTTCGCTCAGCCTGAACGGATCATGGATCGGAGACCCCAAGTCCTGCGCAAGCGCCGACTGGCCCCGCCGCTCAGGCCAGCTCCACCGTGGTCACTTCATAGCCGCCATCCACCAGCGCCTGGATGAGGCGGCGCAGATGCGCCTCGTCGCGGGTCTCGCATTCGATATCGGTGATGAGGCCCTTGGCGGGCAGCGAGGTGAACACGCGCTGGTGATAGACCTCGATGATGTTGACCTGCTGCTCGTGGAAGATGCGCGCCACGTTGAACAGCGCGCCGGGCCGGTCCTGCAGGCGGATGCGCAGGCGGGCCAGACGGCCCGAGCGGGCGAGGTCGCGCAGCAGCACATTGGCGAGCAGGCGCGTGTCGATATTGCCGCCGGTCAGCACCAGGCCGACCGTCTTGCCCGCGAACAGCGCCTTGTGCTCCAGCAGCGCGGCAAGGCCGGCGGCGCCGGCGCCCTCGACCACGGTCTTCTCGATCTGGAGCAGCAGGCTCACCGCCTGCTCCAGCGCCCGCTCGGCGACCAGCACCACATCATTGGCCAGCGCGTCGACGAAACGGCGGGTCAGGCTGCCCGGTTCCTTGACCGCGATGCCCTCGGCCAGCGTGTCGCCGCCGGTCGGCAGCGCCGCATGCTTCACATGATCGTACATGGAGGGATAGAGTTCCGCCTGCACGCCGATCAGCATGATGTCCGGCCGCACGCCCCGCGCCGCCGTGCCCATGCCGGAAAAGAGGCCGCCGCCGCCGATCGGGATGACCAGCGTGTCTATGTCCGGCGCGTCCTCCAGCATCTCCAGCGCCACGGTGCCCTGCCCGGCGATGATGTCCGCCTCGTCGAACGGATGGACGAAGGTGAGGCCGCGCGCCTGCTCCAGCTCGCGGGCATGGGCATAGGCATCGTCGAACGTCTCGCCGAACAGCACGACGGTCGCGCCATGGCTCTCGGTCTGCATCACCTTCACCAGCGGCGTGGTGGTCGGCATGACGATGGTGACGGGGACGCCGAGGCGCGCGCCATGATAGGCGAGACCCTGCGCATGATTGCCGGCCGAGGCGGCGATGACGCCCTTGGCGCGGGCGGCATCGTCCAGCAGCAGGAGCCGGTTGAGCGCGCCGCGCTCCTTGTAGGCGGCGGTGAACTGATGGTTCTCGAACTTGAGATAGACCTTGGCGCCGGTCAGGTCCGACAGCGTCTTGCTGAACGCGGTGGGCGTGCGCACCACCGCGTCGCGAATGCGCTCGCGCGCCGCACGGAGGTCGGCAAGCGTGACCGGAAGCGCATCGGCGGTCCCGTCGATGGCGGGCGAGAGCAAATCCATCTTGTTCATAACCGCGCGGCCCTATCCCATCTGGCGTTGCGAGGAAACACACTCTATGGGCGGCGCATGGCAAAAATCGCATTTCTGGGGCTGGGTGTGATGGGCGGGCCGATGGCCGGCCATCTCGCCCGTGCGGGCCATGAACTCGCCGTGTTCAACCGCTCCATGGGCAAGACCCACGCCTGGGTCGAGCGCTATGGCGGCGTGGCCGCGGTGAGCCCGGCGCAGGCGGCGCAGGACGCCGATATCGTGCTGAGCTGCGTGGGCACCGACGATGATCTCGCCGCCGTGACCATCGGCCGGGACGGCGCCTTCCGCACGCTGCGCCAGGGCGGCCTCTATATCGACCATACCACCGTCTCGGCGAAGATCGCGCGGCAGCTGGCGGCCGAGGCGGAGAGCCGGGGCCTGCATTTCGTCGACGCGCCGGTCTCGGGCGGGCAGTCCGGCGCGGAGAACGGCAAGCTCTCGATCATGTGCGGCGGCAGCGAGCCGGCGGTCGAGGCGGCGCGGCTGGTGATGCAGGCCTATGCGGCGCGCATCGTCCATTGCGGCGAGGCGGGCGCGGGGCAGACCACCAAGATGGTCAACCAGATCTGCATCGCAGGCGTGCTGCAGGGCCTCTCCGAAGCGCTGCGCTTCGCCCAGCATGCCGGGCTCGACCTCGCCAAGGTGCATGAGGCGATCGGCGGCGGCGCGGCGCAGAGCTGGCAGATGGACAATCGCTGGCAGACGATGGGCGAGGACAAGTTCGACTTCGGCTTCGCCATCGAATGGATGCGCAAGGATCTCGGCCTGGCAATCGACGAGGCCAAGGCGATCGGCGCGGCGCTGCCGGTGACGGCGCTGATCGACCAATTCTATGCCGAGGTCGTCGCCATGGGCGGCGGCCGGCAGGACACGAGCGCATTGGTGCGGCGGCTGCGCAGGCCGTGAGCGGCATGGTGCGCGCGATGCGTTCAGGGGCCTTGGCACGGGTCCTTTGCGGACAGGAGCCCAGGGCGCATGGGCAGCCCGCTGACGCCCTGGGCTCCTGCTTCCGCAGGGGCACGGCATGGCTCGGCGCGGTCCTGCTGGCGCTGTGGACGGCGGCGGCCAGCGCGAGCGGGCTCATCGACAATGTGAACGGCCTGACGGTCGACGCGCGGGGCGATCTCGTCCATTTCACCGGCCTCGTCATCGGCAAGGACGGCAAGGTCGAGAAGCGGCTGGGCCCGGACGACGAACGGCCCGAGCGGCCGGACTTCCGCTATGACGGCAAGGGCCGCACGCTCATCCCCGGCCTGATCGACGCGCATGGCCATGTGATGGAGCTGGGCTTCTCGCGCCTCAACCTCGACCTCACCGGCACGCGCTCGCTGGAGGAGGCCAAGGCGAAGATCGAGGCCTTCGCCCGGGCCAATCCGGGCCGGCCCTGGATCCTGGGCTTCGGCTGGAACCAGGAGACATGGGGCCTCGGGCGCTTCCCGACGGCGGCCGATCTGGAAGGGCTGGCCGGCGGGCGGCCGATCTGGCTGCAGCGCGTGGACGGCCATGCCGGCTGGGCCAATGCGGCGGCGCTGAGCGCGGCGGGCATCACCGCCACCACCAAGGCGCCGGCCGGCGGGCGGATCATGATCGAGAGCGGCAAGCCGACCGGCGTGCTCGTCGACAAGGCGATGGACCTGATGGCCCATGCCCTGCCCGCGCCGCAGCCCAAGGACTATGACGCCGCCCTGGAGCAGGCGCAGGAAGCGCTGCTCGCGCGCGGCGTCACCGCCATTGCCGACATGGGCACCACCATCGAGGACTGGCAGGCCTATCGCCGCGCCGGCGACAGGGGCGCGCTGCGGGTGCGCATCATGGGCTATGCGCGCGGCATGGACGCGGCCGCGCTGATCGCCGGGCCGGGGCCGACGCCCTGGCTCTATGACGACCGGCTGCGGCTGGGCGGCGTCAAGCTCTACATGGACGGCGCGCTCGGTTCGCGCGGGGCCTGGCTCAAGGCGCCCTATGCGGACGCGCCCAAGGAGACCGGCCTGCCGCTGCTCACCGCCATCCAGCTGCGCAACCAGATGAGCCGCGCCGCCATGGACGGCTTCCAGCTCGCCATCCACGCGATCGGCGACCGCGCCAACGCCGAGGTGCTGGACGCGATCGACGAACTGAGCGCCACCTATGAAGGCGACCGGCGCTGGCGGGTGGAGCATGCGCAGATCGTCGATCCGGCCGACCTGCCGCGCTTCGCCGCGCACGGCACCATCGCCTCGATGCAGCCGCAGCATGCGACATCCGACTGGCAGATGGCGATCGCGCGGCTGGGGCCGGACCGGCTCGGCGCGGCCTATGCCTGGCGCTCCATGCTGAACGCGGGCGTGCCGCTCGCCTTCGGCTCGGACGTGCCGGTGGAGCCGGCCGATCCGTTCATCGGGCTCAAATCCGCGCTGACGCGGATGGACGCGCAGGACCAGCCGATCGGCGGCTGGCAGCCCGAGCAGCGGCTGACGCTTGCCGAGGCGCTGCGCGCCTATACATGGGGCGCGGCCTATGCCGGCTTCGCCGAGCAGCATTTCGGCAATCTGGCGCCGGGGCAGCGCGCCGATTTCCTCATCCTGGACAGCGACATCGAGCTGGCCCGCCCGGCCGAGCTGCCCGCGACGAAGATCCGCGAGATTTGGATCGGGGGGCAGCGCATGCAAGTGAACGGGAGCAGCCGATGAACGCCATCCGCCTCGCCACCAAATATGTGGAGAAGCCCTGGGGCCGCACCACCCTGTCGGCCGCCTTCCCGGAAGGCGGCGGGCGGCGGATCGGCGAAGTGTGGTTCGACGGGCCGGAAGGGCAGGCCCTCCCACCCCTGCTCGTCAAATATATCTTCACCAGCGAGAAGCTCTCCATCCAGGTCCATCCCGACGACGCCTATGCGCGCGCGCGCGGATTGCCGGGCGGCAAGAGCGAATGCTGGCTGATCCTCGACGCCGAGCCCGGCGCGATGCTTGGTATGGGCACGATCGAGCCGCTGGATGCCGACACGCTGCGCGCCGCCGCGCTCGACGGGCGGATCGAGCAGCTGATGGACTGGAAGCCAGTGAAGGCGGGCGATTTCTTCTACATCCCGGCGGGGACGGTGCATGCGATCGGCGCGGGCATCACACTGGTCGAGGTGCAGCAGAATGTCGATGTGACCTACCGGCTCTACGACTATGGCCGGCCGCGCGAACTGCATCTGGACGACGGCGTGGCGGTGAGCCGGGCCGAGCCTTATGCGAGACCGGCGGTGAATGTCGCGCAGGCCGAGCGGGCGGACCTTCTCGACACTTCCCGGGCGCCTTTCCACCTCGCGCTGGACACAGTGCCGGCCGGCGCCGCGCAGATCGGCGGGCCGGGCCTGCAATGGTTCGTTCCGCTTGCCGGGCATGGCCTGATCGATGGGCAGGCCTGGGAAGCGGGGCAATGCTGGCTCCTGTCCGGCGAAGCGGCGCTGGAAGCAAGCACTCCGGTCCGCATGCTGGCCGCCGCGGCTTGACCCCGGGCGTGCCTCCGTCAGGATGGAAAGTCGGCTTTTCAGGCTCATATAACGGATTCGCGCCTGTCCGGCAACCGGCGGCCCGACAACCAGGCTTGCGACAATTTGATACAATCTCGGCCTGTCGCGACAAATTTGCGCGACAAGCTTGATCTATACCCCGTTTCAGCGCTTCTCCCACGGCGCTGAAAACCGGGCGTCTCTCCCCCCTCGTCGCCCGGAAATACCACGGTCCCCCACTCCGGCCCCTTCCTCCCCACAGGAAGGGGCCAAGGTGTTTCTGGCGAGGACGGCAGTCCCGCGAACGGACCGGAGCGCAGAAAAGGCGCCCTCGGACCGCGTTACCGCAGGTCCAAAGGGCGCCGGGGGAATCCTGTCATGAGCTTTCGGATCAGGCGAAGGCGACCTGCGCGCCGCGACGGCGCATGGCGCTTCCGGCCAGGCCGAAACCGGCGATCATCATCGCCCAGGTGGCGGGTTCGGGGACGCCGCCGGTGGTCGGCGTATAGGTCACCGTCAGCGTGCCGCTATCCCAGATGCCGTCCGGAGCACCGGAGAAATCATCGAACCATTCCGCAAACTCGATCCGGAGAAGGCCATCGTCGAGCAGGCTGAACTGGTCTTCACCCGTCAGGTCCACCGAGCCGGAATAGGATGCGGTGCCGGAGACATTGTTTCCGAAGCCCGGCCGGAGGCGATACCAGTCATAGGCCGGATCGGCCACTTCGACGCCGGTATTGCCCAGCTCCGCGAGCAATTCGGAGAGCCAGCTCGGCGAATAGGCGGTCAGCGTGACATCCCATGCGACGCCCGTGATCGTGGCGCCGGCGCCGAGGTCCAGATGATATACGCCGTTGCCCGTGGTGCCGAGGGAATCGAAGCTTTCGATACCCGTGACATCGAAAGTGACTGTCTCGGCCTGCGCCGCAGCCATCGGCGCAACGGCACCCAGAAGAAGAGCCGGCATGGCGACGTGCCAATATAGTTTCTTATTCATGATAGTCTCCCACAATATTTCACGATCGACAGAATCCCCCAAAATAGTTCTCAGGTAATGAGTCAAGTCAATGCGATATCATTGCATATTATCGTGTTGATTTGAGAACCGTATTCCCTATACATATCTCCATATATCCCGCCTGGATTCCCCAGGTGGGTGCATAACCGGACCCCTAGTCCATTTTTCTTGGTAGCAATGGCGGGCACGCACTTGATAGAGAGATAGACTTGAACGGAATGTTCGATTTTCTTGAAATATGGTTAAGCCATTCTCTACGAACATGCGTCGCTCCGGCAGGCTCTCCGGACAACCAGATCGATGGGCGGCAGCGCCCGATGGCTCACCGGCGTGCTATCAGGTCGGCAATCGGGCAGTATCGTCATCACGGAGGCTGACCATGTCGAACCCGGGCACTCCTTCGATCGACCAGTTGCGCATGTTTCTCGAGGTGGTCGAGACCGGCAGCTTCGCCAATGCCGCGCGGCGACTCAACCGCGCCGTTTCGGTCGTCAGCTATGCGATCTCGAATCTCGAGGAACTGCTGGGATTTCCGGTCTTTGAGCGGGAAGGCAATCGCAAGCCGGTGCTGACCCCGGCAGGCCGCTCGATGCTCGCCGAGGCGCGCATCCTGCTCAAGGACATGGACAGGCTGAGAGCCAAGGCCAAGGGAATGCTCGACGGGCTGGAGGCGGAGGTCGATCTGGCCATCGACGTCATGCTGCCATGCGAAAGGATCGGCGGCATATTGCGGGCTTTCAACCTGGAATTTCCGACCGTCACGCTCCGCCTTCATGTCGAGCCGCTGGGTGCCGTCATCGCGATGATCCTGGACGGCAAGGCCGGCATCGGAATATCCGGACCCTTGGCCTCGAGCGTGAAAGGGATCGAGCGGATCGCGGCCGGATCCGTTCCGTTGATTCCCGTCGCGGCCCCCGGCCACCCCCTCGGACGCATGGAGCGGATTCCGCCGGGCGAAGCCCAGCAGCATATTCAGCTCGTGCTTTCGGATCGCTCGCCCTTCACCGAAGGGCAGGATTTCTCCGTGCTCAGCCCGCGCACATGGCGGCTGGCGGATCTCGGCGCCAAGCATAACCTGCTGCGCGAGGCGATCGGTTGGGGCAACATGCCGTTGCCGCTGATCCAGGCCGATCTGGCGAACGGCACGCTGCGGCGCCTCCTGATACCGGAGCATCCCGGCGGCACTTATCGCTTCATCGGCATCTGGCGCACGGACACACCGCCGGGCCCTGCCGCCGCCTGGCTGATCGACCAGTTCGTCTCTGCGGGCGCCCGCGATCAGGAAATCGAAGGATTCCACGACCTGTGAACAAGGCCGGCGGCCGCCCGCTCGATGCGCCCATGAGGGCAGCCGCGACAAACTGATACAAATTCCGCGCTTCGCGACATAGGCATGCGACAAGCGCTGCCTATATAGTCCCTATCAGCGCTTCTCCCACGGCGCTGATGAGGACGGGCACTTTCTCCCACGCGTGTCCGTCACGACTCCCAAGTCCCCCTACGGCCCCTCCCTAACTCCCACGGGGAGGGGCCACGGGCGTCTCAGCCCGCCGTCCAGCCGCCGTCCACGCTGATGTTCGCGCCGGTGATCTGCGACGCCGCATCCGAGCAGAGGAACAGGGCGATCGCCGCCACCTGCTCGGGCTGGACGAATTCCTTGGTCGGCTGGCTCTCCAGCAGCACATCGTTGATGACCTGCTCGCGCGTCAGGTTGCGCGCCTTCATCGTGTCCGGGATCTGGTTCTCGACCAGCGGGGTCCAGACATAGCCGGGCGAGATGCAGTTGGCGGTGACGCCGAACGTCGCCAGCTCCAGCGCGATCGTCTTGGTGAAGCCGGCGAGGCCATGCTTGGCGGTCACATAGGCGCTCTTGAAGGGCGAGGCGACGAGGCTGTGCGCCGAGGCGGTCTGGATGATCCGGCCCCACTTCTTCTCCTTCATATAAGGCACGGCGAGGCGCGTGGTGTGGAAGGCGGCATTGAGGTTGAGCGCGATGATGAGGTTCCACTTGTCGACCGGGAATTCCTCGACCGGCGCGACATGCTGGACGCCGGCATTGTTGATGAGGATGTCGACGCCGCCGAACGCCGCGGCCGCGTCCTTCATCATCGCCTCGATCTCGTCGACCTTGGTGAGGTCATGGCCCGAATAGATGGCCTTGGCGCCGCTCGCCGCCTCCAGCCCCTGGCGCTCCTTCTCGATCGCGTCGGCATCGCCGAAGCCGTTGATGACGATGTTCGCACCCTCGGCCGCCAGCGCCTTTGCGTAGGCGAGGCCGATGCCCGAGGTGGATCCGGTGACCAGTGCCGTCCTGCCTTTCAAACTCATGCTTGCTTCTCCTTGATCTCCCCTGTTCGAACGAGATCGAACGTCGCGCTCTTGCCGTTCAGGATGTTCCGCGCGATCAGCTGGTTGCCCCGCCCGACGACCGCCGCGACCGCCTCATGCCCCTGCGCCCAATGGTCGAGCATGGTCATGCGCGAGAACTCGAAATCGCGTGCGCCGCTTTCCCAGGCGCGCGAGCGATAGATGAGATGCACGATGTTGGCGGCCCCCGCATCGATCATCGCGGCCAGCGCGCGCGCCTCGGGCCAGTCCCGCATTTCTTCCGGCAGCTTGCGGAGCAGCGCGCGGATCGCCTCATGCTCGCGACGCTCGCGCAGATACTGGTCGGTCACCTGGCGGGTGCGGCTGGAATATTGGATGTCCTTCTGGCGTGACCACACGCCGGTCATCTCGTCCGGCATCGGGCCTTCCGCGGGAAACAGATCGACCTGGAAGATCAATATGTCGCCGGTCTGATGATCCAGCACATGCGAGAGCGGCGTGTTGGAGACCATGCCGCCATCCCAATAATGCCGTCCCTCGATCTCGATCGGCGGCAGGCCCGGCGGCAGCGCGCCCGAGGCCATGACATGGCGGGCATCGATGCGGCCGCGCCAGTGCGGGTCCGTATTGTCGAAATAGACGAAATTGCCGGTCTCGATATCGACCGCGCCGACCGAGAAGCGCAGCGGCCCGTGATTGACCAGTTCCCAGTCGACCAGCCGGTCGAGTGTCTCGCGCAGCGGCGTCGTATCATAATAGCTCAGCGCCTCGGGGGTGCCGGCCGGCGCCATCCAGGACGGGATGCTGTGCGGCCGGAAGAAGCCGGGAATGCCCCACATGGCGACCGCGCCGGCGGCCGTCAGATGCGCCGCCTCGCGAATGTCGTGCAGATCGGGCAGGCAGAAATTGGGCAGGCCGCCGCTCACCAGCTCCCAGAACTCGACCAGCCGCGCGACTCGCGTTTCGGGCGGATTGCCGGCGATGATCGCGGCATTGACCGCGCCGATCGAGATGCCGGCGACCCAGTCGATCTCGATATCGAAGGCCGAGAGCGCCTCGACCACGCCGGCCTGATAGGAACCGAGTGCGCCACCCCCCTGCAGCACGAGCGCCACCTGATCCGGCAGCGGCATCGGCGCGCGACCGCGCCGCGAAGCCTGCTTGGGCATGTCCATGGTGCGGCGCAATAATGCATTTGCGCGAGCGGCGCCACAGGCCTTTGACGCTGTTCGCCGCAAGCCCCGCCGCCGCCTCGCCTCTTCCCTTGAGGGCGGCCTTATGCTTAGGGTCGCGATGGGCAGGGGAGCGGAAGGAACCGTCCGAATGCGGCTCGACGACGAACAGGAAAGCACCAATTACGAGATCCAGCGCGGCGGCAGCGGCGGATTCGGAGGCATGGGCAGCGGGTTCGGCGGCGGCAGCGGCCTCATCGGCATGCTGCTCCCGCTGATCGGCAGCAAGTTCGGCTGCACCGGCATCGTCATCGCGCTCGCCGTGCTTGCCTTCCTCAATTTCGGCGGCGGCGTGATGAACAGTCTCTCGCCGAGCGGCGCGCCGACCGAACAGGGCGTGTCCGCGGGCCAGGGCGACGGGAACGGACAACTCACCGAGATGCAGAGCTTCTCGCTGAAAGTGCTCCATTCGACCGAGACCGTATGGGGCGACCTGTTCCGGCAGGCGGGACAGCAATATCGGCCGACCATCCTCTCCTTCTATTCCCGGTCCGGCCGGTCGGGCTGCGGCGCGGCGCAATCGGCCATGGGGCCCTTCTACTGCCCGCTCGACCAGAAAATCTATCTCGACACGGACTTCTTCGCCGAGCTGCGCCAGCGCTTCGGCGCGCCGGGCGACTTCGCCCAGGCCTATGTGATCGCGCATGAGGTGGGCCACCATATCCAGGACCTGGAAGGCACGCTCGGCCAGGTGAACCAGGCGCAGCGGCGCGTGGGCGAGGCGCAGGCCAATGCGCTGCAGGTGAGGGTCGAGCTGCAGGCCGACTGCTATGCCGGCGTGTGGGGCAAGCGCACCGGCCTCATGGAAGCGGGCGACATCGAGGAAGGCCTGCGCGCCGCCCAGGCGATCGGCGACGACACGCTGCAACGCGAGGCGGGGCAGCGGCCGATGCCGGACAGCTTCACCCATGGCAGCAGCGAACAGCGCATGACCTGGCTCAAGCGCGGGCTCGACAGCGGCAATCCGGCGGTCTGCGACACCTTCGGCAACGCGGGCTGAGTCGCATCGCCGACGGCGGCGAGTCGGCTCCTCGCAGAGGCAGGTTGACGCTACGGAACCCGGTCCGGGCGGCTCTTTCGTCGAAATTTGCGATCAATGGAGCGCTTGCCTTCGCGCCAGCGAGAGATTGTGCGAGCCAAGGAAGCTTATCTGAAAGTCGATTCGACTCCGATATTTTTCTCGATAGTTTTTAACAACTTATGGAGTCGTAAGGCTTTTTGCACCTGCGCATTTGATTTTCGCACTTGCAGCAAATTTCCAATGTGTTAAATAAATCGGGCCTTTCAGGCATCCTCTCCTAAGACTCATGGGCCGGCCTCATATGAGGTCGGCCTTTTTTTTTGCCGAAATTTCATCTAGCAGGGCGCGTCTCGCGCGCATCAAAGACGAACGAACTCTCGGGAGAGGAAGCCGCCGGTCGGACCGGCACGCGCAGCGCGACTGCGGAGGATCGAGCGCCGGATGGCAGCTCTCCTCCGTATTGTTTGCGGCATCGATCGATCCGTCCCGCGACCGGCCTGGCCCTGCTTTCGTGCGAGCGGCTTGCCGCGGCGGGGCAGTCTCAGTGGGAATAGCGATTGATGCGCGGCAACTGACGCAGATAGGCCGGCGTCGGGTCACCTCGACCGGTCTGCACCGGCCGGCGCGCGGCCTGCGGATCGATCCGCCTGTCGAAGGCCATGCCGATCCGGTCGCCGCGCACCCAGGTCACGCGGCCCGAGACCTCGCCGATGCCACGCAGATCGACGACCAGCCGATCGCCATCGCTGAAATGCCTTTCGCAGTCCGCCATCATGCCGGTTTCGGACAGGTTGCGGACCCGCGCCTTGCCCAGGGGCCTGCCCGTTTCGTCGGCTAGGGTCGTCAGCAGGAACAGGCTGTCGCGCGGCGTCGCGCGCTTGGATGTCCCGTCCGGTTGATTATTGTCTCGGGCGGGCGATGGATCGTCGGTATCGGCCATGACCGGCGCATGCCAGACAAGTCTGGCGAAACGGTTAAGGGCGCTCAGTCGTCGCGCGAGACCTTCTCCTGGCGCTCGTGACGCTCCTGCGCCTCGACCGTCATGGTCGCGATCGGCCGCGCTTCCAGCCGGCCCAGCGAGATGGGCTCGCCGGTCACTTCGCAATAGCCATATTCGCCTTCGTCGATGCGGCGCAGGGCCGCGTCGATCTTGGCGATCAGCTTGCGCTGCCGGTCGCGGGTCCGCAGCTCGATCGACCAGTCGGTCTCGCTCGATGCGCGATCGTTGAGATCGGGCTCGCGCAGCGGCTCGCTCTGCAGCACCGCCAGCGTGCCTTCCGCCTCGGCGAGGATCTGCTTCTTCCAGTCCAGTAGGCGGCGGCGGAAATATTCGAGCTGATTCGGTCCCATGAACTCCTCGTCCGGCGAGGGACGATAGCCTTCGGGTAATTCGACGCGCGCTCCATTCGACCCGGCGCCATGCTGATCCGGCGCACCTACCAACGAGGCCATCAAAATCTCCGCCTTCCAAGACCAGGCCGCGCGCCCGGGCCCTTCATGGCGCGGGGCTATAATGCCGCCTCACAAGCGAAACAAGCTCTGTTTCCAGCCGTTTGAACCGGTGATGAACGTTCATGCGGGCCCGGACGGCCATTTGCCCGCCCCGGCGGTCCCGATATGGCGCGGGCGCCGCGCTTCCCGACCATATCAAGGACAAATCCCGCAAGACCATGCAGTTAAGGGACAGGTCACGGGAAGCTTGTGGGTTAATGAGCTTGAAGTTAACCTTTTATTTTGCGTTGTAGGGAATGGCGATCAATGGCTGCGTGGGGACTTCAGCCATGATCATGACCTGAAAGAGTGGCTGACCATGTCTGTAAGAATGGCCTTGGCGAAACTGTGCGGCGCAGCCTGTGGCGGTGCGATCATTGGCGGCGGCGCGCTCCAGATGGCGGAGACGGCCCGCCCGGCCCATGTCCACTCGGTCAAGCGCAAGCCGATCGCCGCGCGCCCGCCGCAGGTCCGCAGCCCGGCGCCGCGCGTGCGACGTGTCGTGCAGCGCGAGACGCGCGTCACGCCCACCGTCATCACGGTGCAGACCCCGCAGGCCCCGGTGCAGCTGGCGCGCGCGCCGCTGCTCGACCTGCCGAGCACATCGGGCGGCAGCGTGGTCGTCCCCGGCGGCAGTGGTGGCTGGGGCGGCCCGGGCGGCTTCTTCGGCGGATTCTTCGGAGGCGGCAGCAGCGGCGGCAGCATCGTGGTGTCGTCGACCACCAGCGGCGGTTCAACCTCGACCAGCGGCGGCTCGACCAGCACGTCGACCGGAGGCGTCAGCACCTCGACCGGCGGTGTCAGTTCCACCTCGAGCAGCACGTCCGGCGGCGTCTCCACCTCCACCGGCGGCGTGTCGACCTCCACGGGCGGCGTCAGCACCAGCTCGTCTTCCTCGTCATCCTCCTCCTCCTCGTCGAGCTCGTCTTCCTCGTCCAGCAGTTCCTCGGGCGGATCGACATCGGGTGGTGCCTCGTCGAGCAGCACTTCCGGCGGATCGACGTCGACCGGCGGCGGTTCCTCCACGTCCAGCAGCTCGTCGAGCGGCGGCACCGACGTGCCGGCCCCGCCCATGGTGCTGCTGTTCGGCGGCGCCGCGGCGGCGCTGCTCGCCGGCCGCCAATATGCCGCGCGCCGACGCGGCAAGGACGGCGGACCGGATCAGGACCGGAGCGCCTGAGCGCTTCCGCGCCGATCCGGATAAGCGCGCCCTTCCCCGGCACCAGCGCTCCCCTGCGCTGATGCCGGGCCGCGATCGACAGGCCCGCCAGCGCGCTTGATCCCGCGCGAGCGGCACGGCATAGGCAGCGCGCCATGCACGACATTCGCCTCATCCGGGACAATCCCGCCGCCTTCGACGCCGCGCTCGCGCGGCGCGGCCTGGAGCCGATCGCCGCCGCCGTCGGCGCGCAGGATGCGCAGTGGCGCGCCGTCTCCACCGCGCTGCAGGAAGGGCTCGCGCGCCGCAACGAGGCGAGCAAGGCGATCGGCCAGGCCATGGCGAAAGGTGACGGCGCCGCCGCGGAGGCGCTGAAGGCGGAAGTCGCCGCGCTCAAGGCCCGTCTCCCCGAGCTGGAGGCGGAGGAGCGCACGCTTGCCCAGCAGGTGCATGACCAGCTCGCCGCCATCCCCAACCTGCCCGCCGCCGACGTGCCGGACGGCGCGGACGAGGCCGGCAATGTCGAGGAGCATCGCTGGGGCGAGCCGCGCACCTTCGATTTCGCGCCGCGCGACCATGCCGATTTCGGGCCGGCGCTGGGGCTGGACTTCGAGGCGGCCGCCGCCATGTCCGGCGCGCGGTTCGCGGCGCTGCGCGGCGGCGTGGCGCGGCTGCACCGCGCGCTTGCCCAGTTCATGCTCGACAGGCAGACCAGCGCCAACGGCTATGAGGAAGTCAATCCGCCCCTGCTGGTGCGCGACGAGACGCTGTTCGGCACCGGCCAGCTGCCCAAATTCGCCGAGGATCTGTTCCGCACCACGGACGGACGCTGGCTGATCCCCACCGCCGAGGTCAGCCTGACCAATCTCGTGCGCGAGCAGATCCTGCCCGAGAGCGTGCTGCCGCTGCGCTTCACCGCGCTCACGCCCTGCTTCCGCTCGGAGGCCGGCGCGGCGGGGCGGGACACGCGCGGCTATATCCGCCAGCACCAGTTCGAGAAGGTCGAGCTGGTCGCGATCGCGACGCCCGAGCAGGCGGCGGATGAACATGCCCATATGGTCGCCTCCGCCCAAGGCATATTGGAAGCGCTGGACCTGCCCTATCGCCGCATGCTGCTCTGCACGGGCGACATGGGCTTCTCGGCGGCCAAGACCTTCGATCTCGAAGTCTGGCTGCCGAGCCAGGGCGTCTATCGCGAGATCAGCTCGGTCTCGACCTGCGGCGACTTCCAGGCACGGCGCATGAACACGCGCTACCGGCCCGAGGGCGAGAAGGGCACGCGGTTCGTCCACACGCTCAACGGCTCGGGCCTCGCCGTGGGGCGGACGCTGGTTGCGGTGCTGGAGAATTTCCAGCAGGCCGACGGCAGTGTCATCATCCCGCCGGCGCTGCACCCCTATATGGGCGGCCTCACCGTGCTGGAGCCCCGCTGATGCGCATCCTGCTCACCAATGACGACGGCATCCACGCGCCGGGCCTCACCGTGCTGGAGACGATCGCCCGCGCTTTCTCCGACGATCTCTGGATCGTGGCACCGGCCGAGGAGCAGTCCGGCGCGGGCCACAGCCTCACCCTGTCGCGCCCGCTACGGCTGCGCCAGCATGGCGAGCGGCGCTTCAGCGTCTCGGGCACGCCGACCGACGCGGTGATGATGGCGATCGGCCATCTCATGAAGGGCATGAAGCCGGACCTGGTGCTCTCCGGCGTCAATCGCGGCGCCAATCTGGGCGAGGACGTGACCTATTCGGGCACCGTCTCGGCCGCGATGGAAGGCGCCATCTCGGGCGTGCGCTCGATCGCGCTCAGCCAGGTCTATGCGCGCGAGGGGCTGGGCGATTCCGTGCCGTTCGACGCGGCGGCGCGCTGGGGCGAACGGGTGGTCCGCGCCCTGCTCGCGCAGCCCGATCCGGGCCGGACCCTCGTCAACGTCAACTTCCCCGCGCTGCCCGCCGAGCGGATCAAGGGGATGAAAGTGGCGCGGCAGGGCTTCCACGCGGTCGACCGCACGCGCATCATCGAGGGCATGGATCCGCGCGGCTATCCCTATTACTGGTTCGGCCTCGATCACAGCGACAGCGCCCCCGAGGCAAGCGACCTGGCGGCGGTGGCCGAAGGCTATATCTCGATCACGCCGCTCCATTTCGACCTGACGCACGACGCGTCGCTGCGGGCACTGGAAGCGGCGATCCACCACGCGGTCGAATAGCGCCGCCGATCCTTGCGGCTGCGATCCTATCCCTGCCTGCACCGCGCGAGCCGATCCTCTCCGGGCGGGTCGAACCGGAAAACGCTGCGGCTGTGCCTTTTCGGGACGGATTCCGTAATGCACCGCCCCGCACGCCCAAAAACAGGGCGTCCGCCATTAACTATGTTTGACTCCATGCTGCGCCTGCGCAATCTTCCCTTAAGCCGGCTTGTCGGCGATGTGGGAGATGACAAATGAACCTGAGCATGAAGACCCTTGCGGCCGCCACCGCGCTGGCCACTGCCGTTTTCGGTGCCAATGCGGCACAGGCGGCTGTTTTCACCATCGACTTCGATGTCACGGGCATCGAGAGCCATGCGGAATGGTTCTCGCCGGACAATGAAGTCTTCTTCCTCGATCTTGCACCCGGCGCCCATATCATCGGGCTCGACTATGACGTTAACCTTACCGCCTTCAGCCCCAGCTGGCTGTCGGAGCTTCAGGTCGTGTACACCGACACGGCCTTGACGACCGGCGTCGTGACCACGCCGGGTTATCTGGACAGCATCTCCGGCACGGCATCCTATACAGGCTCGTCCGATCTGGTCGCTCTCGGGCTCGATTTCGTGATCGGCGATGACGGTCTCCTTCGGCTGGAGTTCGGCGAGGGCTTCGATGACAGCAGCGTGGATCCGGACGGCGTCTGGAATTTCGGCACGCTGACCTTCACCTATGAAGCCGACGACGTGCCCCCCCCGAGCGTGCCGGAGCCGGCCAGCTGGGCGATGATGATCGGCGGCCTCGGCCTGGCCGGTGCCTTCCTGCGCCGCAGCCGTCGCACGATGCAGGTCAGCTTCTCCTGAAGCCGAACGACTTCGGTCGTCTGAAAATGGGGGCCGCCGGCACGGATGCCGGCGGCCCTTCTCCTTGACGATCATGGCGTTCGCAAATTCATATCGCCGAGCGATCGACGGTGAATCCGCAAGTGGTCATCAACAATCGCTTAAATAATGATATTTCGATAATTGCACGCCATACCTGCAATAATTGCACCCATTCGCCCGGATTGGAACGGTTTCGAACGATCATTCGGCTTGACTCCGGATCGCGTTGAACGGAGCATGGTTAACGCAACATTCGTGCTGCGGCGTGGGATGAAGTGGGAGATAGATTCACATGCACAGAATGATGAAGGCCCTTGCGGCCGCCACTATTTTGTCCGGCATGGTTTTCGCGGCCGGCGCTGCCAACGCCTCCGAGCTGGCGGGCTATGGCAGCCTGAGGAGCCTGCCGGGCACGATCGCCGTCGAGAGCGAGGTTCAGTTCGACGTCAGCGACATACTGAGCTTCGACAGCGTCGGCGATGCGGACAACGAGGTCTATTTTCTGGACCTCGGCACCGGCGCGCATATCACCGGGATCGGCTGGGACGTCGATCTCTTTGCCGACTCGCCGAGCTGGCTGTCGGAACTCGCGGTCCAGTTCTCGCCCACCGACCTGACCAACTGGGTCAGCCTGACGCCGGGCATCGGCGATGATTTTTCGGGCTCGGGCTCCTATTCCTCCGGTGGCGTCGTGGACCTGATCGGCCTCGGCTATGACTTCTATCTTGGGGATGACGGCCTGCTGCGGCTGGAGTTCTTCGAGCAGTTCGACGACTATGCCGACGACTGGGACGGCATCTGGGAGAGCGGCTTCCTCACCATCGACTATGATGGCGGCACGGTGCCGCCGCCTCCGGGCGTGCCCGAACCGGCGAGCTGGGCGATGATGATCGGTGGTTTCGCTCTGGCCGGCGCAACGCTGCGCAGACGCCGCCTCGCGGTCAGCTTCGCCTGAAGGATGCGCATCGCCGCCGGCGTTCGTGCCGGCGGCGCATTGCCGTTGCGGTCCGCAAGACCCGGTCTTGCCCTTGCCCGCCGCCGCTTCCCTTGGCACTAGTCGCGCATGTTCCAGCGTGACGATCCCCGAGCGCGCGCGCCGGCCTTCCTGCGGCGACGCTCGTCCCTGCCGGTCTGGGCCGATCTCGCCTGGCGCGTGGGCCTCATCTTCGGCCTGGTCACCCTGGTGCTCCTCATTCACTGGATCGAGCGCGACGGACTGCGCAACAATATCTATCCCGACCGGCCGATCAGCCTCATCGACATCCTCTACTTCACCACCGTGACCGTCACCACGGTCGGCTATGGCGACATCGTGCCGGTCAGCGACACGACCAAGCTGTTCGAATCCTTCTTCGTGACGCCGATCCGTATCTTCGTCTGGCTGGTCTTCCTCGGCACGGCCTATCATTTCGTCTTCCGCAACGTCTGGCACAGGTGGCACATGTCCCGCATCCAGAAGACACTCCAAGGTCACATCATCGTGACCGGCTATGGCACCAGCGGCTCGGAAGCGGTGCGCGAGCTCATCGCGCGCGGCATCGCTCCCGGCCGGATCGTGGTGATCGACCAGGACGAGCATGCGCTGGCGCTGGCCGAGGCCGTCGGCTGCAACGTGCTCAAGGGCGATGCGACGCGCGACCAGACGCTGGACGATGTGCGCGTCGCGAAGGCCAGCGCGATCATCGTCTCGGCCGGGCGGGACGATACCTCCATCCTGGTGACGCTCACCGCGCGCCATCTCGCGCCGGACGTGCCGATCAGCGTCGTGGTGCGCGCGACGGACAATGAGCTGCTGGCCCGGCAGGCCGGCGCGACCACCGTCATCAATCCGGCGAGCTTCGCGGGCCTGCTGCTCGCGGGCTCCTGCGCCGGCCCGCATGTCGCGGACTATATGGCCGACCTGGCGGGCACCGGGGGCCCGGTCAAGCTGCGCGAACGCCTCGTCACGCCGGACGAAGTCGGCAAGCCGCTCTCGGGCCTGGCGACCGGGATCGGCGTGCGGCTCTATCGCGCCGGCCGGCCGATCGCCTTCTGGGAAGAAGAGGCCGGGCAGATCTATGGCGGCGACACGGTGATCGAGATCGTGCGGGGCGACGGCTGAACGCGGGCATCCGGTCAAGATTTGAATTTCGGTTTCCGGGAGGGAATGGCTTTTGTCCATCCTGCCTCGTCATTCCCGCATTCGCGGGAATGACGAAAACATCAGGGCGGGAAGCACACAGCCATCTCACGCCACGACTCGCCTTTTCCCACATGCGCCCCTATATGCGCGCGCGATCATGGCATTGAAGATTCCCGACGCGCCCAAGGTGGGCATGGTCTCGCTCGGCTGCCCCAAGGCGCTGGTCGATTCCGAACGCATCCTGACCAAGCTCAGGAGCGACGGCTATGCGCTCTCGCCCGACTATGCGGGCGCGGACGTGGTGCTGGTCAATACCTGCGGCTTCCTAGACAGCGCCAAGGCGGAGAGCCTGGAAGCGATCGGCGAGGCGATCGCCGAGAATGGCCGGGTGATCGTCACCGGCTGCATGGGCAACGAGGCCGATCTCATCCGCGCGCGCTTCCCGGACGTGCTCGCCGTCACCGGCGCGCATCAATATGAGGCGGTGGTGAATGCGGTGCACGAGGCCGCGCCGCCCGTCCCCAACGCCTTCGTCGATCTGGTGCCGGAGGGCGGGCTCAAGCTGACGCCGCGCCACTATGGCTATGTGAAGATCAGCGAGGGCTGCAACCACAGCTGCGCCTTCTGCATCATCCCCTCGCTGCGCGGCAGGCTCGCCAGCCGCCGCATCGACGCCGTGCTGCGCGAGGCCGAGAAGCTGGTGGCGGCGGGCACGAAGGAGCTGCTCATCATCAGCCAGGACACATCGGCCTATGGCGTCGATGTGCGCCACGAGGCGCGCCTGTGGAAGGGCGAGACGATCCGCACCCACATGACCGACCTCGCCCGCGCGCTGGGCGGGCTGCGCACGCCGGACGACGAGACGCCCTGGGTGCGGCTGCACTATGTCTATCCCTATCCGCATGTCGACGCGGTGATCCCGCTGATGGCGGAAGGGCTGCTGACGCCCTATCTCGACATCCCCTTCCAGCATGCCGCGCCGGATGTGCTGCGCCGCATGAAGCGCCCGGCCAATGAGGCGAAGGTGCTGGAGCGGCTGCGGCAATGGCGCGCCATCTGCCCGGACATCGCGGTGCGCTCCTCCTTCGTGGTGGGCTTTCCCGGCGAGACGGAGGCGGATTTCCAGTATCTGCTGGACTGGCTGGACGAGGCGCAGCTCGACCGCGTCGGCGCCTTCCGGTTCGAGCCGGTCGAGGGCGCGCAGGCCAATGCCCTGCCCGATCCGGTGCCGGAGGACGTGAAGGAAGAGCGCTACCAGCGCATCATGCACAAATGCGCCGAAATCTCGGCGGCAAAGCTGGCCGGGAAAGTCGGCCGGGCGCTGCCCGTCATCATCGACGAGGTCGGCGAGCCGGACGAGGACGGCAGCATCGGCGCGACAGCGCGCAGCCAGGCGGACGCCCCCGAGATCGACGGCCATGTCTATCTGCGCGACGTCAGCCCCGCCCTCGCGCCGGGCGACATCATCGAGGTCGAGATCGAGGATGCGGACGAGCACGACCTGTTCGGCGTGCCAGCCTGACCTGCGTCAAGCGGCTCGACGAGACAAGTTCGTGATCGCAGCGACACCGGCAGCCAAGTCCAACGCGGGATCGACCTCACGAAACGGCTGATAAGGACATAGTAAAAGCCGCGAGACGTCAAGATGTCTCCGCTCCGGACGGCATGATTTTCCGCTGCCATATGGGGTTCATCGGTGCTATGCTGCGGGCAGATCAATAAGGCCCCTCGGGTTCGCAACTATTCCTGCCCGTTCTGCAAGGAGAGGCCGATGCGTGCTGCTCTTTCGTGGCCGACAGCTGCTGCGCTGTTTCTGATCCTGATCACGCCGGGCAATGCCGGCGCGCAACCCGACGAGCGGCGACCACCCTTCGGCGGCTCGATGGAAGCGACCATCTATCGCGATCCGAACTATCAGGGTCCGGCCGTGGCCATGTCGCGCGCCGACCCGGATCTGCGCCTCGCCTGGCCGGTCTACAGCATCAGGGTGACACGCGGCGCCTGGCAATTGTGCAGCGAACCCAATTATCGCGGGCAGTGCGTGACGCTCACGCAGAGCCGGCCGGTGCTGTCCGGCAGCTTCGGCCGCGGCAATGTGTTGCGCTCGATCCGTCCGCTCGGCGCCGATCCGAATCCGGGGGCCGGCCCTGGCGGACCCGGCATCGGCAATCCCGGCCCGTCGCTGCGCGGCATGGCGGCGGAATTCTTCCCCCGGCCCATGGACGGGCGCGGCCGCGTGCCGGCCTGCGAGCGCGGATCGGCGACGGCCGCCTGCGCCTCGCGCACCGCCGACCAGTTCTGCCGGAACCGCGGCTGGACCGCCGCCGCGCGCCAGGCGATGGAGACCGAGAACCGCCGCGTCTATCTGGCCGACGTGCTGTGCAGCCGCACGGGCCGCTGAGGCGAAAGGAGATGGAAGGCAGTCATGGCCCTCTCCCCTTCAGGGGATTGTTGCATAATTCCGTTTGTCACGGTGGATGGTTGAGATCGATTTGCAACGGTTCCCCGAAGGGGAGAGGGAGAGTGTCCGTCATTGTTCACGAGCCATGATCGCCAACACGACGGGGGAGAAGGCATGAAAATCAATCTGACTCCGGCATCGCTGCTGCTGCTCGCGCTCGCTGGCTGCGCGCCGGTCGACACGCCGGGCGGTGGCGGCAGCTATTATCAGTGCGACCGGGGCACGCGGCTGCGCGTCGATTATCGCGGCCGGGGCGCGATCGTGCGGGTCAATGACAGGACCATGGTCGCCCTGCGTTCGACGCCGTCGACGCGCGGCCCCGTCTATGAGGGGCGGCAGGGCCAGCGCCTGGAGCGCCAGGGCAATATGGTCATCTGGAACACTGCCCTGCGCACCCCACCCGAGCGATGCAGCCCGATCGTCATGCCCCGGCCGCGCTGAACGCGGCGCGATAGGCCGGCTTGACGGTTGCCATCACGGCGTCGGTCACCGGCAGGTCGAGCTGGTAGATGCCTTCCGCATAAGGCCCGGCCTCATAGGGCATGATGACGAAGCGCAGCGTATCGAGCGCGCCGCCATGCGCGGCCACCGGCAGGATGGTCTGCTTGGCCGGGTCCACGCAGCGCACGAAATCGTCGATCTCGCCGGCCTGCTTGGGATCGACCGGCGCGCCGCGCCGCTTCGCGCGTTCATCGTCGAGCGCCTTGCAGAAGCCTTTCTGGATCGCCGGGAAGAGCCGCGCGGTGTCGAACAGGTCGGTCACGCCGAGCCGCCGCTTGGCCGTCTTGTCCCAGAGCAGTGTCGTGACGATCGGCATCCCGTGCGCGCCGCCGGTGAACACATAGCCCTCGCTCTGCAGGACGAGCAGCGCCGGACCATCGCCCACCACGCTCCACTTCTCCTCATAGCTGTGCTCGGGCATGTCATAGTCATTCTTGCGGGCGGCTTCGATCTCGGCGCGCGCGGACGCCGCCGCCTCGCGCCGCAGCCGGGCGGCATTGCCGCGCAGCCACTCGTCCAGTTCCGGGATCGCGGCGACGGCGGCAGGCCAGGAATAGTCGAATTTGAGGCCGGGATCCTTGAACTCCAGCGATACGGCGCTCGCCGCCTGTGTCGGCGAAGGGGTGGGCGACGGCGTCGCGGCCGGTGCGGCGGCATTGGCCTGCTGCGGCGCGGCCGCCTGGTTCCGGCTGGCCTGGCCATTGCAACCCGCGATCAGCAGAACCGCCAGCAACGGCAGGCGGGTGGACGACAGAAGGCTCGACATGGGGGCTCCTCCCTTTCGGACTGGTCGGCTCTCTCCATAGCCCGGACGCCACGCCTTGCCGAGAGGAACCGACAAGGATAACGCGGGACCATGACGGACCCCGCCGATCTTGTCCGCCCGGACGCCGGACAAACCGCCCATCTCATCCACCTGGTCGACGCGCGGAGCCATGAGGACTGGCTCGCCGCCCAGCCGGACCGGCACCGCGCCGCCCTGGCCGCGCAGGGCTTCAGGCCGAGCGGCCATGCCCATGCCATCCTGCCCGGCGAGAAGCCCGAGGACTGGTCCGTGGTCGCCAGCGTGGCGGACGCGGCGTCGCTTGGCGCATGGTGCCTGGCGCGGCTCGCCGAAATGCTGCCCGAGGGGCAATATCGCCTCGCTGCGGGTGAGCCAGGTCCGGCGATCTTCGGCTGGATGAGCGCGCAGTATCGCTTCGATCGATACAAGACGCCGAAGGAAGGCAAGGGCCCGCGCATCCTCCTCACCGCGCAACCGGCCGCGATCGAGGGCGCGGCGGCGCAGATGCGGGCGACCGCGCTGGTCCGCGACATGGTGAACGTCCCGACCGCCGACATGGGGCCGGGCGAGATCGAGGCGGAAGCGCAGCGCATCGCCGGACGACATGGCGCCGCCCTGACGGTCACGCGCGGCGATGCGCTGGAATCGGGCTATCCGATGATCCATGCCGTGGGCCGCGCGGCCGAGCGGGCCAATGCGCCGCGCCTCATCGAACTCCATTGGGGCCGCGAGGACCATCCGAAGATCGCGCTGGTCGGCAAGGGCGTGGCGTTCGACAGCGGCGGGCTGGACATCAAGCCGGCCGCCGGCATGCGCCTCATGAAGAAGGACATGGGCGGCGCGGCCCATGCGCTGGCGCTGGCGGACCTGGTAATGGGCGCCAATCTGCCGGTGCGGCTGCACCTGCTGCTGCCTGCGGTCGAGAATGCGATCAGCGGCAATGCCTTCCGCCCCGGCGACGTCCTGCGCAGCCGCAAGGGCCTCTCCGTCGAGATCGGCAACACCGATGCGGAGGGCCGGCTGATCCTGGGCGATGCGCTGGCGCGCGCGGGCGAGGAGAAGCCGGAGCTCATCATCGATTTCGCGACGCTCACCGGCGCCGCGCGCGTGGCGCTGGGGCCGGACCTGCCGGCGATGTTCGCCAATGACGAGGCGCTGGCGGCCGATCTGCTCGACAGCGGCGCACGGGTGGACGACCCGATGTGGCGCCTGCCGCTGTGGCAGCCCTATAACGAGCTGTTCAAGAGCGATATCGCCGACCTTTCCAACAGCGGCGACAGCGGCTTCGCGGGCACCATCACCGCCGCGCTGTTCCTGCAGCATTTCGTGCCGGAAGGGACGCCATGGGCGCATTTCGACACCTTCGCCTGGCGCCCCACCGCCAAGCCCGGCCGGCCCAAGGGCGGCGAGGCCTATGGGCTGCGCGCGGCTTTTGCGATGCTCCAGAAGCGATATGGGCGGTGAGGCAGTGTTGTTTGCGAACCAATGGAGATGGGACTGCCCCGATAGCCCGCTCTTGCTGAAAGGGAGAGGGAGCGTGCCGGCTCTTGATGTTGCAGATAATGAAGGAGCCAGCGGCAACTCTTGACCTCTCCTGCCCTTTTGCCGCAGGGGGCGCCGATGCACGGGACCCCGAGATCGATCGAGCGCGCGCGCGTGAGCCTGGATGGCGTCTCGCATCGCTATGATCCGCGCGTGCGGGCGATCCGGCCCGATCTGGCGGACGTGGCGCTGGCCGATCTCTATTTCGCGCCGCACTATGCCGCGCCGGTCGAGCGCGTCTGCACGGCGGCCTCGGCCATGCTGCGCGGCACGCCGGACGGTGCGGCGAGTGCCGTCACCGAGCTGCTGCACGGCGAGACCTTCCACATGCTGGATGCGCGCGGCGGCTGGGCCTGGGGCTATTGCGGGCACGACCATTATGTCGGCTATGTGCCGGCGGACGCGCTCGGCGATCCGTTCGACGCGCCGGCGGATTTCATTACATGCGCGGCAGCACCGGTCTTTGCGGAAGCCGACATCAAGTCGCCGGTGACGGCGATGCTGCCGCCGGGCGCGCGGTTGGTGGGCAGCATGGCGGGCGATTTCCTCGCCACGGCGCTCGGCCATGTCCACGGGCGTCACGTGCGCACGGCGGAGGCGATCGAGGCGGATTGGGTCGCGGCGGCGCACCGCTATCTCGGCATGCCCTATGTGTGGGGCGGCCGCGGCGGGCTCGGCATCGACTGCTCGGGGCTGGTCCAGGTGGCGCTGGCGGCGTGCGGCATCGCCACGCCGCGCGACACCGACCAGCAGGCGCAGGCGGTCGGCTCGGTGCTGGCCGATGACGCGCCGCTCATGCGCGGCGATCTGGTCTTCTTCCCGGGCCATGTCGGGCTCATGATGGACGAGACGCGGCTGCTGCACGCCAATGCCTTCTGGATGGCGGTCACCATCGAGCCGCTGGCCGAAGTCGTCGCGCGGCTCGCCGACCGGCACGCGCAGCCGATCACGGCGCGGCGGCGGATCGCGCCATGACCGTGCGGGTCTTCATCGACGGCGCGGCGGGCACGACCGGCATCCAGATCCGCGAGCGGCTGGCGGGGCGCGGCGAGTTCGGCCTCATCGCGCTCGACGAGGCGGCGCGCAGGGACGATGCCGCCCGGACCGAGGCGATCAACGCCGCCGACATCGTGATCCTCTGCCTGCCGGACGAGGCGGCGCGCCAATCGGTCGCGATGATCGGCAACGGGACGACGCGGGTGATCGACGCCTCGACCGCGCATCGCACCGCGGAAGGCTGGATCTACGGCCTGCCCGAGATTTCCGGCCGCGAGGCCGTGGCGCAAGCGCGGTTCGTGAGCAATCCGGGCTGTTATTCGACCGGGTTCATCGCGCTGGTCGCGCCGCTGGTGCGCGCCGGGTTGGTCCCGCCCGACGCGCGTCTCTCCTGCAATGCCGTCTCGGGCTATTCGGGCGGCGGCAAGGCGATGATCGCCGAATATGAAGGCGCGAGCGGACCGCCCGCCGCCTGGCGCACCTATGCGCTGACGCTGGCGCACAAGCATGTGCCCGAGATGCAGGTGCGCTGCGGCCTCGCGCATCGGCCGCTGTTCGCGCCGGCGGTCGTGCCGGTCTATTCGGGGATGGTCGTCGAGGTGCCGCTGCACCGGGACATGGTGCGCGACGACGCAGCACGGATGCGCGCGGCGCTGGCGGATCATTATGCCGGATCGCCGGTCATCGCGGTGGTGGCGGATCATGAACCGGCGACGCTGGCGATCGAGATGCTGAAGGACAAGGACAGCATGAGGCTGTTCGTCTTCGCCGATGCGGACGGCGCGCAGATGCGCCTGGTCGCGGTGCTCGACAATCTGGGCAAGGGCGCCTCCGGCGCGGCGGTGCAGAATCTCAACCTGATGGCGGGCCTGCCGGAGACGGCCGGACTGCGGCTCTGATCCGCAGGGCCTTGGGTCCGAATCAGATAAAACCAGCGCTGCTCCGAATGCAGGAGCCCATGGTCGCTTCATCGGGACAGGACTGTCTCCAGCGGAAATCCATTGGGGCAACTCGCTCGGCGGTGAGGGCATGGATCATTGCGCTTCCGCCCCAAGCGCCTACATCAGCCCCATCCCCTCTCTTTCCTGAAAGGACGTGCGAGTTCATGAGCGAAACCGCGACTTTGGCGGGCGGCTGCTTCTGGTGCGTGGAAGCCGTCTACACGAACCTCAAGGGCGTCGAGCATGTGGAGAGCGGCTATACCGGCGGCACCAAGGCCGATCCCACCTATGAGGAGGTCTGCACCGGCACGACCGGCCATGCCGAGGCGATCCGCATCACCTATGACCCGGCCGTGATCCGCTATGCCGACCTGCTCGACATCTTCTTCGCGACCCATGACCCGACCACGCTGAACCGCCAGGGCAATGACGTCGGCACGCAGTACCGCTCCGCCATCTTCCCGCACGATGCGGGGCAGGAGGCCGAGGCGCGGGCGGCGATCGAGCGGGCACAGGCGGACTGGCCGGACCCGATCGTGACGGCCATCGAGCCGCTGGGGCCCTGGTATCCGGCCGAGGATTATCACCAGGATTATTGGGCGCGGGTCGGAACCCGCAACCCCTATTGCATGGCGGTGATCCCGCCCAAGCTGGCGAAGCTGCGCAAGGGCTTCGCCGAGCGGATCACGGCCTGACCGGCTCCGGGGCCCGGCGCGCCGGGCCCGGCAGCACATCCTGCAACGACAGGACGGGCAAGGGCAGCCCCGTTTCCGGCATTGTCGGGAACGGCAGTGGCTTGCGGGCGGCCGGGCGATCCGGGCTGGCGCGGCGGATCGCCATCGCCGCCATCAGCGGGGCGCAGTAGAACTGCACGGACAGGCCGAACAGCCCCAGGAAGGACAGCATGGCGAAGCCGCCGCCGACCAGCCCCGAGGCGGCCAGGCACATCAGCGCGAGCAGCAGGCAGACCGAGCCGGCGATCGTCTCCGGCATGGTCGAGGCGAACGGCGATTCCTCCGCCATGCCGGCGAACTTCGGCGTCCGGCGCCAGGCGAGCGGCCGCTTGGAGAGACCGGCGATGCCGGCGACCAGCACGATATAGGTGAGCGAAGCGCGCGCGATCTCGCCGCGGATCATGTCCTCCGTGTCGAAACAGCCCGACAGGCGATAGCGGTGCATGGTGCGGATCCACCAGGTGACGCCGCCCAGCGCCAGCAGCAGGCCGGCGACCGGCGGCACGCGGATCGGCTCCATGGCGCCCACGGCCAGCGCGACGACCATGGCGAGCGTGCCGATCACGCTCATCGCCAGGACGGCGAGGGTCTGCAGCGGGGCGATGCAGCGCACCACCTCGAGCAGCTTGGTCCAGCCCGGCAGGGCCGGTGCGAAGGGCTGCGGCAGGAACAGGCGCCAGTGGCGGCGCAGCTGCTGCACCGGCCCAGCCGTCCACCGGAAACGCTGCTTCTTATAGTCGTCGAACGTCTCGGGGATGAGCCCGCGCCCGAAGGTCTCGGCCAGATAGAGGCCGCGATAGCCCGCGGCGCGGATGCGCACCGAGACCTCCGAATCCTCGGTGAGACACCATTCGGCCCAACCGCCGGCCTTGAGCAGCGCCTCGGTGCGCAGCAGGCACATGGTGCCGATGGTGAAGGCGCCGCCATATTCGCTGTAGCCGGGATAATCGACCTTGTTGGCCGGCATATATTCCCAGTGGCAGGCGGTCAGATAGGAATTTTCCGAGAAGCCGCGATAGTCGTGCGGCGTCTGGATATAGCCGATCTTCGGATCGTCGAAAAAGGGCACCAGGCGCGAGAGGAAATCGCTGCGCGCCAGATAGTCCGCGTCGATCACGCCGATCAGCTCGGCATCCGGCGCCATCTTGTCGAGCAGCCAGTTGAGCGCGCCGGCCTTGGCGCCGGCGAGCGGCGCCACATGGAAGAAGCGGAAGACCTCGCGGCCAAGGCGCCGGTTGAGCGTCGCGCAATGCGCTTCCAGCGGACGCCAGAGGCGTTCGTCCTTGGTGTTGTTGTCGCAGACCAGCACCTCGTAATTCTCATAGTCGAGCGCGGCGAGGCGGTTCATCGTCTCGATGACGACTTCCGGCGGCTCGGCATAGCAGGGGAGCTGCAGCGAGACCTTGCGGTTGGGCGGCCGCCGCGCGGCCGGGGGGGCCGCGAAGGGCCGCTGCCAGCGCTCATGCGTCAGCACGGCCTCGCGCGACAGGCCGGCGATCTGGCTGGCCAGGAACATCAATGCCGACAGGCCCAGGCCGGCCAGCGCGGCGACGCGCAGCGGCGTGGGCAGATCGACCTCCAGGATGAACAGCGTCGACCAGACGCTGGTGACGATGAAGCCGGCGCCGAGGCCCGTGAGCCACAGGATGCCCGGCATGCTGAGGCGATGCACCGCGTTGCGCAGGACCGCCGCCGAGATCAGGCAGAGCAGGAAGATCGGCAGCGTGGATCCCAGATTGCCCAGCACGAGCACAGTGGCGAACAGCGCCGCCAGCGATGTCCCGGCCAGTTCGACCCCTTCCTGCGAGATCGGCCGCGCGAAGCGATGCAGTCCGGGCACGGCCCGGAGAGTCAGCAAGGCGGCAAAGAGAGAGAAAAATGCAATGAAAACCAGCGAAGAATCGAGGTCTGCTCTCGACACTATATCCAATGCCATCTTCCTTCTATTCTATCAGCCCTGCGCGGCATCTCTTGTTGCAAGGCACAACCCGATTTCAGTCCACGACTAAATCCCGCCACGGCCACACAAATCGCGAAGCGACGAACCGTGTTCTGCGTCCTACCTGCCGAGCAGGCGAGCCCCAAGAGAAATCACAAGAATAGAAAAAGTTGCACGCCCAAGGCAAAAAGAGTGGATTCAGCGACCAACGCGGGTCGCCGCCAGACCCGCTCAGGCCTCCATGCCGTAACGGTCCGGCATGCTGCGACGCCGCAAACAGCTTGTCGCATCCTTCATGGCATCTCGCGAGTCAGCCGACTATGAAGGCCCATCCGCGACGAGGAGATGAAGCGAGATGAGGATGATGATCGGCGGGGTCGCGCTGCTCGGCGCCGGCGCGCTGCTGCTGCCCGGGTGCGTGGCGAGGACGGTCTACAACACGGCGCGCATGCCGGTGCAGGCGGCCGGCAAGGCCGCCGACTGGGCGACGGTGAGCGGCGACGAGGCCGACCGGGCGCGCGGCCGGCGGCTGCGCGAGAAATGCCAGGAGCGCTACGACCCCTATTATTGCGAGAATTGAGCCGGCGACCGTCCCGCGTAGAGGAAGCGGGCATAGCCGATCTCGGCGCCATTCTTGACCAGCTCGAGCGTCACCCAGGCGACGATGTCGGCGAAGGGCCGATCGGCGAACGGCCAGTGCGTGCGCGTGGGCGAGTGCAGATCCTCCTCGCCGAGCCCCGAGAGCGCCGCGCACCAGCGCGCCTCCAGCGTGCCGATCCATTCTATGGTCGCTTCCGCCGTGCCCGGCCAGTCGATCGCGTCGCGTTCGAGCAGGCCGTCGCCGAAGCTTCGGTCGAGCACCATCGACCACCAGAAGCCGATATGCCAGCTCAGCCAGGCGATGCTCGGCGCGCCGGCTGCATGATCCTCGCGCTCGGGCCAGTCGGCCCGCCAGCGCCCGTCCGGCATGCGATGCACATGGGGTCCGGTCGGCGTCGGGCGCCAGAGACATTCCTCGGTGGTGAGACCGTCCAGATGATAGTGGAGGAGATGGGTGGCCGTATCGAACTGTCGTAACAGGGCCGTGGCGAGCGTCGAGGTCATGCCGGCTTTCAGGCGGCCGCGCGGCGCAGGCGGTCGTTGATCGCGATGCCGATGCCGCGCAGCGGGATGGGGGCGACGGAAATCCGCGGAAACGGGCTGGCATCCGCCTCGTGCAGCGCGGCGAACAGATTGACGGCCGCCTCGACCAGATCGCCCGACGGGCTCAGATTGCGCTGGCACGGCCCCGGCCCGAAACCGATGTGGAAATAGCCGGCGCTGGGCTCGATGCAGTCCAGCACGACCGGCTTGCCGGGCGCATAATGGCTGGCAAGCTGGCCGGGCGCGGTCACGCCCTCGCCTTGCGCGCCGATGACCGGAAGGCCGGCCGCAGCCTCGAGCGCATCCGGCGTCACCGGTCCCGGGCGGAGCAGCACGATGACCTCCGCCTCCGGCCGGACGATCGTGGATTCGACACCATCGCTCGCCGGCCCGGCATCGAGGATGAAGGGGATGCGGCCACCCAAGCTGGCCAGAACATGCTGCGCACGGGTCGGGCTGATCGAGCCCGACATGTTGGCCGAGGGCGCCGCGAGCGGCACGCCCGAGGCCTGGATGAGCGCGCGCATCGCCGGATGCGAGGGGAAGCGGACCGCCAGCGTCGGCAGGCCGGCGCTCGCCAGCGCGGCGACCGGGCAATCCGGCTGGCGCGGCAGCACCAGAGTGAGCGGCCCCGGCCAGAAGGCGCGCGCGAGCGCCTCGGCCGCCGGCGAGAAGACGACCAGCCGCCGCGCCATCTCCAGATCGGCGACATGCACGATCAGCGGATTGAAGGAAGGCCGGCCCTTGGCGGCATAGATGCGCGCGACGGCCAGCTCGCTGGTCGCATCGGCGGCGAGGCCATAGACCGTCTCGGTAGGCACCGCGACCGGCTCCCCCGCGACGATCAGCGCCGCCGCCTCGGTCAGCGCGACACTGTCATAGGCGCGGACCTGGGTGACGATGGAACGGGCGCGGAACGACATGCTCGGGCCTATAGCGGCGCTTTGTGACTCATTGAAGCAGCCGATAATAGGTCAGTCCGGAGCTGGGCCCGGGGGCGCGCGGGCGGACCATCTCCCCTCCCGGCGTCCAAGCCGAACTCCAGACCGACCCACTACCGGCTTTGCCAGGGCAGGCCCCATCGCCTAGAGAGGCCGCGCCATGACCGACGAAACGACACAAGACGCCCTGACACGCATCGCCGCCGCGCTGGACAGGCTGGCGCCGCCGCCCGCCGACACCGCCGATCTGGACGCGCACGCCGCCTATCGCTGGGATGGCCGAACGCTCTCGGCCATCCCGGATTTCCAGCCGATCGACTATGCGCTGCTGACCGGCGTGGATGCCCAGAAGCAGGCGTGCCTGGAGAATACGCGCCGGCTGGCGGAGGGCCATGCCGCCCACGACATCCTGCTGTGGGGCGCGCGCGGCACCGGCAAGTCGGCGACGGTGGCGGCCTGCATCGGGGAAGTGCGCAAGAACCATCCGGCACTCGCGCTGGTCGAGGTGGCGACGGACGACCTGCGCAGCCTCGCGGCGCTGTTCGGCCTGCTGCGCGCGACCGAGCGGCCGATGGTGCTCTATATCGACGATCTCGGCTTCGATGGCGATTTCGGCGCGGATGCGCGCGCGCTCCGCTCGCTGCTGCAGGGCGGCGCGACGGCGCGGCGCAGCCGGATCCGACTCTACGCCACCTCGAACCGGCGCCATATCGTGCCGCGCTCCATGTCCGAGCAGGACGATCCGATCAATCCGCGCGACGTGGTCGACGACCGGCTGGCCCTCGCCGACCGCTTCGGCCTGTCGCTCGGCTTCCACGCGCTGGATCAGGACGCCTATGTGGCGATCGTCGGGCGCTATGCGGCGCATTACGGGCTGGATTTCGAGCCCGCCGCCGCGATCCAGTGGGCGACGCAGCGCGGCAATCGCTCGGGCCGCGTCGCCTGGCAATATGTGGTGGAACTGGCCGGACGCGCGGGGCGCGCGCTGGACGAGCCTGCGCCCGATACGGCCTAGTTGTTTAGTCCCAGCCTGTGATGGTGTGGTTTGACGATAAAGATGTCCGGCTTTGCTTTCCAGAGTTCCTCGATGGCCTCGTAGGGCGTTCGGAACTTGAGCGCCTTGAGCTG